>Ga0224557_1001962_pt1 | contig 18478 bp, 20 predicted proteins | sample 714S31014metaG_FD_180677 | JGI IMG/M metagenome (GOLD analysis project Ga0224557, IMG submission 180677) | Peat soil microbial communities from Stordalen Mire, Sweden - 717 S3 10-14 | ecosystem: Environmental > Terrestrial > Soil > Wetlands > Peat | place: Sweden: Norrbotten County, Stordalen...
GATCATCTTCCAGACCGAGGGCGAGGCCCCGGAGGCGGCGGTGCCCGCTTCGAACGTGGACGAGGGCGGTGAGCGGGTCGACGCACCCATCTCGGGCGACGAGATCCTCGAGCTCCACGAGCTCCTTGCAGGGCATGCGGGACCATTGACGGAGCTGCTCGTCCGCCGCTGACGGTGCCCCCCCGAGGGCGCGCTTGCGCAGGCGCCCTCTTCCCGCCGGTGCCGGCGTCAGTGGGCCCGGCCCTTCCTCGGCATCGGCGCCCAGATCGGCCCCTGCGGGGCCTGCCGCGCTCCCCCCGGGGGCGCCGTGCCGGACTGTCAGCAGGCCGTCACGCAAACCTCACCCCACCTTTACTCCGGGGGGTGCTACATCTGAGAGCCGAACCGGAATGCCACGCCGGCTGGGCGTGGGCGGGCTGGAGGCTGCCATGGTCAACCTCGGAGCGGCGATCCGGCGGATGCTGGACCGGTTCCTGGTCCGCGTCGTCGCCGGAGTCGTCACCGCCAGCATCGTCGTGATGGCCCTCCTCGTTGTGGTTCTCGGCGCCGTCACCTCCGGAAGCGGCTGGACCTCCGCCATGGCGGGCCAGGTGCATTCGGCTGCGATCCTGGTCGGTCTCGTCGGTGCGGTCCTGCTCGGGGCGACCTCCTTCCTGGTCGCGTACCGGGAGACCAGTCACCTCCGTGCCCTCGGCCGGCTCGCCCGGCAGGTTGCCTCCGGTGACGTCGCCGCCCGGGTCGACCCCGGCGGGGCGGCGGAGGTGAGGGAGCTCGGGATGGCCTTCAACCTCATGGTCGAGCGGTTGGGCGGCATGGTCGAGCGGGTCAGGGAGGTGAGCGGCGAGCTCGCCGGCTCCGCCGCCCGTCTCTCCGAGGCGTCAACCCAGCTGGTGTCGACAACTGCGCAGCAGACATCGGCGGCCGTCGAGACGTCGGCGAGCATGGAGGAGCTGGCCCGGACGTCCGCCCACATCGCCGAGACCGTGGGGCGGGTCGCCACCCAAGCTGAGGAGACCCGGGAGAACCTCGACCGCGCCCATGAGCGCATCACGACCTCGGGTCAGCGCACCGCCGCCCTCGCCGACCGGGTCCGCCAGATCAGCAGGATCCTCAGCCTCATCAACGACATCGCAGACCAGACCAACCTCCTCGCCCTCAACGCCGCCATCGAGGCCGCCCGCGCCGGCGAGGCCGGCCGCGGTTTTGCGGTGGTGGCGGACGAGGTGAGGCGGCTCGCAGACCGCTCCAAGGCGCTGGCCGCGGACATCTCCACGATCACCGAGAGCGCCGAGTCGGAGACCACCGCCACCGTCCTCGCGATGGAGGAGGGCGCCGCCCAGCTCCAGATCGGGCTCGGGCTGATGGAGCAGGTCGCCGAGGCCAGCTCAAACGTCCGGCTCGCCACCCAGCAGCAGCTCTCCGCGTCGGAGCAGGTGGTGGAGGCGATGGAGCAGGTCAGCGTGGCCAGCCGCGAGGTGTCCGCCACCGCCCAGCAGATTGCCGTGGCCGCGGGCGGGCAGGCCGAGATGGCGGGGGACCTCCAGATCGTCGCCTCCGAGCGCTCAGACCAGGCCGGCCCACCTCAGCCGCCCACCGAGCTCCGGCCCGGCGACGTCGACGGCTCGGCCGGCGCCACCGACCCGCGATTCGCCGGTATCGCCGCCGACTGATCACGGTCGGGAGCGTCGATCGGGCGGGTGAGGGACCGCCGGCCGGCCCTCGGCCGGTGCCTCAGCCCTGGTCGGACGGCTCGCCCACCGGGATGGCGGCGGCATGCCGGGGCGGGAGCGACCGCCGGATGCGCAGGCGGAAGAGGAACAGCTCCTTGATGGCCCGGGCGATGGCGCGGGGTCGGGCACCTGAGCGCCGGCCCGCCACCCGGGGGTGGTGGGGGACCGCCACCTGGGCGATTCGCCAGCCGGCGTACCGGGCCTTGTAGTACAGCTCCGCGTTGATCAAGGCACTCCGGGCTTCAAGGGTGAGCGAATCCAGGACCTCGCGCCGCATCAGCTTCAGGGCGCAGTCGACGTCGCGGTAGGGGAGGCGGTAGAGCACCGCCACCAGGGTGTTGAAGACCCAGCTCACGACCTCCCGGGCTCGGGCGTCGCGCCGCTCCTCCCGCCAGCCGGCAGCCAGGTCGGCATGGGCGAGGAGGGGGACGAGCAGGGCCAGGTCGGCGATCTCGAACTGGCCGTCGGCATCCGTGAAGGCGACGAAGTCCCCTCGAGCGGCCCGGAGACCATCGCCGACTGTGATCCCATAGCCGCTCTTCTGCTCGTGGCGGAGCACGCGCAGCGAGATACCCAGCTTCTCGGCGAGGGACGTGGCCAGCTCGCCGCTCCCGTCGGTGCTCCCGTCGTCGACGATCACCAGGTCAAAGCGGCTCGCGATCCTGGGCAGGACATCGGCCGCGTGGGGCAGCAGCCAGCCGATGTTGTCGGCCTCGTTGTGGACTGGGAGCACCAGGCTGAGGCTGCTGAGACACGGGCCCGCCGCCTCCGGGCCCTGGGCCGGGCCGCCGGCTTTCCGGCTAGCCACCGATGCCGGCGAGGGCGGTCAGTGCCGGCGACCGGCCCCCGGCGTAGACGTGGCCACCCTTGCGCCAGTCGATGGTCGCCTCGATGGTGTTGCGCTTGACGCGGGAGACGTTCGCCTCGACCGTCTGGACGACGTGGTCGATGAGGGTGTCCGTCAGCCCGTGAGGCTCGAGGCCGAGGTCGAGGAGACGCTGGTGCTTGGCGTTGTAGTAGTGCTCCTCCTTCTCCCGGCGCGGGTTGGGGACGTGGGAGATGGTGGTCGGGAGGCCGTGGGCTGCGCGGGCGTGCTCCACCTTCTCGGCCAGCCCGAGGACCGAGAACTGCTCGGTGAACTGGTTGTAGACGCGGTACTCGCCGGCGGCCGGCGCGTTGAGAGCCGCCAGCTCGATGCAGCGCACGGTGTCGCGGATGTCCAGGAAGCCGCGGGTCTGGCCGCCCTTGCCGTAGACCGTGAGGGGCTCGCCGACCGCCGCCTGGACGCAGTAGCGGTTGAGCACCGTTCCCCAGATGCCGTCGTAGTCGAACCGGGTGATGAGCTGAGGGTGCAGCGCGGTCTCGTCGGTGGTGGTCCCGTAGACCACACCCTGATTGAGGTCGGTGGCCCGCAGGTCCCAGATCCGGCAGGCGAAGTCGAGGTTGTGGCTGTCGTGGACCTTGGAGAGGTGGTAGAGCGACCCCGGCTGCTTGGGGTAGAGCATCCGATCGTGACGACCGTTGTGCTCGATCTCGATGAACCCCTCCTCGATGTCGATGTTCGGGGTCCCGTACTCGCCCATGGTCCCGAGCTTGATCACGTGGCAGTCGGGGGCGTGGTCGCGCACCGAGAGGAGCACGTTGAGGGTGCCCACCACGTTGTTGACCTGCGTCTCCACGCCGTGGCGGGGGCTGATCATCGAGTAGGGGGCGGAGCGCTGCTCGGCGAAGTGGACGATGGCGTCGGGCTGGGTGGTGCGAATCAGCTCGTCGACCGCGGCGGCGTCACAGAGGTCGATCTGGTGCCAGCCGATCTTGTGCCCGCTCTCCGCCTGCCAGCGGGCCAGCCGGTCGGCCATCGAGGCGATCGGCGTCAGGCTGTCCGTGCCGCACTCCTCGTCCCAGCGCCGCCGCACCAGGCTGTCGACTGCGACGACGTCATGGCCGCGTGCCGAGAGGTGAAGGGCGGTCGGCCACCCGAGGTAGCCGTCGGCCCCCAGGACCGCGATGCGCATTGCTGTCTCCCCTAGGTGGCCGGGCTGATCCCGGCCGGCGATGTCCGTGCGAGCTGGGCGGCGAAGTACCGATGGGTCAGGGCGAGACCCTCGGGGAGGGAAGTTTGAGCTTTCCAGCCGAGCGAGCGCTCGGCGCGCCCCGGGTCGATGCAGGCGCGGGCCACCTCGCCGGGCTTGGCGGGCTGGAAGTCGGGGGCGATCTCCGCCCCGGACGCCCGGATCAGCTCGGCGACGACCTCGCGGACGCTCGTCTCCCTCCCGGTCCCCACGTTCAGGGGCCCGCTGATCGAGCTGAGCAGGGCGGCTCGGGTGGCGGCGGCCACGTCCCCCACGAAGACGAAGTCGCGGGTCTGGGAGCCGTCGCCGTAGATCACCGGGCGCAATCCCTGAACCAGCCGGGTCGAGGAGATGGCGACCACCCCGGCCTCCCCGGTGCCGTCCTGGCGTGGCCCGTAGACGTTGCCGAACCGCAGCGCGACCGTGCGCAGCCCGCGCTGCCTGTAGGTCCAGAGGTAGGTTTCCTCGCAGAGCTTCTCCGCGCCGTAGGCGGATCGGGGGGCGGGGGTGAGCTCCTCGGACGCCGGGAGCCGCTCCGCGTCGCCGTACACGGCCCCTCCCGACGAGGCGATGAGGAGCGCCTCACAGCCCGCCCGCGCGGCTGCCTCGAAGCAGGCCACCGAGTTGGCGAGGACCCGCCGGACGTGGTCCCCGGGGTCCCGCAGAGCGCGGCTCACGCCCCCCTTGGCGGCGAGGTGGACGAGCGCCTGGGGCCGGAAGCGAGCCAGGGCATCCGCTGCCTCGGGGCTGCCGGCGTCGGTCACCAGGAGCTCGACCGCCGCCGGGAGGGCGACCCCGCAGGGGTGGGTGAGATCGTCGATCACCAGCACCGACAGCTGATCGGCGGCGAGCAGCTCGACCAGGTGGCTGCCGATGAAGCCGGCCCCTCCGACCACCGCAACCCGGGTGGGAAGCGAGGCGGTCTCCCGGCCGCCCGACATGGCGACGACCGCGGTCTCCCCAGGGGTCACGGGCTCGCCGGGGCCGGGGCGGGGTCCTCCTCGGGGATACGCGGGCGCCCGAGGAGCATGATCCCGACCGCGCCGGCGATGCCGAGGGGGAGGGTCATGGCCACCCGCACCAGGACGGTGACCGCCACCGCGTCCACCTTGGTCAGCCCTCCGGCGACCAGCAGGGCGGCGGTCGTGACGTCGGCCGCGCCGATGCCGAAGGGCAGCGTCGACACGCTGCCGATCACCTGGGAGATGCAATAGGCGGCGATGGCCACGCCCAGCGTGACGCCTGCCCCGAGCCCCCAGACGAGCAGCAGGACCTGGAAGCCGCTGACCGCGAAGACGACGAGGCTGTAGAAGGCGAAGACGGCGCCGAGCCGGGGCTCCAGACCGAGCTCCTCGAGCTGCACGAGCGACCGGAGCACCCCGCCGACCAAGCCGTGGCGCCCGGGCGGGATGCCGGTCGTGAAGAAGTGCCGGGTGATCACGCTGGCCCACCAGGGGGAGGCGAGGAGGACCAGGCCGGCCAGCGCCAGCCCCGCTGTTTCGAGCGCGGGCAGGTAGATGGCGGCGGCGAGCACCCCACCGACGATCCCGAGCTGGACGATGGTGACCAGCCGCTCGTACATCACGGTCGCGACCCCCGCGCTCACGGGGACGTGGTCGCGATTGCGCCAGAGGTAGGGTCGCGAGAGGTCGCCGCTCGCGGCCGGGGTCAGCCAGCTGAGGGTCTGGCCCGCCAGGTCCACCCAGTTCATGCGGACGAAGGGGACATGCTGGCCGAGGCGTTTCAGGAGGATCTGGGAGCGCCGGGCCCGGAGCAGGGTGGTCACCAGGTTGAGGGCCATCGCCACCCCCACCAGCCTCCACGAGACGTGCCCGGCCTTGCTCACCACCTGAGCCGGGTTCACCTTGCGAACGAGGGCGTAGATGACCGCCGCGCTGATGATGAGGACGATCAGCTGCATCCCGGCCAGGAGCAGCCGGCGCCGGGTCGTCAGTCTTCTCGCACGGGCCCCCGGGCCGGCCTGGGCGGGCATGGCGGGGGCGGGGTGGTGGATCGGGCGGTCGCCGGCGGGCGCGCCATCGCGCCCCCGCCAGACCGCGTCCGCCGCGGACTTCGCGGACAAGGAATCTCCCCATTCGTCCGTAACGTGATCGGCAGGATGCTGATCATCTGAACCTTACAAGAGCGTTACCATCGCCGGCGATAGTCCCGGCTGAGCAGTCCTCAGCCCGATCCGGTCACCCAGCCGAAAGGTTCGGCGGCCTAGCCTCGCCGCCATGCCGCTGGTCCCGATCGTCATCCTCCTGGTCGCGGCCGCGCTGGCCATCACCCAGCTTGCCCTCCAGACGGACCAGCTCCTCCTCACCGTGCTCCTCATCGGGCCCGTGCTCCTCGCGCTCGCCCGCCTCCGGTCGGCTCCGGCCCGGCTGGCCACCGTCCGGGTGCGGGCCCAGGGCCGGCGGGATCTCCGTTGGCCTCCGGACGGTGCCTGTCCGGCGGTGCATGAGGACGGGTGATGCGTCTCCTGCGCCGGCCCGCCAAGCGGCCGAAGCCGCGCCCTGAGGTTCCACTCCGGCCTGTGTGCCCCATCTGCGAGCGGCCGATGGAGCGCCGGGGCTCCACGGTGTGGATGTGCCCCGACTTCCCCCGCTGCCGGGGAGCCATCGCCGCCGACTAACAGGGTGCCTCAGGAGCGGTGGTCGGGATCGGTGCCGGTCGCGGGCTCGTCGGACCCGGCCACCCGCTCCATCGCCCGGCTGGCCACCGCCGCCCCGCCGGCGGCAGCCGCGGTGGTGGCGGCACGCACTGCCAGCTTCTGCCAGAGGGGCCCGCCCTCCTTGCGGCGCCGGGCCAGCTCCTGCCGGATCTCGTCCAGCTGGGCGGCGATGTCGTCGAGCGATGTCACCGTGGCCGCAGAGCTCTCCTTCTTCCGGCCCCGCGACCGGAGCACCACGACCGAAACTGTGAGGACCACGGCGACCGTCCCGATGACGGCATACCGGAAACCATCCCGGCGGAGTCTCGATCGCCAGTCGAGCTCGTCCCGGACCCGGGTGTCCAGAGCCGCGACGTGAGCGGCAAGCGCCTGCTTGCTCAGCTCCCGTTCTCTCTGTGCCTCGGCAACCTCGTCACCCACTCCAGGTCCTCCTTGACGGTGGCGCCGACCCTGCGCCCTTCGGCGATCGTCTTCTTCAGCATGAGGTAGCCGAGCCCTCCCAGGAGCGCTGCGACCACCAGGATCAGGGCCGCCATGATCAGCCATCCCAGCCAGGCGTGGTGAAACAGCCCGCCCAGCCCTTCGGCGCCGGCGCCGAGGAGAAAGATGACGACCAGGAGGGCGGCGATGGCGGCGGCGGCCAGCAGGGCCGCGGCGAACGCGGCGCGCTTGGCGGTTGCGATGCCTCCGGCCCGCACCACCCCGATCTCGGCGCGGACCAAGCGCACGCCATCGGCCAGGATCTCCCGCAGTGCGTCGATCACCGACGGGGCGGCCACGGGCGCGGGTTCCTGGGGGGCCATCAGCAGAGCTTCTCAGACCGGGGCCAGCCGGTGTCGCGGTCCGCGCCGCTCATATCTTCAGTGCCGAGACGTCGATGTCCTTGAGGCCATCGGGCGGGGGGATCCCGTGATCGTTGAGAGCCTTGAGCAGCGCCAGCACGTAGCGGACGCCGGTCAGGTTGACCCCGTGCTGCCGGGTCAGGCTCTGGATGGTCTGGAGCTTGTAGATGTCGCGCTGCGAGAAGCGCCGTCGGTTGGTCGAGGTCCGCTGCGGCACGACCAAGCCGATGTTCTCGTACATCATCAGCGTCCGCGGGTGGGTTTCCAGGATCTCAGCCGCGACGCTGATCGTGTAGATGGGCTTGTCGAGGCCGGGGGATCCGGGCAGCGGACCGCCCGTCGGACTGCCTCCGCCTACTCCTTGAGCCACTCGTTGATCCCCTCCGAGAGAGCCCCGGGCGACGTCTGCGCCTTGATCAGGAACTCCAACGCCCCCAACGTGAGCCCCCGATCGACGAGGTCCTTCTCACCGAAATTGCTGAGGATGATCACCGGGGTCTCGGCCGTCGGACCGTGCCGGCGGAGCTCCTGGAGCACCTCGAAGCCGTCCTTGCGGGGGAGGCGGACATCGAGAAAGACGATGTCCGGCAGGAGCTCCTTGGCCCGATCCACGCCTTCGACCCCGTCCACCGCCACATGAACCCGGTAGCCATCCAGCTCGAGCTTGGTCCGGTACATCTCCAGGGTGTCCCGATCGTCCTCGATCAGGAGGACGTCGATGACCGCGTCCTCGTCTGCCATCGCCTCCGCTGTCCTCCTCCGCTGGCGCGGACTCCGTGGCGCCGAATGCCTGCCCGGGCAGTATAGCCGTGCCACCGGGCACATTCCGGGCGGCCGTTATGCGATCTGCAAACGCGCAATCCGATCCCGTGCCGCCGATCGGCGCAGGTCAGATCCGGACGTGGGCGATGTCCACGTCCGTCACGAAGTCGGGCCGCGGGATTCGATGCCGGTCGAGGGTCTGGAGGAGCCGGATCACATGCCGGACCGCCTGCAGGTTGAGACCGTGGGTCTTGGTGAGCCGCTGGATCGCCTGGAGGGTGATCAGGTCCCGCTGGGAGTAGCGGCGCCGGTTGGTCGGGGTCCGGTGGGGGACGACCAGGGCCAGGTGCTCGTACATCATCAGGGTCCGAGGGTGGACCGCCAGGATCTCGGCGGCCACGCTGATCGTGTAGATGGGCTTGTCGAGGCCGAGCCGGGTGAGCTCGGGGCTTGCGGCCTGGGACGCAGCGGCCACGCTTTGGGCACCTCTCCGCCAGGAGACGCCTGGCGGTCGTGACCGAGGCTCCGGCGCTCCCCGCTGCCCGAATGGTAGCCGTCGCCCGGCGGTGGCAGGGGGTTCGGGCTCCCCGAGGGCTCGCGCCGCCGCCGGCCGGCCACGCCGGGCCGCGAAGGGCCGGTGGACGCACCCTCCGGCGTGCCACCATTACTGCCCGTGTCGTCCCTCGTCTCCGTTCGTAGCCCGCTGCGGCCCCCGCTCCACCCGGTGGAGCCCCGCCTCTGGCGGACACCCAACCCAGCCGGGAGGCCGCGCGTAACCGTCCCAGCCGCAGGCACGTTGAAGAGATGTGATGGCTGATACGCCCCGCCCCTCCGCCCCGAGCGGTTTGGACGACCTCGCCGTCCGGGAGCGCTGGCTCCGCCAGCGGCGAGCCCACGACTTCGCCTCTCGACGCTCCGGGCTCATCGCCCTCTGGGTGACGGTGGCGACGGTGGTCGCGTGGCTTTTCATAGCCGGCTTCGCCGGCCTGGGCCACTAGCGCCGCTCACCGGGGGCTAGTCGATCAGTTCGCGCAGGTCCTGTAGCTGGTTGCCGATCCAGCGGGTGACGTCGTTGCTCCTGATCACCTCGCGCAACTTCTCGGCTCGCGCCGCCTTCTGAGGCTCGTCCATCACCAACCCGAGGAGCAGGGCCTCCGCCGTCTCATCGACGTCGAAGGGGTTGACGGTGAGGGCGAAGTCGCCGAGCTCTTCGTGGGCTCCCGCGTTCTCGCTGAGGACCAGCACCCCGTTGCGGGTGTTGCAGAGCGCGCCCTCCTTGGCGACCAGGTTCATCCCATCGTAGATCGGGTTGACCAGGAGGACGTCGAAGCACTTGTAGGCGGCGATCGCCTTGTGCATGTTCTCCTCGACCTCGACGCGGATCGGCGTCCAGCCTCCGGCGGAGAAGCGCCGGTTGATCCTCGCGGCGACCGAGAGGACGCTGCCCAGATAGGAGCGGTAGTCCCCGATGTCCTGACGGCTGGGCTGCAGGAACGCCCAGAACTGGACGCGGCGATGCAGGTCGGTGTGGATCTCCAGCATCCGCTCGTAGGCGAGGAAGCCGCGCACGATGTTCTTGCTGAGGTCGGTGCGGTCCACCCGCAGGATCAGCTTCTCGGGCCGCCAGGACTCGATCCGATGCTCCTCGTCCAGCACGCGGGGGTCCACGACCTGCTCGGCGAAGCTCGGGATGTCGATGCTGATCGGGTAGTGGCGCACCCATACCGCCCGGCCCTGGTAGTAGACGGTGCGCTCGCGGAAGTCGACGCCGAGGCCGAGGTTCTCCTCGCAGGTGAGCAGGAAGTTGCGGACGTCACGGCTCGTCTGGAAGCCGACGATGTCGTTGCCCAGCAGACCGTGGACGATCTCGTCGCGGATCGGCTTGGGCAGGATCTTCCAGTACTGGGGGGTTGGCCAGGGGATGTGGACGAAGTGCTGGAGCCTCACCTCGGGCACGCGCTCGCGCACCATCCTCGCCACCAGGTAGAGCTGATAGTCCTGGATCAGGACGAGAGGAGGGCGGTCGCTCGCCTCCGCCTCCTGGATGACGCGGTCGGCGAACATCCGGTTGACCGCCACGTAGCCGTCCCGCCAGGCGTGGCGGGTGGATGCGTCCACCACGGGCTCCCGCGCGAGGTCCCAGAGGTAATGCTGGATGAACCAGAGCAGCGGGTTGCTGATCACGTTGTAGTAGAGGTCGTAGGCCTCGGCGCTGGGCTGGATAAACGCCACCCGGTAGTCGGTCCCATCCGCCGTCCGCAGCTGGGCGGGATCGCCGCGAGCGGCGAGGCTGCGATCCTGCTCGTCGCGTGCTGCCGCGACCCAGAGGGCGTCGGTCTCGGCGGCGAGCGACGAGAGCGCCGTCACCAGCCCTCCGGCGCCCTTGACCAGCCGTTCGGGACGCCCGAGCAGCGGATCCGCCGGTTCCAGCACCAGCGGGGCCCGGTTGGCGACGACGATCGGCCGCACATGACCCAGCAGCCGGCGGGTGTAGGGTTCGAGCGCTGGCGTTGTCAGCCTCCTCTATGGCGGCAGGCGATCGGAGGGCGAGCGCTCCAGTCGCCGCGGATGCGCGGAGGAGCCGCCGCCGGCCGGCGCCGACATGACGCTACCAGTCTGGGACACCGGTCCGGGGGCCGCGCGCCCCGCTGCCCGCCCCTCCCTCCGCCGGCCGGGTAGACTCGGGCAGATGATGCGTCCTGCGAGCAGGTGGTGGCCTTCCGGCAGCGGACACCGGCCGGTAGCACCGCTCGAGGACCTCTGAGGGAGCAGCGTGTCGTTCTTTGGACGCCTCTTCGGGTCCAGGCCGCCGTCCTCCGCGCCGCCGAACACGGCCGTGATCGCGGACGACCTCGTCGCCGGCCTCACCGCCGGAGGAGCCTCACTCGATGCGGCCGTCGACTCCGCCCTCCGCCGCCATCTCGAGGCGGAGAGGCGCGCTGCCGAGGCCGAGAAGCGGGGCGAGAAGATCCCCTTCTGGCTCCGAAGGGAGGGGGAAGGCTCGGGCGAGATGGAGGACGCCCTCCGTGACCGCATCGCCCAGCGCCGTGCCGGCGAGGACGATCGCTGACCGGTGGGCACCGCCCCCGCCGGAAGCCAGACGGTCTCCCGCCCGTGAGCGCTGACCCCCTCCTCGAACTGCGCGGACCGGGCCGTCGCCTGATCCTCGCCCTGGTCGGCCTGCTGGTGCTGCTCGCCTACGGCACCGCCGGGTACGTCCTGATCGAGCGCTGGAGCTTCCTCGACGCGCTTTTCATGACGGTCATCACGGTGAGCACGGTCGGCTACGAGGAGGTCCACCGGCTGAATGCGGCCGGAGAGGTGTTCACCATCTCGGTGATCGCCTTCGGGGTGATCGGTTTCCTCTACACCTTCGGTGTCCTTGTCGAGCTATTGTCGAGTGGGTATTGGGAGCATCACCGGAGGGCCCGTCGGGTGCAGCGCCGGCTGGACGACCTGCGGGATCACGTCATCGTCTGCGGCTACGGGCGCACCGGTCGCCAGGCCGGGATCGAGCTCGCCCAGTCCCAGCAGCCGTTCGTCGTCATCGAGTGGAACCCGGATGGGCTGGCGAGCGTCGAGCAGGACAGGGTGCTGCACGTCCTCGGTGACGCCTCGAGCGACGAGGTGCTCGGGCGCGCCGGGATCCGACGCGCCCGAGCGCTCATCAGCGCCGTCGACTCCGACGAGCGCAACGTGTACATCGTGCTCACGGCGCGCTCGCTCCGCCCCGACCTCTACATCGTGGCCCGCTCCTCCCATCCCGACTCCGCCGACAAGCTGCGCCGCGCCGGAGCCGACCGGGTGGTCAGCCCGTACACCCTGAGCGGCCGGCGGATGGCCGCCCTCGCCATGCAGCCGGCGGTGGTCGACACCTTCGACCTGCTGGTGGGGGGCGCGGACATCTCGATGCGGGTGGAGGAGCTGGTGGTCGGCGCCGATGGGGGGAAGGGGCGCACCGCGGCCGATCTGCGCCGCTCCGGGGCGGTGCTGCTCGCGCTGCGCTCCGGCGACGGGGCGCTGCGGGTGGGACCGGGCGACGACGAGATACTCCGTCCCGACGACATCGTGGTTGCGATGGGCACCCGCGACCAGCTCATCACCCTCGCTGCCACCCTGGGCCCCGGACCGGCGCGCCGCTGATCAGCCCGTGATCAGCGACTCCATCTCGGAGAGCGCCGCCGCCCGCTCGGGGTCGGCGAAGTGCTTCCGGGCAGGCTCGAGGCGGTCGATCAGCCGGTCCGCCAGGCCGGCCTTGGCGTCCATGGGGTGGAGCGCGCCGGAGGCGTAGGCCTCGCGCACCTCCTGGATCGACGCGAAGGTCACCGGCCCGCCGTTCTCCGGTCTCCGCTCGATTCGCAGCTCCGTGTCGCCGAGGCCGAAGCAGAGATGCTCGATCCAGTCCATCACCGGGTTCAGCTCGACCTCTCCCGGAGGGCAGAAGGCGCCGCGCAGCTTGGCCCGGATCTCGTCGGGGGAGTCGTGCACGAAGACGGCGGAGCGCGGCTTGGACTTGCTCATCTTCATGGCCGCCAGCGCCTCGGCGCGCTCCTCCGGCGGCACCGGCCAGCGGTCCGGCTTGAGCAGCCCGGTGAGCAGCGGGCTGTGCGCCGCCAGCGGCTTGATGGCGGTGCCGGCGGCGTCGCGGAGAGTATTGACCCTGATCTTGGTGGCCACGTCGCGGGCGATCACGTGGGCCTTGCGCTGATCCATCCCGGCGTGGGCGATGTGGACCCCGAGGGCGAAGATGTCGGCCGCCTGCATCGCCGGGTAGATGAGCTTGGCGAAGTCGTGCTGCTCCCCCTCCTTGCGGCCGAGGATGGTGACGCTCCGCTGCATCCGTGCCACCGAGGTGTGCTTGGCGACCTCGATGACGGTGGCCCAGTAGTCGCGCGCGGGGTCGGCATAGACATCCGAGGCGAGGGTGAGCCGGAGGGCCGCCGGGTCGCCGCCGACGCAGAGCAGCGACGCCTTCATCGCCTCGCCGTAGTAGGAGACGGCGAGCCGCCGGATGCGATCGCGATCGCCGCCCAGCTTGTCGTTGATCCAGGTGTGCCAGTCGGCGAGCAGGACGCTGCAGTCGACCCCCGCCTGCTGGAAGTCGCGGACCTTCGCCATCAACACCAGGCCGCCGCCCAAGTGGACGCGTCCCGAGATCTCGTAGCCGATGTAGTGCTTGAGCCGCTGACCGGTCGCCAGCAGCGCGGGCAGCTCCTCCCGGGTCAGCAGCTCGGCGAGGTTGCGCTCGATGAGCGCCGCCCGGCGGTCGATCTCGGGAGTGGGGGAGGGGGTGCTGGTCATCGGGAGCCTCGGGGTCGGGCGGGTGCCTCGGGCCCCGGGGACGGACACCGTAGCACCCCGGGGGGATGGTCCCAGGGGCTGGACTCGAACCAGCGATACACGGTTTTACAGACCGCTGCCTTGGCCACTTGGCTACCCTGGGATCGATCGGGAAGGATACTCAAGGTGAGGCTACGGGAGCCGGGAGCGGGTCAAACGGACCTCTGGAGGCCCGCCGGCGCCAGGCCGTCCCACGGTCACGACTGACCGAGAGCAGTTCGGTGCGAGCTGGCTGAAAGTGCTGGCGCCTTCGCGCGTATATGGTTCGTGATCACAGTGATCGACCACGAGATCAACTGGTCGGCTGCCTGCGAGGAGCACGCTGGGGCGGTCAACCGTCTCGCCCGGCTTATCCTCGGGAGCGCCGAGGATGCCGCCGACGCCACCCAGCTCACCTTCGAACGGGCGATCAGACGGCAGCGGGGGTACGACCGGGGGCGCCCACTGCGGCCATGGTTGATGGGCATCGCCGGGCACGAGGCGCTCAGCCTCGCCCGCAGACGGCGGCGTTTCGCCTGGGTCCCGTTGCTGAGCACGACCCCGGCTTACCAGCCGCCCCACGAGGGGTCGCCGGTCTGGGAGGCCGTCGCCGCGCTGCCTCCGGGCCACCGAGCGGTGGTGGCCCTCTTCTACGTCTGCGGCTACTCCCTCGAGGAGGTGGCATCGATCCTCGGACTGCCGGCCGGCACTGTCGGCTCCCGGCTTCACACCGCACGTCGCCGCCTGCGCGAGCTTCTCGCCGACGACGGGGCTGAACGGAGCGCTCGCGCATGAACCAGGACGACGACCTCGACCGCCTCTTCCGGACCGCCCTCCAGCGTGACACCGCCGGCTGGCAGGCCCCCGTCTCGCAGCGCGAGCGCAGGAATACCCTGGTCCGTGCCCGTCTCCTGGCCTCGATGGCCACGGTGGGTCTGGCTGCGCTTCTCGTCGTCGGGGGGCTCGCGCTGCACGGCCGGCTGGCCGGCGGCGAGTCCCCCATCGGGGGCGGGCACCCACCCGTCGTGGGGACCTCGCCGTCGACCCTCCCGGCAACCGCCACGCCGTACGCCGTGACCCCGTCGGCGGTGGCCGTTTCGCCCACCGCTCCCGGCGGCCCGGTCCCGCCCGGTTTCGTGCCCGTCTCCGGGTCGGGCCTTCCCGATGGGACCATCTGGCTCCTGGGCACAGCACCCTGCAGCTCCGCCCCGTGCACCTCGATCGTTCGCAGCCTGGACGGGGGGCGGGACTGGGTGGGCATCCCGGCTCCGCGGACGCCGCTGAGCGGCTACAGGTCCGCCACCGGGGTCAGCCAGCTGCTCTTTGCCAACGCCGAGGACGGCTGGGCGTACGGGCCGGAGCTGTGGTCGACCCACGACGGCGGGGCCTCCTGGCACCAGGTCACCGTCGCCGGCGGTGGGATCCTCAGCGCGGCGGTCGCCGGCGACCAACTGGTCGTCGCCATCGGCGCGGAATCCGACCAGGGCGGCACCGTGCTGCTGGCTCACGCGCCGGTCACCGGTGACGATCTCACCGTGACCGACAAGTTCTTCGCCGGTTCGGCCACGACGTTTCCGCCGCCGGTGGAGCTGGCCGGCTCGGCCTCCGGCGCGGTGTGGGCCCTCACGTCGGCCGCGGCCGACGGCCAGCTGCTCTCCAGCGTGAACGGCGGGGCGAGCTGGACCGCGACGACGTACCCGTGCACCCAGGGCCCCATCGAGGCAGACGAAGCCGCAATCGCGGCTGCGGCTCCCGGCCGGCTGGTCGTCGCCTGCGGTTGGGGAGGCGCCGCCGGCTCGGAGTCCAAGACGGTGATGACGTCGTCGGACGGCGGTCAGAGCTGGTCGACAGTGGCTGCGGCCACCGAGCCGAGCCCGACCGCCGACGGGGTCCTGCTCGGCGGCGACCTCGATGGCATCGCAGCCGACGGCAGCACGATGATCCTCTCGTCGTCCTCCGGGGGCAGCGAGCTCGAAACCAGCGCCGATGGCGGTGTGACCTGGAGCCGGACGCTCGGGCTTGCGTCCGGCGGCACGCCCTGGAGCTCCGTCGTCTTCCTCGACCCCCAGGACGTCCTCGCGGTCACTTCCGCCGAGCCCCAGGTGGCTGCGGGCTCGGCCTACATCAGCACCGACGCGGGCCAGACCTGGACCGAGCTGGACATCCCCGGCTGAGAGCCCGGTGGGCTCGGGACTACCCCTCCTCCGCGCCGGTCCGCAGCTCCAGGCCAGCGGATGCCGCCGACGCCATGGTGTCGCTCACCAGCACCACGGGCAGGCCGCGGGCGTCGAGCAGCGACGCCGCGATGGCGGCGCGGAAGCCCCCGGCGCAGTGCACCCAGACGGGCCCGATCTCCGCCATGGCGCTGACCTCGTCGAGGTGATCGCCCAGGTCCGGGAGCGGGAGGTGGCGGGCACCGGCCAGATGGCCGGATCCCCATTCCTCGTCCCGCCTGATGTCGACCACCGCTGGCCTCTCCCCCCGCGCCCGGGCAGCGGCAAGGTCGGCGAACGTGACCACCGGGTAGCTGCGCAGGCGAGCGCCCGGCGTCCACGTGGCGAAGGGCCGGGCCACCTGCGCGGCGGGGCGGTCGATGCCGATCAGGGCCATGGCCCGCTGGGCGGCGGCGACCGTCCCCTCCTCCTCCCCGGCCAGGACGACCGGGGTGCCCCAGGGGAGGAGCCACCCCAGGTAGGTGGCGAAGAAGTCGCCGCCCTCGATGTTGATCCAGCCCGCCAGGTGGGCTCCGGCGAACTCCGTCCGGGGGCGCAGGTCGATGATCCATTCGCCTGCGGCAGCGCGCCTTGCCGGCTCCTCGGGTGCCGCCTCCGGGGCGGGACGCAGATCGATGGGGCCCGGCCCGCTCCGATTGATGGGGGCCATTCGCGGGTAGTAGCTGGGGTATGCGATGAACCCGGCGATGAGCTGGCGCACGAACGGGTCTTCGTCCAGGAGCAGCGCCGGCTGATGGGCCGCCTCCGCCCCCAGCTCCGCGAGCGCGTCGCCGGCGGTGCCGCCGGGCGCGCAGAAGCTGCCGAATCCGTGGGTCGGGTGGAGCTCCACCGTTGCCGGCAGCTCCTCCGCCAGGCGGCGGATCGATCGCCACTGCGCTCGCGCCAATGGCTCGGTCCGGTCGGATCCCAGCAGGTCCGTGCGCCCGGCGGTGCCGTGGAGCCATGAGCCCCCGCTGAAGAGGGCCAGGGGACGGCCGCCGGCGGCCTCGCCCAGGACGTAGGCGAGGTGATGGTCCGTGTGCCCGGGGGTGTGGACCACCCGGATCGCCATCGATCCGGTGGTGATGACATCCCGGTCCCGCAGGCCCACTCGCTGCCCGGCGAACGAGACCTCCTCGGCGGCGGCGAGGCCGTACCGGGCGCCGGTGATCCGGGCCAGCTCGAGCCCGCCGCTCACGTAGTCGTTGTGAACGTGGGTCTCCAGCACCCAGGTGACCTGGACGCCGAGGCGGCCGCAGAGGGCGACGCAGCGATCGACGTCTCGCGGCGGGTCGACGACCACGGCGACGGTGCCGTCGGTCGCGATGTGCGAGTGGTTGCCGAGCCCCGGGGTCTCCAGGGGAGTGACCCGGATCCGAGGGGCCTCGACCTCGGCGGTCGCCTCACCACCGGCGGCGAGGTCGAGGGCTGGCATCCAGGTCATCCTATCCAAGCCCCCTGGAAAAGGGGAGATTTGAACCCGGGCAGGACAGAAGCATCACCGATTCCGGCGCGGCCACGAGCAGCGAGCCCGCGTGAGAGTTCATCGTAAACAATCCACACCTTCCGAAGTGATCGTATGCGGCTCCGGAACAGCCGCTGCATCCCTGCACCCCCCTTTAGGACAAAGCTGTCCTTAAGGGGTTTGAGATGGAGTCCCGCTCCTGGCGCGGCAGTCCGCCGCCCGGCAGCCTTTCGACTGTTGCCTGGGGTCGCCGCCCCCTGCCAGTGGGCTCGAACGAGGAGGGCCGGACTGCCCTGAGATCCTGGTGCCGACTCGGGCATGCCGCCGGCGGTTCAGGGCGACGTTGACGGCCTGAGCGCCGAGCTACCCGAGCTCTGGGCCACCAGCGGCGATGACGCGGAACGTCACCTCCTCCTGGGTGAGCTGATCGCTCTCGAACCTCCGTGCTCGCCGCTCTGGCCGCCTGATGCCGGAATCCGTGATGCATCGGGGCAGGACCCGAGACCTTGCGGATCCCGGACGTATAACGTATTCTTTATTCAAGGTATCTTTATGAAAGAAACGGTTATGCGTTCGCGATCCCCGCGCCGGGCCGTCCCCGGTGCCATCGCCGCCGGGGTGTTCGACCTCTCGGTCCATTTCGAGGGGCTGGCCAACCCGACGCGGCTCGCGATCGTCGAGATCCTGGCCCGCCGGGGCGAGGTGCGGGTGTCTGAGTTGGCCGAGCTGTGCCTTGTCAGCCAGCCGAGGATGAGCTGGCACCTCCGGACCCTCCGCCACGCCCAGGTGGTCTCCACCCGGCGCGACGGGCGTGAGGTCCTCTGCCGCCTCGATCGCGAGGCCATCGATCGCCACCTGCGGAGCTTTGTCCAGATTCTCGGGGCCGGCGCCGATCCGAAGGGCGCCGCCGAGCCAAGTCGCACCACCGAGGCGCTGCCCGCGCCTGTCAGTGAGGGAGTCTCATGAGCAACAAGGTCCGGGTCGCCATCATCGGCGTCGGCAACTGCGCTTCGTCCCTGGTCCAGGGCGTCGAGTACTACAAGCACGCGGAGCCGGGAGACCAGGTCCCCGGCCTGATGCACGTGGACCTCGGCGGCTACCACATCTCCGACATCGAGTTCTCCGCGGCCATCGACATCGACGTCGAGAAGGTGGGCAAGGACCTCTCCGAGGCCGTCTTCAGCGGACAGAACAACACCGTGAAGTTCTCCGACGTCCCCAACAAGGGCGTCAAGGTGGTCCGGGGGATGACCCACGACGGCCTCGGCAAATACCTGAAAGAGGTGATCACCAAGGCGCCGGGCTCCACCGCCGACATCGTGAGCGTGCTCAAGGAGAGCGGCACCGACGTGGTGGTCAACTACCTCCCGGTGGGCAGCGAGGAGGCCACCAAGTGGT
>Ga0224557_1001965_pt1 | contig 18438 bp, 12 predicted proteins | sample 714S31014metaG_FD_180677 | JGI IMG/M metagenome (GOLD analysis project Ga0224557, IMG submission 180677) | Peat soil microbial communities from Stordalen Mire, Sweden - 717 S3 10-14 | ecosystem: Environmental > Terrestrial > Soil > Wetlands > Peat | place: Sweden: Norrbotten County, Stordalen...
AGATGAACGCAAAGAACGCGCCCTTGACACCGGCCTCCCCACACCGACGCCTCTCTACGCATTTTTTACGGCCAAGGGCCATAAAAAATGCCTTGACAACGCCGACGCTGTCATACACGGCGCTACATTTCCAAAAGGAACATTTTCATTCGGCCAAAGAACTCGTTACGCCGGCACTATGTCGCCTTCGCCCGGCGCAAGAAACAGGTTCGCTTCCAGCCCGTGCTGGCGAGTATAGAGGTCGTAGTAACGGCCGCCCAGCGCAAACAGTTCCGCGTGATTGCCCCGCTCGACGATGCGCCCCTGCTCGACCACCAGAATCTGGTCGGCGCGGCGGATGGTCGAAAGCCGGTGAGCGATCACAAATGTCGTGCGGCCCTGCATCAGTTGGTTCAGTCCGGCCTGAATCATCTGCTCCGACTCCGAATCAAGTGAGCTGGTGGCCTCGTCGAGGATGAGGATGCGCGGCTCCGCCAGCAGTGCGCGTGCAATCGAAAGCCGCTGCCGCTGGCCGCCTGAGAGTTTCACGCCGCGCTCGCCCACAATCGTGTCGTAGGCATCGGGGTAGCGCTCGGCAAACTCGTCCACGCGCGCCGTCCGGCAAGCAAAGAGAAACTGCTCCTCGGTGGCATTGGGCCGTGAAAAAAGAATGTTCTCACGAATCGTGCCATCGAAGAGAAACGAATCCTGCAGCACCACGCCCAACTGCGAGCGAAAGGTGTTCAGATCCACGTGGGAAAGGTCCACGCCGTCCACAACCACGCGCCCCTTGGTCGGCGTGTGGAAGGCGCACAGCAGGCTGATGATCGTCGATTTGCCCGACCCCGACGATCCAACCAATGCGGTCACGGTTCCCGGCTCGGCCAGAAAGCTGATGCCGTGCAGCACCGGCTTGCCCGCCTCATAGGCAAACTCCACATCCTCAAAGCGCACCGTCCCCTGGATGGGCGGCATCTTCATGGTGCGTCCGGGGCTCTGGTTTTCTTCAATCTCCGACATGATCTCGTTGGTCCGGTCCAGGCCGGCAAAAGCCTCTGTCAACTGCGTTCCAATGTTCACCATCTGAAACACCGGCGCAATCATGAAGGCAAGAAACATGTTGTATTGGAAATAGGTCCCGACCGTCCAGGTGTTCCCCAGCACGCGATGGCCGCCGAGCCACATCACGATCGCCGATACAAGGCCCAGCACCGTGGTGGAAGCGGCAGAGAGTGTGCTGGTCATGGTCAGCGACTTCATGACATTGGCCAGCAGCCGTTCAACGCCTTCGGCGAAGACCCCGGCCTCGCGCTCTTCGGCGTGGTAACCCTTGATGACCCGCACACCGCCCAGCGACTCGGTCAGCCGCCCGGTAACCTCGGCATTGATCTTGCCGCGGTCGCGAAAGATGGGGCGGATGGTCTTGAACCCGTATTGCAGGAAAAAGACGAATACGCCCATGACAGAGAACACGGTCAGAGTCACCGTGACGCTCAGATGCAATAGCCAGAGAAACGCCAGCACCGCAGTAAGCAGGCCGCCCACAAAATCAACCAACCCGGTGCCGACCAGGTTGCGCACGCCCTCCACGTCGGTCATGATGCGCGCTACCAGCGTGCCGGTTCGGTTCTCGTCGTAGTAGGCCACGCTAAGCAGGCCCACATGGCGCTGGACTTGACGCCGCATCTCGGCAATCAGACGCTGGCCGGCCTTGGAGAGCAGTTGCGTGAGCGAGAAAGAGGTAATGGCCTGCACCACCATGGCGGAGAAGACCAGCGCGATGATGCGGGGCAGAAGGTCGGCCCGCGGATGCAGCGGAGAGAGCACCGTGTCGAGAAGCGGCTTTGCGGAGATGGGCAACACCAGCCCAGCCACGCGGTTGATGACCATCAGGCCCATCCCGGCCACGAGCAGGCCTTTGCGCGGCGCCACCAATGCCCGGATCTGCGGCCAAAGCTTCTTCAAGTCGGGCTTGCGCTTGGGCAAATCCGCCTGGCCGCGTCCTCCCCGCCCGTGCGGCGACCGCTCAGCTCGATTGCTCAAGCCCATGGCGCCGCCCCGCAAGCCGCCCATGCGCTATACCTTTCCCGAACGCCGCGCGGCCCTGAACGACCGCACGCAGAGAATCACGTAGATCAGCAGCAGCGAGGCCAACATGATCTTTGAGGCCAGTGCGATCTGGTCCTGGGGCAGGCCGGCCGACTGGGCATGAACATAGCCGCGCACAGCCTCAGCCGCAGCGCCCAGAAAACCCAGCAGCCCGATCGTCACGTTGATGTGCATGAACAGCTTGCGCCGGCTCTCGTTGGGGCTAATGGCCAGGTAGCCAGAAATGCCCAACGCCAAACCAATCCACGCAGGAATCATCGCGGTGGGGTGCAAGCTTCCTGTGCCCAGGTAGCCAGTGAGTCCAAGGACAATCAGAAGAACCGCAAAAACCAATGTCACTTTTGCCATGCAAGACTTCCCTTTCCGTACATGGAGAGGATATCAGTTGCATGCAATCGGTCCCCAGCCGGCAGCTCCCGGAAAATCGGATCGTCGCCTGCCGGGGACCGGAAGCTGATGCGCTCACTACCTCTGAATGCGCGCCGATCCGCCCTTGGCAAAGGCTCGCACCTGATCGACAGTCGCCATGGTTGTGTCGCCGGGGAAGGTCGTCAGCAGCGCTCCGTGCGCCCATCCCAGCTTGATGGCCTCTTCCGGAGCCTCGCCGCTGAGCAGTCCATAGATAAACCCTGCCGCAAAGCCGTCTCCGCCTCCCACGCGATCCACCACATCCAGCTCAGCCGTAGGCGCAGCGTAGGTCTTTCCGTCAACCCACGCAACCGCGCTCCAGCTATGCCGGCTGGTGGAGTGCACCTCGCGCAGCGTAGTGGCCACCACCTTCACATGCGGATGCTTCTTCACCACGTTGTCGATCATGCCGAAGAACACGCTCGGATCCAGCTTCGATTTGGCCGCCACTTCCGGCCCAGGGATGCCCAGGCCCTTCTGTAGGTCCTCTTCATTGCCCACCAGTACATCCACGTTCTCCACAATGGTGCCGATGATCTCGACGGCCCGCTCGTTGCCGCCAGAAATCTTCCACAACTTCTCGCGAAAGTTCAGATCGAACGACGTGATCGCGCCCGCTGCCTTGGCTTCCTTCATCATCTCCGCGGCCAACGGCGCAGTGGTTGGCGACAGGGCCGCAAAAATGCCCCCGCTATGCACCCACTTCACGCCTCCGGCAAAGATCGCCTTCCAGTTGAAGTCTCCCGGCTTCAGTTGCGCCGCCGCCTCATTCGCCCGGTTGTAGAAAACTACCGGCGCGCGCACGCCAAATCCACGGTCGCTGTAGACTGCCGCCATGTTCGGCCCGGTCACGCCGTCGTGCTTGAAGTGCTTGTAGAAGGGCTTCACGCCCATGGCCCGAACACGCTCGGCAATCAGGTCGCCGATCGGATAGTCGGACATCGCCGAGGCGACTGCCGTCTTCAGGCCAAAGCAGTCGGAAAGGTTTGCAGCCACATTGAACTCGCCGCCGCTGACGTGAATCTGGCACTCCGTCGCCTTGCGGAAGGGGATAATCCCCGGATCGAGACGGTGCACCAACGCACCCAGCGAAAGAAAATCCAACTCCGCATCCTTGCGGATATTCAATCCATGGCTCATCGGTCGTTCACTCCTTGTCTTTGTGAAGGTGTCCCTTGCAGAAATCCGAGACTCCCAGAATTGTAACCTAGTGGTCTGACCACTATACAGCATCCATCAGCCATTCGTCCCTGTCAAATGTTTCAAATCGGCCAGGACTTCCTCCACCGTCCATTCATTCCCCGGATAGAATCGCACCACCTTGCCGTCGGGGCCAATCAGCGTGGTCGAGAGCGTGTGCGTAATCGATCCATCCGCGGCGTTTGTCATCCCCAGGTCGAAAAACTTGGCCATCTCCAGCAGAACGGGCTTCTCCGGCACGGCAAAATCCCAATGGGCAAAAGCATTTTTCGCGTCGCTGCCGATATAGGTCACGCCATAGGCCCGCAACCGCTCCGGCGTATCGTGATCCGGGTCGAAGCTCACGCATAACAGGTGCGTGCCAGAGAGCGCCGGAATGGCCGCCAGTTGCTTCTCCAGCGCGGCAAAGTAGCGCGTCACCCTCGGGCAAAACTCAGGCGACGGGCAGCGCGTGTAGATGAAAGTGATCACCAGCCCCTGGCCGAGAAACTGGCGGAGATGAATCGTCCGCCCGTCCTGGTTGCGCAGCTTGAAGTCCGGCACCGCATCGCCGGGCGCCGGCACATGATAAAAGACCGCGGGCTTGTAATCCGGCTTGGCCTGTGCCACCACCACAATATGGTCCAGCAACACGTCCGCATTTGGATCCTGCGAAACCAGAACGTCCGCGGTGATCACGTCGCCCGGATGCAGCTCGCCCAGAATGCTCGCGTCCTTCAGCTTGTAGGGCATGGTCATCGCCTCCATGAAGCCCGGAATCGCCTCATGGTTCAGCGTCACCTCACCCTTGGATGCATCGGTTGAAACCACCTTGCCGCGCAGCTTGTACACTTTGAAATTCTGGCTCGCGGCTGACTGCGTAGGCGCCTGTTGACCCGAATGGCACCCGGCCAGCGCGACAAAAGAGAGCAATGCGGAAGCAAGCAATCGGCGAATCACAATTCAGTGTACAACCGGCAAGCAACCCACGGCCCGGAAGAGGAGACACAATCACCCACCTGCCGCGGACGCTTGCGGCCATCCATATTGAACAGCCATTCAGGGGAACGTCTTGAGCAAGCGGCTAGTGTAGGCCACCGCAAATAGAGTCCTTTACCGATGCCCGCAAATGGGCGGAATTCGCAGAAGAGACTTCCCTCAGGGGCTAAAGCCCGGCTCGTTTTGCGCCATTTATGGCACGACTGAAGTCGTGCCCTTTCAAACATAAACGACCATCTGTGTGGCGGACACCACTAGGGAAGCTACATCATCATCCACTCGCCGTCGTCTTCAAGGACAACCTCGGGCTCGTTCCCACCGCATATTGGGGCTGGCGGAACAGCGGCGCCCGCATCGTCGACAGCTTTCATCAGGGTTGTGAAGCGATCGTTCTTTTTGAGTACTTCGTCGTGGCATTTTTTAGCGACGGCCATGAGCTGCTCCCAGCTTCCTTCGAGAACAGCGCCCTTGTTTGTCGTCTCGTAATGCAAACCGCTGGCGCCAATGATTCTATTCATATCTACAGAAGGATCGTTCGCTGGCTCGTGCCTTCCCTTCAGCGACACGCTCAACTCAAGAAGCATCAGGCAACTTCCTTTCTTGATACCATCCATTAGATACGTTGAATACGTCGAAAGCCACATCAAGACTGTGACCGGCGGCACAGGTTGATGTGAGGTAACTTACGGTGGACAAGAATGGAGCGGATTCAAGACAGAATCCGCATTTGTCTCATCTCAATCAAAACAAGTGACAGCAGTCACTGACCGAATAGACCGCTATCCATCATTAATAGAAGTCATCGAGTCCTATGTATCTGGGACACCTGTGTGAAAGCTGGCAACGTTTCCTTCCGGCGGCTGTTTTGGGGCGCGACTCACGACCAGGCGCCGCGTTGTAAACGAGTCAGAGACTGCGTAACCAACCTCCTTTGATCTGAAAGAACTGACGAGGGGATGCACGATGGCAGGAACCGCAATTCTCGCATTGGAACACGAGCCGGAAACCGCAGAACGAGTTTCCTTTGATCTGGCAGAACTCACAAGGATGTACGATTTCACAGGGATGGTGGTCGCCGTAACCGGAGGCGCCGGCATTCTGGGCAGCGAAATTGCCCGTGCATTGGCCGGATGCGGCGCTCAAGTCGCTATCCTGGACATCAATCTCGAGCCGGCCAGGGATATGGCCGATCACATGGGGAAGCGGGGGAAGCAATTCTCTCTTTTCCGTTGCGACGTGCTCAACCGCGACAGCATCGCCCAGGCAGCTCAAGACGTGGCCAGCAATATGGGCAAAATCGACTGCCTGATCAACGGCGCGGGAGGCAATAAGCCGAACGCCACCACCAGCAGTGAAATGAAATTCTTCGATCTCCCCGCCGACGCTCTGCGCTGGGTGTTCGAACTGAATATTCTTGGCACCATTTTGCCATGCCAGGCTTTTGGGAGAATCATGGCTGCGCAGAACCATGGAATCATTCTGAATATTTCATCCATGAATGCTTTCCGGCCGTTGACGCGTATTCCGGCCTACTCCGCGGCAAAAGCTGCGGTCAGCAACTTCACCCAATGGCTGGCCGTACACATGGCCCAGGAATACTCGCCGAAGATCCGCGTCAACGCCATTGCTCCCGGATTCTTTCTGACCAATCAAAACCGTTTCTTGCTGACCGACAAGGAGACGGGCACCTTGACCAAACGCGGGAATACGATCATCGCGCACACGCCGATGGCTCGGTTTGGCGAACCCAAAGATCTATTTGGCGCTGCGCTGTGGCTGCTCTCGCCGGCTTCGGAGTTCGTTACGGGCACGGTGATTCCGGTGGATGGCGGTTTCGCAGCCTACGGTGGGGTTTGAGGCCAAGAGCGCGACAAGAGCAAGTGCGATCAGTGGAAGTAAGACTGGCCGGCGGATGAGGCGTCCGCAGTTTTGAGCGGGTGTGAGGACCGTTGTCATCACGGCAAGCTGGTTGTCTGCCCGCGCACGCCGAGTGCTGAATCAAGATGCTTTCCATGCAGGCTGCGGGGCAGCCTGCGCGATCGGCCTCTGAATTCGCCCCACCCCTGCCCACCGGCGTATAACGCTGGAATGGGCACATCCGCGGAATCGGAAATTGATGGTTGGCTGCGCAGCGGCGGCCTGGTGGTTACGGCCAGTGACCGCGCCACTCGCGCTGTAGCCTCCGCCTTCCATCGCGCACGCCGCGCCGAAGGACTCACCGCCTGGCCCGCACCCAACATTCTGGATTGGAAGACCTTTGTCCGCGCCGCCTGGGAAGAACACAGCAAAAATGGCGGAGGCGACGGCCGCTTGCTGCTCAACCCTACCCAGGAGCAGGCTCTTTGGGCGGAGATCGCAGGCAGTCACAACCACCTCGCAACTCTGCTTGAAGGCCCACGCCACCGCCTGGCCAGACTGGCCATGGAAGCCCACGAGTTAATCTGCTCCTACGCACCCAATCTCCTGCGCGCTTCAGCCCGTAGCGCCTGGCAGCAGGATGCAGCCGCCTTCAGCGACTGGCTCAGTGCATTTGATCAAACCTGCCGCGCCGCCAACCTGCTCAGCTCTGCGCGCCTGCCTCTCGAACTGATCCAGTTCCTGTCACCCGCGACCGGCCTGGCTGAACAGTCCGCGGAAAAAGGAGAGTATCCGAACGAAGTCGGCGAAACGCATATCTCAGGGGCTAAAGCCCGCACCGAGCCTGCCGACTTGATGCCAGGGATAAATCCCTGGCCTGCCGCCGGAAAGAGTTTTTTCGCAGCCAGCCAAGCCCCACGCCCTGCGCTGCTCCTTGCGGGTTTTGACCGCATTTTGCCCATTCAGCGCAGCCTCTTCGATGCCTGGGGCGAGTGGCGGCAGGCAATTGCCGGCCATCCGGCCGCACAGATTCTTTTCCACCAGGCCCCCGACGCCCTGTCCGAACTCGCTGCCTGCGCCCTCTGGTGTATCCACAAGCTGGCCGACAATCCAAATGCTCGCCTCCTAGTCATCACGCAGGACGCCGCTGATCGCACCCGTCGCGGCCAGATCGAACGGGCATTTCTCAAGCACACTGGGTCAATGCAAACCGGCCCCGCCAGTTCCCCGCTCTTCGAGTTCTCCCTCGGAATCCCGCTCAGCCAGGTTGATTTGCCGAATGCCGCGTATCTGCTGCTCCGCTGGCTTTCCGGCCCGCTCGCCGAGCACGAATTGGACTGGCTCTTCTCCACCCGCCACGCCGCCGCCAATCCACAGGAGGCTTCCGCCCTCCAGGCGCACATGCACACTCTCCGCCGCCGTGGCCTACAGCAGCCTCAATGGACGCTGAAGGCCTTTATCGGTTTCCCGCCCAACAGCCGGCTTCCCGACGCCTGGGTCAACCGCATGGCCGAAGCCCAACGCCGCCTGGCTGAGTTCGCGCGCCGCCCACAAACCCCACTCGACTGGGTCGAACTGGTTCCGCAGTTGCTCGATAGCGCTGGCTTTCCCGGCGCCAATCCGTTTTCAGGGCCTCTTTCGAGCGCTGAATTCCAGGCCGCCCACCGCTGGCAGCAGGCCGTTGAAACATGCGGCTCGCTCGGCTTCGATGGCCGCCGCATGCAATGGAAGGAATTTCTTTCCATGCTCGCCCGCACCCTCGACGAAACCCTTTTTGCTCCAGAATCCCGCGACGCCCCCATCCAGATTGCCGGCCCTGCCGAATCGGCAGGCCTCACCGCCGATGCTGTCTGGTTCCTGGGAGCAAACGAGGACGCCTGGCCGGCGGGTGGCGCAACGCATCCCTTGCTCCCGCAGGAGGTGCAACGTCAGGCGGACATGCCCCACGCCAGCCCCCAGCTCGACTGGGACCTGGCCCAAGCCATCACCACCCGCCTCATCGCCGCCGCGCCAGACGTCCATTTTTCTTGCGCAAAGCAGAACGCCGGCGTCGAAGCCCGCCCTTCCCGCGCGATCTCCCAGCTTGTCGGCATTCCGCAGCCGCTGCCGCCGGAGTTGACCGCCCCGGCCAGCCGGGCTCCGCTCACAATCCCCTTTGAGGACTTCAGCCGCATTCCCTTCCCTCCGGGGAAAGTCCGCGGAGGCGCAAGCGTCCTCACAAGCCAGTCGCAATGCGCTTTCAAGGCCTTCGCAACCGCGCGCCTGGCCGCCCAAAGCTGGGAGCCCGCCGAGGCCGGCCTGACTGCCTCACAGCGCGGACAGCTTCTCCACGCAGTTCTCCACGCCATCTGGGCCGGGCCGCCAGACGGCATCGGCACCCTGAATGACCTCCAAAACCTGCTCGACCGGCGGCCTTTTGCAGCCAACCATGTCCATCGCGCTCTCCGCAATGAAATCCAACCCGGAATCCGCGACCGCATGCCCCCGCGCTACCTGGAGCTTGAGGAGCAGCGCCTCACCAACCTGGTCACCGAGTGGCTGGACTACGAATCCGCCCGCATCGACTTTGAAGTCACCGCAACCGAAATTGCCCGCACCATCCACCTCGCTGGGCTCACCTTCGATCTGCGCCTCGACCGCATTGATCGCCTCAACGACGGTTCCCTGCTGGTGATCGACTACAAATCCGGCAGTGTCTCCCCCAAATCCTGGGATCTGCCCCGCCCCGACGATGTGCAACTGCCGCTCTATGCCGGCTTTGCTCTCGACCGCGAGGAAGAAATGCTCGGCGGCCTCGTCTTTGCCAAGCTCCGTGCAGGCGATCAATCCTTCGCGGGCCGTGTGGGCGACGCCAAAGCCACCCTGCTCGCCAATCTGGCCGGCAGCAGCGCCCTGGTCAAAAACAGCCTCTCAGCCGAGCTGCTCATCGACTGGCGAGCCCACATCGAGCAGCTCGCCGGCGACTTCCTCGCCGGTCGCGCCGAAGTCAATCCCCGCGAATACCCCAAAACCTGCGAGCGTTGCGGCCTGCAAACTCTCTGCCGCATCCAGGAGAGCGAAAACCAGCCCCAACTCGAATCTGAGGAAGACTCTGACAGCGCGGAGGCCGCCGATGAGTAGCCTCACTCAAAAACCCGTGCCTCCCGATCAACCCCAGCGCAATCGCGCCCTCGATCCCAGCCGTTCCATCCTGGTCCAGGCCCCGGCCGGCTCGGGCAAAACCGACCTGCTGACCCGCCGCTTCCTCCGCCTGCTCGCCGAGGTCGACGAGCCCGGCCAGGTCGTCGCCATCACTTTCACCAACGCTGCCGCCGCTGAGATGCGCCACCGCATCCTTGCCGAACTTGAGAAGGCCGCCATCAGCGACGGCCTGCCGGATGCAACTGATGAATTCTCGATGGACGCCCTCGCCCGCCGCGCCCTTGAACACTCGCGCCGGCTCGACTGGAAACTCCTCGACCTGCCTGCGCAGCTCCGCATCTCCACCATCGACTCCTTTTGCCGCGACCTGGCCCTGCAGCAGCCGTTACTCTCTTCGCTCGGCGGCGGCCTGGGCATCGCCGAGCAGCCCAACGAACTCTATCGCCGCGCAGCCCGCCAGACCCTCGAGAAAATCGGCCAGGCCGATCAGGTCCTGAGCGAAGCTATCGAAGCCCTGCTGCTGTGGCGTGACAACAACTGGCAGGAGATGGAGGACCTGCTCGTCGAAATGCTCGGCAAGCGCGACCGCTGGATGCACGACTTCGTCCTGAACCGCAAGCCTGAATCAAACGACCCCGAGTCAGACGAGTTGCGCCAGCGGCTGGAGCGCCCATTCGCGAATGCCGTCCGCGAAGCCCTCACCGCCCTCGAACAACTTCTCAACCTGGTTCCCGGCGCACGCGAGGAAGCCCTGGCATTGGCGCGCTTCGCCTGCGAGCAAACCGGCGGCCAGCTCCTTCGCGACTTGGCTGAACTGGTCGAATTCCCCACGGCCCCGTTCCCCTGCGGCGATTCTCTCGAAGAAGGTCGTCAAGCCTACGTCAGCCTCGCCCAGTTCCTTCTGATCGGCAGCGGCACACTCCGCAAGCAAGTGGATAAGCGTCTCGGTTTCCCTGCCGACCGCAAACGCGAGAAGGCCCAGATCCTCGATCTGATCGCCCGCCTCAACGCCGTCCCCGGCCTCGAGTCCGCCCTCGCCGCCGTGCGGGACCTGCCCCCAGCCCGCTATACCGAGGAAGACTGGCAAATCGTTCGCGCCTGCTTCACCCTGCTCCGCCACGCCGCCGCCGAGTTGCAGGTCGTCTTTGCCGAAGCCGCCGCCGTTGACTTCATTGAAGTCGCCCAGATTGCTCAAAGCGTGCTCCGAGGCCCCGACGGCCTGCCCACCGACGCGGCATTTGCCGTGGCAGACGGCATCCGCCATCTGCTGGTCGACGAGTTCCAGGACACCAGCCGCCGCCAGCACCAGTTGCTCGCCGCCCTCATCGGCGCCTGGCCAGACTCCGGGCAAGCTCGCGACGGCCGCACCTGCTTCCTGGTCGGCGATCCCATGCAGTCCATCTACTTCTTTCGCGACGCCGATGCAGAGCTCTTTCCCCGCGTGAAGACGCTCGGCCTTGAAATCCCTGAGTCAGACCCGCTCCTCTTTGACTTCGTCCCTCTCAAGGCGAACTTCCGCACCGCTCCATCGCTGGTTAAACGGCTGAACGATGTTTTTGTCCAGGTTTTTGCAGCGGACGATGGCAGCGGCGTAGTTTTTTCCTCCGCCGAGCCCGCCAGAGAGACCCATCCCAGTCCCGGTGTATACTTCAAGTTTCATCTCAACTTTTCACCGCAAGTTACACGTGGCAAATACGTTAATCCAGAGGCGCTCAGCGAGAAAGAAGCCGCCAACGCAGCGCAAACCCAGCAGATCGTTGCGCTGATCAAGAGCCACCTTGAGCCCATGGAGAAAGCCTGTGCGAATGCCTGTGCAAAACTGAGCGACGAGAAATACCGCATCGCCGTCCTTGGCCGCACCCGCAACGCCCTTGCGCCCATCGCTCTTGCCCTTCGCGAAGCGGCAATTCCCTTTCGCGCCCTCGATCTTGAGAACCTCTCTGCCCGCCCCGAGGTCCTTGACGCCGTCGCCCTGGCCCGCGCACTGCTCAATCCACAGGATCGCGTCGCCTGGCTGGGAATTCTCCGAGCCCCGTGGTGCGGCCTCTCGCTTGAAGACCTGCACCGCCTCACCAGCGGCGACGATCCAGACCTCCTCGCCCGTCCCGTTCCCGAACTGCTCGCCGAACGCCTGCCCCTCCTCAGCGAACCGGGCCGCCAGGCCGCCACGCGCGTCCTCAACGCACTTGCTTCCGCACAAGCAATCCGCGCCGCATCGCCGGGAACCTGGCTCGAACAAGTCTGGCTTCGCCTCGGCGGAGCCGACTGCGTCGACGCCACCGCCCGCGCCAATGTTGACCTCCTTTGGAGTTGCCTGGACAGTCTCCCCGGAGGCGAGCAGGACTTGCTCGGTCCCGGTCTCGACGCGGCGCTCGACAAGCTCACCGCATTGCCCGACCCTCAGGCGAGCAGCGAATTCGGCGTTCAGTTGATGACCATCCACAAGTCAAAGGGCCTGGAGTTCGAGATGGTCATTGTGCCGGACCTGCAGGCCGGGGCCGGCAACAGCAGCCGCAAGCTGCTGGCTTGGCTGGAACGCGGAATTCTGGAACGCGGGCTCTCCAATCCCGGCAGCGCCAGCCCAGCCGACTCCGCCGAAATCACCGAATTTCTTGTCGCACCCTTGCAGCCCAAAGGCGCCGATCGCGGGAAGTCAAAGGCCTGGGTCGATCGCGTCAATCGCGAGCGGGAATCGCAGGAGACGCGCCGCATTCTCTACGTCGCCGCAACCCGCGCCCGCGAAGAACTCCACCTCTTCGCCCGTCCCAACTACAAAGTGGAGGCCGACGGCAGTTTCGCCCTTGCCGAGCCTAACGGCAGCTTATTGGCCACCGCATGGCCTGCCCTTGAAGAAGAAGTGCGCGCCCGATTTGAAGCCTGGAAGGTCGCAGCCACGCCCGCCGAGGCAGAGATCGAATCCATCGCAGCCTCCGGCGAAGGCAATCTGCTCGTCATGCCCACACCGGTCAAACCGACACTCCTCCGCCGCTTGCCGCCCAATTACCAACCGAGCTCCTCATCCATTCCGTATTTTCCCGCGGAAAGGGCAGGAGATCGGGAAGTTCAAGCTGCAATCTCTTCGTCGGAGTCAGGTGCATCGAGTCTCTACACCCGCCACCAGGGCGGCCTGCTCTCCCGCGCGCTGGGCACCGCCGTCCATGCCTTCCTCGAAGAGCTCTCCCGCCTGCGCACAGAACTCGATTGGGAACCGGCTCGTGCGGCGCTCCAGCGGCTCCAACCCCGCATCGCCGCAAACATCCGAGCCTCGGGCGTGGACCAGCGCAAGTCTGACAGCGTCGCCAGTGAGGCGCTCCATCTGGCGCTCAATGCCTCCAAGTCGCGTGAAGGCGAATGGATTCTTTCACCCCACGCGGATTCCGAGAGTGAGGTCCGATGGGTGGGAATCGTCGCTGGCAGTCTCCGCACCGTTCACGTCGTTCGCGTAGACCGCGTCTTCCGAGCCGGACTCGAACCGCAGTCCGAAGGCCGGCAAGCATGGTGGATCATCGACTACAAAACCGCCCACGCCGGCGATCCAGACCGAGCCCCGGCCGCAACTCTTCCCGCGCTGCGAAAACTCTTTGCGCCCCAGCTTGAAGCCTACGCCCAGATCCTGCGCAACCTGCACGGCCCAGACGCAGTTCTTCGCGCCGGTCTCTACTATCCCCGCATGTTACTGCTGGATTGGTGGGAGCTTTGAAGGCTGTGATCTTGCCTAATTACGCATAGTGCGTTTATAATTACGCATTATGCGTACAACCAGCACACTCGACGCTCTCTTTCCGGCGATACGGGCCGGGGTGTTGTCCGCAACCATGCTTCAGCCGGAGCATTGGTGGTTCATGACCGAGTTGGCCCGACATCTTGGAGTCACGCCCTCCAGCTTGCAACGTGAACTGAAATCCCTGGTGGTGGCCGGATTGCTCCTGCGGCGTCAGGAGGGCCGTCGGGCCTATTTCAAGGCCAACGTCGAAGCCCCTCAATTCCCCGAACTTTGTGGACTGATTGAGAAGACGACTGGAATCATTCCGACGGTGAGAGCTGCCCTCATGGACTTCGGCAACCGGATCGAGTTGGCGCTCGTCTACGGATCAATCGTCCGTGGCGAGGAGCACTCTGGCAGCGATATAGACCTGATGATCGTGGGGACGCTCAAGCAGATCGATCTGCTGCCCACCCTGCGGAAGCTCGAAGCCAGCTTCCGGCGCGAGGTCAATGTTACCCTGTTCTCCCCGGAGGAGTTTCACCGCAAGTTGGAGACGGAGGACCATTTCCTCCATACAGTATTGAAGGGCAAAACGATCCTGCTGAAGGGAACGCTGCATGAGTTGGGAGAAACTGCTCCAGGAGAATAGGGTTCACCGGCACACCACCAGCCGGAAGGAACTGGCCGAACTTCGGCGCCTCATTGCCCGCGATCTCGCCGACGCCGCGCTCACGGACCTTTCTGAGGACCGGCGCTTCGCAACAGCCTACAACGCGGCGCTCCAGACGGCCAAGATGGCGATTGCTTGCGCCGGATACCGGATAGCCAGCGCCTCTGGACATCATCGGCTGACCTTCGAGGGAGCCAAACTTGCGCTGGGCAAATCCGCTGCTCAACTGGCCGATTACTTCGATGCTTGCCGCCGCAAGCGCAATGAGATCGACTACACCGGCGGAGTCATCGCCACCACCACGGAGGCGGACGAGATACTCCTGCACGCCAAATCGTTCTTGACCTTGGTGGAAGTTTCGATATCCTCGAATCACCCTGAGAGGGGTCCCTTCAGGAAACGGATTTTAAAGCACGTTTAGCAAATTCCTCACCCATAGAATCAATAACTTACAGGATAGCAGAGCGTGCAAGATCATAGCATTTCACTGATTCATGTAACCCTTTTATTTTCAGCGTGCATTTTCTCTTGGCGTACGATTTTGTCCGTTTTCTGAAGGGACCCCAAGGAGGCGATCGAGTTTCTCGTCTCGTGAATGCGGCGGATGAAATCGGCTCCAACCGGCGCACGATTCTCAACCTTCATAGCATTCTCGCCAATAACCTCTTGCCCAACGAAGACGCCGCGAGCAATTGAGGCACATCTCCGTCGGCATGGAACACTCGACCTTCGAATCTCTGGCCCTCCCGCAGCAGATCGAGGAGTATTTCGATCAGATCCTGGCAACGGCGGCGGCGATCGAAGATCCCTATTGAGCCTGGGGCTTCGCTACGATGAAGGGTGAGGTCTCGGGTTCTCGGCGGTAAAAAACGCGAGGATGTTGCCTGGATAAATCGACAGGTGCGGCAGAGTCGTTGACAAATACCAACGCACGACCTTCTTTTCTTGCTGCGAGGGTGAGTGTCGTCTGCAGGTCGGGAACGCGATGGCTGGCGTATTCAAACCAGGGACGCAATTCGACGGTTCCGTTGGAGACCGCATCGGAGGTCTTCAATCCCTCTTCAACCAGGGCGAACGTTAGATAACCGTGGCCACCAGCAAGTTGGGGCGCCTCCAACGCAGACTCACGATCCTGTGAAGCAGCCAGAATATATAGGCCCTTTTCGTAGGCCAACTGGGCAAGACCTACAGAATTCATCGGGCCAACGTTCTTCACGTCGATTGCCGCTCCAGAGTGACACGCGTCAATGATGAGGAACGATCGTTTGGGAGCGATGTTCTCCAGGGCTTGTCCGAGTTCGATCTCGGAGATTGCGTGAAAGCCGGCGCTTGTGAGTGGCACGGAAGGATCAACATCGGTGGGAAGCAGGTAAAAGTGTTCACCCTCCATCGCTCCGTGACCGGCGTAGAAGAGGAAGACACCATCCTCGGGACGGACTGCGGCAATATTTCTCAGCAGACTTCTCTGGGCAGGGGTGACGGAATCTGTGGAGGCACCTCCCAGGATCCTGAGCGCTGCCAGAATGTTCTCGCGAGTTGCTTGACGGCTGAGTAGTGAAATCGTCTGTACGGAAGCAAACTGATGCAATGCGTTCTGACTCGCGGCGAAGGCATCTTCAAAATCCCTCGCGTCATTCTCAGCGAAGTTAAGGTTCATCGGTTGCTTTGAACTGTCGGCGTCATAGGTGTTGATGCCGATAGCGAGCACATAGGCTGTGCCCAACCGCTGAAGGGTATCGGCGCCGGTTGCCGTCAGCGTCGCGTCCGGACTCTTTATGTTCGCTTGGCTGAAGGCGTAGGCGGTGAATGTGTTCTCGCCCGCTACGATGGGCACGGTAATAGAAAAGCTTGCGAAGCCGTTCATGTCGAGCGGTAGATCCCCGCGCCAAACCTTAATAAGAGTGCCGTTGCGAAAAAGGCGCAGATCGCGAGCGCCGGAGCCGTGGGGAAGGTTCGGGGCTGGCACACGGGATTCGCTCACCTGCACTTCAAGTTGCACCTGAGGTACGATCTGCGGAGTGGCGAGATCCACTGTTGATTTCAGGATAACCTGGGGCTGGCGTCGATCGATGGCGGCAATAGGTGAGGGCGGTTCGACATCTCTTCCTGCAAGCAGATCATGCAGAAGGCCCGGACGGAAGAATTCGCGAAAAAAGACTTCAATCGGCGCCAAATCGAATGTGGAGTCAGAGAAACGCCAAGCCAGTTGGGACCAGGCTCCAGGAGTGCCATCGAAGAGTCCGGAGGAGGTGACGACGAGCCAGTCGTCATCCCCAAAGAAGTAGAGCGAGGCTACCTGTTCACCAGTCTCCAGGCGGAAAAGGTTAATGCCGTGTGCAAACGCGGCGGCAAACCAGCGCCCGTCTGGGCTGAAGACCGCCGGGCACGCACCGGCGGATTCACCAGTCTCAATAACGGTTTTCAGTGATGGCAGTTCGGCAATGCGCATCCCGTTCGGAATCCGATAGGCAATGCGATCGCTGGAGGGCGAAAAGGTGACGCAATCCCCAGCGAAGCCCTCCAATGAGCCGACGTGTTTCCAGTCCCGGGTGGAATATAGGGCGAAGTCCGCGTCGTGGACCACCAGGAATTTGCCGTCCGGAGAGAATTCGACGCCTAAAACATAGTTCACTTTCTTGGGCATGCGCATCAAGGCCCTGGGAGTCGCTTCAACTGAATAGACAAAAGTCGTTTCTGCTGTCGCAAGAGCCAGCATATCGCCGGCTGGGCTAAGAGCAGGCACCATGGCAAATTGCTTGCGTCCCGGCACTGAGATCGAGGCGATCTTCTGGCTGTTCCCTAGCGAGTAAAGGTCCACTTCTTCGTCACGCGTGCCTGCCAGCACCTTGCCATTGGCACTAATCGCCCAGTGGATGAACGCAGTTTCTTTGAGGGCAATGGCCGCCAAGGCTGACCCGCTTGCGGCATCGTCCACCTCGACTTTAGATCCGTCGTACCTGACAACCCTGCCATTGTTTGTGGCGGATGTGAAGGTATTGTTGGCGTTGCCGGAGCGGGCAGCGGCTTCTCCGCTCTCCATGTTCCAATCAATGACTGGCAGGTTGGGATTGAACCACAAGCCCAGTAGGTCAGGTCCCAGCCGGGGCCAATTCATCATATCTGGAACGTGCACGGGACTCGCAAAGTTCCGCACCTGTTTAAGGTCCGGCATTTGAAGGATGGATGGCTTCTCCCAGTTGCCGACGGGAATACAAAGGAACTGTGCTCTGCCGGGGAGAGGGACCAGCGCCATGGCGTCCGGGATCGAGGCGATGGGTAGTGGGTCTCCTCCGTCAAGACTCCACAGGAGAGGAGCGAGGGATTTTTCGCCGATTGCGAGAGTCCGTGCCGATGTGAAGAGTACCCAGGAGAGCCAATGATTTGGCATGTCCCTGCGAGCGATCTGCTTTCCATCTCTTGTGCTCAGGAGCGTGATCTCGTCAGACGAAAGAAGTGCGATGGCGGATCCATCCGGAGAGAAGCATGTGCCTACGAAGCGATCGAGTTTGAGCTCCGGTGCGCCGCTCTGCTTTGCCGGCCCGGCAGTATGAAAGCGATGAGCATCGAGTTCCATTAGTTTCTTATGCTTTTCCCAGTCCCAGAGTTGAAAGACAAGAGGCCCGGCGACGGCAAGCAGTTTTCCATCGGGTGAGAAATTGAGTTGCCACCCGCCCGTATCGGTATCGCCGCTTGCAGGGGCCGGCACGTCAACTTGAAAGAGCGATGGGGCATCCTCAAGAGAGACGATGCGAAGCAGGCCTCGCCAGTTGACTGTGGCCACAAGCGGACGGGTGGGATGCGCAGCAATTGCCTCTGAACCGCTCTCATTTGGCAGAGTGCGCACCGCCGCTGTTTGGACGTCTACGAGGAAAATCTGATTGAAACTCCCGAAGACAATGGTTTTGCTGTCCGCTGTGATGGCAAGTCGATGGGGATAGACCATTGCCTGCTGCTGTCCGAACGGTCTGAAACTCCGGAATTCTTTTCCGTCTTCTGCTGATCGGACGGTCAGGGTGCCGTCATAGGACTGAGTAACAAACCACTGCCCGTCCGGACTCGCAGCCCCGCTTGACGACCATGCCATCTCGCCGGCGCGGATCACAAGAGACGGGTTGCTGGTGGGTTGCTGCTCTGCCACGGTCGGGCGACAAGACTGGGCGAGCACGATAAAAGTGAAACAGGCAAAAAGGACAGTTCTCCACATCCCAGGGGTCCCTTCAGGAAACGGATTTTAAAGCACGTTTAGCAAATTCCTCACCCATAGAATCAATAACTTACAGGATAGCAGAGCGTGCAAGATCATAGCATTTCACTGATTCATGTAACCCTTTTATTTTCAGCGTGCATTTTCTCTTGGCGTACGATTTTGTCCGTTTTCTGAAGGGACCCC
>Ga0224557_1001966_pt1 | contig 18438 bp, 12 predicted proteins | sample 714S31014metaG_FD_180677 | JGI IMG/M metagenome (GOLD analysis project Ga0224557, IMG submission 180677) | Peat soil microbial communities from Stordalen Mire, Sweden - 717 S3 10-14 | ecosystem: Environmental > Terrestrial > Soil > Wetlands > Peat | place: Sweden: Norrbotten County, Stordalen...
CAAACTTCACAAGGCGCTTTAGCAACACGGGTGCAGCGTTGAGATCCCCCTGGCCTTCCACTATGCAGGCGATATATAGCGGCACCATTTACCGGAAGAGTTGAACCTCACTCTCGGCATCGGCGCCGGGTTGATGGGGCTCCGAAGTCAGGCCGCCCATTCGCAGGAGTTCGCCCGTCGTGTAGAGCCGGTCATGCAGTGTTGAACGGGTCGCATTGTCGATGCCTAGGATTTCCGACTGCCCGTTCTCCCAGGTGACAGCCCGTATAGCGTCGCTGGGGATCTCAGGACTGTCGAGAAGGTCCGCGCTGTGGCTGGTCAGTACCACCTGGACCGACTCGCTCGCTTCGCGTATCGCGTCGAGAAGCACAGCCGTCGCGGCCGGATGAAGTCCGGTCTCGGGTTCTTCGATCGCAATGACCGACACCCGCGAATCGCTGCCAGCGTTCTGGAACAGCGCTACGAGGAGCGCTAGTGCGCGGAGAGTTCCATCCGACATACTGCTGGCCAAAAACATGGATAAAGACCCGGCGGCCGTGACGTAGAAGTTGAGCAGCTTATAGTGCTCGAACTCGACCGTCTCGACTCGTTCAAGACCAGGCACAATTGCCCGCAGGTACTGATCGATGCGTTCTTTCGTAGGCCTTTGGGTGCGGCTTAGCCTGTCCAAGACGCTTGCGATATTTTCCCCGTCCGAATCCAAAATGTCGGCTGATCCAGTCGTATCCAAGTCCACATGCATTACCTCCGGATCGGGTGTGTAGAATTCCATGCCGGAGAGAAGCTCATATACGGGGTGAAACTCGGGGAGTGCAGAGGCGTTCACCAGAAACAGCCGGCGTTCGCTCGGCGCAGGAAGGGCCGCCGCACTGGGGTGGGCGCCGATAAGCTGACCCGACTGGATCTCGAAGGAACGCTCCGCGCCAGCCGGCTCGCGAACAAAACACTTCTCACGGCGTACCTCGAATCCACGCGGAGACTGCGAGCCAATCCCAAAACTGTAAAACCCTCGCCATCCGGAGCCTAAAAGAAACTCGAAACGCATCTCGAAGCTGTCCGGACCGGTCGATGAATGGTGCAGCAAGCTGTGCAGGTTGGTATTTCGCTTCGCGAAAACCTGGTCCAATGGCGTGCGCAGAGCGTCCCGGCAGAAGCGCATCGCATCTATGAAGTTGCTCTTCCCGGCGCCGTTCGGACCGACCAGAAAATTTAATGGGCCGAGCACGACATTACCCACCGCAATGCTCTTGTAGTTATGCAGGATCACGCGAGTGATTCTGGGATTCATACCTTTTCCAACTATGGCATCATTGCTCACGATTGGCAAACCGCCGCACCCGCACGCTGCGTGAGGTCGGTGCATTTAATCGTCACCGGAGCCGCGAACACGCGACTGGTGTCCCAACGGAAGCCCACGCAGCCCAGGCGATCATAGAGGTCCGCCACCTGGCTGTTCTTAGCCGTGGGGATGTACTCGCCGGTTATGTGCGTGTAATGGTTCTCGGCTGCGTACCGCACCAACGCCGCGAACATGGCTTCTTCCAAGCGCCGCCCCAGCACGCGGCAACTCATCAGCCAGGTGTCCACGCGCAGACCGCCGCCTTCCGGAATCGCGATCAAGACGCCGGTCAAGCCGCTATCGCCGAAGCGGTCGCTGGCTCGCATGGCCTGTGTGTAAGCTCCCGCGGCCAGCAGGGCGCGCACCTCGGCGTCCGCGCGCCGCCGGGTGGTGAGATTGAACTGATTGGTCTTGTTGATCAGTTGCACGATGCGCGGCAAGTTGGCTTCATCGAAAGGCGCCAACTGGACCTCGATGTCGAGCTGCGCCAGGTAATCGTCCACGCTGCCGGCAGTGGCTTCGAGCGTCTTACGCTCCAGGTTTTTCTGGATCGATGCGGTGCGCTGCCGGTCCTCCCCGGTGATCGCGAGCGTTTCGAACAGGGCCAACCGGCTCAGTGCGGAAACGTAGAGCGCCGGATCCGCGGGCAGATCGACCACCTCGACTTCCGGCAGGCGCTGCCGCACGCGCGACCGCTCCGCCGGATTGTCGTCCACAAACACCATGGCATCGAGCCCGATGTTCAGCGCCGCGGCAATCTCGCGCAGGTTTTCGTCCTTGGATTTCCAGTTGGCCGTGAAGATGGCGATGTCCCGCTCGCGCAGCACCATCTCCGGATGCTCACGGAAGGGCAGCAGGGCATCTTCGGGGTTGTTCTTGGAACAGATTGCCAGCAGCGCTCCCGTGCGCGTGAGCGATTGCAGGTAGCGCTGAAAGGCCACGAACGCCTCGCCAACCGGGCCGCCGCCCAGTTGGATGCCCGCGAGGCCGTCCTCGCCGATTACTCCACCCCAAAGCACGCCGTCCAGATCCAGCGCCAGGCACTTGGAGGTGAGCCCCAGAATCGCGCGCAGCAGGGCTGTGAGCTGGTGGCCCAGGGCCGGCATGGCTTCCGCCGATGGGTACTGCTTGGCGGTATGCCACAGCACCGGATCGTTCCAGCGGTCTTTGCCGAAGCGTGCCGCGATCTGGTCCACATCCAGAATCACCACCCCTGGGGTCCGCTGGGCGGCCTCCCAAAGCGCCAGGTTGATGGCGCGCAGCAGGCGGCCGCGCCCTCCCGGAAGAGCCGCGCTCAGATGACCCAGAGCGTCGAACGGAGGCGCCTCATAGTTGAATTGAATGACGGTGGCGTCCAGGCGCTGTCGCGCTTCCCGCCACAGCGATTCGAGCCGGAGCATGTGCTCGCCAATAATGCCGCCGGGCGAGTCTTCCTCGTCGCGCAGGCCGAGCGAACGCCAATCCGTGGCGATTACGACCACATCGGGCTGGAAGCGGGTCAGACCCGAATCGGGATGGCGAATCTCCTGTTCGTATTGGTTGAAGGGGCCAATGTAAATCTCCGCGTCGATCCCGGCGCCGAAGCACTGCGCCTGTAGGATGGGAGCCAGGAAGTCGATCATGGTGCCGCTCAGCAGAGCGATGCGGCAGCGCCGGCGAAACGGCGCTGCCGCCTTCTTGCGAGCTTGCGCCAGCAAACGAGCGGCATTGCGCAGGGTGCGCGGCGATGTGCTCGATTTGCACGCGTCGGCCAGCGGATGCCAGGCTTGGTCCGGATGCCCCGCGGCAACCAGGTTGCGGGCGGAAGCGAGCATGACCGAGGCGCGCTCCTCGCCGGCAACTTTCTCGCGCAGGAAGCGCAGCGCTTCGGCCGCTTCCTCAAAATGGCCGCACGCTTCCAACAGCGCGGCGCGCAACCAGCAGCCGCAGCCGCCACGCGCCGATACCAGACGGGCGGCCAAATCGAGCGCGGCTTCGGCATGGCTGGACGCGATGGCCCCGGCCAGGTGCTCCAAGCGTGTCAAGTCCGCCGCCGCGCACGGTGTCTCGCGCGAACTGGCCAACTGCCATAACTCTGAAATTGTGGCGGCGGAGTAGGGCGGCTCTCCTAACTGGAGGAGGGCGTGTTCGAGGGAGATTGGATTCATCGGCGCTGGTATGGCCTGTTAGGTTCAGTATATAGAATGGGCGTCGCTGGATGCTACACTGAATCGTGAGTCCGCACCACCCGCAACCGCTGCGCGGCACTAACTTCGCGAACGCAGCCAATCCCTCTTGGCCGGCCGGTCCGGCGGTCCCGCTCCGCCCGGCGTTCTATCTCACGGCGGTCTTTGTGTTTGTGGTGTATGGCCGGTTCCCGGAGATCATGGACATGGTTACGGGGTCGGCGGTGCGCTCGGTGCGGATCATCATGGTGCTCGTGCTTCTGGCCATTCCATTCGGCGCGGATTTACGTGCCGTGTTTTCGAAAGTCGGCATCTGCCTGATAGCCTTTACCCTTTGGATGTGTGCCTGTATCCCCTTCAGCATATGGCGCGGCGGCAGCGCCAGAATGCTTCGGGATTCCTGGGCGACATCGCTTTTCTCGTTCTTCGTCGTAGCATGCGCGGTGCAGGGATTGGAGCAGTGCCGCAGGATCTTGTACACCCTGGCCGCGGCCGCCGTTTTCATCGAACTCTTCGCCCTCGTGTCGGGCCGCGTACAGGGCGGCCGTGTGGCGCTGCTGACCGGCACTTTAGGGAACGCCAACTATCTGGCCCTGATCCTGCTTATGGGCATGCCGTTTTGTCTCTTCGTGCTGCGCACCAAGCCCGGATTGTCGGCCCTGAAGTTCGCGTGTCTGCTGATGCTTCTTTGCACCCCTGTGACCATAGCGGCCACCGGCTCGCGTGGCGGTCTGGTGACCCTTGCCCTCATGTTTCTCCTGTATTTTTGGCCGCTGCCGGCCAGCCAGAAGGTGGTAGTGAGTATTGTCGCGCTGATCCTTTTGGTGGTTGCCGTGGCTTGGTCCTCGCGGAGCGCCTTGGATCGGTTTAAGACCATCTTTAAAACTTCCGCCACGGTGGAGTTATCGGGTTCGGAACAATCCGCCATCGAATCCGCGACGTTACGGAGAGAGCTGTTGCTTTCCAGTTTGAAGTTGACCCTGCGGCATCCCTTGCTGGGCGTCGGCCCGGGGATGTTCTCGGTCGCTAACGCAAACTTTACCGAGACGACCACCGGGCGGCCCAACTATAACGCGTGGCACGATACGCATAATACATTCACGCAACTGTCCTGCGAAGACGGCTTGCCCGGATTGTTTCTGTATTGCCTGGCGCTGTTGTTCTGTTTCAAAATCGTACGCTCGGCCGAAAAGCGGGCCCGCCAGGATCCCGCATTGTCTTCTCTATCGCACATGGCGTTCGCCCTTCGGCTAGCGCTCATAGCGTTCACCGGAACCGCCCTGTTCGCCGGTCTTACGTACGCGTATTACTTTCCGATGCTGGCGGGTCTATGCGTGGCCGTGGAACGGGCCATCGCGGCGCAACTCTCGTCCCCAATACCGGCCGGATCGGAGCAACCCGTTGCTACGCCGGCGGCGGCCAGGACGCTGGCGCAGTACCGGCCGGGAGGGCTCGGCGGCAAAGGAGCATTCGAGCGCCCCGCGGCATGGACCCGTCCCCGGATGTAAACCGTGGCACAGACGACCGTTGTTTGTCGTCTGCGCACCGTGCTCGAACTCGGCAGGCCACGAAAAACGATGGCCTGCCCCACAGCGTTATTCGCGAATCATGCCGCCGCGAGTGTAGATCGTCTGAAATGCGAACTTCTTGGAGGGCGGATTCGCATAATGCAGAACCCGGTATATGTCCAGCGAGCGCACGCGGCCGTTCCCGCCGGCGGGAAACCGTTGGACCAAACTCAGGCGGCCGGAGTATTGCTGCAGCATCTGGCGAACCTGGTCCCAGTGGGGCAGTTGGCTCAGGCCTGGCGTGCTGTCCATGACGATGTATGAGATGCCCATCTGCTCGATGGCGGCGAGGGCCTTCTCCGGGCCGTCAAAAACCAGCCGGTAGCCGGATAGATTCCAATCGCTGACAAACAGCAGTTTGCTGGCCCGCATCACCACGGGACCGGGAAGCCTCCTATCGCTGCGGCTGGCGACTTCCGTTATAAACGCACCTTCTCCATTGCTGTCGGAGATAACCAGGTATCGTCCGCCGGCCAGCGGATGCTTTTCCAACCATGCGGCTGCTTCCCGAAAGCCGAAGCGAGGCATCTGAGGAACCTGAAAAGAGAAACCGAAGAAGATCGCCAGCGCGCACGATAGCACCAGGGGAACTCTCCACCGGGGAGCGATCTTGGCTAACGGCGGGGTGCCGGCAATTTTGCGCGCGCCCGGAACGAGAAACACCATCAACGGAGCGATGCCGGCGAGCAAGTATCGCCCGTCCATCGAGTGGGGCAGCACGATGTGAAAGACAAATACGGAGAGTCCAACCGCGCCCATGGATGCCCACAGATGCCACGCACCGACGCGCCGCCGGATGGAACCAGCGGCGACTATGAGTCCCAATAGGATGAGCGCACACAGCGCCCATCCGATGGCGTGGTAGAGGAACTCGAAGGAAAACTCAAACGCAGCACGAACCCCGGCCAGGCTATAGTCGTTGAACGTAGATATTCTGCGATCCAGGATCAGGGCATACAACTCCCAGCCGAAGGCGAGCACGGCGACGATCAGTCCAGCCACATAAATTCCGGACTTGCGCAGCAGATCGAACCTTCGGGTCAAGGCGATGGCCAGAGGGATGGCGAGAATCACCGCCATCCCATTGCCCTTCGTCATGCAGGCGAACCCGGCAGCCACACCCACCCAATGAGCGTCGCGGTTGGAGCCGGTTCTCAGCCATTTGGCCATGAGGGCAGCGGTGGCTAACTCCGTCAACATGACCAGGCTATCCGCCATGATCGTACTGGTTATCAACTGGGAGATAGGCAGCAGGACCAGCAGCAGGCCGATCCACACGCCGCAGATCCGGCCGGCCAACTGCTGGACGCAGCGGTAAAGGACGTAACCCGCCGCCGCCATAATGAAAGCCATCAAGAGCAAGGCGCTGGTACGGCCGTCCGGCGTGGGCAGCAGCCAGACACCCAGGACCCCGTGGAACAAAGGCGGCCAAACGCCGAAGGCGACTTTGGGAAATCGGGCATAGAATCGCTCGGCAAAGGCGATGGGGTCTCCGGGGAACCCCGAGGCGGCGTAGTCCCGCACCATCAAACCGGTGATGTAGTGAGCGGCTTCATCGGGATAGTGCCCCATTTCGCTCGAAAAGGCCCCGCCGGCCTTTTGCAGCAGGACGGCCAAAGCCAGAAAGAGCAGAAAGATACCGATTTCGGCTATGCCATCCGCAGACATCCGGCGCGCGAAGCCGTTAGTGAAGTTAGCTGCGCGGCCTTGCGGCTGTGACACTAACTCCCTCGGCCTTCTGCCAGAATACGCCAGTCCGGTCGACCGACTGTATAGGCTCGTGGATACCCTCGCGCGAACGGTAGTCCTCCACGGCGTTGCGGCAGGCCGGGATACCCCCATAATCGTCGATCAGACAGTAGCCGCCTGGGGATAACTTCGGATACAGGCTTGTAAGCGCATCCCATGTGGATTCGTACAAGTCGCCGTCCAGACGAATGACCGCGAAGTTCTGTGTGGCTGGGATGGTGGGCAATGTGTCGCGAAACCAGCCCTTCAGAAAGCGAACCTGTGAATCGAGTAAACCGTAGCGCGCGAAATTTCCCCGTACTTGTTCTTCGGATACGGCAAGTTGGTCGAACTTATAGAATGCCGCCTCTCGCTCTTCGGCGGCATCGGCAGGATACTTTTCCGGATCGGGCTTGGGCACGCCTTCAAAGGAGTCCGCAACCCACACCGTGCGCCCGGTTTCGCCGTAGGCCTTCAGGATGGCGCGCATGAAAATGCAGGCGCCGCCGCGCCAGACGCCGGTTTCGATCAAATCGCCGGATACGCCCCGTTGGATCGCGCCGGTAACGCATTCCTGTATGTTTTCGAGGCGCTTGAGTCCAATCATGGTCTCGGCGTCCGCCGGCCAGTCTTGACCAGCCGCACGGTCGCCGGCGGAGAAAGTATTTTGCGCGCAGAGCGCGTAGCCCTTCATCCGCAGGAGAGCTTGAAACGGCGTCATGAGGAGACGCGGCACGGAACCGCGCCGGTAGATTATCTCCCGGAAGCGTTCCTGAAACGAAGTCCGTGTGAGGCACTGTTTCATCAGGTCGAGATAGAGCCCCACTGCAGGGTCAATCGGTTTATTCATCAAGGATCCATTTTCGCTCGCGATTGCGAGTCAGTAACTAGTCAGTGTATATCAGTTCGCCTCGCTACGGCTGCGCCGTGTAGACTTCATAGTCTACGGCGTCGCAGACCAGCGTGTAGGTCGAAAGTACAGTATTTAGGACCGAGGAGCGTAACGTTAGACAGGCCCCGCACGGTTTTCAGAACGTAGGCGAGAAGGTCCGGCGGTGTGGGTGTCATTTCAAGCTCCCGGACACCTGGACTTGCGCGCGGGGCGTATCGGCGGGCAGGGCGATTTCTCTCCAGGGTCCTTCGCCCAGCGCCACCAGCGGGTCGGATTGCGGACCGGCTTCGATTTCACGCAATGCCGCTTGGGCGCCGCCATCGAGCGGGATCATCCGGATGCCGCGCGAGAGAAACTGCTGCCGCACTTCTTCAGAAACCATGCCGCTGGATCCCCAGGGGCCCCAGTTCATGGCCACCACGTGCGCCGGCCACTGCGCGGAAAGGAGCACGGACAGGCCGTTCATGATGCCATTAGCGGCGGCATAGTCGGCCTGGGCGCGATTGCCGAACGCCGCGGTGACCGACGACATCAGCAGGAGGCATTGCAGGCTTTCAAGGCGCAGCTTGCGGCTGAGCAGGAAGGCGGAATCGGCTTTGGTGTGGACCACGCGGTCGAACGATTCCGGGGTTTTGTCGCGGATGAGCTTGTCTTCGATGATTCCGGCGCCGTGAACGACGACGTCCAGGCGGCCATGCTCGCCGTAGATGCGATCGATCAACTCGCCGAAGGCTTCTTCGCGGCGCACGTCTACGGAATGATACTCCACTTTGGCGCCGGTGCGGCGCAGGCTCTCGATGCTTTGAACGATCTCGCGATCTTTCAGCAGGCGCTGCAGGGCAGCTTCCACGGCGGCGGGTTTAACCGCAGTGGACGAAGCTCGCAGGCGGGCCGTGAGGGCGGCTTTCAAGCGCGGCATCTCGGTGATGCCGGCCGTGTCGGTAGGCTCGGGCCCGGAGGGCAACGGCGAGGCACCGGCCAGTATCAGCGTAGGCCGATAGCGCTCGGCAAGCTGGCGGGCGATCTCGGCGGTGACGCCGCGCGCGCCGCCGGTGACCAGGAAGACCCAATCACGCTGGATGTGCCGGGTGGCTGCGCCATCGAGCGGCGCGATTTGCGGCATCACGGTCAGACGGCGGTCGCCAGGCAGGCCCACTTGCAGCGTGTCATCCGACGAGGTCAGCTCGTCGATCAGTTTCTGGCGCAGGATGGGGTTGGGATCGGTGGGGTCCAGGTCCACGACCTTGCACAGTACGCCGGGGAATTCCAATGCCAGCGTTTTGGTGAAATCGGCCACGGCAAAGTGCGTGGGAGAAAACGGTCCATTGGGCTGTAGCCCGAAAGCTCCGCCACGCGCGGTAATCGCGGCAAACAGCGCGCCGCCTGCGCGGCCGGTCTGTTTGAGATCGTTCTCGGTGGCGCGGGCCAGGGCGTATAAGCTGCGGACGTCCAGCCGCACCAACTCGCGCCATTCCGCGAAACTCGACTGTAGCGCGGGCTGTCCGGCGCGTAGCGGCAGCAGGTGAATGACTGCGCCGATGGGGCCGAACTGCTGGCGGATGGCGCCGATCAACGACTCGACATGCGGCGGATCGGCGAGGTCGGTGGTGAATACGTCGCCTGCGGGAATGGTGGCATCCGGGCTATGGCGCAGCAGCAGGGCGCGTTCGCCGTTGCGCTTCAGCTCATCGGCGAGCGCGGCAGCGATGCCGGTTTCGTCATCGGTGATCAGGCAGACGCGCCCGGGATAGTAGTGCGGCTTGGACGGGCTGCGGGGTTTGTCTACCGTGGTGAGGATGAAGCGCGGGACTTCGGCCGTGGGGGGCGACAGGCTGAAGCCTGTCCCACCTACCGCGGCGGCGATGCGATCGGCGATTTCGCGCAAGGTGCGGGCGCTGGTGAGCTTATCCATGGCGGCCTGGATCTTGGCTTGCTCGGCAGGGGTGACGCGTTGCTGCAGAGCGGTGAGGATCTCGACGCGTTTGATGGAATCGATGCCCAGGTCGGCTTCGATGCCGGCGTCGAGGTCGAGCATGTCGGGTTCGTAGCCGGTGCGTTCGCTGGCGATTTTGACCAGGTAGGCGAGGTAGTCGTGCCCGGCGGATGCGGCTGCGGCTGGGGCTGCGGGACCGCTCCCTGACGGTCGCGGCTCGGTAGCGGTGGCGGGTTCGGCAACGCCGGCGATGAGGTCGGCGATTTCACGCAGGGTGCGGGCGCTGGTGAGTTTGTTCATGATGCCCTGCACGCTCTGCTGTTGTGCGGGCGTGCCGAGTTTTTGCAGGGCAGTCAGGATTTCGACGCGCTTGATGGAGTCGATACCGAGGTCGGCTTCGATGCCGGCATCGAGGTCGAGCATCTCGGGCGGGTAGCCCGTACGCTCGGCGGCTACGGCGCGCAGTTCGGTGATGACGTCGCGGGTGGTGGGAGAGGGTGCGGCAGTGGCGGGGCGCGCCTCCACTGAGCCGGCGATCAGGCCGGCGATTTCGCGCAGGGTGCGGGCGCTGGTGAGTTTGTTCATGATGCCCTGGGCGCGCTCCTGCTCGGCTGGGGTGCCGAGCTTTTGCAGGGCGGTCAGGATTTCGACGCGCTTGATGGAATCGATGCCCAGGTCGGATTCGATGCCGGCATCGAGGTCCAGCATTTCCGGCGGATAGCCGGTGCGCTCGGCGGCGATGCGGCGCAGTTCTTCGATGACGTCGCGAGTGGCACCGCTCCCTGACGGTCGCGGCTCGGTAATGGTGGCGGGTGCGGTAACGGCGGCGGGGTCGGCAGCAGCAGCGATGAGGTCGGCGATTTCGCGCAGGGTGCGGGCGCTGGTGAGTTTGTTCATGATGCCCTGGGCGCGCTCCTGCTCGGCTGGGGTGCCGAGCTTTTGCAGGGCGGTCAGGATTTCGACGCGTTTGATGGAGTCGATGCCCAGGTCGGATTCGATACCGGCGTCCAGGTCGAGCATCTCGGGCGGGTAGCCGGTGCGCTCGGCGGCGATACGGCGCAGGTCTTCGATGAAACTGCGTTGGGCTGGCGCGGCGGGTGGTGCAGGTACAACCGGCGCAGCCACAACACAGGCTGAAGCCTGTGCCACCGCTGAAGCCTGTGCCACCGCAGCCGGGGCGCCTTGGAGGTACGCCGTCATGATGGTGGTTTGCGCTTGCAGGACTTGCTTCATGAGCTGCTGGAATTGCAGCATCACGGCATCGCTGGACGCAGAGGGTGCCCCGGATGACGGGATTGGAACCACGACGGGCGCCGGCGGTGGAATAGAGGACGGCGTGACCAGATCGAGGGGCTTGACGATTTGCGGCGGCTGGCTGCGCGGGAAGGCTCTCAGCCCGTTCACCATCCAGCCGGTTTCGCGGGCTGCGGGTTCGGCCTGCGGGAGGCGGCCACGGAGGAGTTGCGCGGTATCCACCGGCACGCCTTCGACCGCCAATTGGGCGAGCGCGTGCAGGAATTGCACCAATCCGGCCCAGGGGGCACTCCGGTCGCTATCGATTTGAATGAAGCGAGCGTCCTTGCCTTCGAGAATCTGGCGTGACAGGCCGGTGAGCACGCCTTTGGGTCCCACTTCGACGAACACGCGCGCGCCCTGTTCGTACATGGCGCGGATCTCGTCGACGAATTTTACCGGGCGCACCAAATGGCTGGCAAGCAGCGCGGCGATTTCCTGGGGATCTTCGGGATACTGTCCGCCCAGGGTATTGGAGAAAACCGCCGCGTGGGGCTTGGCGAAGGTCTGGCGGGCCAGCACTTCGGCGAAGCGCTCGCGCGCCGGCTCCATCAGCGGCGAGTGGAAAGCGCAGGCCACCGGGATGAGCCGCGCGGTAAGCCCGGCCGTCTCCAGCTTTTTGAGAGCTGCTTGGACTGCGGCATTTGCGCCGGAAATCACCGTCTGGCGCGGGCTGTTGTGATTGGCCAGCGCGATGCCTTCCATGCCGTCCAACGCTTTGGCGATGGCGTCGGCGTCGGCCGATACAGCGGCCATGGTGCCGGCTTCGTCGTGAGTTGTATCCTTGATGGCGCGGCCACGGGACTCGGAAAGCTCGAACAAGGCCGTATCGGAAATCACGCCGGCGGCGGCCAGCGCGACGTACTCGCCGTAGCTGTGGCCCGCGGTCATGTCCGCACGCACGCCCAGCCGCTCGAGCGCGTGGCACAAACCGATTTCTACAACGCCCAGCGCGGGTTGGGCGACCACTGTGTCGGTGATTTCCAGGCTCTGCTGCTTTTCCTGCTCAGAGCTGAACGCCGGCGGCGGATAGATGTAAGCGCTGAGCTTTTTGGGGAAGCGCCCAGCGAGCGACTGCTCGGCTTGTTCCAGGCTGGCGCGGAATTCGGGGAAGTGGAGCGCCAGGTCACGCAGCATGTGCGTTTTTTGGGAACCTTGGCCGGGGAACAGGAAGGCGACTTTGCCGCGTGGGGGACCGAAGGCCAGGTAGATGCCTTGCGGGTCGTTGAGCGGCTGTTTGGATTCGAGCGCGGTTTTGGCTTTGGCGAGTTTCGCGTGGAGGTCTTCGGGCGAGGTGGCCACGATGGCCAGGCGGGTTTGCGCCGATGGGGAAGCCACACCACAGGCTGAAGCCTGCGCCACCAGTGTGGGGTCGTTCCAGACATACAACTCGGCGGGCCACTTTTCGGTTTGCGCCACGTCGGCCGGATCTCCCAGGTCGCCCTGAAATTCTTCCAGCACGGCATGGAAATTGGTACCGCCAAAACCGAAGGCGCTGACGCCGCCACGGCGTGGTGTGGCGGCCGGCGGAATCCACGGGAGCGTTTCGGTGTTGACGAAAATGGGCGTGCCAGGTTCGAGGAGTTTCGGGTTGGGCTTCTCCACGTGCAGGGTGGGCGGCAGGGTTTTGTGATAAAGCGCGAGCGCCACCTTCATCAATCCGGTAATTCCGGCGGCGGACTTGGTATGGCCCACCATGGACTTCACGGACCCGATGGCGCAGCTTTGCGGCAAGGCCCCATCTGCCATGAACACATTGTCCACGGCAGCCAACTCACTGGCGTCGCCCAGAGCGGTGCCAGTGCCGTGCGCTTCAATCAAGCCGACGGTGGAAGGACGAATCCCCGCTCGCGCGTAGGCTCGCTGCAACGCCAGGATCTGGCCTTCCAGACGGGGCGCGGTCATGCTTTTGCCTTTGCCGTCGCTCGATCCGGCCACGCCTTTGATGACCGCGTAGATGCGATCGCCATCGCGTTCGGCGTCTTCGAGGCGCTTCAACACCATCATGCTGATGCCTTCGCTGATGGCGATGCCGTCGGCGGACGCATCGAATGTGCGGCAGCGGCCGCGGGCGGAGAGCGCCTGGGCTTTGGCGAAACACATGTAGCCGAAGGGACTCTGCGCCGTATCGACGCCGCCCACGATGGCCATGTCGCTCGAATGATCGGCCAGTTCGCGCGCGGCCAGATAGACAGCGGCCAGCGACGAGGCACAGGCGGCATCCACGCTGAAGTTCACACCGCCGAGGTCGAAGCGGTTGGCCACGCGGCCGGCGGCTACGTTGAGCAGCAGGCCGGCGAAGGAATCCTCGGTCCATTCCGGTAGTTCCTGGAGCAGTTCCGCGGGTGGCTTGGCGATGAACTGCTGGAGCATGGAGCGCACCGCGTATTGCAGGCCCACATCGCCCAGTCCGCCGCTGAGGCCCAGGATTACGGAAGTCTTTTCGCGCGGGAAATCGCGATCGTGATAGCCCGCATCGCGCAGGGCCTGGTCGACCGTGACCAGCGCCAGCAATTGCAATGGGTCGATGGACGGGAGCGCGGTGGGCGGAATGCCGTAGCGCATGGGATCGAACGGCACGGCATCCAGGAAGCCGCCCCAACGGGAGTGGATTTTGTCTTTGGCCTTGCGGTCGGGGTCGTAATACAGGTCGATGTTGAAGCGCTCCTTGGGAATTTCGCCGATGGCATCGACTTTGTTCAGGATGTTAGCCCAGAAGGTGCGCACGTTGGGCGCTTTGGGAAGCAGGCAGCCCATGCCCACGATGGCAATATCGAAAGGCTTGAGGGGCGGCGCGGTCTCCACGCGCGGGCCGGCAAACGGCACGACTAGTTCGCCGACCAGACGCGCGCCTTCGGAGGCGATGTCCGCGGCGGCCAGGATACCGATGCGGGCTCCTTTTTCCGCCAGTTTTTTCGCTAGCGGGGCGGCTAGCACCGCGGCCATGGCTGCGGAACGGCCGTCGTGGATTCCGGAAAATGCGACGCGCGTTTCCCCGGTCGCGAGCAGCGCTTCGACGGCGGCATCGGCCAGACCGTCGATCATGCGCGTGTCGGGCTGCGCTTGGGCCAATGGCTCCAGGCCTGGATATTTTCCAGATGATTCGACATGCTCGCGGATGGCATCGCGCAGGCCGCGCACGATGGCGGGCAGGGTGCGGAAGCGGTGCGCCAGCGGGGCCCAGGAAGCATCCTCGACGTCCAGCACCAGACCCGCCGCGCCGCCCGCATACCAGGCGGCAGCGGAATGCAGGCCGATGCCGCCAGATCCCCAGAGCGGGACTGGCGCGGCCAACGGGGTCTTGGATACTACGCCATCGAAGCCCAGATCGCCGGCCATGGCGGCCTCTTCCGCAGTGGCGACTTCCAGCAGAACGCGGCGCGATTGGGCGCGCGCCAGGCGCAGCAGTTCCTTGGTGCGCTTGCGCCCGGCGGCCGCAACGATGACGCATTCGGATTGGGAGGCAAGCTCAGGACGGACGGAATCCAGCCTGACGCCGAACAGTGCGGACCCATGCTGCCGGAGACGGTCCGGCGCGTTCAGAATAAGAAACTCAAATTGTGACGGCATTTTCCCCGTTTCCTGCCAGGTTACTTGTGACGGAATGATTGCAGAATTTCTGCCGCTGCTTCGCCTTGGAAGGGGCGGCGGGCGCGCGAGTTTTTCAGTATAGGGCCGAACGCCCTGCGGCACCAGTATCTATAGATTATAACGGTTTATGGGCTGCCAGACATGGTTTTGGTGTGGGCCAAAAGTACTACTAAACGATCGAAGCCCAAGTGACTGGATCTTTTGGGGCGGTGCGCGCCGGGGCTGGGGGCTAGGGGCTGGGGGCTGGAGATCGGAGGCTGGGTGCTGAGGGCGGGGTTTTGTTTCGGGACGGGGAAGAGACAGCGATTGCGTAGCAGTTGGGGTCGTTTGCCTGGTTGTCAAAGATCAGGGGGGCAGATGGCTAACGGGTGTCGGGGATGATGGGGGCGCAGAAGATGGGGTGTGCTTCCTGGCCCTCCGCCATGGTGTAGTCGGGGCGCGGAGCGGGTGGTTCGGCCGGCTTAGAAGGCGGCGGCGACGCGGGCTTGGCGGGTTGCGCCGTTTGCGGAGGCTGCGGCTGGAGGGCCTGGCGTTCCTTTTGCGATTGCTTCATGTCCTCGATGGCGGTGCGGAAGGAGCGCTCCAGTTGGGCGCGCTGTTTGGCAACGTAACCCAGCATTTTGAACTGGTGTTCGCCGAAGTCGATGTACGCGTAGATCTTTTGTTCGCTCTCGGCAACGCGGCGGAGCAACCATTGGGAGGTGACCATGGTTTCCAGGTAGAGCCGTTCGGTGCGGGTTTGGGGCTGCCAGTCGGCGTCCAATTCGTCCCAGAGCTGGGAGTAGTCCGCGCAGTTTTCGTCGGGGAGGATGGAGACGCGGGTGCGCAGGCCATAGGTGAGGGCGTTGAAGCGGATGGCTTCTTTCCCTGCCGGGGTGACCGGACCGGTAGAGTGCTGGGCATTCTGCCGGTTGGCTTGGTGTTGCTTCTGTGAAATGAGCATTCGGAATTTGTCCTTTGGCGGGCGGGGGTGGCGGGACTGAAGTCCCGCGCGGGGTAAACCCCGCCCTCCGATTTCATAGTAGCGGGCGGGTGTTGGGGAAACGGCTTGCCGGGGAGGGCCGTGTGTTAGTAAGTGGTTTGGTTGGTAGGGGATGCAAGGGTAAGGTTATTTTCGAAACGCGTGTGACCGAAGGATGGCCGCTCGAAGGGCGGTGGTTTTAGAGAGCTGGAAGTGGGCGCTAGGTCAGGCGCGGGTCGAAGGTGAATCGCCGTGTGCGAACCAGGCGCAACCGCTTGGCGTCAGGATGTTCCGGATTGAGCACAAAATTGGACTCTTCAGGGAGAATCGCGGAGGGTACCACTAAGATGCAGGAGGATCCACGCTGCCGCCACTGGCCGCCAATGCGGCGCGTAGCGTTTTCATGCTGGGTCCAATTCGCGGGAAGCGCGGCGAACTCTTCGACCTTGGTTTCCCGGACCGGTTCGGGGAATTCGAAACGGGCGAGTTGGAGATCGCTGGGCAGCAGGTCGGGATCGGCATGCGCCAGGCGTTCCAATACCACGATGGCAGCCGATCCTCCGAAGTAGACCACCCGCTGACCCTGTGTGTGCCAACGTCCGCCGGCGAACATACCGCCGATTCCATCCAGGCCGGGTCCGTGACGGGTTCGGTACAGCCTCCACAACGACGGCATCAATAGACAAAGCCGTACTGAATCTGGCGCAATTCACGCTCGACCTGTTGTGTGCCGGCGTCGGTGTCGAGCAGTTTGAGGGGCAAGTGGTTGGCGAGCGCCCGACTGGGCCGCTTCAGCCATTGGGCGGCCTTCTGAGAGTCGCCGAATACTTCGATAGCCAACGTGTAGATTCGATCGATCCGGGAGAGACGATCCGAAACGGCCGGGCTAAGGCGCTCCGAGAGCGCCTGCTTGCGTTCGATGGTGCGCTGGGAAACACCCAGAATCTGCAACAGGAGGGCGCGATCCACAGCCAGAAGTTGCGCCATCTTAGTAAGCTGCGTGGCAGGGAGTCCTTTGCGGACCGCGCCGATCACGCGGGGTGTAGCGGCCGGAGTGACAGGGGCTGCATGCGCCATTTGTCCATTATTATCCGCCAAATGCCGAGGTAAGGGCAATGCCTACGTTTCCATGGGAGCCCCGGGGACCTCGTCATTTTCGAACAGGAGCAGGTCGGAAAGGGAGGACTGCGTTCCCTCGATCTGCGAGGAAAGGACCGCCTCCTTCCGTACGCAGGCGTAAATGAACAGGGAAAGATCTGGCAGGACCGACGCCAGGCCGTCGAGCCGCCCCAGCGACTGATTGGCCTGTTCCAGAATGCGTTGCAGGGGTTCGAGTCGAAGGGCGGGATTGGGGGGTAGCGCGGGCGGCACAAAGGCCCTGACTTGCTCTTCGCCCCAGTGCGTAATCACGTACCTTCCCAGCCGCCGATTGTTTTCCGCGCGCATATCCGTAGCTTTAATAAGCGGCCCCGTTATTAAAGCATAAGTCACTTTTCTTAAATTGGCTACGGGCCACAGATTGCCCGGCTTAATACCGTAGAACAGGGATCAACCGAACGAAAACCGGGTTAAGGTCACGCGAATTGTGCAGATTCCTTGACCCGCCAAGTTTCCGATAGCTCTACTTCACGACCGCTTATCGGAAATCACCGTCCCGGCATGACCGTCAGCGGCCCGGCACGGAGCTTGCGATCATCGCCTTTGCCGCAGAGATGTATTCGTGGCGCTTCGGGTCGTCGGCGCGATACATCAGCTCGACCAGCACAGGAGTCCTGCCCACCTGAAAGAAGTAGCTCGAATAAGCGGGGCCAGTGGCATCGGGTGGTGCCAGCCAGACCACCGGGACCGGCGCGCCCGCGTTACTCATTACGTCGAGCTTCTTCTCAACAGCCTCTGGAGCGTTCTTGTGGGCTGCGTAGATCCATTCTGAAAACGTTCGGTAGAGCCTTGGCATGTCCGAGACTGCAATCGTAGCTTTACCGTGTCCCGACCGCGTGTTCTTCGTGACACCGGATCCGAGCCGGAAGTTGGCAACGACCGCTTCGTGTTCGTTCTCGACCAGAATGGCCCATCCTGTCGGGCAGACCATGGTCACACCCGTCCGCACAATCTGGCAGGGCTTCTCACCAGCAGCCGATTCGGCCTGCTGGCCATACGCGCCAATCGACGTGAGCGAGAGACAAAGAATCCGCAGCAGTATGCGCATAATACGCGAGTTTAGCAGGAGGCGAGAAGAAAACGGGGTTATCGGAAACCAAGGTCATGAAGCAGCAGCCCAGCGATAAATCGTGGCCTCGTGTATCTTGGACGTCCGGGTTATGTTTCGAACCGGCTAGTGTAGTGTCCGCGAATTAACTGTACAGTTCCGGTGCCCGGCCTGGCGCAGACGAATCGTTGTTTGTCGTCTGCGCACCGTGCTCGCACTCGGCAGGCCACGAAAAACGATGGCCTGCCCCACAGCTAATCTGCTGTACAGTTATTTCTTGGACACTGCAACTAGTCGGCGTGGTCCGCAAAGGACTCCCCTGCCAGGCGGCTTGTTAAGATTGCCCCTCGACCTCGACCACGCGCCCATTGCGCACCAGGGCAAACGGGATGCCGCAGCGCGCGGCGAGTTGCCGGTCGCGTTCGCCATCGCCGATCAGGAGAGAAGCGGAGAGATCGATGGCCCACTTCTGTTGCGCCTGGATTACCATGCCGGGCAGCGGCTTGCGGCAATTGCAGGCGCCCTCCGCATGCGGGCAATAGAAAACATCATCGAGAATGGCGCCGCGACCGGCAAGTTCGGCGCGCATGTTTTTGTGCAGCGCGAGCAGATCGGCATCCGTGTATTGGCCTAGCGCGATGCCGCGCTGATTGGTAATGACGATCGCGAGAAAGCCGGCGGCTTTGAACAGACGGATCCAGGAGACCACTTCGGGCAGCAGATGGAACTCATCCCAGCGCCGGAAGTGGTCTCCTGGATCCG
>Ga0224557_1001967_pt1 | contig 18435 bp, 22 predicted proteins | sample 714S31014metaG_FD_180677 | JGI IMG/M metagenome (GOLD analysis project Ga0224557, IMG submission 180677) | Peat soil microbial communities from Stordalen Mire, Sweden - 717 S3 10-14 | ecosystem: Environmental > Terrestrial > Soil > Wetlands > Peat | place: Sweden: Norrbotten County, Stordalen...
CTGGAAGTCCTCCTCCAGGAACATCTTGCTCCCGATGTGCAGGTCTGAGAGCAAGACCGTATAGCCGCGGTGTGACGAGGTCACAGGTTTCCGGCTCGGTACGTCAGGCATCGTCAGCGACGTCGTGTAGATCTGGCTCCCTTTCCCTCCGGACAGCTCGGCCACCACGAAGCTGTCGAGGGGTATCTTCATCGCGATTGCAGCGAACTCATCATTGCACTGTATGCGTGCGGTTCCGGTCGGGTCGTCGATAGTAAGCTCGACGTTCCCGTGCTTGCTGTTCCTCTGGGAAAGCAGACCGGCTATCTTCATCTTGTCGAGCTTCTGTCCCTTCATCGCTTTCATGGACTCGATGTTGGAGATGTTCCTCGAGTCAGGTCTTCTTCTTGCAATCCCGAGCAGCCGCCAATATCTATCCTGGAATAGTTTCTTGAACCCTATGTCCGCCTCAGCTGGGGCGATCTGGTCGGTGGGATCGCTCATCACTTCTATCTCCCCGGCCTCGCCTGAGATGCGCAGGACCGGCTCCTGGGTCGCGAGAAGTTCCTGAGGAATCACCTGTTCGATGTCCGCCTTCCGTATCACCCTGTCCTCGTTCCCGGCCTTTCTCCGGATGGCGTTCTTGACGAGAAGCTCGATGTCGGTACCCGGGGGAAGCCCTGAGATGACTCCAAACGCCTCACCGTCTATCTGGTACCCTTCCGAGAGGGCCTTTGAGATAGCGTTGGTGAGCTCAAGCGACACTGTCGGTCACCACTGTACCTTTCCGGGCCCCGCCACGTCCTCCAGAACCTTCTTTCCCGTCCTGAGGAGCTCCTCGAGCCTGAGCGGGTCCAGTGACTCGCAGTAGATCCTCGTCTTCGGCTCCGTACCCGAAGACCTAAACATTATCCACGACCCATCCTTGAACACTATCTTCAGACCGTCGAGGCGCCTCACATCGGATATCCTGAACTTGGCGAACTCCGTTTCTATGCTCTCCGCGGCACTGGGAAGGTCCACCGAGACCGGGATGTTGACCTGTTTGTACTGCCACTTCGGCTCCGCGCTTATGAGCTTCAGTAGCTCCGGCTCTCTGGCCACGGCGTCGGCGATCAGCACAGCCGCGTACATCCCGTCCTCCCACATCCCCCACCGTGGGTCGACGACCTTGCTGGGCTCAGTGGCAAACGCGGCCCCTTCCTTCTCTATCTCAGCGAACGACTTGCCAATCGTGCTTCTCACGACGCGGCAGCCCATCTTGACCGCTTCCTCTTCAACTGCGGAAGACGTGTTCTCCGACAGTACGACGACCCGGCCCTGCTGCACCGCCGCCTTGAGAGCCAGTATCGAGACGATGGAGTCCGGGAGGACCCGCCCAGCCGGGTTGATCAGCACCAGTCGATCGGCATCTCCATCGTGAGCGAGCCCGAGGTCGGCTCCCAGCGAGGAGACGACCGCAGCAGTGTCGGCCAAGTTCTGGGGCGTCGGTTCCGGCAGCCTTGCTGGGAATCGCCATGAGATCTGGGCGTTGAGCGGGATGACCCTGTGCCCCAGCGAATCCAGCGCCTTGGGCGTGACCAGGGCACCGGGCCCGTTGGAACAATCAACGACTATCTTCAGACCCTTTGGTACCTTCTGAAATCGAGCGGCTAGCCTCTCAAGGTACGGACCTAGGACGTCACGGCAAGCCACCTCCCCGAACTCTGGCGAGCTCATGTTCGCCTCGACGGCCATCGCTCTCTCTATCCTCAGCTCCTGCTCCTTCGGGAGTTCCATGCCCTTTCCATCGAAGAACTTCACTCCGGAGTACTCTGGCGGGTTATGTGAAGCAGTAACTGAGAAGCCAATCTTGCATCCCTCCTCCCTCGCTCCGAACGCTGTCACGGGAGTAGGGACCAGTCCGAACAGAACAGGGTGACTTCCAGCCGATGAGATACCTGCGGCGACCACGCGCGCCAGCAGCGCCGAGCTCTTGCGTCCATCCCACCCAATGCCGTACGACCCCCTCCCGAATGCGAAAGCAGAGGTTAGGGCAAGCTTGTACACCTCTTCCGGGGTCTGGGTGGAGTTGAAGACTCCCCTCACGCCGGCGGTACCGAAGACTGGCAACGTATCACGGGTCCTCTGTCCGTCCGGGAGTCACAATACGTGCCATAACGCAACGACCTCTCTAACGCGCATTCCCATATTAAAGTGAAACCTGCACATAAGGCCCCCTCGTCGGAATGTGTCAAAAGGAAGTAAGAATTAATTAACATAGACAATCAAAGCGGAGAACGAATGAAGTTTGTTGAACCGCAGGTCTTCCTGATCGGCGAGACCAGGATCGACGCTGCCCAGGTCAAAGAGATGCTCGGCGCGATAGGAGGGTCCATAGCGACAGAATGGTTCTCAAAGACACAGAAGGCATCAAGATCCGAGGGCGAGCTCCTGACAGAGGTCGCAGGACGGCTGTGCTACAAGAGCTTCGGCGTCGGCCTTAACCCGAACGTCACCAAGATCCGCCAGTCCTCGGAGGAGTACATCCAGAACACGCTCTCCAAGGGCGACGGTTCCATCTTTGAGCACGCCACTTGCACCTTCGCCTTCATCAACGTCAGCAGGGTGTTCACCCACGAACTCGTCAGGCACAGAGTGGGTGTAGCAATCAGCCAGGAATCCTTGAGGTACGTGCGCCCATCCGAGCTCAGCTTCTGGCTCCCTCCAGAGCTCGCGGGAAAGAAGGCCAAGGTCAAGACCATAGTAGAGAACATCGAGGGGAGCTACAAGGACCTCGAAGGCGAGTTCGACTGGGAGAGCATGAACTTTGACGTTAAGAAGCGCATAACCTCTGCCCTGAGGAGGATTGCACCCGATGGTATGGCGACGTCAATCATCTGGACCGCAAACCACCGCACGATCAGGCACGTCATCGCGATGCGCACGGCAGAAGCCGCCGAGGTCGAGATTAGGTACGTCTTCGACAAGGTCGCACGGACCATGAAGGAGAAGTTCCCGCTGATCTACGCGGACTTTGAGCACACCGAGCTCCCCGACAAGACCAGGAGCTGGCGTCCGAAGTACGTGAAGGCCTAGGCGCGCTCGTCAGAACCGGTTTCTTGCAAAGAATAAAGAGGGCATGAATGGCTGGTGGCTTTGCCGGGATGGCGGAGTCTGGTTAACGCGCGGGCAATCCGTCCCCAAGTCGGGGCGAATCCGCAACTCGAGATCGGAGACTAGTCAGCCCGTGCCTCTTCGGGGGCATGTGGGTTCAAATCCCGAGGAAGAAATCGTCAGACGGATTCTTCCACGGGTGAAAGTCCCACTCCCGGCGCGTCTAATCCTATTATGCTCGCTTGCTAGAGAAGTCTGTGAGCGTCTGTCTGCAGAGGTCGCTGAAATCGATTTGGACTAGGCCGTCTTGAAGGATTCCCCGCATCCGCACGTGGAGACCGCGTTGGGGTTCTTCACCACGAACCCTCCGCCCATCAGCTTGTCTGATTGGAAGTCGATCATCGAGCCGGCTATGAAGGGCATACTCGACTTGTCGACGATGAGCTTCGCGCCATGCTGGGTGATTACATAGTCGTCGTCCGTACTCTTGTCTTCCGGAACCATCCCATACGAAAGGCCCGAGCAGCCACCGGCAGAGACGAAGACGCGCAGGCCGCCCTCAGACTTTCCCTGCTTCTGGAGGTATATCTTCAGCTCCTCTGCGGCCTGGGGTGTTATCTCGACGACCGGCTTGATTTCCTTGACTGCCTGGGACATTTTCATACCTGCATGACAGCAGGTCCTATAAAAACGACGCTACTTCAGCTTCCTCAGGGACTCGACGACCTCGTTATACGGAGACTCGTCGCCGGGCACGTCGGTGACCCACCGGTACCGCAGTATCCCCTTGCGGTCGAGGACGAACACGGCCCGCTTCGACACCCCCTTGTAGCCCATGTCGGTCCAGGGGTCCTGCAGCACATCGAATGCCCTGCTGACCTTCTTGTTGAAGTCGCTCAGAAGGGGGTACTCGAGGTTGTATGTCTGCGCGTAGACCTTGAGAGTGTAAGCACTGTCGACGCTTATGCCGATCACGTTAGCCTGTAGCGCGTTGAACCTCGACATCCCGTCCCTGAAGATGCACATCTCCCGGTCGCAGGTCGGGGAGAACGCGAAGGGAAAGAAAGCTATCACCACGTTCCCCTTCTGGATGAACTCGGAAAGTCTTCTCTCCTTCTTTGCGGGGTCAGGCAGGGCGAAGTCAGGGACCCGTTGGCCGACTCTGAGGACCATGTCGCTCGTTCCTCCGACGGAAACTTAAGTCCTTTGTGACGATTCGAGCTTGTTGAGAAGGTCCACGGACTTGGCCATCAGCGAGACGATCTGCTCCTGCTTCTGGGGGTCCTTCTCGCTCTCGAGTAATGCCATGTTCTCCTTTAGCTTGCTAAGCAGCAGATCTCTCATGGTGGCCGCGACGTCACCGAAGGTTATCTCCTTGGCCGAGAGCGCCGCGTCGAGGTCATCGTGGGTCGTGCAGTAGACCTTGCCCTTGTACCTCATCTGCACCCCGTTGTCGAGAGAACACGGCTCCTTCAGCATCACGGCGCCACGCCGCATTAGCTCGACCGTCAGCTGCATCTTCTCACGCGATTTGCTCATTCGGGGCTATTTGCGGCTCCCGACCTATTAATCATTCGGGCGTGACTCACCGATGACAATAGCTTCGGTCGAGGGAAAGCCACATATCCTCCCTAACGTGGGCGACCCAATTGGCTTTCAAGGCGTCACAATTTGAGCACCAAAATCAAGAAACAACAAGTGAACGACGGGAAACTAGCGAAAGCGAGCGTGAGCCTTCAACAGATAGCTGACTCAAACATCACCCCCAGAAACATCCGGAAGATAGTCAAGGATTCCATGGTCATGCTCCAGGACTCCAAGCTCAGCATAGCCGTAAGGGCCGCGAACGCCATCAGCATGCTCGACGAGGTGGCGCAGGACCCGAACATGCCCTCCTTCGCGAGGGTGACGTTGTGGTCCGCCGTCTCGGAACTCGAATCAATCCGAGAGTAGCAAGACTTAACACAACAGCCTTCGACATACTGACGCTCGAACTTGCCAGCATGTCCCAGCTGTGGCACCACAACCGATACTCCGTCCAAGGTCTTCACAGTCATAGTGGAGCCGAACGAGGGGGAACGAGGATTGACCCAGCGGAAGGTCGGGATGTATCAGTGCTCGAAGTGTAACACTAAGTTTCCGATCATAGTTAGCCGTCAGAAGTACCTGGTCGTAGCGGAGGACCAGCTCAGGAAGATCCAGGGCGACCTGAAGGACCTGAAGGCAACCAACCTGGAGCTTCAGCAGAAGGTCACCGACCTCGTGAAGGATCAGGAAATCATGCAGGAGATGATGACCCAGAAGGACAGGGAGTCCCAGCTAAAGCAGCTGGAGGTCAAGGTGCATGCACTCGAGGGACAGGTCTCATATCTCAGAAAAGAGAAGGGAGAGCTCGAAGAGAAGGTATCGAAGTTCCGTTAAACCTGATAGCCTTCGCTCGAAGCTGCGGATTCCACGGAGTAGGATGCGATCTTCTCCTCTAGGACAGTCTTCTCTGTACGGAGTGCCTCAACGTCGCTAGCGAGTGAAGAGGCGTGCCTCTCCAGCTCCAACGTCGTTAACTTCTCCTTCAGGGTTGAGATGTCGGCGATGAGCGATGCCTGCTCCGCTTCTAACGCTTCAATTCGGCCTTCGAGCTCTGTCTTATGGTCCGCGTATTCGGTGACTACTTCCATTTACGACCAAGTCTCACTTCCGCCGGGAAGCGATTTCACCAGTCGGACGAAAAACAGTTGATACAATCGTTAAACCATTTCAATCGTCTGCAACTCTTATCAACGTGTCCGCCGTCCTCACGACCATCAGGGTCCTTGGGTCTGGTCTGACCCGGCGAAGAGGCAGTCGGTGCTGGGTGAGATCAAGAAGGCGCACCTCGACAGGATCCTGAACGTCCTGGCCAAGAGCCAAGGAAAGGGGCTCTCCAACGCGGAGTTGGACTCGGCTCTGAGAGTCTGGTCCATGTGGACTATTCATTGGCAGCTGACGGAGCTGCTCGCCCTGGGCTTGATAGAGTACAAGGTGGAGCCCTTCGGGGAGCCGGGGAGGTACGCGATCACGCCTCTCGGTCTTACTGTACTTCTGGAACTCAACTGGACCGAAATCATCACGAACCTCGAGGAGTGATAGGTGCGGGGGGTGGGATTCGAACCCACGAACCCCTAAGGGACGAGGTCCTGAGCCTCGCGCCGTTGACCAGGCTGGGCGACCCCCGCAGGTGGGCGCTTCGGCCAGAAAACTAGTTTTAAAGTAATCTGGTTCCGCGATTCTGACCCGAAGTCGGCCTTGTGCTACAATCCCCAGCTGACGACCTTGAGGGGAGTTATGGTCAGGATTGGAGATTCCCCCTCGCCCCAAGGGTTATTCCTGTATGCGTCGAATTTCTTGAAGAGAATCTTGAGCAGACGGAGATACTCCGGCCCCTTCTCAACCATCGTACAGGTGCCCTGGATGAAGACCGCCCTGTTGGGGTCGTACTCGTCTACCACGAGGGAGACCTTGGGGTTCTCTCTCAGGTTCTTCAGCTTCCTCGTACCATAGTCCACGGCCACTATGACCCTCTCCCCGTCCATTGCATACATGACTGGTATCACATGCGGCATGAGGTCCTTCGATGCCGTCGCCAGCCTTCCAAGGCCCCGATTGTTGAGAAACATGACTTCCTTCTTGTTCATGTACAGACGATTGGAGCCGCCCACAGTGGTAAAAACGTTCGGGAAGACGCGACCTGCTTGGATAATTAGGAGCCTCGGCCGGGATTTGATCCCGGGACCCCTGCCTTTCTGGATTTCTTTACCAAGGCAGTGCTCTACCAGGCTGAGCTACCGAGGCGTAGGTGCACATGGCACCAATAAGTGAGATTTTTTAGTGTTTGGTAAGGTCATCGGTACAATATTGCAAAATCTACAACACTATGGGGGTTTGCCACGCCACCATCACTCGCCGTGGTCGCCACTTGACTCAGATCGGCGTGCTCTGGACAGAGCGAACGCGGGTAGTGCAACTTAAATCACCACGCATTTTGTTTCCATGCTGCCGGGGTAGCATAGCTTGGCTCATTGCGCCGGGCACGCCTTAGGTGGGCGAAACTCATAATCCCAAGCTCGGATGCGAAATCCGGAGGTCGCGGGCTCGAAATGCGGAAACGCGAGAATCCCGCCCCCGGCACTCTCCCCCAGCTTCCGGTGCCGGACCGTTTTAAGGAAGAAAAGACAGTCGTTCTGATGAGCGACAACGGCGCAGGAGGTGTCAGAGAAGACATCTACAACAGCAGGCACAAGCTCGAGGTGGCTATAAGACGCCTCCAGCCGATGCGCAACGGAGAGACGGCCATCGAGTTTCTGCAGTACCTGCAGGCCTCCGGCCTCTCCACGATCAGGGTCGTCCGGTACGGCATGTGCCTCACGAAGATACTCAACTCGATCGACATCCAGCGGGCAGGGAGGAAGGAGATAGAGGCGTTCATCGCGGAACTGAACAGGTCGGACTACAAGGCCTGGACCAAGCACGCCTACAAGCTCACGGTGAAGAAGCTCTTCCAGTATCTCAGGTACGGGAACACGTCCAAGGACACCCCCTACCCGGAAGAAGTGGCGTGGATATCGCTCCGCATATCGGAGGCCGAGATCGAGAGGAACTCCAGAGCGAGCGCAGACAAGCTGCTTTCGACCGACGAGATCACCCAGCTCCTGAAGGCCACGAACAACCCGAGAGACGAAGCCATGCTGCTCGTGCTCTTCGAGGGGGCCTTCAGGCCGGGAGAGCTCCTCGTGATGAGGGTCGGAAGCGTGCAGTTCCTCAAGGACTACTGCATCATCTCGACGAAGGGAAAGACGGGACAGAAGAGAATTCCCCTCGTGGTGTCCCTCAGGCCCCTCATGCGCTGGCTGTCCGTCCACCCTTCAAGGAATGACCCTGAGGCGCCGCTCTGGGTCTCCCTCGATACGGGCCACAGGGGCAACCAGCTGTCGTACCGCTACTTCCGGGAGACGATCGCAAAGACGGCTGCCAGGGCGGGACTGCAGAAAGACGTGTGGCCCTACCTGTTCCGGCACAGCCAGCTCACCAGCATGGCCGACAAGCTGACCGACAGCAAGCTGACCCTGTTCGCCGGCTGGACTCTCGGCACGAAGATGGTCAGGAGGTACGTGCACTGGAGCGGAAGAGACCTGGACAGGAGCCTCCTCGCCATTCATGGGCTCACAAGCCCAGAGGCAGCGAAGGCCGAGGTGCTGGATCTGGTCTCATGCCCGAGGTGCAGTGCAAAGAACTCCCCTTCCTCGGCACGGTGCGACGAGTGCGGGTACATAATCGACAAGAAGTTTGCGATTCAGGTGGAGGACGACGTATCCAAGAGGCTCGGCAGACTCGAGGATATGATCAAGGCTCTGCTCGACGGCCAGCAGAAAGCTGACTCTCCAGCTCTTTAAGCTCGGCAAGGATCTTCTCAAGCTCAGAGCGCTTGACTAGAACATACGCCTCGTTCTCTGCCACGGTTCTCCGTGTAAGAGCACGCACTCGGGCTTTAACGCAGGATGAGAGAGATGAAAATCTCTATCTCCTAATCGCGTTCCTCACCTGCGGCAGCGTTCACTTTCAGCTCGCCCTCCCTGACGCCCATGGGAATTCTAGCCTCCATTATTAGCGCGGACTCGCAACGGCAGCTTCATGCCGTTCGCCGGTGAGGACAAGGTCACGATCAGGCTCCTCAAGGAGGAGCTGGAGGGCTGGAGGCCCTTCGTCGAGGCGCTGAGGTTCGAGGACAGGCAGGTCGCCCGGGAGATGATGGAGTCATGCTGGAGATACGCCGAGGCCGTCGAGCAGTCCGGCAAGGAGTTCCTCACCGAGCCGTTCTTCCTCACGGTCCTCCTCGCCCAGGAGAGGCGCCTGAAGGAGTTCGAGGCCGAGTTCGAGACGCTCAAGGCTGAGGTAGAGGCGTGGAAGTCAAGGGCCGGCCCCCAGATTTCTATGTCGTCGGAGGCGCAATGAACCCTTATGCATGGCTTGTCTTTGCCCGCGGCATCTCAAAATCAATAACGGCGAGACACCGAGTAAACAGCGCCGAAGGACAGAACTGCAAGAAGACTCATTGGCGTTGACTAGTCAGAGCTTCTTGATACCGAGGTTTCCGAGTGATGAGAACGCTTGTAGGAATTCTTCACCGTACTGAATGAGCGTCTCAATCTGCCGGTTCACCTCTTGGTAGAAATCGTGCAAAGCTGGACTTCGCGCCCGGTACAACCTGAGGTTCGCATAATCCCATTCTCGCAATGGATACCTAGTGGAAATGGGGTCTTTGAGGATCCATCTAGCCATGTTCAATGCGACCAAGGGAAATCGGTATACTCCAACATAGAGATCGGGCTGGCCCACGCCGCTCGCCTTGAAAGTGTTCTCAAGGTCTTTGTCACGAAACTTGAACACCTCAGCTTGAATCAGCGACTCGAGGCCTTTCTCAACATCTGATTGAACATCAAGACTCAACATATCTTTCTTGAAATTGGCGACAGTACAGCGGTCAAGGAATTGTCCCAAAGACATCGACTTCGCCGCGGTCGAATCAAGAGCTGACCTTAGCTTTCCAAGTTGCGCCATAGCCTTCGAGACATTCTGACTTGGATTCACCTTGAGCAGGAAACCGCTCAGATCCGCTGAGAGGTTGGGCGTGAGTTGCGGCAAAGCTGAGTTCGTCTTAGCGGTGACTAGTCCCCCGAAGTCGGGAATCATCTCGTTGAGCATGTTGAGCATCAGAATGTGCTTGTCCGTATGCGGCTTGTCCTTCATCTTCTCGTAGACTGAATCCACAGCTCTGCCTAGGAATCTAGTCTTGTAACTCGCATAAACATACATTATCGCCTTCTCAAACGCCTGCTCGGTGTGCCAAGCTGCAATCTCAATCAAGTCTGTCTTGAGAATCTGGTCTGAGGCTTCTAGGTCTCGTTTGGCCTCCATAAGAAGCTCCTGAATCAACAGGTTTGCTTTCGGCAATGCAAAATTGCCCCGGAGAAGGCGCTGAATACGGGCTCTTAAGAGAGGTGCTAGTCGATATGGTTGCTTGATTGAATCGTAGAATTGCCCCCGGCGGAGGCGCAATGAACCCTTCGCGCCTTTACCTTCTAATTGCGTTCCTTACCTGTGGAAGGGCCGCGGCGAAGGCCGTGTGCGGGCAGTAGTCCGTGTTGTCCAGCTGGCAGTACAATTTGATCTTGCCATCATCCGCAGCCTTACACTTCACACCCACTATCCTGTCGATCTTGTTGTCCCTCACGATGACCTCGCTGCTGCTCATCGAGATGAGTTTGAACATGGGAGTGGAGTTCGAGAATGTAGCCTCGACGTAGAGCATCGCCTCCATGAGCTCGCTTGCGTATCTGGCGACCTTCTTGTCCTCCTTCCTCGCTCTCTGTTCTATTTCGTGGTAGAGCTGCCTTGAGACGGTTACGCTGGTGAACCCTCTCTCGGGCAACGGTCTCACGGCTTTATCTTGGGAGGCCGTACGCCCAGCTTCTCCATCACCTTGTAGACCTGCGGGAGGGCGTAGGCGAAGCCTATGTGAACGCAGTCGTCTCTCTCGTCGACGTCGCACATCAGGCCTTTCTCCGCGACCGATACGCCTGCGATCCTGTTCGTCCTGTTGTCCTTGATGTAGATCGTGTTTGTGCCCTCGTCGAAGCCGAACTCCTGCATGAAGGGGGCTCGCCTAGCGAAGACCTCGTCTTTCTCCATCAGCTCCTCTAGTGTGCTGGTGATATAACCCGCGAAGCTGGTTACTCCCTTCCTGACGAGCTGCTCCTTCTTCTTCTCGTAGACCTGTTTGTAGCGCTCGTAGACGGGGATTGCCACGCTGAGGTTCATGTAGCCTGAGTCTCTCTTCGGCACCCTCTCTCCACTCTCCTAAGCAGCCATTAGCACAATCCTTAATAAGTTTTCTGCTATCAGACGCTAATGAATACTTATGGAGCCAGGCTCGTGCTCGGCGGTGCTTCTTCCGTTCTCCGTCTTAAAAGGCGCCCATACGTCTCGGTTCATGAGCGGCGCAAACCCCGAGCGTGAACCTGAACTCTGTGAACACTGCGGCTCTCCCCTCGATGAGAGTGGTCTCTGCTGGTCATGCAGTGGCGGGGGCTTCCAGAGCGGTAGCAGCCCCGTGGGCACGGCTCCTCTGGACAGGTCAGAACTCGCCAAGGTGCTAGGGAGGGGCGTCGGGGACAGGGCCCACGGCGCCTACTCTCTATCCATGCAGCAGGCGGAGGGGATGTCCCACCTCAGAGAGGAGATCGGGTCGATGGTGGAGCAGTTCAATGCTTCCCAGCAGACGAAGAACTCCGTCAAGCAGAGTTCCGAGAGGAACGCGGTAAAGCTCCTGCCCGAGCTGGGGCCCACCAAGGCGGCGGTGGCGTCTGTGGCGCAGGAGTTCCTGAGCCTCGGCAGGAGCTTCGCCGAGGTGAGCTTCTTCATCGCGAGGGTCCATCCCAGGGTCGGGCGTCTCAGCAGCCTTGTCCTCAGGGTCTACGCCCCCGACGAAGCAAGCGCGGTCGATGTCATCGTCGGCACGCGAAAGAGGGATTTCAAGTCGTATTCGGATGGGCTCTACCGGAGACTCAGGGTCTCACTCTACTGCTGGGACGGAGGCGCCGTCGTAGAGCTGAGGAACGCGGTCCTCTGCAGGCGCGGGAACCCGCTGAAGAGGATGAAGGTGCTGGGACCTTCGAAGTTCGCGCTGATCCTGCCCGAGAAGACGTTCCAGCTCTTCAAGATTCTGGAGGAGGCCCGGCTCTCGGGGGTTAATCCGGCTGGCGAGCCGGCAGTCGACCCCTTGAACGTCGTCAGGAAGTACTCGGTCGCCCGGCTTCCCTTCACCGAGAAGTTCCTGCGCGAGACGGGCCATCTCAACAGGGTCAGTGCGAGGTACAGCGCAATCCTGCGGAAGAAGCTCGCAAACGGCGACGGGAGGATGCCGAGGAAGCTGGCCGAGGAGTCCCTGGTCGAGGCGTGCCACACGGAGGTTCCCGGCTTTGTGAGCGACCTCGTCGTGAACAGGTACCGGCTCAAGGCGTCGGAGATGAACTCCCTCGTGGTGCTGCCCGAACTGGAGGCCTGGCGGCGGATGGACGGGTGAGCTGGACGACGAGCCCGAGTAGTGGCACCAAGCGGCTGCCTGCGCAGGTCGTCGCGATGCCGATTGACCTGGTAGAGCCGCACCCGAAACTGATGCTCAGGTTCATCTACGAGATAGCGGCCTTGGCCGCCCTGATCAAGGCAGCCGTCGACGAGAACACGCCGAACGGCCAGCTCGAACCGGGGCGTGTGGTCCCATTGATGGACGGCAAGAAGAAGGGCTACCTCGTGTACGTCGGTGTGAGGCGCTACTTCGCCCTCAAGTGGCTCTACGAGAAGACGCACGACGCGAGGTTCGCAGTATTCAACGCATACGTCGATGTCGGCCTCTCCGAGCTCCAGATGTTCGTCAGGGCGAAGATGGAGAACGAGGACGAGAAGGGGGAGAGGCAGGGCCTCTCCGTCCTCGAGGAGGTCTTGGGCGTGTACAGGATCAGGGACTCGGTCTCTCCCGAGAAGCTGGACGGCGGCCTGAAGCGCCTCTATGAGATTTCGGGGAGGCTGACGGAGGTGAAGCTCAAGAAGCTCTACGACGTGGAGCGAAGGACCCGCTCCAGGTTCACTTTGGCCCAGCTCGAGCGCCTCTGCGCCGTCAAGGAGGACAAGGACTTCTATCTTGCGGCGGCTTCGACGTCGGGCTTCGGGTTCAGGGGGGACGACGTGGAGAAGGCCGTGGAGGGGAGGAACGCGGCCTACAGCCTCGACTGGTTCAAGGACGTCTTCCCCGAGTACGCGAACGGGGCGCTTCCCGTGCCTCAACAGCAGCAGCCTGACGAAGGCGACGGAGGGGAGGAGGAGGGACACTTCGAGGCCAATGAACCCGCTGTCATTCTTGCCCCGTGTCCGAGGTGCACGGCCGTGAACATGGTCCGCGTCCAGGGACAGATCGAGGCGGAGCACATCTCTCCGGACCCTGAGGAGGCGTCGATGACCGTCGTAGCCGAGAGCGTCGGCAGGGACGACCGCGAGTGCTGGAAGTGCGGCAAGGAGTTCTACGTGTTCTTCAGGCATCTTGAAGGAAGCAGATTTGCCGCGGACACCTCGCCATCAAAGGAGTTCAGGTATCCCACCACAATCGTCGAAACGATCGATGTCCGCTACGACTACGGGGAGAAGGTCTGGCAGAAGGTAGTCGGTGGGAAGATCGCCGGAACGGTGGACCTCTCCGGGGGCAACAACGGCGGAGGTGGGTAGACGTTGGGTACAAAGTGGCATGCCAGACAGCTCAGGGAGACGCTGTCTGCCGTCATCGTGCTCGAAATCCTCCTGGAGGGAGTCCACTTCGATTCCGCGAGCATCTGGGGGATGCCCTTCGACCACAACAGCGTGGCCAGGACCTTTCGAGCCTTGATCGATGCGGGAGTCATAGCGAGGTCGCCGGTGAAGGGCAAGTACAGGCTGACGGACGAGTTCCTCGACACGATGAAGCTGGACATAATCAAGGGGATGCCACGGGGAATCCTCGTTCATTACCCGGACCTGAAGGTCTTCGACGTCTCGGGCATCGAGGAGTGGACAGAAGAGGAGCTGGACCGGTACATAGCGAGGCTGAGAGAGCGCTGGCAGATCAGGAGAGGGCAGGCACAGGCGCGTTGAGAGGGTTAGCCGGCTGTCCTCAGGGCCGCCTATTCTCAGCAGGTGAGAGTAACTCTTTCCATGACTTACTCTCAGCAGGTGAGAGCAGCTCCAAAGAAGCCAAACGCCCGCTTTTATGGCCCCTGGACCACCGTTCACATGTCCTTCGGACCAACCGAAAGGTGCCTCTTCTGCAAATCGCGGTACTACGTAGACAAACTCAAGACCCATAAGGCGATCTGTTCGTTGAGACCCCGGAGGCTGACGGTAGAGGAGACGGTCAAGATCGCCGTTGAAGCATATCCTGCTGCCAACACTAACAAGGCGCTCCTTGTGAGACTCGTGTGGAAGATCAGAGACGGGTACTTCAGCGAGCACCCACGGGACAGGCTGACGGACCCCGAGTCGATCGTCAAGGAATTCCGCAAGCACAGGAGAGCCTCCGCCCTGAGAAGATAGCGTGGCGGACCCGGATGACCCTCGTTTTTAGTGGACGAGGGCTTCTCCTGCATGCTAAGCGCAGAAGACGACGATCATAGCGAAGCCGACGCCGCAATCAGGGACATCACGAGGAGGCTTGGAGTGACCGGACCGGCCGCCGCAGAGACGGCCTCCCAGATTTACCTCGCGGCGAAGAAGGGCCGAATCCGATTCGGATACTCCTTCCGCCAGATTCAGGCGGCCGCCGTCTACGCTTCTTGCAGGCTCTTCGGGGTCCCGCGGACGCTCAAGGAAGTCGCTTCAGTGTGCGATCTTGACTTCATCCCCCTTGCAAGCTGCTACAGGAGGGTCGTCGAGGACGCAGGCCTGACCATGCCTATCCCAGACCCCGCCTCCTACGTATCGGGGATATCCAGCAGGGCCGGGCTGGACGGGCCCACCGAACGACGGGCCATCGAAATCATAAACGCGGCAAAGAGGCTGCGCACCACAGAAGGGAAAGCACCCACGGCGATAGCCGCCGCTGCCCTCTACATGGCGTACATGGAGCTGCATCCGGAAGAGAGTCTGGACCCCAGGACGAGGGTGACACAGCAAGATATCGCAGAAGCGGCTGGCATATCCGAGGTCACGCTGAGGAACAGGGTGCGGACGATCTCTACGTCGTCGACAAAGAGTCGGTCGGGTGAAGCAGAGGCTGAATGAGGCCACCCGACAAGAATAGCGGTGGATCTGCCGCCCATTCTCGACTCTCCTTAGGAATCCTTCTGACTCGCTTCTTCCCTATCGGCTCGCTCTTCCAGCCACAGCCGCAGATCAATCGGCCCATCCTCTTGTTGAATTCTGTCCTATGACTCTTCTTGTGGTTCTTTCCATTGGCAGGCAACGTAGAGTTGAGTCTCCTGCCAATAAAACAACGAGGTCGTCGTGCTCTCCCTGCTGTCGGCTTGGTTGGAGGCGAACGAGGGTGCTACCGGCGATCTCTGTTACCGATAGGAAGTCAGATCAAAAATCGAACCATGAATTCGACCAAAAGTATTTAATTCGAAAGGACCCGAACGAGCACATGAAGCTGTCTTCGGTAATCCTAGTCGGGCTAATCGGATTCGCCCTACTGAACACCGGCCTTCTCGGTGCCAATTACCTCGCGCCCACCGCCGCGGCGAAGATAGGAAGCTCGGCGGCCGTAACGTTCGAGGTGACCGGCCCGAGCGGAAGCGGAGAGAGTTACGGCCCGGAAGTCATGGGGATTTCCGTCGGGGCAACCGCTGGGGCTCTGCAAGTACTCGACGAGCATTCCCTCACGCTCACGCCAGCGAGCTGGCTCCTCGTCGGAGGGTTTGTGGTGTGGAGAGGGCGCGTGCGGGCAAACTGGATGGCGATGGGCTTCGACTCCGACGTCTTCGAGCTTTTCGTTACCACGAAGGGGGCTGGGACAAGGGTGAACATACTGAACGCCCTGTCGGCGCCCAAGGACAGGCTGCAGCTCGCCCGCGAGCTCGGCCTCAGCTGGAGGTCGGTGGACAGGCACGTGGCCATCCTCAACGATCACGGGCTCTTGCACGTCCAGGCCGCCTACGGCAGAGTCAAGCTCTACTCCGTCTCCATCGCGGGCAAAGACCTGCTGAATCTGGTTCGCGGGCTCGAGTGCCATCCGCAGCTTTCCACAAGAGCACCGGTATGAAGGTCAACCAGTCGAAATACCAAAAAACCACGCAATCCACATGAAGTTCGGTAGAGGGCGGTCCTGGAACGGACCCGGAATCCTCTGACCAATCATAAAAGCCTTTGTCACAACGGTGGGACATTTCCCCAAATATTGGTCGCTAAGCTCGGTCGACCATGAACAGACAGATCCTGGCGCTCGTCATGGTCGCCGTCGTGTGCTCGATGGGGCTTGCGGTTGCGGCCCCCCTGCATCCAGCCTCCGCAAACTCTCCCGCTGCCCCCTCTCAATCGGCGGCTGGCTCTCTCACGTTTGGCAACCCGAACTCCACCTCCGCTCAGGTCTACGCGGGGCAGAGCGCCTACGAGTCCGAGGTGCTGGGAAATCAGGCGTTCCAGGCATTCTTGGTCGCTCACGGCTTCTCTGCGGCGGACCTTACCCTGGCGCCGGCCTCCTACGGGTACACGACGGATAACGGCGTCTTGGACGAGGTGACGCTGATGTTCCAAACGGTCAACGGGACTTTCATCGCGGCCCAGTACTATCTGAACGGGACGGTACTCCCGATCATCGAACCCACGCACGGGGCCATCAATCTCTTTGGATCCCCTACCTCTCCCACTCGCGCGTCGAGCCCCTCAGACGAGACGCCGGCCGGTGTGAGCCGAGCGCTGCAGCTCGTGCAGCAGGATCCCAGGTTCATTGCGGCAGAGAATGGGTCGACATACACATACATCGACTACGCCGGAATCGGGATGTCTTACCATAACGGCACAAGCACCTCGGGCGAATTAATCCTGTACTTCGACCATTATTCTGCTACCTGTTCCGGCTGCCGGCCCACCATTCAGTCACAACTCCAGGTATACGCGACTGCCTCTGGCATAATCCTAACGATCCAGCCGATAACCAATCAGGGCGAACTGAACAACATGTACGGTGGCCCCCCGATTACCATTGATCAAGCAGAGGCTGGAACGGGTACTCTGCTCTGCCAAAATCCATCCTAGGCGCTTGTTTTAGCCTCACGGCACCGACACTCGCGAAGAAGAAGTGAAACTCGCGATAGTCGCCATAGCGATGCTCATCATCACGGCTTTGCCACTCGTCATCCTTCCCAAGTCATCAGCCGTCCCCGGAGACCCGTGCGACGGATACGGAAACTGCATCTTCGCGTCGGTCAGCTACGTGCGCTCGAACCCGGACCAATCCCTTTACCTCGGCGACGAGTTTGACGTAATCTTATCGACATCTACTGGACCTAACACGACTTCAACCTCCGTCAGTTGGTCATACGATGCAGCTGTCCTAGCAGCGCTCGGGGGTGGACTATTCCAAGTCGTCGCCAACGTCTCGGGGGCGTACTCCGTGACCGTCGCGGAGACCTTCACCGTGGTAGAAATGATAGACAACTCGTCGGTCACTCTCCAGTCGTCTCTCTCGACGAGTGTGTCTGTGGAGACTCGCGCGTTCGAATTGGCCTTCCAGACGGAGCTGAGCAACATCACCAATTCGCTTCATCAGATTCTCCGCAACCCTGACGGTTCATTCTACCATGACGACGAGTTCATCGTCAACTACACGTACAGCTTCCTCTTCGTGCAGCAGCGCCCCGACATCAAGGTCGTCGTGGAGCCTCAGATCAATCATAACTACGCCAGGCTGACAGAGTACAGCAACTCCACCTCGACGGGATACTTCCTCTTCACCGTGGCGAACAGCACGGGAACGTCTTCCATCACCTTGACTGCGAAGGCGTACGACTGGCAGCAAGCGCTGCTCGGGTCGAAGACGCAGAAACAGCCCTTCACGGTCGTCAACTATGCACCTTACTTCAAGTTCTTCACGTACATGGAGTACAACTCCGCGAACTCGAGCGCGTACGAGAGGCCGTTCGTGACGCTCGTGAGGTACGACGGGAACAACCCTGGATATTCCTACGGAGGGAACGCCAACACGGCGCCTATCACGGCAGTGAACGACACGCGCGAGAGAGCGCTAATCAACTCGTTCAATTTCACGGTAACGGGCTGGGGTATCAAGGCAAATCTCACCTCAGGTGACATCAGCCAAGACCTCTCCTTCTGGAATGAGACCGCAATTGATCTTGGCATAAAGACCACGAACACGACTTTTCCGGTCCTCACCTTCTCCCAGAGGATAGAGAAGTTCTACTTCGCGTCGAACCTGCCAGAAATCGCGAGTTACACGAGACAGGGGCTTGAGTACTTCAACGTGACCGATCTGGCCCTCTCGAAGGGGTTCGCGGGAGGCAACTACGGGCTCTTCAACACCTCGTACCTCTACCAGCCTTTCTATTACAGCGGGTACATCACGGTCTTCACCTACGGGCCGTCGGGACTCGACCCTTCGTACTCGGTCAACATCTCTCTCGTCACCCCTGACCCACTCGATCCGCACCTGCTGTCTTCGCTGAACCAGACGTTCGGCTCTTCTCAGGAAATTGCCAAAGACTTCGAGGACGACCTCTTCCCTGCCTTCTCGAACGTGATGAGCCTCGTACCCGCGTCCTCCTCTGGAGGTAGGTGGGTCTTCCTCTTGAA
>Ga0224557_1001969_pt1 | contig 18419 bp, 16 predicted proteins | sample 714S31014metaG_FD_180677 | JGI IMG/M metagenome (GOLD analysis project Ga0224557, IMG submission 180677) | Peat soil microbial communities from Stordalen Mire, Sweden - 717 S3 10-14 | ecosystem: Environmental > Terrestrial > Soil > Wetlands > Peat | place: Sweden: Norrbotten County, Stordalen...
GGTAATAGCCGGAGAGCAAGGCGCGCGCCTCTGCCAGCAGTTGGGTTCGCTGCCCGGGTTCCAGCTCGGCGGCCAGGTCCGGTTCCGCGGCGATCACCTGGTCCCACGCGGGCTCCACCAGCGACAGCGCCGTGTCGGGACCGCGCTGCGCCGCGGGCAGGCCGTAAAGCCGTTCCAGCGCGGCGTGCACGACCGACCCGCGCAGCTGGGCCGTGGACGGCGCCTCGGGCAACCGGTCGATGGCCCGGAACCGGTACAGCAGCGGGCATTGCTTGAAGTCGGCCGCCCGCGACGGTGACAGCGCCGGCCGCGACCGGGATCGGTCGGGTGCTGTTTCGGTCGGGGCGGTCATATCAGCAGCCTAGGAGTGGGTTACGACAACCCCGACCACCAATGACGGCGAGTCGGCTGGCACGCTGGACGGCGTGTCCGCAACCGGTCCATTCACCGCGGGTGAACGCGTCCAGCTCACCGACGCCAAGGGCCGCCACTACACGATCGCGCTCACACCGGGCAGCGAGTTCCACACGCATCACGGCGCGATCCCACATGACGCGGTGATCGGGCTGGAACAGGGCAGCGTGGTCAAATCCAGCAACGGCGCCATTTTCCTGGTGTTGCGCCCGCTGTTGCTCGACTACGTGATGTCGATGCCCCGTGGCCCGCAAGTGATCTACCCCAAGGATGCCGCTCAGATCATCCACGAAGGGGACATCTTTCCGGGCGCCCGCGTGCTGGAGGCGGGCGCCGGATCCGGTGCACTGACTCTCTCGCTGTTGCGTGCGGTCGGGCCGGAAGGGCGGGTGATCTCTTACGAACAGCGCGCCGACCATGCCGAACACGCCCGCCGCAATGTCACGGTCTTTTACGACGGTCTGCCGCCCAATTGGCAGATGATCATCGGCGACCTCGCTGACTCCGAACTGCCCGATGGCTCGTTCGACCGAGCCGTGCTGGACATGCTGGCGCCATGGGACGTGCTCGAGGCGGTGGCGCGGCTGGTGGTCGCCGGCGGTGTGCTGATCATCTATGTGGCCACCGTCACCCAGCTGTCGAAGGTGGTGGAGGCGCTGCGGGCTCAGCAGTGCTGGACCGAGCCGCGGTCGTGGGAGTCGCTGCAGCGGGGCTGGAACGTCGTCGGATTGGCCGTGCGGCCGCAGCATTCCATGCGCGGCCACACCGCGTTCCTGATCGCAACGCGACGGCTGGCGCCCGGGACCATCGCCCCGGCACCCTTGGGTCGCAAGCGTGTGGGCCGCGACGGCTGAAGCCCACATCCCGCAGGTCAGCCGCCAGGGCGAGTCGAAGTGGGCGGGGCCGGTTCGGGGGCGGGAGCACTCGTTACGGATGAGTTGCCCAGGGCCAACAACATGTCCCCGGTCTTCCGGGACAGCTGCCAGCCTCCTTGGGACGGTACGAACTCCATCGGGAAGGTGAACTTGCCGCTGTTCCCGCGGGCCGTGTTGACGGTGATGGTGGCCGCCGCATCGGGGGGATTCTTGTCCGACCACGCGACGTTGTTTGCCACGAAGGAGATCGGCAGGTAGCCGTTATCCCGCAACGCGTTGATGAATTTGTCCAGCGTGGCAGCGTTTTCCGGGGTTGCACCTTCGACCAGGTTCAACTTGTTCATGCCCGGGACGTTGGGGTCGGCCAGTCGATTCAGCACGTCGGTGAGGGCGTCAGGCGAGGGCAGGGCGGCGGTCGGGGGGGCCGCCACCGAACCTGCCGCGCCGGACGCTGTCGGTGAGGCCGGCGACGTCTTCGACTCGCCAGGCGAACATCCCGAGAGTCCGATCGCAGCCACGGCTGCGGCGGAACTCAACGCTAAGAACAGGTATCGGGACCCACGGTGGAAGTGGGATTTTCCGATCACGCCTGCCCTTTCGATCACCCCGACTCAAACGGGACGTTACCAGCGAGATCACGATGTTAACTTTTCCAGGGTATTTGGTTGCGCACATGAATCGCCGATCGCCGGTAGCGTTGAAGCATCCGCCGCGCCAATTCCTGGTGTGGGAAAGGAGCGCAACCATGGGTGACTCAGAGCGTTCTGAAGCATTCGGTACCCCCCGCGAATCGAGTATGTCCAGCGACGATGCTGCCGAATTGGAACAACTGCGTCGTGAAGCAGCGGTGCTTCGCGAGCAAATCGAGCAAGTAGCCGAATCGCCCAGTGGGGCGCGATCCGCGCGCGATGTGCATCAGCTCGAAGCTCGAATCGACTCACTTGCGGCTCGCAATTCCAAATTAATGGAAACTCTTAAGGAAGCGCGTCAGCAACTGTTGGCGCTGCGCGAAGAAGTCGACCGGCTTGGGCAGCCGCCCAGCGGGTATGGCGTTCTGCTGTTCGTGCACGACGACGAAACCGTCGATGTGTTTACGTCTGGTCGCAAGATGCGGCTGACCTGCTCGCCGAATATCGAGCTGGCGTCGCTGCGGAAGGGGCAAACGGTCCGGCTCAACGAAGCCCTGACCGTCGTCGAAGCAGGCACCTTCGAATCGGTGGGCGAGATATCCACCTTGCGTGAGGTCCTGTCCGACGGCCACCGGGCGCTGGTCGTCGGCCACGCCGACGAGGAACGCATCGTGTGGCTAGCCGAGCCGCTGGTAGCCGAGGATTTGCCGGACGGTGTGCGCGACCCGAACAACGATGACACCAAGCCGCGCAAGCTGCGGCCCGGCGACTCGCTGCTGGTCGACACCAAAGCCGGCTACGCCTTCGAGCGCATCCCCAAGGCCGAGGTCGAAGACCTGGTGCTGGAAGAGGTGCCAGATGTCAGCTACCAGGACATCGGCGGCCTGACCCGGCAGATCGAGCAGATCCGCGACGCCGTGGAGCTGCCGTTCCTGCACAAGGATCTGTACCGCGAATACGCGCTGCGCCCGCCGAAGGGTGTGCTGCTCTACGGCCCGCCCGGCTGCGGCAAGACATTGATCGCGAAGGCCGTGGCCAACTCGTTGGCCAAGAAGATGGCTGAGGTCCGCGGCGACGACGCCCGCGAGGCCAAGTCCTACTTCTTGAACATCAAAGGCCCCGAGCTGCTGAACAAGTTCGTCGGCGAGACCGAGCGGCACATCCGGCTGATCTTCCAGCGCGCCCGTGAGAAGGCGTCGGAAGGAACGCCGGTGATCGTATTCTTCGACGAGATGGACTCGATTTTCCGCACCCGGGGCACCGGGGTCTCCTCGGATGTCGAGACCACCGTCGTCCCGCAGTTGCTCAGCGAGATCGACGGGGTGGAGGGACTCGAGAACGTCATCGTGATCGGCGCCTCCAACCGCGAGGACATGATCGACCCCGCGATCCTGCGGCCCGGCCGCCTGGACGTGAAGATCAAGATCGAGCGGCCCGATGCCGAAGCGGCACAAGACATCTTCTCCAAGTACTTGGTCGAGACGCTGCCGGTGCACGCCGACGACATCGCCGAGTTCGAAGGTGACCGTGGGGCGTGCATCAAGGGGATGATCGAAAAGGTCGTCGACCGGATGTACGCCGAGATCGACGACAACCGGTTCCTGGAGGTCACCTATGCCAACGGTGACAAGGAAGTCATGTACTTCAAGGACTTCAACTCCGGGGCGATGATCCAGAACGTCGTCGACCGGGCGAAGAAGAACGCCATCAAGTCGGTGCTGGAAACCGGCCAACATGGCTTGCGCATTCAGCACCTGCTCGACTCGATCGTCGACGAGTTCGCCGAGAACGAGGACCTGCCCAACACCACCAACCCCGATGACTGGGCGCGGATCTCGGGCAAGAAGGGGGAGCGGATCGTCTACATCCGTACTCTGGTCACCGGCAAGTCGTCGAGCGCGTCGCGGGCCATCGACACCGAATCGAACCTGGGCCAGTACCTGTAGGGCTCAGAACTCCAGCGAGTAGCTGTTGGCCAAGTCGTCCTGGGTGACGTGGGCGGGGCGGGTTGTGGTGTCTACGCGCAGCGTGTCGGTGAGCACGCGCGGCCGGTAGGTCCATCCGGACGGCAGGTTGAGCCGGCTGGCCAGGCCGGGGAGGTCGGCTCGCGACAAGTTGGGGTCTGCGACCTGGCTCCAGCTCTGCATGACCCAGCGCTGTCCGTCGGGATCGACGAGTTCGTAGACCTGTTCGCCGGCGTTGAAGACGAAAACCGTATGACGGCTCACTTCGTTGACGCTGTAGGGGGCGGGGCTCATCGAGGACAGCAGCACGGTGGCCTGCTGGATCATCTCGATCCCGCCGAAGGTCTTCGTCACCCGCGGGCCTTGGGGCGTTTTTTCGATGGCGTTCATCAGCCAGTAGCGGGGACCGTTGAGCAACGCTGCGGCCGCGGCGTTTTCGGTGGCGATCGCTTGCGGGTCGAGTGCGGACCAAAGCTCGGCGGGGCAATCGTTGAGCGGAAAGCTGTTGTAGACGGTCGCCTGGGGTCCCGCATCGCCGGTGGTCACGAGAAGCACTTCGCCGTAGCGCTTCCGCGACAGGTCGGCCGTTTGATTGGACACCGGGGTGAAATTAATCGCCGACCACGGCGGCGTCAACATCGGACGCGGCTGCCGCGACGGCGCCGCGTACGCCGCCACCGGGCCCTCCTGGTCAGCACTGACGGCAAACCGCGCGCCAAAACCAGCTTTCAGCAGGGGCGCCCGCCGATACTCGGCGGACTGCCGTGCGGCCGATGGGCCGCCTCCTCAACGGGCCGCAAACGGCCCGCATCGTCACCGGCCTACGCTTAAGGCATGCAACGGATTATCGGGACGGAGGTCGAGTACGGCATTTCGTCGCCGTCGGACCCGACGGCCAACCCGATTCTGACCTCGACGCAGGCGGTTTTGGCCTATGCCGCCGCCGCCGGCATTCAGCGCGCCAAACGCACCCGCTGGGACTACGAGGTGGAATCGCCGTTGCGGGACGCCCGCGGATTCGACCTGAGCCGGTCGGCCGGCCCGCCACCGGTGGTCGACGCCGACGAGGTCGGCGCCGCCAACATGATCCTGACCAACGGCGCGCGGCTCTACGTCGACCACGCTCACCCCGAATACGCTGCGCCTGAGTGCACCGACCCGCTGGACGCGGTGATCTGGGACAAAGCGGGCGAGCGTGTCATGGAGGCCGCGGCCCGGCACGTCGCCAGCGTTCCCGGAGCGGCGAAATTGCAGCTCTATAAGAACAACGTCGACGGCAAAGGCGCTTCCTACGGCACGCACGAGAACTACCTGATGTCGCGGCAGACGCCGTTCTCCGCCATCATCGCGGGGCTCACTCCGTTCCTGGTGTCCCGCCAGGTGGTCACGGGCTCGGGCCGGGTGGGCGTCGGGCCCTCCGGCGACGAGGCCGGCTTCCAGCTTTCGCAGCGCTCCGACTACATCGAGGTCGAGGTGGGGCTGGAGACAACGCTGAAACGCGGCATCATCAATACCCGCGACGAACCGCACGCCGATGCCGACAGATACCGGCGGCTGCACGTCATCATCGGCGATGCCAACCTTGCCGAGACGTCGACCTATCTGAAGGTTGGCACCACGGCATTGGTACTGGACCTGATCGAGGAAGGTCCCGCGCACGGGATCGACCTGTCCGATCTGATGTTGGCGCGGCCGGTGAGCGCGGTGCACGCGATCAGCCGCGATCCATCGCTGCGGGTCGCCGTTGCCTTGGTTGACGGTCGCGAACTGACGGCCCTTGCGCTGCAACGGATCTACCTCGACCGGGTGGCGAAGTTGGTCGACAGCCGAGACCCGGACCCGCGCGCCGCCGACGTTGTGGAGACCTGGGCACACGTGCTCGACCTGCTTGAGCGTGACCCGATGGAATGTGCTGAGCTGTTGGACTGGCCGGCCAAGTTGCGGCTGCTCGAAGGTTTCCGGCAGCGGGAGAACCTGGGCTGGTCGGCGCCGCGGCTGCACCTCGTCGACTTGCAGTATTCGGATGTCCGGCTGGACAAGGGTCTGTACAACCGGCTGGTCGCACGAGGCTCGATGAAGCGTCTGGTCACCGAACAGCAGGTGCTCAGCGCCGTCGACAATCCGCCGACGGACACCCGGGCGTACTTCCGCGGCGAATGTCTGCGCAGGTTCGGCGCCGACATCGCCGCCGCCAGCTGGGACTCGGTGATCTTCGACCTGGGTGGCGATTCGCTGGTTCGGATCCCCACGCTCGAGCCGCTGCGCGGCAGCAAGGCACACGTCGGAGCGTTACTGGACTCGGTAAACAGTGCTGTGGAGCTGGTAGAACAACTGACCCGCTGAGTAGCGTTCGCCGGGAAACGTCGGGGTTGACCGGTAGGGTAGACACACAGACCGGACGACGCAGGAGGCGGCGATGGCGCAGGAACAGACCAAGGGTGGCGGTGGCGGCGGCGACGAGGACGAATTCGCTGACGTCACGGCCGCGGGCCAGGAGCGTCGCGAGAAGCTAGCCGAGGAGACAGACGATCTGCTCGACGAGATCGATGACGTCCTTGAGGAGAACGCCGAAGACTTCGTCCGCGCGTATGTCCAAAAGGGCGGACAGTGACCTGGTCGTTCTCAGATCGCCTGCCCACCAACTCGGCATTTCCCGGAGCTTCCGCTGTAGACCTTTCTTCGTTTGCTGATCTCCTGCGCCGCCAGGCGCCGGAGTTACTGCCGGCAAGCTTTAGCGGTGGACAGGCCGGCAATGCCGGCGCTCAGTTGCCGCACGGAACCACGATCGTCGCGTTGAAATACCCCGGCGGTGTCCTGATCGCCGGTGACCGGCGTTCGACGCAGGGGCACATGATCGCCGGGCGCGATGTGCGCAAGGTGTACATCACCGACGACTACACCGCCACCGGCATCGCAGGCACTGCGGCCATAGCTGTCGAGTTCGCCCGCCTGTACGCGGTCGAGCTCGAGCACTACGAGAAGCTCGAAGGCCTGGCGCTCACCTTTGCCGGTAAGGTCAACCGGCTCGCGATCATGGTGCGCGGCAACCTGGGGGCCGCGATGCAGGGGTTCGTGGCGTTGCCGCTGCTGGCCGGCTACGACATCCATGCGCCGGATCCCGAGAACGCGGGGCGCATCGTCTCGTTCGACGCGGCCGGCGGCTGGAACATCGAGGAAGAGGGCTACCAGTCGGTGGGGTCGGGGTCGATTTTCGCCAAGTCGTCGATCAAGAAGTTGTATTCGCAAGTCAGCGATGTCGATTCCGCGGTGCGGGTCGCGGTGGAGGCGCTCTACGACGCCGCCGACGACGATTCGGCCACTGGCGGACCGGATCTGGTCCGCGGTATCTATCCGACGGCGGTCACCATCGGTCCTGAAGGCGCGGCTGAGGTGCCCGAAAGCCGGATCGCCGAACTCGCCCGTGAAGTCATCGAAAGCCGTAGGCGCGCCGACGCGTTCGGCTCCGAGGGCGAGTCGCGGGGTGAGAAGTGAGCTTCCCGTATTTCATTTCACCCGAGCAGGCCATGCGGGAGCGCAGCGAGCTCGCGCGCAAGGGCATCGCGCGGGGCCGCAGTGTGGTCGCGCTGGCCTATTCCGGTGGTGTGCTGTTCGTCGCCGAGAACCCGTCGCGGTCACTGCAGAAGATCAGCGAGCTGTACGACCGGGTGGGCTTTGCGGCCGCGGGCAGGTTCAACGAATTCGACAATCTGCGCCGTGGCGGCATCCAATTCGCCGACACGCGCGGCTATGCCTACGACCGCCGCGACGTCACCGGCCGGCAGCTGGCCTACGTCTACGCGCAGACGTTGGGTACCATCTTCACCGAGCAGGCCAAGCCGTATGAGGTCGAGCTGTGTGTCGCCGAGGTCGCACACTTTGGCGAGACGAAACCACCTGAGCTCTATCGAATCACCTACGACGGGTCGATCGCCGACGAGCCGCATTTCGTCGTGATGGGGGGCACCACTGAGCCCATCGCCACCGCGCTCAAGGACTCCTACGCCGAGAACGCCGATTTGCACGACGCTTTGCATATCGCGGTGGAAGCGCTGCGCGCGGGCAGTGCCGATACCGCGGGCAACGGTCAATCGTCGGTGGGGGTGGCCAGCCTCGAAGTCGCCATTCTGGAAGCTAGTCGGCCGCGGCGAGCGTTCCGGCGGATCAGCCGCGCCACCCTCGAAACGTTGCTGGAAGAACCGGAATCACCCGACTCGGGGCAGCCCGAATCTAACGGCGAATCGGCCGATTAGGCGCGGCTGCTCACCGTCCCCGTACGACAACCAGTACCCTCGATTACGTGCAGCGACGAATCATGGGCATCGAGACCGAGTTCGGTGTCACCTGCACATTTCACGGCCACCGACGGCTCAGCCCGGACGAGGTAGCCCGCTACCTGTTCCGCCGGGTGGTGTCATGGGGCCGCAGCTCGAATGTTTTCCTGCGTAACGGCGCGCGCCTTTACCTCGATGTGGGCAGCCATCCGGAGTACGCAACCGCCGAGTGCGACAGCCTGGTGCAGCTGGTCACCCACGACCGGGCCGGCGAATGGGTGCTGGAAGACCTGCTCGTTGACGCCGAGCAGCGGCTCGCCGACGAGGGCATCGGCGGCGATATCTACCTGTTCAAGAACAACACGGATTCGGCCGGCAACTCCTACGGCTGCCACGAGAACTACCTGATCGTGCGGGCCGGCGAGTTCTCCCGGATCTCTGACGTGCTGCTGCCCTTCCTGGTCACCCGCCAGCTGATCTGCGGGGCCGGCAAGGTGCTGCAGACGCCCAAGGCCGCGACGTTCTGCCTGTCCCAGCGCGCCGAGCACATCTGGGAGGGCGTCTCCTCGGCCACCACCCGCAGCCGTCCGATCATCAACACCCGCGACGAGCCGCACGCCGACGCCGAGAAGTATCGGCGGCTGCACGTCATCGTCGGCGACTCCAACATGTGCGAGACCACCACCATGCTCAAGGTGGGCACCGCCGCACTCGTGCTGGAGATGATCGAAGCCGGTGTCCCGTTCCGCGACTTCTCGCTGGACAACCCGATCCGCGCCATCCGCGAGGTCAGCCACGACGTCACCGGGCGCCGGCCAGTGCGGTTGGCGGGCGGGCGTCAGGCCAGCGCGCTGGACATTCAGCGCGAGTACTACACCCGCGCCGTCGAGCATATGCAGACCCGCGAGCCCGACGCACAGATCGAGCAGGTCATCGATCTGTGGGGCCGCCAGCTCGACGCCGTCGAAAGCCAGGACTTCGCCAAGGTGGACACCGAGATCGACTGGGTGATCAAACGCAAGCTGTTCCAGCGCTACCAGGACCGCTACAACATGGAGCTGTCCGACCCGAAGATCGCCCAGCTGGACCTGGCTTACCACGACATCAAACGGGGCCGCGGCGTCTTCGATCTCCTGCAGCGCAAGGGTCTGGCGACGCGCGTCACCACCGACGAGGACATCGCGGAGGCCGTGGACCATCCGCCGCAGACCACCCGCGCCAGGCTGCGCGGCGAGTTCATCAGCGCCGCGCAAGCGGCGGGGCGCGACTTCACCGTCGACTGGGTGCACCTCAAACTCAATGATCAGGCGCAGCGCACCGTGCTGTGCAAGGACCCGTTCCGATCGGTTGATGAGCGGGTCAAACGGTTGATCGCCAGCATGTAGCTTGTACGGGTGGCGACCTCGAAAGTCGAACGGCTGGTAAACCTGGTCATCGCTCTGTTGTCCACCCGCGGCTTCATCACAGCGGACAAAATCAGGTCCAGCGTCGCCGGTTATTCCGACAGCCCCAGCGCCGAGGCGTTCTCCCGGATGTTCGAGCGTGACAAGAACGAGCTGCGTGACCTCGGCATCCCCCTTGAGGTTGGCAGGGTGTCGGCCCTGGACCCCACGGAGGGCTACCGGATCAACCGCGATGCCTATGCACTGCCCCCGGTCGAGCTGACCCCGGATGAAGCGACCGCCGTGGCCGTCGCTACGCAATTGTGGGAGTCGCCCGAGTTGATCACCGCGACCCAGGGCGCGCTGCTCAAGCTGCGGGCCGCCGGAGTGGACGTCGATCCCCTCGAAACAGGGGCAGCCCCACTGGCCATTGCCTCTCCGGCCGGGGTGCCGGGCCTGCGCGGGTCGGAAGATGTTCTCGGGATCCTGTTGTCGGCCATCGATTCCCGGCAGGCGGTGCAGTTCCCGCACCGGCCATCACGGGCCGAGCCCTATACCAAACGCACCGTCGAGCCGTGGGGGGTGATAACCGAGAGGGGCCGCTGGTACCTGGTCGGCCACGACCGCGACCGCGACGACACCCGCGTCTTCCGGCTCTCCCGGATCGGTGCCGAGGTCACGGCCGTCGGGCCGAGGGGGGCAATCACGGTGCCCGACAACGTCGATCTGCGCCGGATCGTGGCCCAGACGGTCAGTGAAGTATTAGCGGCGCCGACGGGCGGCCCCGCCCGGGTGTGGGTCGCCGAGGGGCGCGCCACCGCGCTGCGACGTGATGGAAGGTCCCTAGAGCCCCCAGCTGCGCGGCAATTGGCCGGCCGCGACGGCGAGGTGATCGAGCTCGACATCGGATCCGTCGACCGGCTGGCGCGTGACATCGCCGGCTATGGGGCCGACGCCGTGGTGCTTGAGCCGGAGTCCCTGCGCAAGGATGTACTGGCCCGGTTGAGCGCCCACGCGGAGCGGCGCTCATGACCCCCGTATCGAGCCGCCTGGTCCGGCTGCTCAACATGGTGCCCTACTTCCAGGCCAACCCGCGGATCACCCGGGCCGAGGCCGCCACCGGGCTGGGGGTGTCGGTCAAGCAGCTGGAAGAGGATCTCAACCAGCTGTGGATGTGCGGGCTTCCCGGCTATTACCCGGGTGATCTGATCGACTTCGAGTTTTCCGGGGACACCATCGAGGTGACGTTTTCGGCGGGCATCGACCGGCCGCTCAAGCTCACATCGCCCGAGGCCACCGGGTTGCTGGTGGCGCTGCGCGCGCTGGCGGACATTCCGGGTGTGGTCGATCCGGCGGCGGCGCGCAGCGCGATCGCCAAGATCGAGTCCGCCGCCGGCGCCCTAGGGCAGGACGTCACGGGCTCGGGGGCGGCCGTCGACGAGCCGGCGCCTGTCGAAAGCCGGTCCGCGGCAGCGGTGCGCGCGGCCGTGCAGTACAAACACGCGCTGGCCATCGACTACTACGCCGCCTCGCACGACACTCTGACCAGCAGGATCGTCGACCCCATCCGGGTGCTGCTGATCGGCGGGCACAGCTATTTGGAGGCCTGGTCGCGCGAAGCCGAAGGGGTTCGGCTGTTTCGCTTCGACCGCATCGTGGATGCCACCGAGCTGGGTGAACCGGCAGCCCCGCCAGCACCGGCACTCAAGGCGCCACCGGACACGTCGTTGTTCGACGGCGATCCGGCACTGCCGGCGGCGACACTGCGCGTGGCGCCCTCGGCGTCGTGGATGTTCGAGTACTACCCGATGCGAGAGCTGCGCGAGCTGCCCGACGGGTCGTGCGAGGCGGTCATGACGTATGCCTCTGACGATTGGATGACTCGGCTGGTGCTGGGCTTCGGTTCTGACGTGCAGGTGGTTGAACCCGAGGCGCTCGCTCGGCGTGTACGGGATGCCGCGACGACGGCCATCGAGGCCTACCGGGCGGTGCAGGCCACGCCGTGACGCGCGCACACCGGCGTTCGGCTGTGCTGCGGTAACATTTGGGTGGAGATCTGGAGGTAATCAAAGTGGGCAGTCTTAGTCCCTGGCACTGGGCGATCCTCGCTGTCGTATTAGTCCTGATGTTCGGCGCCAAGAAGCTTCCCGACGCGGCACGCTCGTTGGGCAAGTCGATGCGCATCTTCAAGTCCGAAATCCGTGAAATGCAGACCGATAACAAGGCGGAGACGCCGTCCATTGAGACCGCCGCGGTCGCCCCCCAGCCCGTGCAGTCGCAGCCAGTCGACTCGCCGGCGGCCAGCGAGCAGGGTCACACCGAAGCACGCCCGGCTTAGGCCCGCGTTACTGTCGCGGTGCCCGAGTGCCCTGACCGAGCGTCGTGAACGTCGTTAAAACGCTGAAACGGCTCAATCCGCGCCAGCGGCGTAGCCGCACCAATCCCGACGCGACGATGTCGCTGGTCGACCACCTGACCGAGCTGCGGACCCGGCTGCTGATTTCGCTGGCAGCGATCCTGGTCACCACGATGGTCGGATTCGTCTGGTACTCACATCCGATCTTCGGGCTGGAGAGCCTCGGCGAGTGGCTTCGGCACCCGTACTGTTCCCTGCCCAAGTCGGCGCGAGCCGATATCACCGCCGACGGGCAGTGCCGGTTGCTGGCGACAGCGCCCTTCGACCAATTCATGTTGCGGCTCAAGGTCGGGATGACCGCCGGAATCGTGCTTGCCTGCCCGGTGTGGTTCTACGAGCTCTGGGGCTTCATCACTCCGGGCCTTTACCGCAAGGAGCGCCGCTTTGCCGTAGGGTTCGTCATCCCTGCGGCGCTGTTGTTTATCGGCGGTGCCCTGCTGGCCTACTATGTGCTGGCCAAGGCGCTGGACTTCTTGCTGACCGTCGGCAGCGACGTGCAGGTCACCGCCCTGTCGGGGGACCGCTATTTCGGCTTTTTGATCAATCTGCTGGTGGTGTTCGGGGTCAGCTTCGAGTTCCCCTTGCTGATCGTCATGCTCAACATGACGGGGATGCTGACCTATGAACGGCTCAAGTCCTGGCGGCGCGGTCTGATCTTCGCGATGTTCCTGTTCGCGGCCATATTCACGCCCGGGTCGGATCCGTTCTCGATGACAGCACTGGGGATAGCGCTGTCCGTGCTCCTCGAGTTCGCCATCCAGATCGCCCGATTCCACGACAAACGAAAAGCCAAGCGCGAAGCCCAAACCGAGATCCCCGACGACCAGGCGTCGGTCATCGAAGAGCCCGAGCCGATACCGCAACCGTCGTTTATCGCCGGGTCTCATGACGACGTCACATAGTCCGCTGGCCGAGCTGGCCCGGTTCGCCACCGAAATGCCCTTTGCGCTAGACGATTTCCAACAGCGGGCCTGTGCGGCGCTCGAACGGGGCCACGGGGTATTGGTCTGTGCGCCGACCGGCGCGGGCAAGACCGTGGTAGGTGAATTCGCCGTGCATCTGGCGCTGGCGGCGGGCGGCAAGTGCTTCTACACCACGCCCATGAAGGCCCTGAGCAATCAGAAGCACAACGACCTGACGGCGCGCTACGGCCGCGACCGGATCGGACTACTGACGGGGGATATGTCCGTCAACGCCGATGCACCCGTGGTGGTGATGACCACCGAAGTGCTGCGCAACATGCTCTACGCTGATTCGCCTGCACTGCAAGGGCTTTCCCACGTGGTGATGGATGAGGTGCATTTCCTCGCCGACCGGATGCGGGGCGCGGTGTGGGAGGAAGTCATCCTGCACCTGCCCGACGAGGTAAGGGTCGTGAGCCTGTCGGCGACGGTGAGCAACGCCGAGGAGTTCGGCGGCTGGATCCAGACCGTGCGAGGCGACACGACGGTAGTGGTCGACGAACATCGGCCGGTGCCGCTGTGGCAACACGTGTTGGTGGGCAAGCGGCTCTTTGACTTGTTCGACTACCGGAACAAAGACGCGCCCGCCGCGGCAGCCCGCGAGTTGCGTGTGGACCCGGAGTTGGTGCGCCACATCGCGCATCGCCGCGAAGCGGACCGGATGTCGGACTGGCAGCCTCGCCGGAGCTCTGGGCGGTCCGGTCACGGACGACCCGGCCGGCCGAGGTTCTACCGGCCGCCGGCACGGCCGGACGTGATCGCGACCCTTGACTCCGAGGGCCTGTTGCCGGCGATCACGTTCGTGTTCTCTCGGGTCGGGTGTGACGCCGCGGTCCAGCAGTGCCTGCGTTCGCCGCTGCGGCTCACCAGCGAGGAGGACCGCGCTCAGATCGCCGAGGTGATTGACCACCGCTGCGGTGACCTCGAGGATTCCGACCTGGAGGTGCTGGGCTACTACGAGTGGCGGGAAGGGTTGCTGCGCGGTTTGGCCGCCCACCACGCCGGGATGTTGCCGGCCTTCCGGCACACCGTCGAGGAGCTGTTCACCGCCGGCCTGGTGAAAGCGGTGTTCGCCACCGAAACCTTGGCACTCGGCATCAACATGCCCGCACGCACCGTCGTGCTTGAGCGGTTGGTGAAGTTCAACGGCGAGCAGCACATGCCGCTGACGCCGGGGGAGTTCACGCAGCTGACCGGGCGCGCGGGCAGGCGCGGCATCGATGTCGAGGGTCACGCGGTGGTGCTCTGGCATCCCGGCGAGGAAACCAGCGAACCGGCCGCGGTGGCGGGCCTGGCGTCCACTCGGACCTTCCCGCTGCGCAGTTCGTTCGCGCCGTCGTACAACATGACGATCAACCTGGTCCAGCAAATGGGCCCTGAACAGGCACATCGACTGCTGGAGCAGTCGTTCGCCCAGTACCAGGCCGACCGCTCCGTCGTCGGGCTGGTCAGCGGAATCGAGCGCGGCAAGACGATCCTCGGCGAGATCGCTGCCGAACTTGGTGGGGCTGATGCGCCGATCCTCGAGTATGCGCGGATGCGCGCGCGGATTTCGGAGATGGAACGCGCGCAGTCACGTGCGTCTCGGCTGCAGCGGCGGCAGGCGGCCAGCGATGCGCTGTACGCGCTGCGCCGAGGCGACATCATCTCCATTACCCACGGCCGCCGCGGCGGGCTGGCGGTGGTGCTCGAGTCGGCCCGCGAGCGCGATGACCCGCGCCCGCTGGTCCTGACCGAAGACCGTTGGGCAGGGCGGATTTCGTCGGCGGACTATTCGGGTGCATCGGAGCCGGTCGGATCCATGGCCTTACCCAAACAGGTTGAACACCGCCAGCCGCGGGTGCGGCGCGACCTGGCCTCAGCGCTGCGATCGGCCGCGGCCGGGCTGGCTGTTCCGGGGGGCCGCCGCCGTGGCGCCGCGGATGACGATGACGCGTTCCACGATCCCGAGTTGACGTCGCTGCGGGCGGCATTGCGTCGGCATCCCGCCCACGAAAGCTCTGGGAGCGCCGGTCTGGAGTCGAAGATCCGTGATGCCGAGCGTTATCTGCGTCTGGAACGCGAGAACGCGCAGCTGGAGAAGAAGGTTGCGACCGCCACCAACTCGCTGGCCCGCACGTTCGACCGGATCCTCGGGCTGCTCACCGAGCGTGAGTTCATCAAAGGCTCGGACACCGGCCCCCAAGTCACCGACGACGGCCGGTTGCTGGCCCGCATCTACAGCGAGAGTGACCTGTTGGTCGCCGAATGCTTGCGCACCGGCGCGTGGGCGGGTTTGAACTCGGCCGAGTTGGCGGCGGTGGTTTCCACGGTGCTCTATGAGACTCGCGGTCGCGACGGCCCCAGCGCCCCATTCGCCGCCGAGGCGCCCACGCCGCGGCTACGGCAGGCGCTGCGTCAGACGTCGAAGCTGTCCACCGGGCTGCGCGCCGACGAGCAAACGCACCGGATCGCTGCGCACCGCGAACCCGACGACGGCTTTGTCGGCGTCATTTACCACTGGGCCCGGACCGGAAATCTGGCCGCGGCTCTGGACGCGGGGAATACTCAGGGCAGCGGTTCGCCTTTACTGGCCGGGGATTTCGTGCGTTGGTGCCGGCAGGTCCTCGACCTGTTGGACCAGGTTCGCAACGCCGCCCCGGATTCTGAGCTGCGAGCTACCGCCAAGCGCGCTATCACTGACGTTCGGCGCGGCGTCGTTGCAGTTGACGCCGGGTAGGCTGGGCCGCAGCTACGGTTACACAAGGGGATTGAGGAGAAACGATGAGCGGACCACACGGATCGGATTCGGGCCAGCAGTGGCAACCGCCCGGCCCCGGTGGCGAACAACCATCGTCGGAGCAGCCGACCCAGGTGGGATCGCCCTGGCAGCAGCAGCAACCACCCCAAGATGCGACGTGGCAGGCCCCGGCGTACACGCCGCCCGCTGATTACCCGCGGTACCAACAGCCGGCCGAGCAGCCCTACCCGCAGCAGTACCCGCCGGCCGCGCCCGGCTACGGGCAGCCTGCACCCGGCCAATACCCTCAGCCCGGCCAGTACGCCCAGCCGGGCCAGTACGGCCAGCCAGGCCAGCCCGCGCAATACGGTCAGCCCGGCCAATACCCGCAGCAGTACCCGACCTATGAGCAGCCAGCTAAGAAGCGCCCGAGCGCGCTGATCGTCGGCATCATCGCCGCGGTCGCCCTGGTCCTGGTCGCGATCGTGCTGGTGACCGGTTTCTGGGCGCCCGGCTTTTTCGTCACCACCAAACTGGACGTGAACAAGGCCCAGTCGGGTGTGCAGCAGGTCCTCACCGACGAGACCAACGGCTACGGCGCGAAGAACGTCAAAGACGTCAAGTGCAACAACGGCACCGACCCCACCGTCAAGAAGGGGGCGACGTTCGACTGCAGCGTCAGTATCGACGGCGCCCCGAAGCACGTGACGGTGACCTTCCAGGACAGCAACGGTACCTACGAGGTCGGCCGGCCTCAGTAGGCGTCGAGCGCTTTCTGCAGACGGGCGATCGACGACCCGACGCCCAGCTCGGTCGCCAGTTCGGCAGTGCGCTTCGGATCGTCGGCCACCAGTGGCAAGACGTCGGTGGGTCTCGACAGCGTGACGGGCGCGTCGGTGGCCACCCGAACAACATGACCGGCGGCCTCGATGTAGTCGATGGAGCTCAGCAGTTTCGCCCGCAGCCCCTTGGCCATCTTGGATTTCGGGTTGTGGGCGGCGGCCAGTATCTGGTCCAGCGAACCGTGCTCAGCCAGCAGGGCGGCCGCCGTCTTCTCACCCACGCCGGGCACGCCCGGCAGGCCGTCGGACGGGTCGCCCCGTAGCAGCGCGAGTTCGGCGTAGGCGGCTCCAGCCCGATCCGCCGGCACCCGGTAATGCTCGGCCACCTCAGCGGGACCGAACAAGGTGGCTTTGGCCAGCCCCCGGCCCAGGTAGAGCACCCGAACAGGGACGGGGTCGTCGGCCACCACCTGCAGCAGGTCGCGGTCGCCGCTGACCACGACGACCGGATCGCTCTTTTCCCGAGCCGCCAGCGTGCCCAGCACGTCGTCGGCCTCAAAACCCGGTGCACCCGCCGTCGAGATCCCGAATGCGTCCAGCAACTCCATGATCATGTCGACCTGCGGGGTCAGTTCGTCGGGCACTTCCTCGACGTCGGGCTGGCCGGCGGGTTCCGGTTCGGCGACCCTGTGCGCCTTGTACGACGGGATGAGATCGACCCGGAACTGCGGCCGCCAGTCCAGATCGAGGCAGACCGCGAGCCGGTGTGGCCGTTGTTGGGTGATCACCGTGGCCACCGAGTCGATGAACCCGCGCACGGCGTTGACGGGCCGCCCGTCGGGTGAGGTGATCGACGACGGCACCCCGAAGTACGAGCGGAACCACATGCTGGCACCGTCGAGCAGCAACAGGGGTGCGGGCATGCGGGCTATCCTGCCAGCGTCGCGCCCGCACGATTAGCCTGGCTGTCATGGACTCCGACCGATTCGACGCCGCGGTGTATGCGCGCCGGCTTGCAGCGGCGGCCGCCGCGACGGGTGACGCTGGGCTGACCGGCCTGGTGATCACCCCGGGCTATGACTTGCGCTACCTCACCGGCTCGCGCGCGCAGACATTCGAGCGGCTCACCGCGCTGGTGTTGCCGGCCGGCGGCGATGCGACGATCGTGGTCCCGCGGCTGGAGCTGGCCTCGCTCAAGGGGTCGGCGATCGCTGAGCTGGGTCTGACGGTGCGGGACTGGGTCGACGGCGATGATCCCTACCAGTTGGTGAGCGCCGCCTTGGGCGGCGCCCCTGCGGCGACGGCAGTCACGGATTCCATGCCGGCACTGCACCTTTTGCCACTGGCCGATGTGCTGGGGGTGCTGCCGGTTCTGGCCACCGACGTGCTGCGCAAGCTGCGGATGGTCAAGGAAGAGTGCGAGATCGACGCGCTGTGCAAGGCCGGTTCGGCCATCGACCGGGTGCACGCCCGAGTGCCGGAGTTTTTGGTTCCGGGCCGCACCGAGGCCGACGTCGCCGCCGACATCGCCGAAGCCATTATCGCCGAGGGCCATTCGCAGGTGGCATTCATTATCGTCGGCTCCGGCCCGCACGGTGCCGATCCGCACCACAGTTATTCGGATCGCGAACTGCAGGCCGGTGACATCGTCGTCGTCGACATCGGAGGCGCATACGAGCCCGGATACCATTCCGACTCGACGCGCACCTACAGCATCGGAGAGCCGGAACCCGATGTCGCTCAAAAGTATTCGGTGTTGCAGCGAGCCCAGCGTGCGGCTCTGGAAGCGGTCCGGCCGGGGGTGACTGCCGAGGAGGTCGATGCCGCCGCCCGTGATGTGCTGGCAGAGGCCGGGCTTGCGGAGTTTTTCGTGCACCGCACGGGGCACGGTATCGGGCTGTCGGTTCACGAAGAGCCCTACATCATTGCCGGCAATGACCTGCCGCTGGTGGCGGGCATGGCCTTTTCCATCGAACCCGGCATCTATTTCCCGGGCAGTTGGGGT
>Ga0224557_1001971_pt1 | contig 18409 bp, 10 predicted proteins | sample 714S31014metaG_FD_180677 | JGI IMG/M metagenome (GOLD analysis project Ga0224557, IMG submission 180677) | Peat soil microbial communities from Stordalen Mire, Sweden - 717 S3 10-14 | ecosystem: Environmental > Terrestrial > Soil > Wetlands > Peat | place: Sweden: Norrbotten County, Stordalen...
CGCCGAAGTGAGGCCAACGCCCGAGCTGCTGCTGCTGCAGCGGCGCGTCAATCAAGCGATGGAGGCTTGTGGGTTTCCAGTGGATGCTCGTCCGTATCAACCTCATATCACGCTGGCGCGCAGCAAAGGGAAAGGCCGGGCGCAAGGCCTGAGCGCACTGAAGACCCGGGCACACGCTGCGCCGGGCTTCACCCAGTTTGTCGCAGGGGAATTCCTGCTGTATGAAAGCGTTCCCGGTCTCTCCGGTTCGGACTACGCGGTCCGCGCGCGCTTCTCCCTGGGCGGGTGATTCGAAGTGAAGGTGGGACTGAGTTGAAGCGCGGCATCGGCAGCGGGAAGGATGGCGGGCGCAGTGTAGAATCCCACTGTCACGAAGAGGGCGTTCTGGGCGAAGGCGTAATTCGAAGGCGTAATTGATGAAGAGGGCGTTGATGATTCGCAGGCTGATGCTTCTGACGATTGTGGTGGGACTGCTGGTTTCGGCGAAGGCGTCGTTGGCCGCCGATCCTTCCGCGGTGAAGGTTTGGGAGACGAAGATCGTTATTCCGACGTACCTGGCGGGAGATCCCGAACCGAACCCGATGTTCTTCTTCGGCCGCGAATCGCAGGGCTCGCAGGGACCCGTTTATCCGTATCCGATGTACGACTCGCTGACGGGGAAGAAGGTGGACAAGACTTACACGATCGTCTACCTGGAGAATGAATACATTCGGATCGGCGTGTTGCCGGAGATTGGCGGGCGCCTTTTCGAGGGAGTGGATAAGACCAACGGATATAACTTCATCTACCGGCAGCACGTAATCAAGCCGGCTCTGATCGGATTGATCGGCGCGTGGATCTCCGGCGGCATAGAGTGGAACGTTCCGTTTCATCACCGCGCCAGCACGTTTCTTCCGGTGCAATACAAGACCGAGGAAAATGCCGACGGCAGCAAAACGATCTGGGTGGGTGAACTGGAACCGCGGCAGCGCATGCGCTGGGCGGTGGGGTACACCTTGCGGCCGGGAAAGGCTTATCTGGAAGCCCAGGTGAGGATTCTGAACCGTACGCCGGTGGGCAACACGATGCTGCTGTTCGCGAACCTGGCGATCAGCGCGAACGACTCCTACCAGATCATCTTCCCGCCGAACACGCAGTTTGGGGTGTTCCACGCCAAGCGCGAGTTTACGGATTGGCCAATTTCGCATCAGATCTATGCCGGCGACGATTTTACGAAGGGCGTCGACATCAGCTGGTACAAGAACCACGTGGGAGCGAGTTCGGTGTTCGCGTGGAATTACCAGGACGATTTCTTTGCCGGGTATGACCACGGCAAAGAGGCCGGAGTGATGAGCGTGGCGGACCACAACATTGTGCCGGGCAAGAAGTTCTGGACGTGGGGCACCGGTCCCAGCGGCAAGCGATGGGACAGCACGCTGACCGACGACGACGGGCCGTACATGGAACTGATGTCGGGCGCCTACTCGGACAACCAGCCGGACTATAGCTGGATGCAGCCGTATGAGAGCCGGTCGTTCAGCATGAACTGGTATCCCTTCCGCGATATTGGCGGGGTGAAGCAGGCGAATTTGGATGCGGCGGTGAACCTTGAGGTGAACTCGGGGCAGGCGAAGGTGGGATTCTATACGACGTCGGCGCACCCGGCCGCGCGCGTGGTGCTGCGGGCAGGGGACAAGGTGCTACTGGAGGAGACGATCGCTATCAACCCGGCGAAGCCTTATGTAAAGAAGGTGGCCGTGCCGGCGGGCGTCGACGAGCATGATCTGGTCGCGTCGCTGTGGGATGGAGATAAGGAGTTGGTCCAATACAGTCCGGTGCGGCTGACACCAGAAGCGATGCCTCCGGTGGTTACTCCGCCTCCTGCGCCGCAGGACGTCAAGACCAACGATGAGCTGTACCTGATCGGGCTGCGCGCGCAGCAGTTCCACGACCCCGCGATCGATCCGATGCTGTATTGGAATGAGGCTTTGCGGCGCGATCCGGGCGACACGCGGGGCAACACCGCGATGGGTATTACGGCCCTGGGCAAAGCCCGGTATGCCGAGGCAGAGAAGTACCTGCGCAAGGCGCTGGAGCGCGCGACCGATCACTATACCACGCCCGAGGATGCGGACCCGATCTATTACCTGGGCGCGACGCTGAAGGCGGAAGGCAAGAACGACGAGGCGTACACGTACTTCTACAAGGCGACGTGGAGCCAGGCGTGGAAGGCTGCCGGCTATTATTCGCTGGCGCAGATCGCGACCTCTCGCGGCGACATGGACGCGGCGCTCGATTTTGTGAACCGCTCGATCGATTCCAATGCGCTGAACATCCGCGCCCAGACCCTGAAAGCGGCGGTTCTCCGGCACCTGGGCCGAAAGCAGGAGGCATTGCAGGTGCTGGCCAACGCCGCGCACGCGGCAGATCCGCTGGATGTGCGCGCGATGGCGGAGACGTATCTGGCATCCGGAGAGAAAGGAGCCCGGCTGGCCGCCTCGATGAACGGATTTCCCGATAGCGCGCAAGAGACCGCTGCCGAGTATATGGACGAGGGACTGTGGCAGGACGGCGAGGATGTGCTGTTGCTGGCGACGGCGGCGGCGCCGGACAAGGCTCGCGTAAACCCCATGGACTACTACTATCTCGGCTATTTTGCGGAAAAGCTGGGGCAGACGGAGAAGGCGCTGGGGTATTACCAGCAGGCGATGGCGATGCAGCCGGACTATGTGTTTCCGTTTGAGAACGAAGAGATCGACGTGCTGCGCAGCGCAATGAAGGCCAACCCGCACGATGCGCGCGCACCGTACTACCTGGGTAACCTGCTGTACGACTGGCAGCCGGAGGAAGCCACGCGGGCGTGGGAGGTGTCCGAGGCGCTTGATCCGTCGTTCGCGATCACGCATCGCAACCTGGCCAACGCCTACATGCACCAGGCGTCGGGCGCGGACATCGACAAGGCCATTGCCGAACTGGAGAAGGCAGTTTCCGAGGACAAGAAGTATGCGCTGCACTTTACCGAGCTGGACGAACTCTACGAACAGGCCGGGGTCCCGGTGGAGAAGCGGCTGAAGCTGTTCCAAGCGAACGCCGCGGTGGTGGCGCAGCGGGACGACGCGCTGAATCGGGCGATTGCTTTGGAGATTGCGACCGGCGACCTGAATGATGCCATCAAGACGATGTCAACGCACACGTTTGCGGTGGCCGAAGGCGCGAACCTGAATGTGTCGGAGCACTGGACGGATGCACACATTCTGCGGGCGCAAACACAGATCCAGGCCAAGCGCTATGGGGATGCCCTGGCGGACCTGCAAGCCGCAGCAACGATTCCGATGAACCTGCCTATGAGCGTGGGCTATGGCAGCAGCGGCGGCAACCCGCGCTATGCAGAGATCGATTACTGGACCGGCGCTGCCTACAAGGGATCCGGAGACACGCAGAAGGCCGGTGAATTGTGGAGGCAGGCGATTGCTCCGCCCGAACGCGGCACGGCGCGGGCGGCCAGTGCGGCGGGCAACGTCCAGGTGGATCGGAGATCGCAGGCGTATTACCAGGGCCTCGCGTACCAGGAGTTGGGCCAACCGGAGAAGGCGCAGGAGTTGTTCCGCGGCCTGGTGCAGTTGGGACAAAATCAGTTGCAGCAGCCGGCGGCGGCGAGGGGAACAAGGGAAGGGAGGCCGGGCAGGGTTGTGTCGTCGCGCATGCTGACGGCCAACGCGCACTACCTGGAGGGCCTTGGAGACCTGGGGCTGAAGGACCAGACGGCCGCCCGAGCCGAACTGCAACAGGCGGTGCAGACAAGCCCGGACCTGCTGGGTGCGAGGACCGCATTGGCCAGCATTCAATAGCGAGGCTTTGCCTTGCAACGGCGCCGAAGAACAGTACAATTCGAAGTAGAACTGGTTTGCATAAATACGGAAATTTCCCTCAGGGGCTAAAGCCCTTGATTTTGCTGGCTGTTTTCGGCACGACTGAAGTCGTGCCCTTTCAAGCCCGATTCATGCAACCGGCTCTAGTCCGCTCTGAAAAGGAGATTCCTGCTCAAGACACTCCCGGCACGGGAGATTGCTGTCTGGTGTAGAACCCACGATGCGTCGCGTTGCGTTGATCCACAACCCGGTTTCCGGACAACATTCCACGCGACGGTCGGCGATTCTTGGGGATGCGCTTGCCGTGCTCCACAGCGCGGGTGTCGAGACCATAGAGTTGGAAATGAGCGGGCAAGGAAGCGCCAGAGCGCATGTGGAGGAAGCCGTGCGCCGAGGATGCGACACGATTATTGCCTGCGGGGGCGACGGCACAGTCCACGAGATTCTGCAGTGCCTGGTTGGAACGGACATGGCACTGGGAGTGCTGCCGTTTGGCACGGCCAACGCGCTGGCGCAAAACCTGGGCCTGGGTACTTCGCCAGTAAAAGCTGTGCGCATGCTGTTGACCGCGACCCCCACGGCGGTCCCGGTGGGCCGCATTCTCTATCGCGACAGCGGCGGCGGCGAGAGTTCGCGCTACTTTACCGTTGCGGCCGGCATTGGGCTGGATGCACTGCTGATGTCGCGGCCCGATCCTGAGTTGAAGCGGCGGTTCGGATATGCGCTGTATGTCTTTGAGGTGATTCGCATCTGGGCCACCCACTCCTTCCCGCTCTTCGGTGCGAAGGTACTCTGCGCCGGGAGCGATGAGCGGCAGGAGGAGCAGGTGTCGCAGGTGCTGGCGGTGCGGGTACGGTCGTTTGGCGGGTTGCTGGGGAAGCTGGCTCCGGGCGCGAGCCTGCACAACGGCAGGCTGCGGCTGGTCGCCTTCAAGACGCGCAGCCGTCTGCGCTACTTCAGGTTTTTGATCGCGGTGCTGGCTAAGCGGCAGACCTTTACGGGCGGAATCGAGCTGGTGAAGGCAATCTCAGTGGAGTGCGCTGCGAGCAACGGCTCCAGCGAGACGATTTATGTGGAGGCGGACGGCGAGGTGCTGGGCACTTTGCCGGCGAAGATCGAAGTCGCGCCGCAGCCGTTGACTCTCACCCTGCTGATTCCGGGCCATGCGCGACCGTGAGGCGGATGCCGCCAGCGTGAGCGAGCGAGGAGCGCAAAAGCAGATTCCTCCGCTGCGCTACGGAATGACAAACAAGAACAGGCAAGAGCAGACTGCGACAGTAGCTGCGATAGTATGGAAGCCGCACAGGGAGTTCGGGGATGGCCATGGAATCCGGTTTATCGAGTGCGTTGGCAGCGCGGTTGTGGCGTATACCGCGGCTGCGACCTGCCTGCTTTCGGCTCGCCACTGTTTTGGCGATTTTGTATGCAGGCGCGATTGCGGTGTGGGGCGGCGCTCCTCCCGAGGCTGAGGCCCAGCTCCAGGTTACGGAACATATCAGTAAGGAGCTGCAGCAGAAGGTGTATGGCCTGGATCTGATTCCGCGCCAGTGTACCGGCAAGGGGACAAGTGGATACTCCTGCTGGGAGGTTTACCCGACCGCGTGGCAGGCTTTGGATAAGTCCAGGAAGGGGATCAGCCTCGTCATCCATCTCTGGGTGAACGAGGGGCCTCCCCCATTCAAGGATTGTGATCTGGAGATGTTTATTGACGGCGCAGCCAGCAGGATAAAAGGCGTTCATTTCCAGCCGGGGAGCCATTTCTATGAGGGAGCCACCGCGACGGTGAACGACTACGATCTGGTGCGGACGCTCGCGTTGGCGAACGATGTGATCCTCGCGGCCGATGTGACCCCCAGAATTCAGATCACGCTCACTCCCGAGATGCAGAGGTCGATCTATGCGGTCTATAGCAAGTACAACTCACTGGAGGCGCCGGGTAGCCGTCTTGAGCAACTGAATGCGAAATTGAGCGATCCGGTGAAGCGCATGCGCGATGCCAATACCCAGTATTCGCAAGTGAACGCGCAAGATTGCACGACCGTGGCTTGCCTGAACAAAAGCAGAAGTCTGCTGACCTCCATGCTGTCGTTGGGCCAGTCCATCGTCCCGTTGCTGGATGAGAAGATCGCTTTTCTTACCGCGCATCCGGAGGGCATGGGAGCAGAGCAGGAAAAGAACCGCTCCATCGAGTCGCGGACGCAACTCAATGAATCGATGAAAAACGCCAAGGCGTTGCTGGAAGGCGTGGACAAGAAACTCGCCTCCAGAAGTGGCGCGCGGTAGCCGTTGCCAAAAGGGCCGACACCGATTGCGCCGCGGGAGCCACGGTGGATTAGCGCGGGAAGGGCACGAATTTGTCGGCGCAGGTGCCGGTCTTGCCTGCGGAGGGCTTGCCGGTGATGGTGACGTCGGTAGCGGGCGTGGGGAGCTGGATGTTGCTGCCGCCCGCGCCGTAGGTGATGTCCGCGTAGTCGAAGGTATAGGTGTATGGCTTGTCCGGATTCGCGGCATCGGTGAGCCAGACGCCGTCGAGCGCGATCTGGGCGCGGTGGTCGTGGTCGTAGCCGTCGAAGAGGATCTTTCCGCCGCCGGAGATGCGCACGTTCTTGAGCGTGATGTCCTTGAAGGTGGGCGGCGAGGGACCTTTGGCCGGGCCGTTGGCGGCGTAGGCCATGGTGATGTCGATGGGACGACCGGAGTTGCGGATGCAGATGTCGTCATAGACGGCATCGTGCACCAGGCCGCCGCGGGTGCCCATCGACTTGATGCGGATGCCTGAGTCGGGGCCGTCGAGCGAGAGGTCGAAGACGCGGAGTTTGCTGACACCGCCATTGGTCTCGGACCCGATGGACATGCCGTGGCCCCAGTAGAAGTGATTGTGGCTGACGGTCATGTTGGTTAGCTCGCCGGGGCCTCCGCCCTTGATGGCAACGTTGTCGTCGCCCTCGCGGAAGTAACTGTGGGTGATGGTGATGTTCCTGGAGCCGCCGCCGGGGTCGACGCCGTCAGTGTTGCGCGCCAGGCGCTGCGGCGTGTCGATTTTGACACCCCACACGGTGAAGCCGTCGCCCGCTTTGTAGGAGACGTGGAAGTTGGGCGAGTTCTTGAGTGTGATGCGGTAGAGGGTGAAGTTGTCGGCGTGGTCGGCGACGATGAGGCGCGAGACCTTCTGCGCGCCGCCCGGGCGTGCATCCTCGGCGAGATCCCATGCGCTCTTGTTCTTGCCGAGCAACTTCTCGCCGCCGCGGCCGTCGATGACGCCGTCGCCCATGACGCCGGCGCCGGAGACGTGCGAGACCGAGATGAGCGGCTTGCAGCCGCCCGGCCCGGTGGAGACGATGCCGCAACTCCCGGGCGCAGTCTCCATGACGGCGGGATCGAGGGTCTCAAAAAGGGTGACGCCCTTATCGACGACGAGCGTGACTCCGTCGCGGAGTTCAAGCGGGCCGCTGAGGAAGGCGTTGGCTCCGCCTTTGGCCTGGAGGGCGACTCCTTTCCCTTTGCCGCAGGCATCCATTGCCTTCTGGATGCGCTCGGTGTCCAGCTTTGACTCGTCGGCCGGCGCGAGGGTATCGAACTTGCCGTCGTTGACGGAGGTGAGGTGCGCGTCGAGGCTGGCGCAGAAGGGAGGGATCACCGGCTCGGTTACGGTGCGGGTGTCCTGCGAGAAAAGCGAGGGGACGAATAAGGTCGCTATGAGTCCGAGCGAAGCCAGGAAACGCGGCATGAATGCTCCTTGGTGCGGGCCATATGGCCCACTACAGCATAGACGACCGAGTCTGCGGCAGGCAACGCAGCCGATGGTCGGGTAGTGGTGTTGCACTTTGACAAACGAGCCCCCCCTCGGGGGCTAAAGCCCTGTCGATTCATGGCACTTATCGGCGCGGCTGAAGCCGCGCCCTTTCAAGGCAGATGGAAGCTGCGAAGCCGCGCCCTTTCAAAGCAGATGGAAGCTGCGAAGCCGCGCCCTTTCAAATCAAATGCCGGGCGGAGCAGCGCAAACTCAACGCGCGTGAAATTTGCGGAGCACTTTCCCGGCACGGTCGCAGCCAATCCGGCCGGAGTCGAGCACGTGGCGGCCATAGATGAAGACATGCTCGATGCCTTCAGGAAACTGGATGGGATCGACGAACGTTCCTTTGTCGAGGATGGTGTCGGGATTGAAGATCACAACGTCGGCGAAGTTTTCTGGCTTCAAGGAGCCGCGCCGCTCGAAGCCGAAGACCGCGGCGGGCTTGGAGGTCATCTTGCGCACAGCGTCTTCCAGGGTGAGCGCCTGCTGCTGGCGAACGTACTTGCCGAGGACGCGGGGAAACGATCCGAAGACGCGCGGGTGGGGCCTGCCGCCGAGCAGCCCGTCGGTGCAAACATTCTGTTCCGGCCGGGTGAGGAAACGAATTACATGCTCTTCAGCGCCGTAAAAGTCGACCATGCCGACGGCGTTTTCCTCGGCCAGGAGAAGGTCGAACGCGGCGTCATACGGATTGGCGTGGCGGAGTTCGCCGATCTCCTGCAGGCTCTTGCCCACCAGGTCCTGATTGGCACTGGTCTTGACGCTGGTGACGAAGATCTGGTCGAGGCCGGCAAAGTCGACGAAGTTGTCCCAGCCCGGGATGCCGTGCTCGATGTCGTAGACCATGCGCCGGCGGAGTTCAGGGTCGCGCAGGCGCTCGATGAGTTTGTCGGCGCCCCCATCGTGCGCCCACGGCGGCAAGATTACGCTGAGCATGGTGCTTCCGGCCACGTAAGGATACTGGTCGAAGGACGTGCGAATTCCTTCCGCGGCGGCGCTGTCCAGCAGTGCGAGGGCCTGGTCGATGAGCGGCCAGTTCTTGCGGCCGCAGATTTTGAAGTGGGAGAAGTGGATTTTGGCTCCCGAGCGGCGGCCGATCTCGATGACTTCGCGCATGGACTCGAGGATGGTATCGGCTTCGCTGCGCTGGTGGACGACGAACGCGCCATCGAACTCCGCGACCACCTTGCACAATTCGATCAACTCCGCGGTGGCGGCGTAAGCGCAGGGTATGTAGATGAGGCCGGTGGAGAGGCCAAAGGCGCCGGCCTCCATCTCGCGGCGGGTGATGGCGCACATGCGCGCGAGTTCTTCGGCCGTGGGCTTGCGATTGTCCAGACCCATTGCCTCCATGCGGACGTTGCCGTGGGGAACCAGGTAGCTCTCATTCAGGCCGACTCCCTTGGCTTCCAGCGCCTGCAAGTAGCCGTCGGTGGTCTCGTAGTCCCAGTCCACCTGGTCGCTGTCGCCGTCGAGTCCGGCGATGTTCTTGCGCCATGGAGAGATAAACCTCTTCGGCAGAGGCGCCATGGAGACTCCGTCCTGGCCAAGCAGTTCGGTGGTAACGCCCTGGCGGATCTTGGCTTCAACGTAGGGATTGACCATCACTTCCAGGTCGGAGTGGCTGTGGGTGTCAATGAAACCGGGAGCGACGATCAAGCCCTGCGCGTCGACCACACGATCAAAGGAAGCGGCTTGGTCAGCGTTGCCGACGGCTGCAATCAGTTCATCCTCGAGCACCAGGTCCGCGGCAAACCGGGGCCGACCGGTGCCGTCGACGATCCAGCCATTCTTGATCAGCGTCTTCATACTGCCGTCAACCTTTCCTGGAATACGGCCTGCAGGATTCCCTGGTAGCCTTCCGTTGCCTTTATCAGCTGATCGACCTCAATGTATTCGTCGATGGTGTGCGCAAGGTCTTCTCTGGATGGACCGAAGCCGATGGTCCTGATGCCGGCCTCGCCTGCGTAGTGGCTGCCATTGGTGCAGAAGGAATATTGAGTAATCTCGGGATCGAGACCGGCGCTGCGCAACCCGGCGAGAGCGGTCTGCACGAACGCATCGTCCTGGTCGAAGACCCAGCCGGGGAAGAACCTTTCGCCGCGGATCTCGTCGCCGGTATAGCAGCGCTCGACACCGGAGGCGAAAGAGACCCTGGCGTCGAACTTCGGGTCGCGTTCCTTGCAATTGCGAATGAGTTCGAGCAGCGGCTTGAGCACGGACTCGCGGGTCTCGCCCACCAGCAAGCGGCGGTCGTAGGTGGCGCGGCAATAATCAGGCACGACGGATGCGCCGGGATAGGGCGAAGACTTGATGTCGGTGAGTTCGAGAATGCCTTCGCCAAGGATGGGATGCACAGGCGCTTTGAGCTTGGCGATCTCGCGAATCAAATGCGCCATGGCGTAGACGGCGTTGATGCCGGCGCGGGGATTGGCAGAGTGCGCGGGTTTGCCGAAGGTCTCAACCACGATCTCGGCGCGGCCCCGCTGTCCACGCTTCAGGTTCATCTCGGAGGATTCGCCGATGACGACGTAGTCGGGGTGAATGCGCTCGCTGATTTGCCGGGCAGCGATGCCTTCAAAGTGTTCCTCCTGGACCACTCCGGAGACATAGACGCTGCCGGCGAAGTCTCGATTGGTGTCCTCCGCGAAGAAGGCGGCGGCGGCGACCATGGCCGCGACGGCGCCCTTCATGTCAGAGGAGCCGCGACCGTAAATCCTGCCTTCGGCGATCTCTCCGCCATATGGATTGTGCGTCCATCGCGACGGGTCGGGCACGGGAACGGTGTCGATGTGCCCATCGAGCAGGAGCACCTTGCCCGGGCGCTTGCCTTTGATTCGGCCGAGAATATTGCCGTAGGAATCGACGACTGTCTCGTCAAAACGCCATTGATGGAAGGCCTGCTTCATGCGCTCAACCACAGAACCTTCCTGGCCGGAGTAGCTTTGTCGCTGGATGAGTTCCTGGCACAACTGGATTACTTGCTGGCTGCGATCTGGTGTCAACATTCTTTGGTTACTCCTGAGATGTGCCGGCCGCGCCGGCTGTAGGGCGTGTCTTCGAGCGGCAGGCTGGTGCGCAGCTTGCCGTCGCGCTGGAAGTAGGCGCAGGCGATGGCGGGGGCGGTGGTGACCATGACGATCTCTCCCACTCCCTTGGCCCCGTAGGCCAACGCGGCGTCATTTTTTTCGATGATGCGGCACTCGATCTCCGGGACCTGGGACGCGCGAAGGAGGCCAAGCGTCCCCAGCGTGACCGCGGGGGTGCCGTTGCGTACGCGGAAGTCTTCCGTCAGCGCATAGCCCATGCCCATCACCACGCCGCCTTCAATCTGCCCCTCGATGCCGTTCGGATTAATGGCCCTGCCCACGTCGTGCGCGGCGACGACCTTCTGCACGCGGCCCTGATCGTCGAGGATGACGACCTGAGTTGCGTAGCCATAGGCAACGTGACTGAAGCGGTTCGGTTTGTCCGAGGTCATGGGATCGGTCACGCAGTCGTACTCGGCGTAGAACTCGCGGCCCTCAAGCTGGTCCAGCGTGCGCAGCGCCAATTCCTGCTTCAGGGCAGCGGCGGCGCGGCGCGTGGCTTCGCCGGTGATCAGCGTCTGACGCGATGCGGTGCTGGTGCCGCTGTTGGGGGTGACCATGGTGTCCGGTGCATGCACAGCGATCGCGGACTTGGGCAGGCCGGCAGCCTCAGCCGCGATTTGCACGAGCACGGTCGCGAGCCCCTGTCCCATGCACGCCGCGCTGGTGCAGATGACGACGCGGCCATCCTGTACCTTGAGCTTGACGCGCCCGACGTCGGGAACGCCAACGCCCTTGCCGCTGTTCTTGAAGGAGCAGGCAATGCCCGCATCAGGATGCGCATCGATTACATCCTTTACCGCAAGCAGCGTCTCCTTCAGCGCGGTACCCGCGTCCGCGATCTGTCCGTTGGAGAGCACGCCGCCGGGTTCGATTGCATTGCGGAAGCGAATCTCCCACGGGGTGAGGCCCACCTGCGCGGCCAGCAGGTTGAGGTTGCTCTCCATGGCGAAGGTGGTTTGGGTAACGCCGAAGCCGCGGAAAGCGCCGGAGGGAATGTTGTTGGTATAGACGGCACAGCCTTCGATGTCGACGTTGTCGATCTGGTAGGGACCGGCGGCGTGGGTGCACGCCCGCTGCAGCACAGGTCCACCAAGCGAAGCGTAGGCGCCAGTGTCCGCCACGATGCGAGCCCGGACCGCGGTGATCTTGCCATCGCGATCGCAGGCGGTGGTGAAATCCATCTCCATTGGGTGGCGCTTGGGATGGACGCGGAAACTCTCGGCGCGAGTGAAGGTCAGCTTGATAGGGCGGCCACTGTGCCACGCCAACAGCGCGGCATGGTGCTGGACAGAGAGGTCTTCCTTGCCGCCGAATCCGCCGCCGACCAGCTTGCTGATGACGCGAACTTTGTCGTCGGGAACGCCGAGCATCTCCACAATGCCGCGATAATCGTCATACACGCCCTGGCCGGCGGTATACACCGTAAGCGTGCCGGGGCCGGTGGGCACGGCCAGCGCGCTCTCCGGTTCAAGGAAGGCGTGCTCCTGGCGCGGAGTGGAGTAGTGCCGGCTGACGACGTGCGCCGCCTCGGCGATCGCACGGTCAACGTTGCCGCGCTTCACCTTGGTTTCCGAGAGCACGTTGCCGTTGGGATACAGGCGCGGCGCGCCCTCCGCCAGGGCGGCAACTGGAGACAGAAGCGGCTGCAGCTCTTCGTACTCCACGCGAATCAGGTCGAGCGCTTTGCGCGCGGCGTCTTTCGTTTCGGCGGCGAGTATCGCGAGTGCATCGCCGACGTAGCGGGTCTCCTCGCCCTCGGCGATCATCACCGGCCAGTCGTGAACGACGTGACCGAGCAGGCGTTCGCCGGGCACGTCCTTGGCGGTAAGTACGACGACGACGCCGGGTGCGGCCTGGGCAGCGGAGATGTCAATCCTGCGGATGAGGGCACGCGGAACTGGCGTGCGCAGCACGGCGGCGTGGAGCATGCCGGGAACCTGCATGTCGTCGACAAACTCGCCGGAGCCGAGGAGTTTTTCTGTAGAGTCAACCCGAGCTGTGCGCGTGCCCACGCGAGCGGAATCGTCGGCCGGGTCCGCGGTAGGGCTGAGGCCGTCCTGGAATGCAGCGGCTGCGAGGTGAATCGCCCGCTCGATCTTGGAATAGCCGGTGCAGCGGCAGAGGTTGTAACGAATTGCCGACTTGATTTCAGGGAGAGTTGGCGCGGGGTTCTGGTTGAGCAGCGACTTCGCGCTTATAAGGACGCCCGGCATGCAGAAGCCGCACTGCACTGCGCCGGTCCTGGCGAAGGCCCAGGCAAAAACGTCGCGGTCGCGAGCGGAGAGACCTTCGGCGGTGGCGACGGTTTTGCCGTGGACCTGGGCGATGGTCAGCTTGCACGCGCGTACCGCGTTGCCCTCCACCAATACTGAGCAGGAGCCGCAAATGCCTTCCGCGCAACCGTCCTTCACGGAGGTCAGGCGGGCGTCCTCACGCAGATAGTCGAGCAGGCTTCGATCTGCGTCGACGGTGACGGCGGTCCCGTTCAGCGTGAAGTGGAACATGCTTCAAGCTCCTTGGCGGGAAGCGAACGCGCGGCGGAGATCTTCCGGTTGTAGTCGCGCACCTTGGCGTATTGCGCATCCCAGAAGTCCTGGTGGCGCATGGTGTCTAGGAATTGCCTGGTGTAGCCGAACTTAATCCAGTCGCTCTCTTTTTGCGCAAAGAGCTGTTCTTTGGCGGCGGGCTTGCGGAAGTCGAAGACGTGGTCGTCGGCTGCGCCCAGCAGTATGTCGTGAGCCCAGCGGTCCAACACGGTCGGAGTGAGTTCGAGATAGCGGCGGTTAAGATCGTCCAGCACGGAGTTGTAGCGGTCGAAGCCGTCGGTTGCGACGGTCACGACGTTGTCTCCGGGGCCAAGGCGGAGGTGCTTGGCCAGCTTGATTGCGCCGATGACGTTGCAGATGCCGGACGGCCCGAACAGGTCGCGCAGGCCGAGGGCGAAGCCGCGGGCCACACCGATTTTCACCAGCGAGTCGACGCCATCGTGGAAGATTTTGACGCCCTGCAGGGTCTCCTCGTCCTTAATGAGAATGACGAAGTCGGTCGAGAGCACGTTGTGGATCAACGCGATCATCTTGTCGCCGATGCCTTCGATGCGATGTTGTCCACGCCCGCCGTTGGCGAGGGTTGAGCATTCATACGGCTCGAGCGCGGCAATTTTGGCCTCAGGGAAGGCGACCTTGATCTGGTCGCCGGCAGCCAGCGTTCCCGCCGATCCGGGCGCGGAGGCGAAGCCGGCGATGCGGCCATTGCCCACGCCGCTTACGGCTTCGATGGCGCTGTTTCCCGTGACATGGCGATGGAAACGGTAGTTGGGGAAGAGTTCAAACTGGGCGAGCGCCTTGTACTTCGGGTTCTTCATGAGCTCGCGCGTCTTTTCCAGAGTAAGGATGACGTCGGACTCGGAGCCGGGAGTCAGTTCGAGCTCGCCGCCATACTTCCGGATGCGCGCATAGCGCTCCTTGCTCATGGTGTCGGGCATGATGACGATGGCGCGGAAGCCAAGCAGCCTGCAGACGTACGCGGTGCCGATGCCGAAATTTCCGGTGGACGGGCCAAGGATGGTGTGCTCGCCGGGAACGATCTCGCCGTCAACGAGTCCCTCGATCAGCGTGCTGTAGGCTGGACCAACCTTGTGCGATCCGGAGGGAAACCCGCAGCCGAGCAGCACCACGACGTTGGCATCGATTCCGGTGAGCGCGGGCGGCAGGACAAGTTTGCGAACCTGGTTGCTGGCGTCCTTCCAGGTGATGTTGAAGAGATTGATGGGGTCGAGCTCGTCCTGTGTCAGCGCGGCGACGGCGCGGGCGCGCAGGTCCTTTGCGAGCAGTCCGGGACCGAGCATTTCATCGTAGTTCGGGCCTAAGGGAATTTGGGTCATCGATTTCACCTTCCTCTTGCTGTGACCCCAAGACGGCGCAGTTTCAAACGGCAATGGGTTCTCCTACCGCATTGCGAATTTCTTCCATCTCGGGGCGTATGGAGATTGCGCGTCCGGCTGACCGGATTGCGCTCTGAATGTCTTTGAGTCCATTGCCGGTCATGATGATGGCGACGGATTCCGATCGGAGAATGATGCCCGACGCCAGCGCGCGCTGGATCCCGGCCACACCGGCGACGCCCGCGGGCTCGCCAAAGACCCCGGCTTTGCGGGCGAGCAGGGGAATGGAGTCGAGGATTTCCTGGTCGGAGACGGCGACGAATGCGCCGTGGGACTCCAGGACCGCGTCCATGGCCTTGCGGAAGTTCCGCGGATGTCCGACGGCGATGGAGTCGGCCAGGGTGTCGGCGTTGCAGGGAGCGAGGGCGGTGTGGGTTCGCCACGCCGTGACGAACGGCTGGCAGCCATCTGCCTGGACGCCAAGGAGGCGGGGCAGGCGCGGCAGCAAGCCGAGCAGGTGCATCTCGCGCAGGCCCTTCCATGCTCCGGCAATGGTGCAGCCATCGCCAACGGAGACAACCACCCAGTCCGGATAGCTCCCGGGGGTGACGGTGGCGCACTGCTCAATGAGCTCCAGCGTGACGGTCTTCTTGCCTTCGATCAGGTATGGATTGATGGCGCAGTTGCGGTTGTACCAGCCGAACTCGGCGCTGGCCTGCATGCACAGTTCCCAGGCCTCGTCATAGGTCCCCTGCACGCAGAAGACCTGTGCGCCATAGACCAGCAACTGGGCTATCTTGGCCTCAGGCGCGCGCGCGGGAACAAATATGGTGGTGGGGATTCCGGCAGCTGCGGCGAATCCGGCCAGGGAGGACGCGGCATTGCCGGTGGAGGCGCAGGTGATGCGTTCAGCCCGCTGCTCCAGCGCCCTGACAACGCCGATGGCGCTGGCGCGGTCTTTGAAGGAGGCGGTCGGGTTGCGGCCCTCGTCCTTGACCCAGCATAGGGCGACGCCTAGTTCGGCGGCCAGCCTGGGAGCATCGTAGAGCGGAGTCCAACCGACGTGCAGATCCGGAATCGAGGACTCATCCTGCACCGGCAGCAAGGGCAGATAACGCCACATGGACAGATCCGGATTGGCGGCCAGGGAAGCGTGGTTGAGCACCTTCCGCAGCGACTCGTAGTCGTACTGCGCATCCAGAATGCCGTCGTGATAGCCACATGCTGGACAGAAGTACTCGACCTCGTCCGGGTTGTATTCGCGCCCGCAATGCACGCATCGAAGTCCGGTGAAATAGCTCATCTTGTCCGCGCTCCTAACAGCCCTCGTGCCTCGGAAATCTACTGTGCCATGGCCAATGCCTGGCGTTTACAACGGCTCACACACAATCCGCAGGAGAAGCACTTGTGCTTATCGATCAGCAGAGCCGACTCGCTCGTGGATATCGCGCGATAGGGGCAGCTGATCTCGCACAGGCCGCACAGCGAGCAGCGCTCCATATCCACATTGGGCGGGCGCTCAGCCTGCGGAGCGCCGCGCTCCGCCATCTTGCGGATGGTGAGGCCCTTGATCTCGTCGACCGATGCGTAGCCATGCTGCTCCAGAAAAGCGTCCAGCTCGCGAGCAATCCTTGCGTAGACCGTGGGACCGCGCAGAATGGCTTCCGTGCATACCTGGACCGCCGAGGCGCCGGCCATGAACATCTCGGCGACATCGCGGCCGTTGACAATGCCGCCGACGCCGAAGATGGGAATATTGACCACGCGCGCGGCGTCGTAGATGCAGCGCACGGCCAGCGGCTTGATGGCCGCACCGGAGAGCCAGCCGTAGCCTTCCTTGCTGCCCATCAGGGGCAGTCCGGTCTCCAGATCGATGCTCATGCAGGGACCGAAGGAGTTGATCATGACCAGGCCGTCCGCCCTGGCGTCTTCCAGTGCGACGGCGATCTCCTGGATATTGGGGTGCGGGCTGAGCTTGATGAATACGGGGACATCGACTGCTGCCTTGGCCGCATTCAGCGCGTTGACGATGGGGGCGATGTCGTTGCCGACGTAGTGGGTTGAGAGTTCAAGGGCATCGGCAAAGGGTCGCACCAGCGGAGCCACTTGGCGAATCTGATCGGCGGTGTATCCAAGACTGATGATGACGGGCAAGCCGGTGGAGCGGGCCAGCGCGTACTCGGTCTCGATCCACTGCTCAACGGCCAACTCCGACCAGAGCTCTGTATTCAGGAAGCCGCCGCGGATCTCCGCCATACATGGACGCGGCACAACGGCGGGGACCACCGAGACGGTCTTGGTGACCAAGCCACCGGCGCCTCCCCGGGCTGCCGCCTGCAGGGTGGCGCCATCCCTGGAGGGCGGACCGGCGGCGGGCAGAATAGGGTTCGCGAATTCAAGACCGCAGACGCTAACGCTGAGCTTTGCCATTCACTCGCTCGAGTGCTGGAATTTAGAACGGAGGAACCGACCCGGCCCCTGCTGTTGTCCGAGAGAGATTTGTGTTTCACGGCCTGGCCTGCCCGGTGTCGCTTACCAGTTAGAGAACAGCCGTACAGCGATTGTTCCGCAGAATTTTCCAGTAATCCGTGATGCGGGTCACAATGCAGACGTGCGGCAGTTCACTAGAATCCTCGCAAGATGAATCCTCACGGCGCGGATCCACGCTCAATCCTGCTGGTGGGCAATGGCCGGCTGCTGCCGCGCGACGATCGGCAATCGCTGATTGAGGACGGCTGCGTTGCGATTGAAGGCGGCCTGATTGCCGCGGTCGGCGCGACCGGTGAATTGCAGCGAAGCTATCCCGGAGCGCAGTTTATCGACGCGCGCGGGCGGCTGATCCTGCCTGGACTCATCAACACCCACATGCACCTGTACAGCACGTTTGCGCGTGGGATGGCGCTGAAGGACGATGCGCCGGGCGACTTCACCCAGATTCTGGAACGGCTTTGGTGGCGCCTGGACAAGGTGCTCAGCCTGGAAGATGTTTCCCTGAGCGCGATGGTGGCGATGATCGACTGCATCCGCAATGGGACGACCACGATCTTTGACCATCATTCCAGCCCGGGCGCGGTGCGCGGGAGTCTCTTCCGCATCGCGGAGGCTGCGCAGCAGACGGGAGTGCGGAGTTGTCTCTGCTACGAGGTGACCGACCGCGAGGGCAGGGAGGTCGCCGACCAGGGAATTGAGGAGAATCGAGAGTTCCTGCGCCATCGCCGGGAATCGGGGGGCGCGCTGCTGCGAGGACTCTTCGGACTGCACGCGTCCTTTACCGTGGGCGATGCGACGATGAAGCGCTGCACGGAAGTTGCCGGAGGACTGGGCGCCGGATTCCATATCCATGCCGCGGAGGCGGCTGCGGATGTGGAGCAATGCCGGCGGGAACATGGAAAGCGAGTGGTCGAACGGCTGCACGATCTGGGAATCCTGAGCGGCAGAACGATCGCCGCCCATTGCGTCCACGTCGATTCGCACGAGATCGATCTGCTGGAGCAAAGCCGGACCAACGTAGTGCACAATCCCGAGTCGAACATGGGGAATGCGGTGGGCTGCGCCCCGGTGCTGGAGATGATGCGCCGCGGGGTGAGGGTGGGGCTGGGCAGCGATGGCTATACCTGCGACATGTTCGAATCGCTGAAGGTCGCGAATCTGCTGCACAAGCACCAGTCCGGCCAGCCGAGCCTGGGTTGGGCAGAGCCGCCGGCCATGCTGTTCCGGGAAAATGCCCGCATGGCGAGCGAATGCTTTGGACGCGAGGTGGGCAAACTGGTTCCCGGCGCGGTGGCGGACGTGA
>Ga0224557_1001975_pt1 | contig 18383 bp, 16 predicted proteins | sample 714S31014metaG_FD_180677 | JGI IMG/M metagenome (GOLD analysis project Ga0224557, IMG submission 180677) | Peat soil microbial communities from Stordalen Mire, Sweden - 717 S3 10-14 | ecosystem: Environmental > Terrestrial > Soil > Wetlands > Peat | place: Sweden: Norrbotten County, Stordalen...
AACCTTCCTTTACAAGTTCCTTTGCTGTGTCAATTGCTCCTTCTTGGCCGGCTTTGGTTTCCGCATCTATATCCAGGCAAATGTAAATCGGTCTGTCTCTGGCTAATTTAACGAACCTCGGTACAGTATCCGCTTTTAAATGAGTTGTTACTGGCGATAGTGTCGGATAACCATTTTTAATTGCTGAGATGGCATCAGTTATTCCTTCAGTGATAATAATATGATCTGCTCCCTTGATGGAATCTTCACCGTAGAAATATTGATTGGAAACGGCTTTACTAACATGCGGATGATTGGTCCCAGTCTGTAACTTCACGTATTTTGGTTTAATGTTCCCGTTACTGCTTGACTTTTCACGCTCTGTTCTTCTACCTATAAGATAGACAACTTCCCCATTTTTAAAATATGGAATTATTATCCGCTTCCTGTAAAACTCCCCGGCTGGCTTACCATCCTTTAAAAAAAGCAATCCTGCTTTAACAAGAAGATTTTTATCGAGTCCCTTAAAATCATGCCCTGTTGCATAACCTATCTTGAACTCTTTTATGTCTTCGATTCCAAAATTCCAATTATTTTTTACTTCATCGATAATTTCAAGATCGTTCAAAAGGTTCTGTTGGTATATGTTAACTGCTTCTTCAAGTACCTTTTTTACTTCTTTCTCTTCTGCAGCCGTCCTTTCATCTTCTTCGGATAAACCTTCTAATGGTATTCCAGCAACGTCTGCTGCAATTCTTACTATTTCTGTAAAATTTAAATCTCTATCGAGTCCATATTTAAAGGCAATCCAGTCGAAAACATCTCCGCCTTCTGTTCCCTTGGTGTTTCTCCACAACTGTTTATCGGGTGTAACTACTAAGCTTTCCCCACTTTTCCCAGCTTTCCCTATCGTTCCCCTGTAGCTGTCGCCTTTCTGGTGTAAAGGAATATCCCTACCAATAAGATAAACGATATCAATACTGGACTTAACCCGATTTTTAAAGTCCTCAGAAAATGACATTCAGACCAATTCCTTGCGTCTACATCTGCGCCATAAAACCTTCACCAGATTTGAGCAAAATACTTTCTAAGGACACTTCCTACAATTATTATCCCCTAATTCCAAAAAATTAAACGGAAGCTTTATTTTTTGGCCTCCTTGTTTGAAAACTGGGAATCGAACTCCTCTGCGCATTCAGTGATCGATTCCCATAGATCCAGCATCTTCCGCGCTAATGCGCTAAATGCTTCATGCTTTTTAGGGTAACCTACGCTGTCTGAAACAGATGCTAGTAAGTTGAGCATTCGATACTGAGAAAGAAGTGATTCTTCAAGATGTTCGAATTCTATGCGAATGTTTTTAGTCATGGGTCCATCTGGGACATTTCTAAAAATTTTACTATTTTTAATCATTTTAGCTCCTTGAAGAACAAAAAGCAAGGCTATAGCAATCGAAAATGGAACTCCCCTAACTTTATCGATAAGGATATAAACTTTGAGTGCTATATATCCATATATTGGAATAAAGATATAAAGCACGCCTGACCGAAAGTTAGGCAGCTGATTTCGATTTCGAACCTTGAAGGTGATAAGACCTTTAAGGCTCGCTTTCTGTTCTTCTATTTTGATAGTTTAATCATTTATATTTCTGAATTGCTGATGTTTCTGCTCACGATTTCATCCAACATTGTTTTTATATAAGTGTTGCGATGAAATGCCGCTGTTCTAATCTTTTGCCATGTTTGTTGGCTGACTCTGATTAATTTATCCGTGACCTTTACCACCTCCTTTCATCATATAATTAAGAATTCTATTTATATATATATTTATTTGTCGATATATGCGTTTTTAATAACTTAAAATCCTATGTATATATTTTGAAGTTATTAGATATGGTTTTTAAAGTTTTAAGTTTCATTACAAAAGCATATATATATATCATTTACAAGCTATGAACAATAATATGGCAAGGAGACTAGGCGGTCATTTAAATATCGGCGAAGTAAAATTCAGCATATTAGAATTCATTTTGGAAAACAAAGAACATGTGGAAGAACCAGCTATCCGAAAATACCTATTAAAAAAATACGATGTTAGCGACCAAAGCAATATCAATAGGCACTTACATAATTTGCAAGAGCAGGGGTATATTGAATTAATACCGCCTCAAAAAAATGGGCGCAGTAATCAGTGGAACATCAAAAAACTCAAAAGCTTGAAAAGGATTCGAGAAAATTTTCCTGAACTTCGATTACACAAGAACGAAAAAGCTATCAATACAATCATCCTGGAGTTTAAGCGCGATTATACATATAGATTTAATTGGTTAAAAATTTATATCCAGCTCCTTCTATCAGTTTCTTTTTTCGATACCTGCATCGAAATTGATACTAAAACATTGTGTCAAAGAATTGAGAAATCTTACACAAGTCTAAAATATCCTTTCACATATAAGCGCATCAATGATCTTTTGAAAATATGCTATCATGCATATGCTAAATACTATTCTGATTTTAAAGTGCCTGAAGACATGTTTACAGCTATCATGAAAAAATTTTCTGTGGAACTTATCAGATTTGGAACCAAAAAAAATATCATAGAACATCTTGACAATTTACCTGGATTGCCGGAAGAAATAGCCTTACGAATTATCAAAACAAGACTATCCGAAACAATAGAAAAAATACCTAAGAAAATACCCGATGAAATAAATGATAAAGATTTTGTGCAATATATGCTCCACACACTACAGTTGATAATGGAGCAAAGATGGGATTATGACTTATCAATACCTTATTTGCTTTTAGAGCATTTCCTCATTCAAGATATTTTAATTGGAGTCGATTCCGATGATGAACATGATTTTGTGAAAAAAACAATAGAAAATCTGGAATTGTTCCAGAGATGGCCAGAACCACCTTACATGGGCTTAGGGGAAGCAGAGTTAGCTGACTTGAAACTAATCAAAAAAATTATAATTAAATACAAGCAGCCAGCACAACTTAGTGATCTTATGACCAATATAGAAGAAGTATCTATAGATGAACAGCGAGCAATGGCAAAATTTAGCTCCGAGTTTTAATTGCAACAATGACTGCCTGAAACTAATAGGCGACGCATATAACAGATTTAAGAATACGCCCAAACAGCTCTGCCAACAAAGAAAACCATCATTTAATTAAAATAACTCCAAAAACATAAGTGGGTAATATTTAAGTGAGACAAGAATTGATCTGGGATATTTTTTATTTTAAATAAGTATAAGGTGTCGGGATGCAGCATTTCTAGCAAATATAGAGATCATATTTAAAAGACGGATAACTTATATAAAAAGTTAATAAAGTATTAGAACTAATATTGTTTCGAAGAACAGATCAATACGCCTTGAAGTAAATTAGATATTGTTGATGCGTACAAAGTCAACAGTATCTCCCTCTCCAATTTATAATCCACTTTGGTTCCCATAATAGCTAATTTTTGCAACGCTCAAACCCGTAGCCCAAGTTCCATCGTATTGCAAGCGAGCATGGGTTGGATTTCCTTTCACTAGAGATACTATTTTTGTTTCAATTTCCCCGCCATTGACAACTTCTATATCCTGATAACCCAACGAACTATCGAATGTCATTGAATTATACCCATACTTAAGCCCATTAGCAATCAAATTCCAACCGTGTGGATATGTTGTTATTTTTGACAACCGTTATTTCGTAGATATAGCGTTACTACAGCATACTCATAACCAGCTGGAGCGCTTAAATATCCAATATTAGAAGTAATTATACCATTTCCAATCGTAATAGCAATCATGTCATCCTAAATAGTGCTATTAGACCCTGAAGAATATCTGAAGAAGTATGAGCATCATAAATCGCAAATGATCCCGCTAAAAGGACTATTACCACGAAGAATCTCACTACTCCGGATACTGAAATCTTAAACTCGGATTCAATCAAGCTTGAAATCGGGGAAAGAGATACAAAAGCTGCCAAAAACCAAAATATTGCTGAAAAATATTCCTGCTCTATAATCATCCCCAGAGAGATTAATATAAAGAATAAGCCAAATATCCAATAGAATGTGTCACTTAACGTTATTTTTACTGGTTCTTTTTGACCCATTTGTATACCCCACTTCAGTTTTTAGGTAATATATCAGAGAAAAATAGGAATAAGTTAGTGAAAATCCCGAGATTAAGCTTGTACTATAACGGAGATAACAAAAGAAGATTTCATATATATCTAAAATGTATTCATTAAGTGAAAAAAAGATAATTTGAAAGGTCTAGGGTGCCCGCCCAAGACCCGATCCCCATTGAAGGAGAAAATAATATGCTTAAGAATATGTCACTTAGTAGATACTATGCAATTCTAGATTTTATATGTTTCGCTTATTTGAACACTAAACCCAGCCAGAAGCTTATAGCCAAGGAAGTGATTTTGTGAGCACTGAAGCGATCTTCGGATCTTCTAAAACAGAAAAAATCAATCAGTTTCTCATGCTGATAAAGGATCCCGATGTCCAACCTATTTTTAGAATGTATATCGAGAATGTCCTTGCTACTTCTGAATTAAAGATTTTGAAACGACTAGCTGCTGTCGAAACTTTGCTTGGGCTTGATGATTTTTCGGCTGGTGGTGACGAAGAACATGAATCGACGATCCCGGAGCAACTATCCTTGTTAGCTGAAAGAATAGATGATATAACAGAACTTGCTAAAAGAGAATCTATTCCAGAACCGGTTCCAATATTGACAACTAAAACTGAAATAAGAGCACATTCGCTGGTGGAACACTTAAAAAACGATGTCCAAGAAAGATCTGGAAGTAAGTTTCTAAGTTCCGAAGAAATTGTTTCCTTCTTAAGATATGATATTGACGAACCATATAGAGTAAAAGAAGGCCAGAATATCAGACAAACGAAAAAAGAAGTATTGGACAAAGCGATTAAATTATTTCCCAACAACGTTTTTCTAAGTCAAAAATCACATGGAAGAAAAAATGTTAGGATAATTTATGGACCGTAAGAAACCGTAAGAAGCTTACGGACAATAGTGAAAATGATACTACAAGAAACCTATGGATCTCATGAAATCCAATTTATAAATAAAAATTTTTGACAATAAAGAAGAAAGTCAAATGTTAAATAGACTGTACTTCTTTGAGTAATATGTACAGATAGATATGATTAGTGGTAGGTGTAAAAAATAATTGATGTAATATTGTATATAATTACTGTTCTTGATCATGATTTTTCATTTTATCGTATGTAAGTTCTGACGTTCTCTGACGGTCTAATCCAGGAATCATATTTATAAGCACATCACTTCAGCTGGATATTTTTTGTAATTCTCTGATTTTCAAGTTCTATTTCAATTTCTCGGTTCTAAGTGATTTTTTTCCTGTTTTATTGTGTTTGGTTAGATGGTGTTTATGCTTATGTTTAATCAAGGAAGCCTTAGTTTTGGAACTACTCAATTTATGAGAATTTGAATTTGATACTTCTGTTGTGTTAGTTAAAGTGTTAATTACAGACACACTGTTGCTTGGAATGTCGAAGGTGCCCTGGTTCACAACATATACCTTTGTTCCATCTGGTGTGACTGCAATTCTACCAGGATTCGATCCAACCGGCACTGTGTCTGTAATAGTATTAGTTTTTGTGTTAATTACAGAGACATTATTACCGTTAACTACATATGCCAGTGTTCCAGCTGGGTTGACTGCAATTTCTTCAGGTTGAGCTCCCAAAGGCACCTTAGATATAACAGTATTAGTTTTTGTGTTAATAACATAGACATTATTGTTCCAAAAGTCCGCTACGTACATCTTTGTCCCCGTGGGGTTAAATACAATTTTATTTTGATCAGGAGAACTTAATCCAGTCACTTTGGCTTTGGCTGTAACAGTATTAGTTTTTGTGTTAATAAGCCAGACAGATAATTTATTTCCGTAGCTGTTCACGACATATACCTTTTTTCCCGCTGAATAGACGTTAACGTCTGTAAAAGGCAACGTGGCTGTAACTGTATTAGTTTTTGTGTTAATTACATCGACACCGTTGCTATATGTCACATATACCTTTTTTTCATCAGGGCTAACTACAACTTTATCAGGCCATTCTCCTACGGGTATTTCTGTAACAGTGTTAGTTGCTGTGTCGATTACAGAGACATTGTTATTCCAACTATTTGTAACGTATACTTTTTTCCCATCCGGGCTAACTGCAATTCCTTTAGGAAAGCTTCCTACAGGCACCGTATCTGTAACAGTGTTTGTTGATGTGTCAATTACTAAAACGTTTTCCGTACACAACACATATACCTTTTTTCCATTCGAGTCGATTGTAATTGCCCTAGGATCGAGTCCAACAGGCATTGTGGCTACAACTGTGTTTTTTGCTGCGTTAATTACAGAAACACTGTTACTGCCACTGTTTAAAACATAAACTTTTGTTCCATCCGGGCTGATAACAACTCCAGTCGGATTTTCTCCTACACCGATAGTAGCTGTAATGGTGTTATTGACCAGATGAGGTAGAGAAAGCATTTTATTGCTGTTGTTCTCAATGTGCGTAAATGGCGCAGCGCATGTGGTACTCAACAGCGTCAAAACCACAGCTGCTGAAATGAAAGCTAAAAAACATGATTTTTGTTTATTGGTCAAATATTTCAATTCCTTTCTATATCGTTGGTTATTTAAATTCGACGAGTATTTCAAAAAATATGAAATATTTATAACTGGTGTTGAGTGTTGTAATAAGATAACTTTGTATATAGATTAATACAGTTTGGTGATTATAGTTGTTAGCTTCTTACTCATCCATTCATTCCTGATCTAAATTCGATTCTATATTCGTGAATATGAACGGTGTATAAGCCATGGACATGCTCCGTGGTCAGGTTCTTATTCGATGACAATTGTGAGCATGGTAACCACCTAAATCGATTACAGAGTCACTAAATAATTTGGGTTTTCAAAAAAGAAGTGGACTTAGGCCGGATGATCGTGGAAAAAAAACTATAGTATGGAACCTGATCACGATAAAGACCATAACAGATAACAAAATGGTTTCCATGAAATATTTGGCCGCAGCTATTTTGTTTGATGATTTTTCATTAACAATGGCGCATTTATGTGAATTATTCAGTATATTTCACTACCATTTGACACTTTGATTTAACAACTTGAATTCATTTTGGGATTTATACAGTAAATTATGGCTAAATTTGGTAAATTTTTGACTACATATAAGTAATGTTTTATGTAACCTAATTAACTTTTCAACAGTCAAATAGCAGATAGCCAATAAGATCTTTTTTCAAAAGTTGAATTTGCGCATTTGAACCAAGTTCATAGTTCATTTATCATGGAAAAAAGATTTGAATCGACAAACAAACACCCCTAAAATCAGATTAATTTATTAACTTTTAACAAAGAAGGAGTGAAACTAATGTTGAAACAGTCATTTAGTAAAGCAAAAAAAGTATTGACTATTTTGCTAGCAGTTCTTTTTGTAGCATCATTAACAGCAGGAGCCGTTAGTGCATGTCATTTGCATGGACATCATCACTGTGGTGGCAGCGCCTGTCACACATGTAGTCACGGTAATTGTTGCAACGGAATCTCTTGTCACACATGTAACAGCAATGGCGAAACCGTCTGTCCTTGCCATACTTGTAGCCACGGTAACTGTTGCAATGGAGTCTCTTGTCACCCATGTAGCAGCAGCGGCGAAACCGTCTGTGAAAATGACGACTAATAAAAAGTTAAATCATGTGCTAAACTGTTTAGATACGTAACTATACCAGTTTACATCGAAAAAAGTATTATGTCTTCTGTTGCTTGAATATACTGGTATACATTGCTTGGCGCACACCATATGGCTATTTGTTTGCAACGTATACCAGGTATGTTTAATTTTTTAAGCTCTATTTTAAGTTCTCTATTTTGAATGATTTTTTTCCCTGTTTTATGATGTTTGATTGTATGGTGTTTATGTTTGCTTAAATAAGCTTTAGCTTTGTGGCCATTGGATTCCGAATTTGGTGTTTCGGTTGTTCTATAAGGTCCATTGGTATAACCATAAGGTTCATTACCATATCCACCCGGTACACTGCCATACATAGGGTTACTCGTAGGACTGCTATACATCATTGGTATAGGGACTACAGGAACCACAGCATCGCCATAACCACCATTGTCAAATCCGTTATTGTTAGCTCTGTCACTAGTTGGCTGTTTATAGTGAACTGTCTCAATATTTTGGGGTGAAATTACTGGTTGGTTGTTGAATGAACCTATTGCAGATGCTAAATTAGTCACAGACCCTGTATTAATGTCGGCATCTGTTATTTTGTAGGTAGCTGTTCCTGTAACGCTTGAACCTGGAGTAGGGATATCACTGCTTTGTATAGGTACTGTGCCAGTCTTCAAATAAACCAATATAAATAAAACGTAATAATGACTAAAAAAAAGTTTATGCAGCTTTATTTTTTGTTTAGAAACAAATTTTCATGGAATTAATTTAAAATAACTATACAGATAATTATGGATTGTACCACAATACCACACATATGGATCAAGAAGTGCAAGAAACAACCTGCATAATGGGGTAAACTAGCGTCGTAGAATTCCTTGGAAGATGTTGATCTTGCTTTGAACTAAATGTACCAGTAGCAACATATATTCAAAGTAACTGTATTTGATCTACAGTAAACACAACTCTTCCAAGTTATCTACAAACATATCTAAAAGAGTGAGAAATGACCAACGAAATGTAGTGAGACGGCATAGTAGAATTGCTCGGAAGATTTTGGTCTTATTTTGAATTAAATACACCTGCATTAGCGTATATTCGAAGTATCTGTACTTTGTAATGCGCTTGATTTTGGTGATAATGTTACAGATTTAAAGCAAAAGTCTTGTATGGAATTAATTACTGTCATGAATTCGTCATAGTCAAGGGGTTTAACTATATAGGCATTAGCATGCAGATCATAAGCTCTGATCATGTCCTTTTCAGCGCTGGAAGTAGTTAAAACAATTACGGGTATGTTTTTAAGATTATTATTCTCTTTTATTTCTTTAAGAACTTCACTTCCATCCTTTTTTGGCAAATTCCAATCCAAAATAATTATATCTGGAAGTGTAGAACCTGAAAATTTGTCCTTACCGTATAAAAAACGGAGTGTTTCGTCTCCGTCTTCGGCAATATGAAGATTAGTTATAATTTTTGAATCAATGAAGAATTCTGTTATTAATCCAATGTCTCCCTTATTGTCTTCAACTAACAAAATTTCAAAAGGCGTAGGGAACGTTTTCATTTTTAAAACCTTCATAAACATAAATTAAAGAGTTTATTAAGCAGTCAGCCCAAAAATACAGAATCAATAGCGCTCTTAGTTGGAATTTGATGAGCAACTTTCTAATAGATGACCATTAATTATTAGATATTTTAATTAGGTATACTTAAATATATTTCATTTTTATCCTTGAAAAGTTATCACGAAACTTCAATAATTAGTCGGGCACAAAATCCCACAAAAGTTGAATCAAAATGGAAAAACTACTAAATAAATAAGATGCTTGAGATTTAGTTCCAAATTTAGTGATGATACTAATTTAAAAAGAATCAAATTATGAATCCACACCTAGAATCTACATCTATGTACGTCTGCAGACTGCGGTTTAAAGCATAATTGGAGAGTCATGACTATTTCTGATCGTTTGAGTACCGATGAGCTAGAAATTCGAGTCCAAGAACGGACAGCTGAGCTGAAAAAAGCGAATCAAGAGTTAAGCAGACGCAATCTTGTTCTTGAAGGAATCAACCGGATCTTCAACATTGTCGTGCAGGATAAAACAGAAGCAGAGCTGGGAAATGAGTATCTGTCTTTAATGAGTGAAAACATGAGACATTCTGGCATTGATATTATTGGAAATATGCCATGGGGAACACATTTCTGTCAGTTTTACCAAACCAAAGAAGATTTAATCGACATACTTGTTCCTTATTTCAAAACAGGACTGGAAAATAATGAATTTTGCATGTGGGTCACATCACAACCTTTGGAAGTAGAAGATGCAAAAGAAGCCCTTAGAAAGGCAGTTCCTGATATTGATGTTTATCTAGAGAAAGAACAACTTGAAATTATTTCTTATTCCCATTGGTATGTAAAAGACGGTTCTTTCGATTCAGATAGAGTGTTGAATGGGTGGGTTGAAAAACTCAATAAGGCTCTGTCTAATGGCTATGATGGTTTAAGGTTAACTGGAAATACTTTTTGGCTAGAAAAAGAAGATTGGAATGATTTTGTTAATTATGAGAAAAAGGTGGATAGAGTCCTAGGTAACTACCAGATGATAGCTCTCTACACTTACTTATAATCTGGATAGGTGCAACGCCACTGATATCATCTATGTAGTCGTCAACCATCAATTTGCTTTGATCAAAAAGAATGGAAAATGGGAAAAGATAGAAAGTTCCAAGCGTAAAGAAGCGGAACAAACAGCAACTTTACACTCTTCTCGTCTGCGAGAGAGCCACGCTAAACTAGAGACAGCTTTGGCCAGTATGACCGATGCTGTATTTATTTCTAATACACAGGGTAATTTTATCAATTTTAACGACGCATTCGCGACTTTCCACAAATTTAAGAACAAGGATGAATGCTTCAAGATCTTCGCTGAATACCCTGCTATTCTAGATGTGTTCATGGCAGATGGAACACCGGCACCATTGGACATGTGGGCTGTGCCTAGGGCTTTGCGGGGAGAGGTGGGGACTGACGTCGAGTATACACTGCGACGTAAAGACACGGGCGAAACATGGATCGGTAGCTACAGCTTTGGTCCTATCCGTGACAATGATGGTGCAATCGTCGGGTCAGTCGTGATAGCTCGCGACATCACCGAGCGAAAGCGTATGGAAGAAGAGCTCTTGAGGAAAACAGAGATAATGGATGCGATTTCACAAAACTCGTCTGAGCTCATATTCGCCAAGGACTGCCAGGGCCGGTTAGTCTATGTGAGCGATTCATTTTTACGTTTTTTTAGTAAGTCAGCAGATGAAATTTTGGGTAAGACAGACGTCGACTTATATTCTGACCCACTTATTAGTGAATCTGTGATGGAAAACGACCGGATAGTCCGCGAGAAGCGTCAGTCCCTGATTACCGAGGAGTCAGTCCGATTGCCGGACGGCTCTCCTAGGATTTATCTTTCGATAAAGTCACCGTGGCTCGCGAAGGACAGTATGCTGCTGGGTACTATGGGCTTTTCTGTAGATGTCACCGAACGTAAGATGGCAGAGCAGGAACGTGAGACGACGGTGAAGTTCTTACTACTCGTGAACAAGAGCAAGGGAGTAGTAGACTTGGTTCATTCTGCCGTTGATTTCTTCCGCGAGTGCTCCGGTTTCGAAGCTGTTGGCATCCGGCTCAAATGTGATGAAGATTATCCATACTTCGAGACAAGTGGGTTTCCCACGGAATTCGTGAAATTGGAGAACAGTCTTTGTGTACGGGATGCTTCCAGGCAGCTTATCCGCGATAGTAATGGCTACCCTATCCATGAATGTATGTGTGGCAATGTTATCTGTGGAAGGTTCGATCCATCTAGGCCATTTTTCACTACACGGGGAAGTTTCTGTACCAACTGCACCACGAAATTATTGGCCACTACGACTGATGTCGACCTCCAGGCTCGCACGCGTAATAGATGTAATGGTAAAGGGTATGAATCCGTAGCTCTGATAGCTTTGCGCGTGGGTGAAGAGAAGCTAGGTCTTCTCCAGCTGAACGACAGACGTAAAGGGCTATTTACCCCGGAAAAGATTTTGATGTGGGAACGGCTGGCGGACTATCTGGCCGTGGCAATAGCCAAAGTACAAGCTGAAGAATCTTTGCAGAAAGCACACGAGAATCTCCAAATGCAATCCGAAGAGTTGCAGGTTCAGTCTAAAGAGATCCAGTCACAAAATGAAGAGTTACAAGTTCAGTATAGGAAACTTCGTGAAGTATATGGAAATCTGCAGGTGAGCGAGATCAGGTACCGCGGCCTGTTCGAGACGGTGCAGGAGGCCTTCTTCATTAATCGACTTATCTACGACGAACAGGGTAAAGTTATCGACTGGATTTTCGAAGATCTCAATCCTGCTGGATTCAATCTTCTTGGTTTGAAAGATATTGACGAGGTGAAAGGAAAAAGGGGGTCAGAAATACTTGGCTGTGAGAGAGCTGCATTCCATTTTCCCATGATCGAAAGGGCCAAGCTGTTGAATAAGGTTGTTACGTTCCAGTACTATAGCCCTTACGCGGATAAGGAACTCCTTACTTCGTATGTTGTTAACGGCGATCTTCTCGTCACCGTTCAAATAGATATCACCAAGCAAAAAAAAGCAGAAATGGCACTGCGAGAGAGCGAAGCGAATCGTAAAGTTGCTGAGGCTCTCGAAGCTGAACGACAGCGGCTCTTTGACGTGCTAGATACTCTGCCAGCAATGGTATGTCTATTGACATTTGATCACCATTACGCCTTTACCAACCGTAGCTTCCGTGAAAAGTTCGGAGAACATGGTAATCGGCACTGTTATGAACTTTGTTTTGGGTTCAATAAGCCTTGTGAGTTCTGCGAAGCGTATAAAATACTTGAAACCGGACAGCCACACCATTGGGAAGTTACTGTTCCTGATGGAAGCGTGATTGATGTTTACAATTTTCCATTTACCGATGTTGACGGTTCTCCAATGATCCTTGAGATGGATTTCGATATCACCGAGAAAAAAAATGCAGAAGAGGAGTTGCGCAAGAGCGAAAGGCAATTTCACGCTCTGGCCGAGGCGATGCCCCAAATTGTTTGGATCACAAGAGCAGATGGCTGGAACATTTATTTCAACCAACAATGGATGGATTATACTGGCCTTACACTGGAAGAAAGCTATGGGCATGGTTGGAACAAGCCCTTTCACCCAGCTGATCAAAAACGTGCTTGGGATGACTGGCAAAATGCAGTGAACAGCAATGGTTCATATTAGCTTGAATGCCGGCTGCGTAGGGCCGATGGCATTTATCACTGGTGGCTGGTTCGTGGAGTTCCCTTCTTCAATGAGAGTGGAGCGATAGACAAGTGGTTTGGTACTTGTACCGACATCCACGAGATCAAGCAGACTGAAGAACAAATTAGATTATCAAATATTTACAATCGTAGTTTGATTGAAGCTAGCTTGGATCCCTTAGTAACCATTGGGTACGATGGCAAAATCACTGATCTAAATGAAGCTATAGAACATGTCACTGGTTATTCACGGAATGAACTCATTGGTACTGACTTTACTAACTATTTCACTGAACCTGACAAAGCTAAAAAAGGGTATCAAGAAGCATTCCAGGAAGGATTAGTGTTTGATTATGCGCTTGAAATTCAGAACAAAAATGGGCACATAACTCCAGTTTTGTATAATGCTTCAGTTTATAAAGATGAAGCTGGTGAAGTTATTGGCGTTTTTGCAGCTGCACGTGATATTACTGAGCGTAAAAAAGCAGAAGAAGCTCTAAGATTGAAATTAGAAGAACTTACTCGTTCGAATGAAGAGTTAGAACAATTTGCTTACGTCTAGTCGCACGATTTGCAAGAACCCTTACGGATGATTACGAGTTATTTACAACTTTTGCAAAGAAAGTATCAGGGTAATCTTGATGAGAAGGCTGATATGTACATACATTTCGCTGTAGACGGGGCTTCACGTATGCAAAATCTAATAAATGATTTATTAGAATACTCTCGTGTGACTACTAGTGCCAGCGAAGTTAAAACTACAAATTGTGAATTCATTTTGAATCAGGCATTAGCTGGTTTAAAAGTGGTCATAACAGAAAATAAAGCTACTATATTTCATGATACTTTGCCTGATATAATGGTAAATCCTAGTCAGTTTGTTCAGGTGTTTCAGAATTTGATTTCCAATGGAATAAAGTTCCACAATGAAGAAGCACCTAAAATTCATATCGCTGCTGAGAGAAAAGCAAATGAATGGGTATTTTCAGTGCAGGACAACGGAATTGGAATTGATCCGCAATATTCAGAAAGAATCTTTGAAATATTTAAACGACTAAATAACAGGGAAATATATCCTGGAACAGGAATAGGGCTTGCGATTTGTAAAAAAGTTATAGAAAGACATGGTGGACGTATATGGGTAGAATCTGAACTAGGTAAAGGTTCAACTTTTCATTTCACATTATCAACCAATACCGCACAAAATTTCTAAAACCAGATTTTAATGCATAATATAAACATTTTAAGATATTTATTCAAATTTACTTATTAAAGAAGTCTCATATATGTGGACACCTTTTTTCTTGCTTTAAGTTGTGATATTACCATTTAAATCTGTTTTATCAATATTCAGCTGGAGCCTAATCTAATGTGTTGGCCACAATTTGACTATCTGGATACACATGTAATTATAAAATATATGTGTTTTACATTAATTTGAGTAAAGAATACTCTCAATTTTGGGTTAACGATGACACAAATACAGATATTTTGATACAAAAGCTCTGTATCAGTTAAACCAAAAAATTCTGTTTTGCAATAATACACATATAAACAGAGAATGGCTTAAAGGAAGAATGGCCTGAATATCTATGGAATAATATATAACACAGAAACTAATGGCTTATTTGATCGCTTAATCGATGATCAATGCATTATCATCTCCTTACAAAAAATACAATTCACAAACTGAAGAAGCATGACCTCAGACATCGAGATGAAAAATCAGAACCAGACAGCAAATTACCAGAACTTCCACCAAGGTTTTGTATTATTCTCCGGAAGTAGCTTAATGTTTAATCTACTATTCTCCTGAATCAAACTTTGAATGTGAAATGCTTGCTTTTCAACCTGGCTATTTTTCACATCGATTTCTTTCTGCAAGTCCACAATTCGCATATCTTTCTCCTGGCATACATATACTCCTAAATTCCGGTCTATTTTAGTGAGTTCTTATCATAATTTTTTTTGCAACGGAACCTAATCACTATAGAAAAGGGGGGAATTGGCTAAAAAAATATATTTGTAATTTTCCTTGCCTAAATAGTTAATAGCTCTCCCTGCTTTCATTCTACCACAGCAATACGATTTCCGGGTTCAGGATCCATTGCCTTGGAGTGAGAGAAGTAATTGGCTGTGACATTCACATCATCTAGGGCTGTGACATTCATACCATCCAGAGATGATTCATTAATCATATTGTCAGCCTCCAGGATATATATGGCTCTTTCAGCCATGAAGCTGTCCATTGTTACGCGGTAAGGGTTGTTCGGATCGATAGAAGTTCCATTGATCTTTATGCCGGAGACATTGACCTTCTCGCCAACTGGGGCGAGCTTGTTCCAGGTATAACCGAAGCCTTTTGAGATCTGGAGTGTGCTGCTCGTGTTGTCACTAGGGTGTAACTGATTTTCCAGTAAATCTTTTATTTGAGTTCCATTCAAGGTCATTGTGACTAACTTGTTTCCAAAGGGTTGGACGCTGAAAACCTGACCATACGTAACATTACTTTGGCGTTCACTTCCACTCAAATTTAAGTCAGAGCGAATACCTTCCGGATTCATGAAAGCTACATCAGCACCGCCATAACTTGGACTATGTGTGTAATGGAGTTGTGCATCAGCTATAAGATCTCCCAAAGTGGATTCACCTGCCTTATTAGGTTCCGCCGTAAAATTACCCTTGATGCTGCCAATCATCCTGTCTGCAATGGGTGCAACTAGAGATTTGTACCTCATAACCAACCCAGCTACTCTGGAATCTTTAGGAACATCTCTTGGCACTATAATGTTTCTGGCCTTTTTCTCGATCACATCATGAGTCTCGTTGCTAATCACCATATCGATATCTGTGAGTACATTACCATATGCATAAGCTTGTGTCACATTGCGGCCATCCAAAAGTACATTGTAGGCCCGATGGGTATGGCCGGTGATGAATACAGCTACTGAACGATCGGTGTTGTTAACAACATCTAAAATGTGCTTACTATAGTTATCGTTCCGATCCAGTTGTGTGTTGTTTAATGATGCTCGATCCTGAGAATATCCACCATTGTGTATGAGCACCACTATGCTTTTTACTCCCTTATCTTTCAGTTCCTTGACATATTTGTTAATGATCACAGTTTCATTTAGGAACTTAAGTTCTTTTACTGCGAATTTACTAACTGTCATTGGTGTACTCTCCAGTGCTATTCCAATGAATCCTATAGGTACTCCCTGAACGTAGGTGACAGCATAAGCAGGGAATACTAGTTTTTTAGTGGTGTTATTGATTATGTTTGCAGCCAGATACTGGAAGTGTGCTCCTTCAAAGGATGAGTTCCCAAGACAGCCATCTGGATGGCAACCACCATATTGAATTCGCATGAGCTCATCTAGTCCTTTATCCAGCTCGTGATTGCCTACTGCCGAAAAATCAAATCCCATCATGCTAAGAGCCTTTATTGTTGGCTCATCATGGAAGTGGGCTGAGATCAATGGGCTAGCACCTATATTGTCTCCAGCCGAAACCACAATTGTATTTGGGTTCTCTGATTTGAATTTTTTTATGTAGGTGGCTAGGTACTCGGCACCTACGGCATCGTTGGATGTCTCCAGATGGCCGTGGAAATCATTAATAGCCAGGATATGAACGGATATATTGCCTGTTTTATCGATAGGAGAACAAAAAAATGCATGATTATGCAGAGTAGATGAATTCTGCGAGTTAATTTCAATTGCTTTGTCATACGCACTTATTGTTTTATCAAATTTATTAAAATTAAATGCATTGTTACTGTCGGAATTTTTAATATCTTTAGATGAAGCCACACTTGCGATACTCACTAGAATTAAAAACATCACCATAGTGATGCTTAAAGCCATTATGTAAGTATGTTTTCTACTTGCTTTATCACATAACACTTTTTTCATGCTAAACCTCATTATACGGATTTAAATATTGATTATAAAGAACAGTTGCGAAATTAGAAGCAGTAAACAAAAATTTAACTCCTAGTTTACAACAAATTTGTGACATTGTTTTCTACATTTTTTACTAGATCTTACAATTAAAGTCATCTGGAGTGCTTATAAACTTTCTTCATTTTTTCGATATAGGTTAAGCTTTGTACAGATAACTACGGAAACCCAGATTGTAAATACAGGAATAAAGGCTTTTAGAAATCCTATTAATGCGTATTGTAGGAATGCAAATGGTTGGTAATTGGTTCTTTCTGCCATTGTGCAAAGATAATGATCCCCCATTTGACCGGTGCAAAAACAAATTTCAAGAATGATTTTGGACACCTCAAATAGCAGAAATGCAATAAATGCTCTTGTAGCCCGCTGTTCTGTACTTCCAGTGTCAGAAGGTATCCCTTTTCGTATAATTAAGAGATATGCAATATTCATGCCAAAGATAGGTCCCACCATGCCAAACAAATCTGCTACAGTACAGGGGTTTAAAGGTTGCAATCTAACCAGAGACAATGTTATGAGTATAATAGGAACAACGAACATAAAACAGTAAAAAATTAAATTCTGGCGTCTGAGGACTAATTCAAAACTCTCTTTTTTGAAAAAATCACGCTTCAGAGGGCTTTTAAGAAAATACTTAAAAACGCCTAGGGAAATTAAACCTACAATAAACCCACCAAATACATCTCCTATGAAATGTTTTCCTAGATATACTCTTGAAAAAGCCATCAACACTATCGCGAAAGGAGTCAATATTCTGATTAACCGGCTGTTGAAAACAGTGGCAATTCCTTCCCATAGTACGGTCGTAAGCGACACATGTCCTGAAGGAAAACCAAGAGAACTAAGTTTACACGCTTCTTCAAGCTGAAATGTTTTTAGAGTCTGATTGTCAGGAAGAGCAAAAATATCTTTTATTCCATTTCCACTAAAAAGCGATGTACTGGTTGTGTTATTTTCTAGGTTAATGACTTTTTTATCCCCACAATGTGATGTACTTGTTGCGTTATTTTCTAGGTTAATGACCCTTTTATCCACATAATAAGGCCTTGGATACTCGACTAATATCTTTAGAGCAGTGGTAACCAGATCTGTCCATAGAAATAGCTGTAACAGCAGAAAACCTTTTTTAAAATCAACGCCAAAAATGGCTAGAACTATGATGGGCACTATTAAAGAGGGATATCCCATTTGAGTTATATGAATCATGCAATTTGTAAAACAGTAGTTTAGATGGGATTGGAGATAGAATATAAATTCAGTTTGGAACATTTATATAGCTCCCAAAAAGGATAATTTTTCTGAGTTTGAATTCTATTAGATAATCCTGTAGAATTTTCGTATACGTTCAGAACTTTCTTGAGTTAAACTATGGATTATAACTCAA
>Ga0224557_1001976_pt1 | contig 18375 bp, 19 predicted proteins | sample 714S31014metaG_FD_180677 | JGI IMG/M metagenome (GOLD analysis project Ga0224557, IMG submission 180677) | Peat soil microbial communities from Stordalen Mire, Sweden - 717 S3 10-14 | ecosystem: Environmental > Terrestrial > Soil > Wetlands > Peat | place: Sweden: Norrbotten County, Stordalen...
GTCGCTGTAAACCCAGATCGTCGACGCGTAAACAACGCGCTTGACGCCGGCGCGACGGGCCGCTTCCAGCACGGCGGCAGTACCGCGGGCGTTGATCTCCTCGGCATCCGAGGGCTCGGCATGAACGTCGCTGACGTCGGCCACAGCGGCGAGGTGCGCCACCGCATCGCAGTCAGCCAGAGCGACCTGGAGCGCGGCGATGTCGGTGATTGAACCGATCACCGTGTCGACCGTCTCAGCGTCGTGCCAAGGCGACGGACGCCGGTCGTAGATCACGGCCTCATGGCCCTGATCTCGTAGTTTGTCAACGACGTGCGAGCCGATGAAGCCCGCCCCGCCTGTGACCATAACTCTCATCTTGTGATGGTCCCCTTAGTTAGTTTCGGCGTCCTTCTTAACAGGACGGTAATACAACGGCGGACAAGAATGGTTCTTTGCAACCCAATCGGTGTTGGGCAGATCGACGTTGTGGCCCATGATCCGGTGGCAGGGCTCGTCGTAAACGCGCCCCGTCGACTTCTCGAGCCAGTCGAAAACGATGTACTTGTAGAGGCCCGAAACCATGCCCTCCGGCAACTCAAGCTTCGCAGACCCGAATTCAGGGTCCATAAATTCGCGCGCGGTCGCGTTCTTCCACTCGACGATCTGCGGCATCCGCTCGGTCTGAATCAGACCAAGCGCAGCGGTGAACTCGTTCATCCGGAAGTTCAGGCCCTGGACCTCGTAGGTCGGCTTGCCGTAGTTACGGAATGCGCGCGCGTGCTCCAACACCTCTGGGCGCTTGGAGACGAGCACGCCGCCCTCACCGGTTGAAACGGTCTTGGTGGCGTACATCGAGTAGACGCCGGCGTCGCCGTACTGGCCGGGCTTGACGCCGTTCCATGAAGCGCCGTGCGCGTGGGCGCAATCCTCGATCAGGAAGATGTCGTTGGCCTTGCAGTAAGCGGCGATCTTCTCCGAGTCAAAGGCGATATGGCCGCCGATGTGCACGAGGAACGCAGCCTTGGGCTTGTACTGCTCAGCCTTGCGCTCGAAGTCCTCAAACGACATGCAGAGGTCTTCACGGTTGCAGTCGACGAACTGCACCTCAGCGCCGGAGCGGATCGCTGCCAGCGGCGTAGCCATGAAGGTGTTGGAGGGGCAGAGCACCGTCTCGCCCTGGACGCCGGCGAAGTGCAGCGCGCTCAGCGTGCCGCCGGTCCAGCCGGACATGGCGACGGCCGGAAGTTCGTTCCAAGCCTCCCACGCCTGCTCGAAGCGCTTGTTCATGTCGGCTTCGGCCCAGCGGTTGGAGTCGAGTACTTCGTCAATCAGCTCGTGCAGGCGGGCGCGGTCGCTCGGGTCCCACCCGATGGCGAAGCGTCCGTAGTCAGGGACGACTTGGGGGTCAGTGGAAGCAGCAGTCATAGATCCTGTGGGTTCAGAGTCGCAGGGCTGACCAGGCGAAAATCGGCACACGTAGCGCCATGCCCGGCCCTCGGATCGGCGTTGCCCCCGTAGCCTCGTGCCTGAGGACAACCCGCTAACCACATAAGAAGGTACCGAGTCCGGCGGATTCCAGCCGCGCGAGCACCAGTTCGAGTGCTTTCGCGGTGCGTTCATGCGAGCGCTTGGCGCTATAGAAATCGGCGTCGTGCAGCAGGATCACGTCGGCGGCTTGGATGCCGCCGACTGCGCGCCCGGCGATCCGCTCCGGGGTGGTGAACTTGCGCCAGTCCTTGCCCCAGGTGGCCCAGAGCAAAGGCTGCAGTCCGCGATCGCGCGCGATCTGCAGGCTGGCCGGGCTGTAGATGCCGAACGGCGGGCGGTGATATTGCGGGGAGGCGCCGACCGCATCCTCGATCGCAGCTGCGCCGCGTGTGAAGTCGTCTTCGAGCTCGGCGCGGCCGCGGCGCAGGTGCAGGCGGTGGTGGTAACCGTGCAGCGCTATCGCGTGCCCCTGCTCCTGCATTCGTCGCAACAGCTCCGGCCGTTTGCCGACCTGCTCGCCGATCACGAAGAAGGTCGCCACGGCGTCATAGCGCGCGAGGATTTCGAGCATGGCGGGCGTTCCCTCCGGGTGCGGTCCGTCGTCGAAGGTGATCGCCACCCCGGGCGAGTTGGCTGGCGTGCCCATGGTCGCGCTTTCCGGCTGGTTGGCGGCATCGATACCGACCGCGGTTGGCGGAAGATCGGCGAGCGTGCGCGGCAGCCCGAGGGAGCGCGCGAACGGTGGGTGGACGGGTGCGAAGACGTAGCGGAGCATCGAGAAGCCTGTGAGCACTCCAACAGTGTCGTGACTTTGTGCCAATTTCGGCACAAACGCCCAGTTCCCGCCTGCGACGGGTCTAACTTGGCTGAAGATGCCCGAGCTGTTTGACGCCGAGGTGACGGTCCGTCGCCAACGATTCGCGAACGAGGAGAACGGTTTCGCGGTGCTCGACGCCGAGCACGAGGGCGACGAGATCGTGCTGGTCGGGGCGCTTAGCCACCTCGAGGAACGCGAGCGCGTGCACGTGATCGGCGTCTGGGTGAGTGACAGCCGCTATGGCGAGCAGGTCAAGGTCAGTGAGGCACGCCCGCTCGCGCCGAGTGACAGCGCGGCGCTGATCACGTACCTGCGCCGGATCAAGAACATCGGCGAGAAGCGAGCGCAGACGCTGGTGCAGCGGTTCGGTGAGCAGCAGGTGCTCGACGCGATCGACAACGAGCCCGCCGCCGCCTTCCGCCAGGTCGGGCTCAACCCGTTCCGCGCGGAGGAGGCGGCGCACTCCTGGAACGAGCTGCGAACCACGCGGCGGTTGCACATGCTGTTGGCGCCGCACGGGCTCGCGTACCTGGTCAAGCGGATCAGCGACGAATACCCGTCGACCGCCTACCGCGTGGTAACTGAAAACCCCTACGAGTTGACACGCGTGTTCGGGGTTGGGTTCAAGGTGGCGGACCGGATCGCTCGGGCGGGGGTGGCGGCGGGGGGGCCGGCGGGATCGAATTCCTTCGACGACGTCGACGGAATCCCCGGCCGCACCACCGCCGCGCTCGTCTATGCGCTCGCCGAATCCGAGGGCCGCTCGGGCAGCACCTGCCTACCGCTGGGGCAGCTGTTGGCCGCCGCGGGTGAGCTGCTCGGCCGCATGCCCGATGAGGCAGCCGTCGACACGCTCGTCGAGGACGGCGACCTGATGCGGGACGGCGATTGGATCTACCGGACCGCCACCTGGGAGCTCGAGCAGGAGCTGGCCGAGCGGATCGGGGAGATGTTGCTGAAGCCGGCGGGCAAGCTCAAACCCGTAGACCCCGACGCGGCCGGCGGCGGCAGGACCGGTGAGCTCGCCCTGACCGCCGAGCAGCGTGACGGCGTGCGGGCGGCTTTCGACCACCGCCTCTCGGTGATCACCGGCGGCCCCGGCACCGGGAAGACGGCGACGATCCAGACCGTCGCCGCGCAGGCAAAGGCTCAAGACGCGAAGGTGCTGTTGGTGGCACCGACCGGACGGGCAGCACGGCGGATGACCGAGGCCAGCGGCTTTGAGGCCAAGACGGTGCACTCCGCGCTCGGCTGGATCCCAGGTGAGGCACCTGAGCACAACGAGCACGATCCGCTGCCCTGCGACCTGCTGATCGTCGACGAGTCATCGATGGCGAACCTCGAGCTGATGGTGACCTTGATGCGGGCGCTGGCCGATACCGCACATGTTGTGCTGGTCGGTGACGCCGACCAACTAGCGCCGGTCGGCGCGGGCAAGCCGTTCGCTGACCTGGTGGCCTCGGACGTGGTGCCGACGGCACGCCTGAACCACATCTTTCGCCAGGCGGCGGGCAGCATGATCGTGCAGGGCGCGCACGCGATCCGGCGCGGTGAGGTGCCGGAGTTCAAGCACGAAGAAGGGATGAAGCACGACCTCTTCCTGATGGAGCGGGCGAGCGCGCGTGAGGCCCTGGAGCTGATCGTCGAGCTGGTCAGCGAGCGACTGCCGAAGCACTATGGCGTCGATCCGGTGGCTGACATCCAGGTGTTCGCGCCGGTCTACAAGGGCGAGCTCGGGATCGATGCGCTCAACAAGGCGCTGAGAGATGCGCTCAACCCACGCGGTGAGCCGGTCGGCGGCGGACGCCTGCGCCTCGGGGACAAACTGATGATGACCGGTCGCAACCTGCATGAGCTGGGCCTGATGAACGGCACGGTGGTCAGGCTGCTCGATGAGGTACCAGGCTCCGGGAAGGACGACGCGGCGCTGCTGCTCAGCACCGACGAGCGCGAGCTCCGGCTGCCGCCCGAAGAGATCGGCAGCCTGCAGCTCGGCTACGCCTGCTCGGTCCACCGCGGCCAGGGCATCGAGCTGCCAGTGGCCGTGATCGTCGCCCACCCTCAATCCGGAGCGTTCTTCCTGCGGCGGGAGATGCTCTACACCGCCATCACTCGCGCCAAGCTCGCGACCGTGATCGTCGGCAGCCGCGACGTGATTGCCCGCGCGGCACGCACGCCGGACACTGACAGCCGTTACTCCCGGCTGGGTGAACGTCTAACCGCTGACGCGGAGCTCGCGGCCATCGGCGGCGACGAGATCGCCGTGGTGTAGCTGCCGGCCACGGCGGGTCTCCGGCTCGCCGTTGACCAGTACCGGCTCGTGCGCCAGGAAGTCCTTTACCTCGGCGCCCGTGTCGATCACACCAGCCAGCTTGAGCAGTTGGCCGAGGCGGATCATGTCTTCGCGGATCGGAATGTCCTCGACGCTCACTCGCACGCAACCCTGGTCGCGCCGTCGGGCCGGATCACCTCGGTGCCATCCTGATCGCGCCGTCGAGCCGGGTCACCTCGGTGCCATCCTGATCGCGCCATCGAGGCGAATCACCTCGCCGTTGAGCATGCCGTTCCTGGCGATGTGCTCGACAAGGTCGGCGTACTCCGAGGGCTCGCCCAGACGGGGCGGGAACGGCACCGACGCCGACAGAGAGGCCTTCGCCTCCTCCGGCAACGCCGCCAGCATCGGCGTGTTGAACAACCCGGGGGCGATCGTCATCACGCGGATGCCGAAGCGTGCGAGCTCACGCGCGATCGGAACCGTGATGGCGACGACACCACCCTTGGACGCCGAGTAGGCGACCTGACCGATCTGCCCCTCGTAGGCGGCGACCGAGGCAGTGCTCACACAGACGCCGCGCTCACCGGCCCCGTTGGGCTCGTTCTGGGTCATGGCCCAAGCCGCCAACCGCAGTCCGTTGATCGTGCCGAGCAGGTTGACGTCGATCATCTTCCGGAACTGCTCGAGCGGCGTAGGGCCCTCGCGGCCGAGCAGCTTCAAAGGGTTACCAAGACCGGCACAGCAGACGCAGATCCTCAATCCCTGAGGCCTCGAGGCGACAGCCGCATCCACAGCGGCCTGGACCGAATCTCCGTCGGTCACGTCAGTCGCGGCCGCAATTCCGGAGATCTCGTTCGCGACCAGCGCCGCACCCTCGGCGTTGAGGTCGGCGACTGTGACAGTCGCGCCCTCAGCGGCCAGCCGCCGCGCGGTCGCTTCGCCGAGCCCGGAGGCTCCACCGAAGACGATCGCCGCTGCTCCTTCGATCTCCATCAGCCCCGCCCTCCGAATCTCGATGGTTGATTCCAAATTGCGCGTGCAGACTGCCCGACCAATTTGGAATCAATCATCTCGTGTCCTGAAGCCTTCAGGACACTAATCGATCGATTCGATCCGCAGCCGGCGCACACCCGCGGGGATCGTGATCTTCACCTCATCACCGACCCGACGACCGATGAGTGCCTTCGATACCGGTGACGTCGCCGAGATCAGGCCCTCCTTGGGCTTGGCGTCGTTCGGCGACACGATCTTGAACGTCTGGCCCGCGTCGGTCCCGAGGTCCGTGACCTTGACGGTCGAGCCGTGCTGGACGGCATCGCTGGCGGCGTGCTCCACCACAACCGCCGCGCGCACCTGCTCTCGAAGCCTGAGAATGCGCGTCTCAAGGTGGGCCTGTGCCTCCTTGGCGGCGTGGTACTCGCCGTTCTCCTTGAGGTCACCCCATTCGCGCGCGGTCTTGATGCGCGCGGCCATCTGGGAGCGACCGTCACTCTCGAGTTCGTTCAACTCGGACCGGAGCCGTTGCAGCTCTTCGACCGTCATTGCGAGTTCATCCATCCGAGTGACGGTAGCTGACCGCACCGGAGGAGCACCAAACTACGCCGCGCGAGCCGGCGGCAGCCGCCGTGAGAGCAGTTCCAGCTCCGAGTCGTCCAGGCCGTTTGACTTGAGCCAATCCCCGCTGCTGCCGGAGCGCTCGTCTACCAGCTCCAGCACCCGTTCCATGGCCCCGGGGAGCGGCGCGTGTTGCTTTGAGGCGCTGGCTTCGAGGTCGGCCCGATAGGTCTCGGAGCCGAGCAGGCGCGCGAGGATCTGGTCGATCCGATCGGTCGACGCCAGATAATCGGCAACGATCACCTCACGGCTCCAACCGGCTGCATCCAGCGCGATCGCGACCACCACGCCGGTGCGGTCCTTCCCCGCCGCGCAGTGGACGAGCACGGCTCCGTTGGTTTTGGCGATCGCACGCACCGACTCCGTCACCGAGTCCGGACGACGGGTGAGATACCCCATGTAAGCCTTCACGGTCGGCCGTTCATCGGGGTATTCGCTTTCGCCCTCCGAGCCCCAGGGGCGCACGGCGTCATAGATGTCAACGTCGGTGTTCCCGTGCTCGGGATACAGAGAGCGGTGCTCGATCCGGACGCGGGGCTCGCGGGTCATCGGACCTGGGCCTTCGAGATGCAGCTCGTTGCCGGTGCGCAGGTCCAGCACAAGCTCGAGCTGATGTTCGTCGACCAGTTCCCGCACGTCACGCTCGCTCAGTCCCTGCAGGTTGTCGGAGCGCAGCAGCACCCCCGGCACGACGGTGCGCGCGTTGACGGCACCGTCCAGTTCGATCCAGTGCGGTGGGTAGTCGGTAGTCGTCATCACCTACATCCTTGCAAGGATGGGTGGCGGACATGAGTACCACTCGTAATCTCGTCAACCTCAGCCAGGTCAGCAAGGGCTTCGCCGCCCGTGAGATCCTGACCGACGTCACGCTGGGCATCTCCGAGGGCGACCGGATCGGCGTGGTCGGCGCCAACGGACAGGGAAAGTCGACGTTGCTGGACCTGATCGCGGGCAGTGAGCAGCCGGACTCCGGCCTGGTGACGCGGCTCGGCAGCCTCCGTCTTGGAGTGCTCGACCAAGGTGACGATCTCGATCCCGACCAGACCGTGCGTGGGGTGCTCCTGGGTGAGCGAGCTGAGCACGAGTGGGCCGCTGACCGGGTGTTCCGTGGGGTATTGGATGGCTTGCTCGGCGGCGTTGAGTTCTCACGGTTCACCGAGGGGGTTGAGACCCGGGTGCGAGCGCTATCCGGCGGCGAACGCCGCCGGATAGCGCTCGCACGCGTCCTGCTCGACCATCCGGACCTGCTGCTCTTGGACGAGCCCACCAACCACCTCGACGTCGAGGTGATCTCGTGGCTGGCCCGCCACCTGGCCGCGCGCAGCGGCGCGATGCTGATAGTGACCCACGATCGCTGGTTCCTGGATGAGGTCTGCACCAACACCTGGGAGGTGAGCGACGGCACCATCCACCAGTACGAGGGCGGCTACGCGGCCTACGTGCTCGCCCGCGCCGAGCGCGACCGCCAGGCGTCGTCACGGGAGGACAAGCGCCGCCAACTGGTCCGCAAGGAGCTCGCCTGGCTGCGGCGCGGGCCACCGGCCCGTACCGCCAAGCCGAAGTTCCGGATCGAGGCCGCCAACACGCTGATAGCCGACGAGCCGCCCGCTCGCGACACCACAGAGCTGCTGCGCTTCGCCAACTCGCGGCTCGGCAACAAGGTGATCAACGCGGAGGACGTCAGCTACGCCTACGACGACCAGCGCGTGATCAACGAGATCACCTGGCGGCTCGGCCCAGGTGAGCGCCTGGCGCTGGTCGGCGCCAACGGCTCCGGCAAGTCGACGCTGATGAGCCTGCTGGCGCAGGAGCTGACTCCCACCACCGGCTGGGTCGACCGCGGTGAGACCGTCAAGCTCGCCTATCTCTCGCAGTCAGCCGCCGAACTCCCTGAGCACTTGAACGTGCTGGCAGCCGTGGAGGAGATCCGCAAGCGCTCGACACTCGCCGACGGATCGGAGCTCACGGCCGGGAAGCTTGCGGAGCGCTTCGGGTTCCGCGGCGAGAAGACCCGAACCCTGGTCCGAGACCTCTCTGGTGGTGAGCGCCGTCGTCTGGTGCTGATGCGGCTGCTGATGTCCGAGCCGAACGTGCTGCTGCTGGACGAGCCGACCAATGACCTGGACATCGACACCCTCACCGCACTTGAAGACCTGCTGGACCAGTGGCCCGGAACGCTGGTGGTGATCAGCCACGACCGCTACTTCATCGAGCGGGTCTGCGACAACGTCTTCGCGCTCACGCAAAACGGAGGGATCAGGCACCTGCCCGGCGGCGTCGATCAGTACATCGCAGACCTTGACCGATCGTCCTCGGCCGGGGCTCCAGCCGGCCAACGGGGGCCGGCGACGCGCAAGGCCGGCAAGGACGCCCGCGAAGCACGCAAGCAAGCGCAGAGGCTGGAGCGCGAACTGGAGCGCCAGACCGCACGTGAGCAGGAGCTGCATGAACTGATGGCTACGAGCTCAAGCGACCATGCGCGGCTGAGCGAGCTGACGGTTGAGCTTCAGAGGGTCAATGCCGAACGCGAGCGCCTGGAGACGGCGTGGCTCGAGGCCGCCGAGACGCTCGAAGCGTGACAAGGGCGGCTACCGACTCGCACGCCTGCACCGCACCGCGCTGCGCTCCCACGCCTGCACCGCATCGCGCTCCCACGCCTGCACCGCACCGCGTCGCGCTGGTATGTATAACCGGCCATACAGATGACGCTCCGCTTCGCCCTGCTCGCTTCGCTCTCCGCCCGCCCGCGCACCGGGTATGACCTGCTGCAGATCTTCGACAGCTCGGCCGGCTTTGTCTGGTACGCAGCGCACACACAAATTTACCCGGAGCTACGCCGTATGGAGGCGGAGGGGTTGTTGGACAGCGTCGAGGTGCCGCGCGGCCCGAAGGCGCACAAGCGTGAGTATCGGATCACTGAGCAGGGGCTCAACAAGCTGCGTCAGCTGGCCAGCACGCCGGTCGAGCCCTCACCGGAGAAGGACCCGTACCGGCTCAAGGCCGCTTACCTCGAGTGGGCCGACCCAGACGGCGCCCGTGAGCAGTTCAACCTGCACCTGGCCCACTACGAGCGCTGGCTCAAAGAGTGGGAGGAGATGGCGCGACGGATCGCCGACGGCACCGACCCGGTCGTACGCGAGCGCCTCGAGGCGAGACCGCCCGAGGAGCACCGCACGATCGTCGCCGCCAAGGTCTTCGCCTACCAGGGCTTGATCGCCCGGGCCAAGATGGAGATCGAGTGGGCCAAGCAGGGCCTCGCCCTGCTCGACACCCTGGCCCAGCCCTAGCGCCCACTCGACACGCTAGCTGTAAATCCCATGGAGGCTGGTTCGCTCGTCGAGGCGAGTGCTGGGCGGCTGGTGACCACCACAACCGCACGACCCCCGACGGTCTGGACCAGGGTCTTAGATCCAGTGTGCTGCGAGCACGTCGGATCTAAGACGCTCCGCGCGGGAGACGGGGTTCGTGCGGAAATGGTCCTTCAAAGGTCCGTCATCGACCGCCCGGGCACGCCCCGAAGGTCCGTCACGGACAACCCGGCGGCTACTTCTCCTGGGGGTGGGTCGCAAGCGCCTCGATGTGGATGTCGAGGTAGGGGAACATCGGCAGTGACGCCAGCTGATCGTGCAGCTCGGTCGCGTCGGCGGCCTCCCAGAGCGCGATCCAGCCGCTGCGTCCGGGCGAACGCCAGAGGCGCTTGAGGTTGCCGGACTCGCGCAGCGCCATCGCACGCTCGCGCTCACCGCTGCGCAGCGAAGCCCTTCATCATCGGAGTGGCATCTCCAAGCACCTGCTCGTAAGTGACGAAGCGCAGGCTCGTGCCCATCGTGAAGGTCGAGCCCTCAAAGATCGCGAGCGTCGGGTGGTTCTCGGGCGTGTGCATCTCTTCCTGATCGTCACCGAAGACGATCAGCACGTCCGGTTTGAGCCGTTCGAGGTCGTCGCGCAGACGTGTTACAGCCGCGATCGTCTCCTTGATCTGACCGTTGAGGTACTCAGGACTCGACTCCTCGAGGTAATGGGTGCCCTGCAACTGCTCAAGCTCAGCGTAGGTGACCGGCTCTCCGGCCTTGGTCCGCAGGTGTGGGTTCTCACGGTCGATCCGGTTGTGGGCCGCCCACATCTCAGGCTCTGGCGCAACCACAAGCGAACTGTGTGCCATGCCGATACCACCAACGATCTGCGCCATCACCATCTCCCACTCGCTGCTCGTACTCAAGTATGTATGTAAAGCATTACATACTTCTGGCACCCGCCGCGAATTTGCCGGGGGTTCGGGCGTCGCGGGCCCGCCTAGGCATGCGGCCTAGGCGGGCCGCTGGGTCAGCTACGCGAAGTAATGGCCCGCCTGGACGTCCTCGACCCAACCCGGATGGACCGGCTCCCAGCCCAGCAACGCGCGAGTCTTATCGTTGGACGTCGGATTGTTGAAGCCGGCGAAGTGCGCGAGGAAGCCGAGGTACTGCTCCGCCTCCTCGTCGGTGATGCTCTTGGTCTCGACACCGAGCTTGCCCGCGATCGTCTCCGCGATCACCTTGCGTGGAATTCCCGTGTCACCGACGCCGTGCAGCGTCGAGCCGGCAGGGGCCTTCTCGACAGCCAAGCGGTAGAGCACGCCGATGTCGTAGGTGTTGGCGGCCGGCCAGCGATTCGAGCCGTCACCGGTGTACGCCGCCACCCCGGACTCCCGGGCGAAGCCGATCAGGGCATGGGTGAAGCCGTGGTGGTCGAGATCGCTGTGCACCATCGGTGCGAGCCGCACGACCGAGGAGCGCACGCCCTGCTGAGCGAGGGCGATCGTGTAGTTCGCCGCGTCGGTCCGGGGACCGCCTTCTGGCTGGTCGTCCTCGGTGCCGGGGCGACCGGTGACCCCTGCCATGGCGAGCATCAGGGTGCCGCCGGTCGTGACGAAGGGCTTGTCGGTGCCGACGAGGGTCTCACCGATCGCCTGGATGGCCACAAGGTCCGAGTTGACCGCGCCCATGAAATCGCCGGTCCGCATCGCCTCGTGCTTGAAGGCGAGATGGATCACGCCGTCGGCCTGCGCGGCCGCGGCCCGGAGACCGTCCAGATCGTCCAGATCACCACGCCGCACTTCAGCGCCGGCCGCCTCCACCGCGGCAGCGGAGCTGTCCGACCTGGCCAGACCAACCACCTGGTGGCCGGCGTTCAGCAGTTCTGGGATGACGGCGGAGCCGATGTGTCCGGACGCGCCGGTGACGAAAACACGCATGTCTTGGTCTCCTCGTTGTTGCCGACCCCGCCGCGTCGCCGCGCTGAAATCGGCTGATGTCAGTTACTGTCATCACAATAGCACGGCATGTCAGCCACTGTCATGACTATTATCGTCCGCATGGGGCGATGGCTACCAGACGCGCAGGGCAGGCTCACCATGGCCGCGATGGAGCTCTATGCCGAGCGCGGCTTCGAGCAGACGACGGTGGCGGAGATCGCTGCCCGTGCCGGGCTGACGGAGCGCACGTTCTTCCGGCACTTCGCCGACAAGCGCGAGGTGCTGTTCGCGGGCGGGCACGCCCTACAGGAGATCATGGTGGAGGCGGTAACCGCCACGCCCGCGTCCTGCCCACCGCTCGACGCGGTAGCTGCGGGACTCGACGCCGGTGCAGCCATCCTGCAGGAGCGCGGCGACTTCTCGCGCAAGCGGCAGGCGATCATCGTCGCCAACCCGGAACTTCAGGAGCGCGAGCTGATCAAGCTCGCGGGCTACGCGGTGGCGATCGCGCAGGCACTACGTGAACGCGGAGTCGGTGACCCCACCGCGAGTCTCACCGCCGAGGCCGGCATTGCTGTCTTCCGCGTCGCGTTCGAGCGTTGGACGAGCGGGACCGAGCGGCGCGACCTCGCGGAGCTCCTGCATGAGTCACTGGCCGCGCTCAAAGCAGTAGTGGGAGTCGCGGCGGAGTAGCACTTTGAGGGGCCAAATACAGGTGGTACCTGTATTTGGCCCCTCAAAGGACGATCTCAGGCTTGATCGCTGCCGCGGCTCCGGCGCCCGCGCCTGCTGGCGCAGAAGACCCAGACGATCAAGAGCGCCTGCAGCGGCAGGCGGGCCTTCAGCGCGGTCTCACCGCCCGGCACCTTCGGATAGCGCTCGGGATTCATCGCCATGTGCAGGTTCGCCGGGAAGATCGCGACCAAGGTCGCAATCAACCAACAGCCGGCCCGCTTGCGAGTCGCCGGCAGCATCAGTCCGAGCCCACCGCCCACTTCGGCCACGCCGCTCAGAAAAACCAGCGCGTCAGGGGCAGGCAGATACGGAGGCACGATCGCCTTGTAGGTCTTGGGCTTGACGAAGTGCAGCAGCCCAGCGACCACGAAGAACGGGCCACAGGCGAAACGAAGCAACCTCATAACGACCCCACCTCGCTTGCCCGGTAGCTGACTTCCTCACGCCTGCCACTGGCGGACGAGCGGACGATCGCGTCACAGACCTCGGCGGCGCGGTAACCGTCTTCGAGGTCGGCTCCGTAGGGCCCAACCGCACCGTCTTCACGGATCGCCGTGAGCAGATGGTGGGCCTGGTGAGTGAACGAGTCCTGCCAGCCGAGCGTGTGTCCCGGCGGATACCAGAAGTTGAGGAACGGATGCTCGGGCTCGGTCATCAGAACGGTCTGGAAGCCCTTGTGCGGAGAGCTGTTCATGTGGAGCTGGAGTTCGTTCAGACGTTCGAGGTTGAAGACGAACGATCCCTTGGACCCATTGACCTCGAGCACGAGGCTGTTGATCCGTCCGGGCGCCAGACGTGAGGCCTCGAGCGTGCCGAACGCCCCGTTCTCGTATTCGACCGTGGCCTCGAAGGCATCGTCGACATCAACCGAATGTCCGGCTCGCTCGGTGATGAAAGTGCGCGTGAGCGCGCTGACGGTGGTGATCTCACCGACCAGGTAACGCGCCAGATCGATGATGTGCGCGCCGAGATCTCCCAACGCGCCAGACCCCGCCTGGGCGTTGTCGAACCGCCACGTCATCAGCCCCTCGTCGGCGCCCCACGACTGCAGATAGCGGGCACGGACGTGGCGGATCTCACCGAGGTCGTTGGCTTCGAGCAGTTGGCGCGCGTAGCGGATCGCCGGCACGAAACGGTTGTTGTAGCCGCACATGTGCTTGACGCCGGCCTCGGCGACGCGCTGCCAGATCTCATAGCTGTCGTCGGCGTCCAGCCCAAGTGGCTTTTCGCAGAGAACGTGCTTACCGGCCTGCGCCGCGAGGATCGTCGGCTCGGCGTGGAGCAGGTTGGGGCCTGAGTTGTCGAACAGACCGATTCGCGGGTCGCTGACGAGCTCCCGCCAGTCCGTGACGGCGCGCTCAAACCCGTAGAGACGGGCGGCCTCGGTGAGAGCTTCGACGTTGCGACCGGCGATCGTTACGAGTTCCGGTAGCAGCGGCGGCTGCCCGGGCATGTGGGCGATCGTGCGGTACGCGTTCGAATGGGCCTTGCCCATGAACGCGTAGCCGAGCATGCCGACGCCGATTGTTGGGGTCTCCTCGCTCACTCAATCTCCTCACTCATAGCCCAGTGTTCCGTTCGGACCACTGGCTTCATTGTCCGCCATCGCCATCGTCACATGGAACTTCGGACCTGAACCGTAGTGTGCTGGACGCTCTCCGCCGAGCACCGCGGCGACCCCTTCCAGCGGCACCGTCGCCGCAATCAGCGGCCGCGGGTCGACCTCGCCCTTTGCGTAGGCGTCGACCGTCTGGCGCAGCCCGCCCGAGGCGCTGAGCACACCGACCGCCGTCACATCCTTGAGCGCGATGTGACGGGTATCGACCAGGCTCGGGGTGCCGGCGAGGCCGATGTAGACGACGCGCTTGCCCGGTTCAACGAGCTCCAGCGCCCTGGCGGGCAGCTCGGCGGCATTCGAAGCATCGATCACCGCGTCCCAGGGCAGCACCGGCAAGGTTGCAGAGGTCCAGACGTTGTCGAACCCGAGTGAGCGCACAAACGGCAGGGCCTTGTCACCGGCGGCGAGCAGGTGTACCTGCGCCCCGGCCGCACGAGCGAACATCGCGCACAACAGCCCGATCGTGCCCGGCCCAAGGATCAGCACCGTGTCGCCGGGTGCGAGGCCGGCGCCCGCGACCGCTCGCCACGAGTTGCCACCGGGCTCGACCATCGCGCCCATCGCATCGTCGACCTCGTCCGGAAGCTCGACCAGCGCCGCGGCCGGCACCGCAACCTGCTCAGCCAGCGCTCCCGGCCGCCCGCCGCGAATACCGAGTTCGGTGCGGAACTCGCAGACGTGCTGACGGCCGCTGCGGCAACGAACACAGACACCGCAGCCAAGCATCGTGTCACCGGTCACTCGTACACCGAGCCAGCGGCTCTCGACCCCCTCGCCGATCGCCGAGACCGTGCCCATCCACTCGTGGCCGATCCGCATCGGGTAGGCCGCGAAGCCCTCATGGAGGTACTGCATCTCACCGGTGAAGAACTCGACATCGGTACCGCACACGCCGGCACGCCCGACATCGACCACAACCTCCCCCGGCGCCGCGGCCGGCCGCTCGACTTCGCGGACCTCCGCTTGGCGCGGCCCGGTGATCACGAACGCCCTCATCGATGCGAAGGTAGGCTACGCACGGCCCCGTCAGTCTGACTCACTCCCCGAAGGTTGGTCGAGATGAAGCCCCATCTGCGCAGCTCCGAGTGGTACGTCGGCGACAACCGCAACGCGTACATCCACCGTGCGTGGATGCGCCGCGGCCTGCCCGCCAGCGCCTTCACCGGCGAGCGTCCGCACATCGCGATCGCCAACACCGCCTCTCAGCTGACGCCCTGCAACGCCCACCTCGGAGAGGTGGCCGCCTCCGTCGCCAACGGCGTTTACGAGGCCGGCGGGATTCCGCTTGAGATTCCGGTCGTATCGCTCGGCGAGACGCAGGTTCGCCCCACCGCGATGCTGTGGCGCAACATGGCCGCGATGGCGACCGAGGAGATGTTGCGAGCCAACCCGATCGACGGTGCCGTTCTGCTGGGCGGCTGCGACAAGACGATCCCGTCGCTGTTGATGGCCGCCTGCTCGGTGGACCTGCCGGCGGTCGTGGTCCCGGGCGGGCCGATGCTGACCGGCACCTTCCGTGGCCAGGCGCTCGGCTGCGGCACCGATGTCTGGCGCCTGAGTGAGGAAGTACGTGCGGGCACGCTGAGCGAGGCCGACTTCCTCAACTCCGAATCGGCGACGATCCGCAGCGCCGGCCATTGCAACACGATGGGGACGGCATCAACGATGGCACTCGTTGCCGAGGCGCTGGGAACCGTGATACCGGGACTCGCGGGCACACCGGCGCCCGACAGCCGGCTGCTGGAAGCGGCGCATGAGACCGGCCGTCTCGCGGTCGCGCTGGTCAGCGAGGACCGGCGGCCGAGCACCTTCCTGACCAAAGCGTCGTTTCACAACGCGATCGTCGCGCTGGCAGCGATCGGCGGTTCCACGAACGCCGTGGTCCACCTGCTGGCGATCGCCGGTCGCCTGGGCATTGAGCTCTCGATCGACGACTTTGACCGGATCGGCGCCGACGTCCCGCTGCTGCTCAACCTCCAGCCTGCCGGGAAGTATCTGATGGACGACCTGCAACGAGCGGGCGGCCTGCTGGCCGCCCTACGTGAGGTACGGGATCTGTTGGACCCGACGGCGCTGACGGTCACGGGCAAGCCGCTCGTCAGCTACCTGGATGACGCCCAGATCTGGGACCCGGACGTGATCAGTACCCGTCAGAAGCCGCTGCAGACACGTGCTGGTATTTCGGTGCTTCGCGGCAGCCTGGCACCGGGCGGAGCGCTGATCAAGCCGGCCGCGGCAACTCCACGACTGCTTAGGCACCGGGGCCGCGCCGTCGTCTTCGACAGCATCGAGGACTTTCACGCCCACATAGACGATCCGGACCTGGAGATCGACGAGGACTCGGTGATGGTCTTACGCGGCTGCGGTCCGAAGGGCTACCCCGGCATGCCGGAGGTGTCGAACATGCCGCTGCCCAAGAAGCTGCTCGAGCTGGGGGTCCGGGACATGGTCCGCATCTGCGACGGTCGCATGAGCGGCACCGCTTACGGCACCGTCGTGCTCCACGTCACGCCCGAAGCTGCCGCCGGTGGCCCACTGGCACTGGTGCAGAGCGGAGACTGGATCGAACTCGACGTTAGCGCCCGCCGGCTGGACCTGGACGTACCGGCCGACGAGCTCGCGCGCCGCTCACCGAACGCGACCACGCTCGCGGGCTACGCGAACCCGAGCCGCGGCTGGGAGCGCCTGTACGTGGACCACGTCATGCAGGCCGACCAGGGAGCCGACCTGGACTTCCTGCGCGGCGCCGGCGGGTCGAAGGTCAGCCGCGAGTCGCACTGAGCGGCGTCGTCAGCTGCGCGGCCGCAGCCGCAGACCGGCCATGCCGCCGTCGACCGCTAACGCCGTTCCGGTCGTGGACCCGGACGCCGGCGAGGCCAGGAACGCGACCGCGGCGGCCACCTCATCAGGGCTCACGAGCCGGCCGTGCGGCTGCCGCGCCTCAAGCGCGGCCCGCTCGGCAGCAGGATCATCGGCCTGGTCGAGCAGGCGCCCGATCCACGGTGTGTCGGCGGTGCCCGGGTTGATCGCGTTCACCCGGATGCCCTCACGAATCAGATCCGCTGCCATCGCCAGCGTCATAGAGAGAACCGCGCCCTTAGTAGCCGAGTAGAGCACCCGCGCAGGCAGGCCGGCCGTCGCATCTATCGAGGCGGTGTTGACGATTGCGGCGCTGCGCGAGCGGCGCAGCGCCGGCAGCGCAGCCCGGGTGACGCGCACCATGCCAAACACGTTCACGTCAAAGACGTGCTGCCATTCAGCGTCGTCGTTGTCCTCGACGCCTCCCTGCGCGCCGATGCCCGCGTTGTTGACGAGGATGTCCAGGCCGCCGAGGCGCTCGATCGCGGACGCGACGGCGCGCTGCACGCCCTCGTCGTCGGTGACATCGGCGCGTTCGTAAACGAACCCATCGGGGCCGGTCGACGCGACGTCCAGCAATGCGACCTGAGCACCTTGCTCGCGCATCAGCGTCGCGGTCGCGAGCCCGATGCCCGATGCGCCTCCGGTCACGAGAGCGCAGAGTCCTTCCAGTTGATTCGTCGGCACCCGCGTTAGGCTACCGCGCCGCAACGGCCCAGGACCGCCGCGGTCCAGCTACCCGGCGAGCAGAGCCTGCGCGTGGCTGGCAGACCACTCGGCGGCGAAGGTACCGAACGTGTCCAAGTCCGACTCCAGCACGAACAGTCCGCGACGCGGAACGGTCGCTCCGAGTTCCAACAGCAGCGGCGTGAAGTGGACATCAACCGCGAGCAGGTGGTTTGGGGCGCCGCCGAGCAGAATCGGCACGGCTGCGGTTCCGGCCAGCGAGCCGGTGCCGAGACGATCGAGGAACGCTTTCAGCAGACCCGAGTACGTGGCCTTGTAGGTGGGGCTGGCGATGACCAGCACATCGGCGGCCAGCACTGCCTCGATCGCTACAGCCGCGGTGACATCCTCGTAGTCGAGCACGCGCGGCCCGAGCACCGCGAGGTCGACCTCCTGAGCGGGCGGGGCTCCGAACTCACTGGCCAGCGCCTCAGCCATTGTGCGAGCCAGCCCGTGGGTGCGCGACTCAGGCCGCGGATTGCCGACGACAGTCACGATCTTGGTCATGAGGTCAGTGACGCGTAGCTTGACTCGACCAGGCCGCGCTCGCGCAGTATCGGCAGCACTCCTTCACCGAACACGTACGCCTCCTCCAGGTGGGGGTAGCCGGAGAGGATGAACTCGTCGATCCCCAACTCGTGATATTCGGCGATGCGATCCGCCACCTGGTCGTGGCTACCGACGATCGCGGTACCGGCGCCGCCTCGCAGCAGCCCGACGCCCGCCCACAGGTTCGGGTAGATCTCAAGGCTGTCACGGCTGCCACCGTGCAGCGCCTGCATGCGCTGTTGCCCGGTTGCGGTGCCATGGGTCATCTTCGCCTGGGCCTCGGCGATCGCCGCATCGTCGGCGTCGGCAATCAGCGCCGCGGCTGCCGCCCACGCCTGCTCAGCGGTGTCTCGTGAGATCACATGTAGGCGAACGCCGTGACGCAACTCGCGCTCACGCGGCTCTGCTGCCGCGAACTCACGCACCCGCTCGAGGTGTTCCGAAAGCTGCGGCGGCGGCTCGCCCCAGGTGAGATAAAC
>Ga0224557_1001980_pt1 | contig 18355 bp, 19 predicted proteins | sample 714S31014metaG_FD_180677 | JGI IMG/M metagenome (GOLD analysis project Ga0224557, IMG submission 180677) | Peat soil microbial communities from Stordalen Mire, Sweden - 717 S3 10-14 | ecosystem: Environmental > Terrestrial > Soil > Wetlands > Peat | place: Sweden: Norrbotten County, Stordalen...
AGTGGTATCCCGGTTGCCATTGCGCCAGCGCGGGCGGCCGCGAGCGAGCTGGCCAGCAACGCATTCGCACCGGCGACAGACTTATCTGCTGTGCCGTCAGCGTCCAGCAACGCACGATCCACGGTGCGCTGGTCGGTGACGTCGAGTCCGATGACCACCTCGGCCAGCAGGCCGTCGATGTTGGCGACGGCTGTTCGTACGCCACGGCCCTCGTAACGGCTCGGATCGCCGTCGCGGAGCTCTAGCGCTTCGTGGCTTCCAGTCGATGCGCCGGACGGCACACTCGCCCGCGCGTGGGTTCCGTCGCGGAGGGTGATCTCCGCCTCGACAGTCGGACGTCCTCGCGAATCGAGGATCTCGCGGCCCTTGAGCGCAACGATCGTTGTCATCCCACACTCGCCGATGGGAAATCAACGCGCAACAGCTCGAGGAGGTCTATGACCGACATGATCCGACCTAGAAGGATGCTTGCGGCGATGCGCCGCACGACTCGCCGGGTGGAATCCTCGGTGATGTACTCGACTGGCGACTTGCCGTCGACGCGAGCGAGCAGCAGGCACCCCAGCTCTGCAAGTACGTGCTCTTCAAGGTCTGGCCATTCGGGAGCCGCGGCCCGGTACGCGGTCCACAGGCTCTCGATCCCGGCTCGCAGCATTGTGGCTTGACCCTGGACCACCAGCGATTTGAGAACAAGCATCGTCAGGCAAAACGCGACGTCGAACGCTGGATCACCCCAATGGGCTATCTCGACGTCGAAAAACATGACATGGTCGTCGTAGACTAAGATGTTCTTGGGTGAGACATCGCCGAGCGCGAGGGTGAGGTGGGTGGCTTCAACCCGTCGCGCCTCACGCTCTATGACGTGCGCCAGTGCGGGATCCCGGGCGGCGGCAGCACGATGATAAGGATCTGTCCGCCCCTGCCTCAGGAGTCCGTTCGAAGCGAACTGGCGGAGCACTGATGGGCGGGCGCTGCTGAGACGGTGCACGCGTCCTAGCAGGTCGCCCACCCGTCGCGCGGTCAGAAGCGACACGTCACCGGCGAGTAGCTGCGCTTTCCAGGTTTGTCTGGGTAACGGCGCAGCTCGCATTGCCAGCGTCCGCGATACCTCGTCGTAGAAGATCACCTCCGGCACTTCGCCGGTTGGCAAGACCGAGGCGAGGAACTCAAGACACCGCGCCTCATTCGCCCCTCTGTTGGAGTCGATCCGCCAGTCGGCAGCCACGGCAAGTCGCTCACGCGGTCGCTTGAGCACGAGCTGGTCTCCGCCGAAGCTCACGAGAACGACATCTCCGGAGACGCCTCCACCGAGCCGCGCGACATCGACGTTCACGTCGGCATCGGCCAGGGCGTGCCGCGCCAGCACCCGTCGGACTTCGTCCTCGTCCAGTGCGGTCCATGCGGTCACATCCTCCTTGACGCCTCGAGCTGCGGAGCTATCGGAACGAGGCCGGCTCGAGGCCGGGAGGAGAGCGTCCCGACTAGCTGTCCGTCGATCCATCTTCTCTTCTCGGGACGCTAGGTGCCACGGATACATTCGGGGTGCTGGCCAGGCGCTGAGAGCGCACAAGGGTGGGAGTGGTCGACCGACGGGCGAGTGCCACGCGGTGTGCTCGCGATGTGCGCTGCGCGGGGAGGAAGCCATCTACCCAGCTGAGGTCTGCAGTACTCATTCGAACATCGCGACGGCGCGAATCGGACTTCCCGTCCCGTCCCGAATCTTCAGAGGAAGGCCGACGTAAAGAAACTCCTGACCGGCGACCTTCTCGATGTTGGCGAGATTCTCGGTATTGACGCGCTGCAGCTCGCGGCAGAGTTCATGGCACGGATAATCGCCGCGTGAGGTGTTGGCGACCGCATCAATGCTGGGCGCATCTTGGCCGATGTTGAATATCCCGCAAGTCCGATACAGGTAGTCGGCGGCCTCGCGAGAGAGACCGGGATAATCAGCTACGTAGGCGTCGGTAGGAAAGGTGCGAGCGTAGTGGCCGCAAGTAAACAGGAACGTACCTGACTCCGGCGGAGTCAGGCCGGTGCGGTCCAAGACTTCTCTTAGCAGGCTCAGGGGGACCGCGTCCCGCGGCCCGACGCTGCCACTGAAGTCGAGCGCGATTGCCCGAGTAACAAACGAGTCCAGAGGGATATCGTCAATGTCGGGCGCGTCTGGACGCTCGTCGATGTGACTGATTGAGTCGGTGTGCGTCGGCCCGTGGTCGGACATATGGAGGTACATCGCAGCGTAGGTGAGGCCTCTCATGTTCCCTGCGGCGGCCGATGCTGCGTCATGGGTAGCCACAAACTCAAGCTTGGTCGGCGGGTGGGTCGGCCAACGCGGGGCGTCATTGAAGATCTCTTGACTGAGATCGATGATGCGGCGAGTCATTGGAATCCCCGTTAGCGAGCGATCAGTGTGCAGCGTGCATCCATTGGCAGATGCCGGAGACAGTAACACAAAATGGATACCGAGTAGCGCTGGGTCCAGCGAGCTGGCGCGGTAGAGCGCTGCGACATGCTCCTTGGTTGATGGATCCGCAAGGACGCATTAACACCGTCGTGGGGCGATCTCTGCGTCGGTCGCCTGAAGTGCCTCGGCTCAAGTGGGGCGGCTGTGCGGTCAAATGAGAGCCTCCCTGGCAGCACGCTCGCCGAGCAGCACGCCGCGCGGAGCCTGTCGCGTGCGATTGGGTGGTCGGTCATAGCATGAATTGCCCGCCGTTGACATTGATGGTTTGGCCGGTAACAAAACTAGCCTGGTCGGAAAGGAGGAACGCGATCACCGACGCAACCTCGTCTGCGCGACCTAGCCGCGCAAGCGGGATTTGCGCCCGCATCGTCTCCTTCTGTTCAACGTCGTAGGTGTGGAGCATCGGCGTATCGATGATCCCCGGTGCGACGCAGTTGACACGTATGCCGGAGGACGCGAGTTGCGACGCCAGAGACATCGTGAGCCCAATCACTCCCGCCTTGGATGACACATAGTTGGGTGCGCTGAACGTCGAGCGGGTTCTCCCAGCGATCGATGCAAGATTGACTATCGCGCCGGAGCCGGCTGCGCGCAGACCAGGGAGGAGGGTACGTGTGGTCACGTAGACCGACCGAAGGTTGACGTCTAGAACCCGGTCCCAATCCTCCGGGGTGACGTCGTCGATTGTGCCCAGCTGCACGACGCCGGCACTGTTGACCAAGCCACCGATAGGCCCGAACTCCGTTGCGGCGGCCGCTACGTTCTCCAGCGAATGAGTATCGGTGAGGTCCGCCTCTAGCGACCGGACCTCGTAGCGCGCTCCCGCTCGGACACTCTCCAGAGCGTCCGCAAGCCGGTCACGATCCCGATCGACCATCAGTACCCCACCTCGCGTCGCGAGGATGCCAGCCGTTGCACGGCCGATGCCGCTCCCGGCCCCGGTCACGACCGTGATGGGAGAGCCGGTGGGGGGGGCTGGATTGCCCGGGTTGTCCTCGTCGTCCATAAGTGGATACAATCATACCAATAGATGCCACTAAGTGCTAGTGGTCATGCGCGCACGAGCCGCCGCCGTCTCGACGGGTGGGTGATGCTGCGCTCAAACCGGAACTGGATGCTTCTCCGGAGGGCCAGCAGCCTGGCGACCCGGCCGTCGGACGGCCGGCGACTTTCGCCCATCGTGCATTGGGGGTGTAAAGCGGTAATCATCGCGATCGCCCATGCGCGACGCAGCCGACGGCTTCGTCCGCTCACACCGCGGTCGCCGTGGCGGTGTGTTCAAGAACGCGGCCAACGACGGACTAGTGTGGCGTCAACCACTTGCTGCGAGGACCCGTCAAGGGACGTCGAGGCATTCTTTCCGCCCGCGCCTACGACAGCGATAGAAGTTGCTTGGCGCGATCAGGCCCGACCGGCTCGCGCTCGATCGCTCGAGCGATGGTCACCAAGCGCTCCACGAGCTCAGCGTTTGACCGAGCCGGCTCGCCTCGGCGCAGCATCAGCGTGTCCTCCATCCCGGTGCGCGCATTTCCGCCCAACGCCAGGCCGATCGTTGTTGTCTGCAGATTCGCACGACCGATGCCGATAACCTGCCAGATGGCGTCGGCCGGCAGCCGCGCGACCATTGCGGTCAAGCTCTCCACGGTTGCGGGAGCTCCGCCCTTCACGCCGAGCACAATCGAAAACTGGAGCGGGTGGGCCAGCAAGCCCTCGGCGTCGAGCCCCAGTGCGACATCGAGGTGCCCCGTGTCATAGATCTCGAGCTCTGGCTTAACCCCAAGGTCTCGCATCCGGCTCGCAAGACGGCGGACCCCATCTGGCGGATTGCGGAACTCGCCAGTCCCGAAGCTCATCGAGCAGACGTTCAGCGTCGCCATTTGGGGACTCACCTCAACCAGCGCCTCGCGGTCCTCAAACGGCACGTCGAGTCCGACGCCGGTTGAGAGCTGAACGAGGACCGGGCACCTGCTCTCGATTAAACCCATGACCCGCCTTGCGACTTCGACATCGGCGGTCGGCAACCCGGCCTCGTCTCGAAGATGGATATGCACGATCGCAGCCCCGGCTCGGTAGGCGGCTTCGGCCGCCGCTGCGATTTCATCTGGGGTAGTCGGCAGGGCGGGGTTATCGCGCTTGGTGGCAATCGGTCCCGTCAAGGCTGCAGTGACAACGGCGTCCGTCATGTCAGATCCTCCGGTTGGTGAGCAAGGCCGCGTGTCCATCGGCCGTCAGAAGCGGACTCGCGCATCCGCCGTTGGGCGTGCCGACAGCAGAAACGAGTGCCTGGGGGCATTGCCCAGGAGGCCGCCCGGTGTAGTTCAATCGGGACGCCTCGGATGCCCCGGCCGCAGAACGCGCTCCGAGCGGGCTGGGTGACACCATCGCTAGAATCCACGAGCCCCAGAGTCACTCCAGGCGGAGGTCAAGCCGATTCGGTCGACGACCGTTAATCCCTATGCCTTCACCGCGTGGGGTTCTCTGGACAAGACATATCGGACCGAACGTCGGACTAGAGAGCGAATCGCAGCAATGCCAGAACTGGAATTTGACGAGCTGCCCGGCGCCAGCCGCACAAGCGTGGTCGAGATCTGTCAGCGGTTGCGCGACGCGATCCTTAATGGCGAACTGGTGCCGAACTCTGTCGCCACGCAAGTCGAGTTGGCCGATCGACTCGGGGTGAGCCGGACGCCCCTGCGTGAAGCCCTGCGCGTTCTCGAGCTGGAGGGTTTCGTCGCCCGAGAGCCTAACCGCCGAGTCCGGATCGCCAGTCTCGAACTCGACGAGGTTGAGGAACTCTACGTGATGCGGATGTCGCTTGAATCGATGGCGCTGCGACTGACGATCCCTCAGCTGACCAATTCCGACCACGCCCGGCTCGAGGGATTGTTGGCCCAGGCAGAGCGATTTGCGCTCGTTGATGATTGGAACGGCTTCGACGAGCCTCACCGTGCGTTTCACGCCGGCCTGAGCTCCGCAGCGGGGCCTCGGATCGCCGAGCAGCTCGCACGCTGGTGGGACCACGCAGCTCGTATTCGTCAAGCCTATCTGGACGTGGTGAGGCTGGCTGGCACCTACCAAACTCAACGGGCCGAGCACCGAGAGCTGCTGGACGCGGTGGAGGCCCGGGACGTTGACGCCGCGGTGCGCATCCTCGCCAGGCATCAAGCATGGGTCCCGTTGGCAATAGCCGGCCGTACGGATCCAACTAATTCGATGAGTAAGGTACGGAAAGCGCTCCAGGTCTTGGAGGGCTCCGCGACTCAATGACCCGCCCGTTCGCGGGCAAGCGGCACGGTCCAGGGTCCGCTTCAGATGACTGTCTAAGATGTCGGCCCCAGAGCCACCGCGACAACGATCACCAGACACAGCCGTCATTACCTGGACACTCAACTCAGGTGCCGCTTGAGTTCTGGCATCAAGCCGAGCGGATTGTCCCACTCAATAGCACTGCGGAGCCCCTTGTCGAGCTCGGCCACCCCGGGTTGTGGATCAGGTTCCGCACCCATAACTGCGTACGGCCAATCACTGCCGTAGACGATTTTCGTCTCGCCACTGAGAGCCAACACCGAGTTGAGGGCAGGTCGATTGTCGGACTGCGCCGTGTCGAATGTCAGGCGCTCCATATAGTGGAGTGGGCCTCGAGGAACGTTGGGTGACCAGCCCTCCTCCCGGGCTATGAGACTGGCAAGCCGGTGCGCGAGATAGGGCAGCGTCCCGCCTAGATGGGGGAACAGAAAGCGGATGTGACGGTAGCGCTCAAGCGCGCCCGAGTACAAGAGGTCAACGATCGTTCGGGTCGTGTCGAACGGGAGTTCCATGAGCCAGACGGGGTAGCGCTCCAGCGCGGCGGCCCTGGGCGGAGCAGGATGGACGAAGACCAACGACTCCCGTCGATTGAGCTCCTGAAGAACTGGTTCAAACTCGCGTGCGCCCAAGTAGGTCCCGACGACATTGGAGAACAATCCGACGCCATCAAGGCCCAGGTCATCCAACGCATAGCGGATCTCTTGCAATGAGGCATCGATATCTGGAAGTGGCAGACAGGCCAGCGCAGCGAACCTGCCCGGATTTTGCACAACTAGACGCGCGTATTCCTCGTTCATCTCCCTCGAAAGCTCCCTCGCCGCTCCGCTGTCCCCGAAGAAGACTCCTGGGGGGGGGACCGAGAGGACGCCGAGGCGGGTTTCATATCGATTCATCACGGCCAGGTGCTGCTCCACAGACCAGGCTGGAGCCCCGAAAACGGAGTCCAGCCCAGTTGCGCTGATAAAGGCAGAGCGATATCGGGGGGTGATCGCATGCATATGCATGTCGATCCGCCGGTACTCCAACTCGGTTCTTTCGGACTCTGGGGCCATTTACAGGCACCGCCGTTCGACGATCTGGTTGAGCCCAGAAAAGCAGTGGAGAAGTGCCGGGCCGACAGGCGGCAACGTCGCTTCTGGCATCAATACATCACCGCCCCGGCGCTGACATTTAAATCCTGTCCGGTCAGTGATGCCGCACCGGGGGAACAAAGAAAGAGCGCAACCTCGGCAACTTCCTCTGCTGTAACGCCACGTCCGAGTGCACTGTCTTTGACTAGATCTTTGTACTGCTCTTCCTCCGTGACGCCACGGGCGGCCGCCATGCTGCTGACGACGCGATTCAGGCGGTCACCTTCGACAAGGTAGGGCGAGATGGCGTTGACCGTGATCCCGTCCGTCCCAACCTCCTGTGCCATGGTTCGGGTCAGCCCGACTAATCCAAGCTTGGACGTCGTGTACGCCGCGCGGTTAATCAGGGGACGCTTACCGGAACCGGATCCGATGTTGACGATCTTGCCGGCCCTTCGCACCCGCATGCGCCGGATCGCCAACTGGCAGCACATCATCACTCCGGTTAGGTTCACGGCTAGCGTTCGTTCCCAATCGGCGAGCACGATGTCGGATAGCGCGCTAGTGGGGCCAGCGATGCCCGCGTTGTTGATCAGGATGTCAAGCCTGGCTTCCCGGGCATCGACTTCGGCAAAGGCGGCGGTCACATCCGCGGGATCGCCCAGGTCAGCGACGACCGGCTGCGCGCTACCGCCGGCGGTCGTGATCTCCTCGACCGTCCGGCTCACCGCGTCCGGCCGGCGGCCCAGGACAAACACGTGGGCGCCGGCCGCCGCGAGATAGTGACTGATGATCCGGCCGATCCCGACTCCACCGCCGGTGACGAGCGCGATCTGCCCAGCGAAGTCATATGGAACTAGAGACTGGTATAGATGCTGAGACTGGTAGGGATCTTGCGGGGTCATACAGCGCTCCGGCCTAACGAGCGCTGGGTAAACGGTTCGCAACATGCAGGCAACCGACCGTGCATGGCCGGCCACCGCAGCGAGCGGTCGCCAACGGTCATGAGCGCGATTTGAGCAACAATGAATATGAACACTAAAGCCATTTGGACATCCGTTCTGGCATAAAGGATACAATACTACGAGTAATCACGGTATCTCGAAGCCCGTTGCGGTGCGACGCGGTGTGCGCCGGCAAAGCTCCGCAGCGGTCCCGAAGACTCCAGCGCACACGGGTCACAGCGACGGAGATCGCAGACGTGGAGAGCTTCCTGGTCGCATGACGGGCACGGCGGCGACTCGCTTTCCCCGTAACCGCTGGGCGGTCGGGCGTCCTGTCCAACCGAATGGCCTGCGCCACGCGTTTGTCTCCGCGGGACCCAGGCCTCATCTTGACGTCTCTGCTTGCATTTGGATACATTAGGCTAAGCCTTGCTCGCGCAAGGCGAGTGCGTAGAGCCCACTCCGGTTGCTGCTTGCCGGAAAAGACGAGCGCACCGGCTTGAGCCGAGCACAACGAATCCCAGCTAAAAGACGGAGTGGTGGATGAAATTCAGGTGCAACGTTGCGAGACCTGCCGCCGATGCTTTGGCCAGGGGAACGGCCTAATGTTCGGAGTAGGAACCTTCCTGGCGGACGGCGACGAGCCGTTTCCGGGGCTAGTGGTGGCCGACGCGGTGGTTGACCTGCGTGGGTACTTCGGGCCAGAGGCGAACACCGGTGCGCTCTTCGCTGATTGGGACGCCAATCTCGAGCGTCTACGTGAGATCGCCAGCGGAGACCTCGTCGCATCGATCCCTCTCGAGTCCCTACGGCCGCTGCCTCCGGTCCAGCCGCTCGGGCAGTTCTTCTGCGCGGGGGCAAATTACCGCAAGCACCTGACTGAAATGGTCTTCAGCATGGCGCGCAATGATCCGCAAGAGACGCGTTCCGATGACGGTCTCCGCGCCGAGGCCGCCGAGTTCGTGAAGCAGCGCGCGGAATCGGGCATGCCCTTCGTATTTTCCGCGCAGCCCAGTGCCATTTCTGGCGCACAGGATGACATCGTTCTCTGGGGCCCAGGGACGCAGCACGATTGGGAGTTGGAGCTCGCGGTGGTGATCGGTCGCCCTGCACGTCACGTCTCTGTTGACGAAGCGATGGACTACGTCGCCGGGTACACGATGAGTAATGACATCAGCACCCGCGATGTCATGTACCGAACCAACTTTCCGATGACCGACTTCCTCATGACAAAAGGCCGACCCACGTTCTTTCCGACTGGTCCGTACGTTGTGCCGAAGGAGTTCGTCGAGGACTACCGGACCATGCGAGTAACGCTCAAAGTGAACGGAGAGGTAATGCAGGATGAGGGTGTCGACGACATTATCTACGGTGTCGAGGAGATCGTCGCATACACCTCGACCGTCACCGACCTCTATCCCGGTGACCTAGTCCTCACTGGTTCTCCAGCGGGAAACGCTGGGCACCACGGCAACCGCTGGCTAAGATCAGGAGACGTTGTCGAGGGCGAGATAACCGGTCTCGGTGTCCAGCGCAACCTGTGCGTCGCCGATCCTTTTACTGTTACCGCTGACCATGGATATGGGCATCGGGAGAAGACATGATGTCAGATTCGTGTCTGTCGTACCTATCGCCGTTGACCCACGCCTTGACTGAGGAGACCAGCAATGATCGTTGAGATGCGCGAGTACACACTGTTGCCAGGCAAGGTCTCCGGGTACCTCAAGCTCTATGAGGCCGAGGGCCTGACGATCCAGCGCGAGATCCTCGGCCGCAACGTCGGCTACTACTCAACCGAGGTCGGCCCCTCGACCAACCAGATCGTCCACCTTTGGGCCTATGACAGCTTTGATGACCGCGTGGCTCGTCGCCGGCAGCTCGGCGCTCATCCCGGCTGGCGGTCCTACGTGCAGAAGATCCTCCCGATGATCCTCACGCAGACCAACCGCATCCTCACGCCCGCGCCATTCATGAACCCGCAGCCCCTGTCGGACGCAACGGTCGGCCGGTGACCGGCGAGCGCCTGGGTGGCCAGTGCTGGCCGACCAGCTTGTCATCTAGGGCAACGAGCTCGCCGTCTGCGTTTCCGGCGGGAACCATCTGAGGTTCCTCGACCGTCTCTAGGCCCATCGCGACCGGGTGCATGTCATCTCACCTGTCGGCACGTGACGGCCGTTGCCCACGGCGCCGACGCCTACGGCAGGCTCACCGGGCGGCCGGGGTCGCATGGGCGTCACGGGGACCCGAAGCCGCCCAGGTAACGGTCGGCGTGCACACCGCCGCCTTCGGGCTCGAGGTCGATGGTCCGCCGCTGTCAGAGGCGCGGGTCGGGATTATGCGGCTGCGACGGCGATTGTCGCCCATGGTGGCCTACTGGCCGAGTTTCACCTGTAGGTTCGCCGGCGGCGAGCCGGCGGCGTTCTCGAGGTCCAGGGCGAGCGCGAGGCCGGTCATCGGATGATCGGGATAGAGGGATGCGGCGATGGTGCGTGCCGTGTTGGCGTGGTGCTGGACGATGAGGCTGGCGGTGGCCTCACCGTCCCCGGAGCGGGCGGCGTCGAGAATCGCACGGTGCTCTGCGTGCTCGCAGTCTCCACCGCCGCCACCCGAGGAGTACTGCGACGCGCGGCGATAGCGCGTTTCCTGCTCTGAAAGGCGCATCAACAGCGCCCTATACAGTGGTCCCACAGCACTCGTGAGCAGAAGATGGAACTCATGATGACACTGGTCGAACTCTGCCCATCTGCCCGCGTCAGCCAATCTCACGGACTCGGCATACACCCCCTCGAGCTTGGCGTGATCTCTACTCGTGAGCCCAGGAGCCGTCAAACTCGCCGCCACGGACTCCAGGGTAATTCGCATGATGCCGAACTGCTCGATCTCGTCTGGTGAGAGGCTGGCAGCTCGGAAGCGCCCGTTCGCCTCACGGATTATGAGGTCCTCACGCTCGAGCATACGCAGCGCCTCGCGGAGAGGCGTGCGGCTCACTCCGAACGCATGAGCTAGTTGCGCTTGGGTACGAGCGGCACTCGCCGGGATCTCGCCGGAGACGATTGCGCTGCGCATGCGATCGCGCAGCGCAGCTACCGAGCCACGTCCGTCGGGCGTCTCGTTATCGCCTTGCGGTTCTCGCTCTTCCATTAGCTACTTCACGGTGACCGGGACTTGGCTAATGTAACTGTCGAACGTCTTGTGAACGCGGTTCAAAGGATGCTGGGGGTCGAGCTGCTCGGCGACGGCTATCGCCGATCGTGCGATCTGCGCCCCGGCGTAGTTCGCGGCGGTAGCGGCGTCGTAGGACTCGCAGGCGTCCACAATCAGACGGTGCTCGATGCTACGCATCTCCCAAGTCTGAGAGTTATCCGCAGCGAGCCGAAACCCTATTTTGCGATAGCGCGAGGCATGGTCCCATAATTGGCCGAGAAGGGCGACTATATGGTCACCGGCTCCGCTAACGAGCATTGCGTGAAACTTTCGATGTGGAGCCTCAATCTCGTTCCAGTCCTGCACTAGGGCGTAGCGGTCGATTTCGGCTAGCCATCCCTCCAACCGGGCGTGATCGGCATTCGCGAACCGGGGCACCGTAAGGCGCACAGCGATGGATTGGAGGTTGATCCGCATCAGAGTGAGCTCTTCGAGGTGGTCGATCGACAGGGGACTGATCCGAATGCGCCCGTTGCTCTCGCGCAGGAGTAGTCCCTCTTGCTCAAGCATCCGCAGCGCTTCGCGCAGAGGCGTCCGGCTCACGCCTAGCCGGTCAGCTAGCCCGATCTGTGTGGCGGCCTCTCCAGGTGTGAGCTCCCCCGAAAGGATCGCCGTCCGCAGGCGATCATGGATCACGGCTACGGTTGCCGCCATCTAGCTACTCGGAGGATCCGCGAAGAGACATCGCTTAAGGATATGGGCGTCAGTGGCGGCATCGATGATCGGCGGGCCGCTTAGGCCCGGCTGGGTATAGTCCCTGACCACCCTCGCCAGACGAAAGGTCCACCGCGGCCTATAACCAGGTTCCCGTGGTCGCCGCAACCACGATTTGAGCTGGCATGAGTGTATCCATCTAGACATTTAGTGCAGCATATTAGCGCTCTGGACACGTACACCGTCATAGAGCCGTGTTCTGGACGCACGTAGCTCCAGGCCGACGATGGTGCTCGCGCCAATCCTCCATGCCGGCTCTGCCCGATGCCGAGCAGGCGCTGTCTGCTAAGTCCGACGATTACGGTCTACTGGGGCAGGACCAAAGATGTTCCATGCAGCGGAAGACGCCGCCGGATGAGGTCGCCTGCCGAGGTTAGTGCGCGGCGAGGCGGCGCTCCGCAGCATCGGATCACACTCTAGAGCGCTGCAGCTAAGTCTGACTTGCGGCCCTACTAACGGACCTCGTAGACAGGCACGACTGGATCGTTGTGTCGGCATACGGGGCTTGAGTGTTCGATATGGCCCGGCTGGCGCGTGGCGCACGGGGCGCCGCCAAATTGGGGAAACAGCCTGTCGCCGAGAGGTCGCACGTGCGCGTGCTGGGGCTTAGCGAGGGCCGGAGACTGTCGCGCCCGGCGACCAGCCTGGCCTTATCGACTTCGAGCAGGCGGTGCGGCATCGATGCGCGCGCAGCACCTGGCCATCTCATCTCTCATGCTGCGTCTAAGCCCGAGGCATCCGCATCCGGGTCACCTCGTCGCCAAATACGAATCCAATCATCAATGCTTGACAACAAACCGCCTGTTTGGATACCATGAGCCGGGAGGATAAGTGGTCGGACGACGAGAGCTGAGGGCGCATCGCTTTTGCGCTCCCTGCGCGTCCAAGGTCACCCAAAAATGGTGAGGAAGAGGAGAGACGATGCGATTGCTTCGGAGTCAGAGGCTGGTTGGTGTTGGGGTAGCGGTTCTTCTGGGAGGATGGGCCGCCGCGGTGTGTGGTTCGAGTTCGGCCTCGGCGGCGAGTTCGAGCAGTTCGAGCGCGGCGCCAACCAGCGTCACGGCTTCGGCGGCCGCGGCGAAAGCGTGCGGAAACCCGAACCTCTCAGCGCCGATGGACGCTTCTGGGGCTTTGAAGGGCGTCAGCCCCCAATACCTAGCCAACTACGCCGGCTACCCGTATCCCATTCTCAAGAGTGCCTGGGCCAACTGGAAACCACGTAAGAAAACGGGCTTCGTGGTGGGCGTCATCATGTCCAACACCCAGAACTCCGCACAGGCAGAGTTGCTGGCTGGAATCAAGCAGGGTCTCAAGGCCAACTCGAAGATCGCCAAAGTAATCGTCGAGGTCAATAACGACAGTCTGCCGACCGAGCTTCAGGAGTACCGGTCGTTTGTGCAGGAGGGCGTAAATCTGATCGTCCTTCAGCCCCTCAGTCAGCAGGCCGAAATCCCCGAGATAAAAGCAGCAGCGAAGAAGGGCATCCCCACGATCTCGGCCGAGAATTCGTTGCCGACGGCCGATGATGTCACGGTGAACTTCAACATCGAGCAGGGCTCCGCGCGTCAGGCCGCCGCGGTGGCCGCGATGATGGGTGGCAAGGGCAGCGTGCTCGAGGTCCACGGAGTTCCAGGCATCTCCCTGGACAACGAAGCGTTTGAGGGATTTGCGGCCGCGCTGAAAGTGTGCCCCGGAATCACGGTTGTGGGTTCTGTCGTCGGCGACTTCCTGCCCACGGCGGCGAAGTCTCAGACACTGGAGTTCCTCAGTACCCATCCGGCCCCGATCGGTGGGGTGCTACAGGCGGCGACGATGGGCGCGGCGGCGGTCAGTGCATTTCAGGAGGCTGGACGTCCCCTGCCGGCGGTCTCGTTCAACTGGGCGCAAAAGAATGATCTGGCAGTGTGGAAGCAGCTGCGGACCCAGGGCCTAAAGGCGGTCGCAACGGTCGACAACACCATCGCCGTCGGCACAGCCATCGCTGATGTGGCGAACCGGATGCTGGCCGGCGACGGCGTGAAGGTCAACGCCGTGATCGCGCCGATGAAGCAGCTGACGTCGGCTGACTTCGCATCATTTGTCTCTCCGTCATGGACGCCTAGCACCGTCGGCAACGTCGACATAGATGCCAACGGTTACTGGCCCGCCGCGTTTCTTAATCAGCTGTTCAAGAAGCCGGCCAAAGGTGGGTCGTGACGAGAGGCCAGTCCGCCACTCTTGACCTCGGCCGGCGGCCGCTCATGCCGGGCAGATCACCGGCCGAGGTCATCCTCAAAGCGACCGACCTGGTCAAGTCATTCGGCGCGACCCAAGCCGTGCGCTGTGCCGCGCTGGAGCTGCGGGCGGGTGAAGTCCACGCAATCGTCGGCGAGAACGGGTCGGGCAAGAGCACCACGGTGAAGATGCTCGCAGGTGTACATCGTCCCGATGGTGGAACCATCGAGTTCGAGGGCACCGCCTTGACATTGGGCCGGCCCAAGGCGGCACTCCAGGTCGGGATCGCGAGTGTGTTCCAAGAGGTGCTGATTGCCGAGGTACGCTCGGTCCTGGACAACGTTTGGGCAGGAACGGACGGGGTGTTTCGCTCAGCGCTCAGCTCGGCGGAGCGCGAAGGACGCGCGAAGGCAGTTCTCGCAGAGCTGTTCGCACACCCGCCGCAGCTCGCCACGCCGCTCGAGGTCCTGTCGCTGTCTGATCGCCAGGCATGTGCCGTCGCCCGCGGTCTGCTGGCCCAGCCGCGGCTGCTAATCCTCGACGAGGCCACGTCAGCACTCGACGTGGAGACCTCAGAGCGCCTGTTCGGCATTCTCGGCCGGATGACAGCCGATGGCGCAGCCGTGTTGTTTACCTCGCATCGGATGGATGAGGTCCTGGCTCACGCGGATCGCGTCACCGTTATGCGCGGCGGGGAGACCGTTGCGGTTCGCGAACGCGATCAGGTCAGCAGCGCCGGACTGATCAGCCTGATGTCAACCGGCGAGGAGCGCAACGAGCGCAACCAGGCTCGCCGTCGCGCGCGATCGAGTACCGCCAGCACGGACCCACGCCTTCAAGTGCGCGGGCTGCGTTTGCAAGAGAATCTCGCCCCGATCGACTTCGACCTGCACGCTGGCGAACTGGTGGGTCTGGCTGGGCTAGAGGGTCACGGCCAAGACCTATTCCTGCGCAGCCTGTGGGGCGGTCCGGTTGCCGAAGGTCAGGTCCACATCCTGGGTGGGGACCAACCGGTGGTCGTCAGTTCGCCCGCGCAGGCCACTCGGCACGGCGTTGTCTATGTGCCGCGCGACCGGCGCGCCGAGGCGCTTTTCGAGACGCAGTCGATCCTTGACAACTTTGCGCTGCCGACGCTGCGCCAAGATCGGCGCTTCGGGTTCCTGCACCGAGGGTCCACGCGGCAGCGCTTTTGGCACGAGGTCGAGCGCCTCAAAACCAAATTTGACCGTCCCAGTAGCGACATCACGACCCTCAGCGGCGGAAACCAGCAGAAGGTCATTCTCGCGCGCTGGCTGGCGGCCCGGCCCGAGGTGCTGCTGCTGAACGACCCCACGCGGGGTGTTGACATCAATGTCAAGCATGACCTCTACGAGCTATTGGGGGGGCTTGTAAGCGAAGGCGTGGCTGTGGTGATGCTCTCCACGGAGGTTGATGAGCATCTGGAACTGATGGACCGGGTCGTGGTGTTCCGAGAGGGGACGATCGGAGCGCATCTCTCTCACGCTGAGCTCACCCGTGAATCGCTGATAGCTGCGTTCTTCGGCGACGGTGGGAGTCCGAATGCGTGAATTGGTTCAACGGCTCAGGTCGCGGTCTTTCGGCTTCGTGCTTGTGGTCGTGGTAGCCCTCTTCGTCGCCAATGCGTTTGCGCTGTCGGACTTCCTGTCTCCCGGCACCTGGATGGGCACGCTCGGCCTTTTCGCCCCGTTCGCACTGGTCGCGATGGCGAACACTCCCGCAATCATTAGTGGCAATGGCGGCATCGATATATCGGCAGCGGCAAATATGAACTTCGTCAACGTGCTGTTTGTCGTCGTGCTGCTACCTCACGGCTTAGGACGCGCGGAGATTGCGATCCCGCTGCTCCTGATCGCAGGCGCCCTGGTCGGCCTGTGTAACGGCGTGATGGTCGCCGTGCTGCGATATCAGCCAGTGATTGCGACGCTCGCGGCGTACTTCATCCTGACGGGCATCAGTCTCTCATTGGCCACGAATCCGGTAGCGGCTGGCCAGAATTGGACGAACTCTTTCACCAGTACGCCGTGGCCGATAGTGCTGATCGCAACACCCCTTGTGGTTTGGCAGGTGCTCGCCCGCTCCGCGTACGTGCGCAATCTGTTGCTGGTCGGGTCCAACGGCCCAGCGGCGTTCAGCGCCGGCATCGATGTGCGCACGGTGACGGTCGTCGCGTACACGCTCGGTGGCGCCTTCGCCGCGCTCGGCGGGATGGCGCTGACATCGATCCTGCGGTCTGCCGACAGTAGCCTGGCGCTGCAGTACACCCTGATCGGAATTGCAGCCGTCGCGTTGGGTGGGACGCCGTTTGGCGGCGGGCGGGGCAGCCTTTTTGGTTCGGTGCTGGGCGCCGCCGCACTGTATCTGCTGCAGAATCTGATGATCTCGCTTGACGTGTCGCAGAACTGGGTTGAATTGATGTACGGAGCCGTGTTGGTGCTGGCGGTCGTGGGTTCGCGCTACGCGCAACCCAAGATGGTGGCGATATCGTGAGCGTCCCGGGGGTTGCAGAATCGACTCCGCGGGAACGCAAGAGCGTTCGGCTGTCGACCGTGCTGGTTCGTGGGCAGGCCCGCTATCCGCTTATGCAGGGGGTAGCCCTCGTCCTGCTGTTTCTCTACGGCACAGAAAGCATCGACGGGTTTGCGTCGATCTTGACGCTCCGCTCACTTGCGGTCGTTGCTGCGTTCCTCGGCCTTGCGGCGCTCGGTCAGACGATCGTGATTCTGATCGGTGGCTTGGATCTCTCGGTGCCGGCGTACATCGCCGTGGGATCGGTGTTTAGCTCCCAGGTTGCCGGAGCGGCACACTGGTCCATCGTTATCACCCTCGCGCTGCTCGTAGTGTTGACGGCAGCCGCCGGCGCCCTAACTGGGTTTATCGCAGACCGTTTCCAAGTGCAGTCGCTGGTGCTGACGCTGGGAGTACAGGCGATCGTGTTCGGGATCTTGCAGGTGTGGCTGAAGGGAGCGATCAATGGAACGCCACCGGCGTGGTTGGGAACTCTTGCTTCGCCAGCGACAAAGACCTTCGGCATCGGGATTCCCCCTATGGTTGTCATCTGGGCGGTTGTCGCCGTAATGGCGGCACTGACGCTTCGGCGTACAATAATCGGCCGGTGGATCTACGCCACCGGGGCGAATCCGCGTGCGGCCCGGCTAGCGCTAGTGCCCACGACTGCGGTGTGGATGATCGCCTTCGCCACGAGCGCGGTTGGCGCCTCGCTAGTTGGCGTTCTACTGTCCGGCTTTGCCGGTGGCGGCGGCTTGGCGATCGGCAACGATTACCTGTTCGAGAGCATCGCTGCGGTGGTCGTCGGCGGAACTGCGCTCGTGGGCGCACGGGGTGACTACTGGCGGACAGTCCTCGGGACGCTGTTGATCGTGCTCATTTCGACGATCTTGGTAGGCCATGGAGCTTCTGATGCGACCGAACAGATCATGTTCGGCGTGGTGATCCTGGTTGTCGTCTTTGGCTACGGACGTAACCGTCATCTCCGGAATCGAATCTGAACGTGACCTCGGTTTCGATGGTCGACTCGAAGTCCGCTGGCTGCCGGCTCAAGCACGTATCGCCACCCGCGATCCACCGCTCCTCGGGGTGACGGTGACTCGGAATGTCTGTACTAGTCTAATTTTGGAAGGAGACAAGAGAACTTGGCGAGCATAAAGCGTGTACTGATCGTCGGGGCCGGGATCGCCGGCCTGACACTGGCCGGTGAACTACAACACCAGAACATCGAGGTCCGCGTCGTAGAGTTGGAACCCGAACCTGTCTTCCGCGGGATCGGGATAGCCCTACTTGCCCCAGCGCTTCGATCAATGCAGGCGATCGGACTGCTAGACGCCTGTATCGAGCGGGGAGTCCCCCACTACGTATTCAGGTCGTGCACAGCGGACGGGACATTGCTTGCCACGACCCCGCTGCAAGGGCTGCTGGGTTCCGAATATCCGCCGGCCATCGGCATCCCCCGTCCGGCGCTCGGGGATCTCCTTTACAAACGTGCCGCTGATGCGGGTGTCGATCTGCGATTCGGAGTCTCGGTGTCGGAGCTCCGAAATGAGGCTGACTCGGTCGAGGTCGGGTTTTCAGATGGCACCCACGGTCGCTTTGACCTCGTTGTCGGCGCCGACGGCTTGCGGTCTGCGGTCCGCGCGATGGTATTCCCCGAGGAGCCGCCACCAACATACCTGGGACAGCATGCCTGGCGCTTACGTGTCGGACATCGACCGGAGGACCTCGATTCGCAAGTTATCTTCCTGGGAGAGAAGACGCGCGCCGGGCTTAACCCGATTCTGCCCGACGATATGTACATCTATATCGTCCATCAGATCGGTGAGGACCAGCCCCGGATGACTCCCAAGCAGTCGCTTAGTCGGTTCCTGGATCTGCTCGGCGAATATGGCGGATCGGGCAAGTACGTA
>Ga0224557_1001991_pt1 | contig 18296 bp, 12 predicted proteins | sample 714S31014metaG_FD_180677 | JGI IMG/M metagenome (GOLD analysis project Ga0224557, IMG submission 180677) | Peat soil microbial communities from Stordalen Mire, Sweden - 717 S3 10-14 | ecosystem: Environmental > Terrestrial > Soil > Wetlands > Peat | place: Sweden: Norrbotten County, Stordalen...
GTAATTGCCTGCGGTGTCCAGCCGGAGAGCGAAGCGGGAAGATAATGCAGCGCATTCTGCGTCTCGGCCCGCGCTTTTTCCGCGGCGACAACGTTGTTCCCGTCGGCCTTGTTCACGGCCACCAGATCCGCAAGCTCCATAATGCCGCGCTTCATGCCTTGCAGTTCGTCACCGGCTCCCGCCAGCGTAATCAGCAGGAAGAAATCCACCATGCCATGAACCGCGGTCTCCGATTGTCCCACTCCAACGGTTTCAACCAGGATGTTTTGGTATCCGGCGGCCTCGCACAAAAGCATGGCCTCGCGCGTGCGCTGCGCAACTCCGCCCAACGATCCACGCGATGGTGAAGGCCGAATGAAGGCCATATCGCTTGAAGCGAGAGACTCCATCCTCGTTTTGTCGCCCAGGATGCTTCCTCCGGAAAGCTGGCTGCTCGGATCGATCGCGAGCACGGCAACTTTCTGCCGGTGACTGCTGATGAGATGCGAACCCAGAACTTCGATGATGCTGCTCTTGCCTGCGCCCGGAACGCCGGTAATGCCAACGCGCAGTGAGTTTCCGCTGTACTTGAGGCAGTCCTCGACAATGCGCTCGGCAAGCTCTCTATCGGTCGCGCGCGAACTCTCGATCAAGGTGATGGCCCGCGCCAGAATGGTGCGGTCGCCGCGCAAAATACCATCCATCAATTGCTGAGGCAACAGTTTGCGCTCCCGGTGCGCCGTGCGAGAGGCCAGCTCCTGCGGCGGTTCCGGCACAACGCAACCGGGCCTCACATGCAACGCGCTCTTGTTCGCGTCAGCCAATCAGTGAACTCCTTCAGCCGGGCATCCCGTCAGGATCTCGAGAATCCGCTGCGCTGCCACAGGTATCACCGTGCCCGGCCCAAAGATGCCCGCAACTCCGGCGTTGTACAGGAATTCGTAGTCTTGCGGAGGGATGACACCGCCAACCACAACCAGGATGTCGTCGCGCTGCACGTTGCGAAGTTCTTCGATCAACTGCGGCACAAGCGTCTTGTGTCCCGCGGCCAATGAGGAGACACCCACAACGTGAACGTCGTTCTCAGCCGCATGGCGCGCAACTTCGCGCGGTGTCTGGAACAGCGGCCCGATGTCCACGTCAAAACCGATATCGGCGAATGCTGTCGCAATCACCTTCGCGCCGCGGTCATGACCGTCCTGCCCCATCTTGGCCACCAGGATGCGCGGACGCCGGCCCTCTGCCTTTTCAAACTCAACCACCAACTCCTGTGCCTTTCTGAACTCCGCTGCATTTCCGCTTTCCGCAGAGTAGACGCCCGCAATCGTCCGCGTAGTTGCCTGGTAACGCCCCCACACCTTTTCAAGTGCGCTTGAAATCTCGCCCAGGGTTGCCCTCTTGCGCGCCGCGTCTACGGCACATTCCAGCAAGTTGCATTCGCCGCCAGCCGCGCACTGTTCAAGCTCTTCGAGCGACAGCCTTACGGCATCGTTATCACGATCGCGCTTGAGTTGAGCCAGGCGGTCGATCTGCGACAAGCGAACCGCGTTGTTGTCGATATCGAGAACCGGCACCTCGGTTTCCTCGGCCGTGCGATAAGCATTCAGGCCGACAATCAGGTCCGCGCCGGAATCGATGCGCGCCTGCCTCCGCGCCGCAGCCTCTTCAATCCGCATCTTCGGCACGCCGGTCTCAATCGCCTTCGCCATCCCGCCCAGGCCTTCCACCTCTTCAATCAACTCCCACGCCGAATGCATCAGTTCGTGCGTCAGCCGCTCAATATAATACGACCCGGCCCATGGGTCCACGACGCGAGTTATATTCGTCTCCTGCTGCAGATAGATCTGAGTGTTGCGGGCGATGCGCGCAGAGAAATCCGTGGGCAAAGCCAGCGCTTCATCCAGAGCGTTCGTGTGCAGCGACTGCGTGTGCCCGAATGCCGCGGCCAGCGCCTCCACGCAGGTGCGCACGACATTATTGAAGGGGTCCTGGGCTGTGAGGCTCCATCCCGAGGTCTGCGAATGCGTGCGCAGCGCCAGCGACTTTGGATTCTTGGGATGAAACGTATTGACCAGTTTCGCCCACAGCATGCGCGCGGCACGCATCTTGGCAATCTCCATAAAGTGGTTCATGCCGATGCCCCAGAAGAACGAAATCCGCGGCGCAAAACTGTCCACATCGAGTCCCGCTTTCACGCCCGTGCGCAGATACTCCAGTCCGTCGGCGAGCGTATAGGCCAATTCGAGATCCGCGGTCGCGCCGGCTTCCTGCATGTGGTATCCGCTCACGCTGATGCAGTTGAATTTCGGCATATGCGCCGCGCAATAGCGGAAAATGTCGCCGACAATCCGCATCGAGCCCGCAGGCGGATAGATATAGGTGTTGCGGACCATGAACTCTTTCAGAATGTCGTTTTGAATGGTGCCGCTCAGCTTTGCCGGATCAACACCCTGGTCCTCGGCGGCTACGATGTAGAACGCCATGATGGGCAGCACCGCGCCGTTCATGGTCATCGACACCGACATCTGATCCAGGGGAATCTCGTCGAAAAGAATCTTCATGTCGAGCACTGAATCGATTGCGACGCCCGCCTTGCCCACGTCCCCGGTGACGCGCTCGTGGTCTGAGTCGTACCCGCGATGCGTTGCAAGGTCGAATGCGACGGAAAGCCCTCGCTGTCCTGCAGCAAGATTGCGGCGATAGAATGCGTTGGACTCTTCAGCTGTTGAGAATCCTGCATATTGCCGGATCGTCCACGGATGCATCACATACATTGAACTGTAAGGCCCGCGCAGATAAGGCGGAATTCCGGCGGCATAGTCGAGATGCTCGAGCCCTTCAAGGTCCTGCTGCGTGTAGAAGCTCTTGACCGCAATGTGTTCGGGACTGAGCCACTCCTCGCACAAGGGCGCGCACTCCTGTGCCGCCGGAGGCTCGAAATCGATCTTTGAAAAGTCTGGGCGCGAAAAATCTGGGCGCATCGCTAGGCCTCTATTCCCAATCGCTGTTGCCACGCTGTCAAAAACTCAATCGGGTTGCAGCGGACATGAATGAAATCGGCAACTCCGAGTTCGCGCAATTGATCCGCCGACGCGGGATTCCCGGCGACAATCACCGGCACACTGCAACCCAGCGTCTTGAGCATGGTGAAAAGTTCGGCAGCAAGCCCGGCGTATTCGGCATCTGAACTGCAAAGCACGATAAGGTCCGCGTTGCCCGGTGCAATCTCACCTGCGCTTTCGAACCGCTGGGTGACGAGTTCAAAGCCCGCCGATGCGAGGAAGTGTTGTGCAAAGCCCGAACGCGCCGACCGCATCTTTACATCGCCGACCTCGGCAAGCAAAATTCGTGGTGTCTTGCCATTAAGGACCGCATGACGCTCGGTTCGCAGGCGGAGTTGCTCGTAGCTCCGCGCGCCGCGCCGCTCTACCGATCTGTGCATTGGGTCGATCCGATCGAGGGCCTTTTCTGAGGGGTCTGCATATTGATTGGTTCCGGTAAACACGCGCCGCCGCTCGACCACGGCTTTCTCGCGCGCAGCCATGGACTCATTCAAAGCCTTGGCAAGCTGCCCGCTCGCATTGGCCTTTCCGAAGCCGCCCGCGCTTTCGATGCCTTGCATGATCTTCCAGCTTTCGCGGGCAATAAAATCCGTAAGGAACTCCAGGTAGTACGAACCAGCCCCGGCATCGGCAACCCGCGAAAGCAGTGCCTCCTGCTTCAGCACGATCTGTGTATTGCGGGCCATCCTGCGGCTCGCTTCGTTTGGAGCTCGGTAGCACTCGTCGAAGGCAGCCACCGAAATGGAGTCCGCGCCGCCGAGAGCGGCGGACATGGCCTCAGTGGTTGCGCGAAGAATGTTCACGTGCGGGTCGTAGATGGTCTTGTTCCAGCGCGACGAGCGCGCGTGGATGCGCGCCGGAACGCTCTGCTGTTTTCCGCCGAAGCTCTCCTGAACCCTCGCCCACAAAATACGGAATGCGCGAAGCTTGGCAATCTGGAAGAAATAATTTGCGCCAATGGCAAAGGAAAACTCGATTGCGGCGGCCGCTCGATCAACCTCAATAGTGCGCGACGTCATTTCCCCAAGGAAGTCAATGGCCGCTGCAAGCGTAAAGCCGATTTCCTGTACAGCGCTTGCGCCGGATTCTTCAAATCCGGAACCGTCGATGGTAAAAGGCACAAACCCAGGTGGTAAAGCGAGGAGGATCTCGGCCGCGAACGCGGGACTCTCGAATGGATTCCATCCTGAAGACAACTGAGCCGAAGCTGATCGCTCTTTTTCGCGCGTAGTTAATAGACGAAGGAGAGCCTTACCTGCATTTTGAAAATGGATGGGAACTTCCTGAAGGTTGACGAGAAGCAGGGCAAGATCCGAGCCGTTCTGAACGTTTGCATGGAGGAAGGCAATCTGCTCCGCGCCGGCGGCTACTGCACGCTGCGCTGCTTGATTCGCCTCTTCGGGATTGATCGCGTCAATCTCTTCGCGAATGAGCCAGTCGCCGTCCAATCGCCTGCCCGCCGCGATCGACGAGCAGGCGCGCGACTGACGCAAGGAGTCCAGCCCGGCAATGTCTTCCTTCCGGTAGTAGGGCTTTACCGCGAGACCCTCCTCCGTCTGCCACATCAGCTTCCTCGCGTAGTCAGCGCCTTTCAGGTCCTTGCGGATCGCCTCTTCCCACGCCTCGGTGCTTACAGGAGGAAACTCTTCGAGCAGCTTGTCGGATGCCATCTTCATTCACTTGCTTTCAGGGTCTTCAACAACTTCAATAAGAAACCCAAAGGGAAAATCGGCCCGGGATTTGGGATGAACGAAAAAGACCGTCGTTCCTCGCGAGCCTTTGCGCGGCGCTTTGTCGATGAGTTGAAAGCCGAGCGCCTTCATGGCGTCGAACGCATGCTGCGCGTTCTCCACGCGGAAGGCAATGTGGGCAAAGCCCCCTCGGCCGCCGTTCCGCTCGATCGTCTTTTGCACGGGAGAGTCGGCGCTTAATGGCTCGAGCAGTTGAATAAGGTTCGGCCCGCCGCCCATATCCAGCAGCACTTCACGCACCTGGTCGCCTCCAAGCACGTCTTCACGATGAACCACGTTAAAGCCCAGCATCTCGTAGGCCTTTACCTGGCCTTCCAACTCGCCTTGCCTTACAGCAATTGCCACGTGATCGATAAATTTAATTCCAGGTACCTGCATTAACTCATTACGAATGCTGCTCACAAACTGCCTTTCTTTAAGCCCGCTATAAAACGGTGCGGCGGCTATTCCACTTCAATCAGCACCTGGTGCGCTTTTACCGGGTCTCCCGGCGCAATATGCACGCTTTTCACGCGCCCGGTCTGATGCGCCGTGATGGAGGTTTCCATCTTCATCGCTTCCAGCACAACGATCACGTCGTTTGGCTGAATCTCCTGACCCGGTGTTACATTCACCCTGATCACCAGTGCCGCAAGCGGGCTGCAGTAGTGCTTCAGATTCGCAGCATGCTCTTCCACGGCGTGGGCTGGTGCGTGAGCCACCGGGCTCGGCATCGGCCGGGCTGTGGAGACGACAGGTGGATACGGCGGATAATTGTCCGGGCTCTCGGCCTCGTCCAGCACCTCAACTTCCGCCTGGTAAGTCTTGCCATCGATCTTGATCTGAAGCTTCAACGTGCGGCGACCTTTCCTTGAAATCTGTCTCGACTCAACTTTCCGTCGATCTACTGTTTTGTGCGCAGGTTATGCGATGCCTGAACGTTTGCGCGTCCTTGGCGTGTCCAACGGCTTACTGGATCTGAGGGTGAATGCAGCAGTTCAATCGAGCCAATGCGGAGATTTGCGCCCAGCATTGCCGTTGCAGCAGCTGCGATCACAGCCAGAATCTCCGGCGGGATCCGCTCCTCATCAGGCCCAGAGCCGTCTCTCGCTGCTTTGGCTGTCACATTCGATTGCATGCGCACATTTCCTTCTCTAGAGCGGGATTAGTCCGTGCTTCTTCTGTGGCCGCAGTTCCCGCTTGGTGTGCAGCGATTCAAGAGCCTCGGCTAGATACTTCCGCGTTTCGGCGGGTTCGATGATGTCGTCTACCAGGCGACGGCCGGCTGCAACGTAGGGATTGGCAAACGTCTCCCGATACTCGTTCACCAGTTCTTTGCGGCGTGCATCCTGGTCGTCGGCGCCGTCGATTTCGCGGCGGAATACAATTTCCGCCGCTCCCTCGGCGCCCATCACTGCAATCTCTGCCGTGGGCCACGCCACCACGCGATCCGCGCCCAGGCCTTTCGAGCACATGGCGATATATGCGCCGCCATACGCTTTGCGCAGCACCACCGTAATCTTCGGAACCGTAGACGCCGAATAGGCAAACAGCAACTTGGCTCCATGGCGGATAATGCCGCCGCGCTCCTGTTCCACTCCAGGCAAAAAGCCCGGCACATCCACAAAGGTGAGCAACGGAATGCTGAAAGCGTTGCAGAAGCGAACAAAGCGCGCCGACTTGTCTGACGCATCAATGTCCAGCGCTCCCGCCATCACGCAAGGCTGATTGGCGATGATGCCCACCGGACGCCCCTGCAACCGCCCAAACCCGATGACAATATTCGCCGCGAACCCTGACTGGATCTCGAGAAAATCCTGGTAGTCCACAATCCGTGAAATCACGGCTCTCACGTCGTAGGCAATCTTCGGGTCCGTCGGAACCACGCTGTTCATGTCCGAGTCCGTCTTGATTTTTGCGCTGAACGGCATGCGCGGCGGATCTTCAAGGTTGTTCGACGGCATAAAGCTAAGCAGGCGCCGGCAAAGTTGAATCGCCTCGTCATCGTCTTTCGCGATCAGGTGCACCACGCCCGAGTTGTTCATCTGCGACTCTGGACCGCCAAGCTCCTCCGCGCTCACCACCTCGCCCGTCACCTGCTTGATCACCTGCGGCCCGGTGATAAACATCCGCCCCTGCCTGGTCTGAATCACAAAGTCGGTCAGCGCAGGGCTATACGCCGCGCCGCCCGCGCACGGTCCGCAAATCAGCGAGATCTGCGGCACCGTGCCCGACAGCATCACATTGTTGTAGAACACCCGCGCATAGCCGGCCAGGCTGTCAATGCCTTCCTGCACGCGCGCCCCGCCCGAGTCGTTAATAAAGATGAAGGGGCTGCCCGTCTTCAGTGACATGCCCATCATGTCGGCAACTTTGTTGCTGTGGGTCTCGCCCGCGGCGCCGCCCGCCACCGTAAAATCCTGGCTGGCCAGGTGAACCAGCCGGCCATCGATGGTCGCGCATCCGGTCACAACTCCGTCCGCCGGCAAATCCTTATCGGCCATGCCAAAGTAAGTGGCCCGATGCCGCGCGTACATGCCGATCTCTTCAAAGCTTTCCTTATCCGCCAGCCTGGTCACGCGCTCCCGCGCCGACAGCTTGCCCGATTCGTGCTGCTTTGCGATGCGTTCCTTGCCGCCGCCAAGTTCAACCTCGGCCCGCTTCGCGCGAAGATCGGCAACCATATCCGCCATCGTTGCTGCTTTCGGGACCTCTTTTTCTCTTGCCATTCCTGCTCCACGGTTCGTCCGTTTGAACCGAATCAATCAATCGATTGCCCAAGCCCGCGTCTCTCTGCGCTCTCAGGATTGTTTTCTAATCCGGCGGCCAGCCCCGGCCGAGTTCAAAAAGTAAGGTCGCCCCTCAGCCGTCTCCGGCGCCCGGGAAAAACCCCTCCATCGCTGGAATTCTATCCCCCCAATCCCTGACCCGGATGTGATGCAAACCACTCAACTTAAGCGGTGCCCTGAACCGATCGTCAACCGCACTGGAGTTCCCTAACCATTGCTATCGATGGAGTTAGCCTGGGTGCCACGAGCGCCCGGGGTCCCCCTCGATAAGGACGAAGACATTGTCAAGCGCACACTAATCCTGTGCGGTGCGTGAGCACCGTTTGTCTTGCCAGAGGGTTGAGGACCGGAGCTCTGGTAGATTCACGCTGCATCACCAAACGGTGGGATCAACGTCCCACCAACCATCGATACGGCCAATAACAACCGGCCATGATGCCTCTATGCGGACATCCAGCCTACTGCTGGATGCGAGAGCGCCCACTCAATTCATCGGCATGGCTTTTGCCTGCCAGGGGCACAGCCGGGCTGCTCTCGATAAGGGCGATCTCTGGATAACCCACGTTCTGCCGCAACATCCAGTAGAGTCGCACTGCCAATTTCCTGGCCGCCGCCACCTTGGCCACGCCTTTCGCCTTGTGGTGGCAACGAGCCACATACTGCCTGCGAAATCCTTCATCCAGCCGATTCAACCAGCAACTGACGCATGAACCGGTTGCCCTGCTTGGTGATCGCGCCCAGCCGCTGCTTGCCGCCCGAGCTGTGCTCGCGCGGAATCAGACCCAGGTAACTGGCCACCTGATTGCTGTGCCTGAACCGGCTCACATCCCCGATCGTCAGCACAAACGCCAGCGACGTAATCGGCCCCACGCCCGGCTGCGTCATCAGCAGCCGCGCCTGTGGATGCTCACAGGCTGCCTGCTTCACCGCCTGGTCCAGTTCGTCCACGTGCCGGTCCAGCTCCCCGAGCAGACTCAGCAGATCTTCGCGCCGCCGCGCCGTCCAACCAGCCAAGGGAAGGGTTTCCAGATAAGCCCTCCCCCGAACGCTCCACAGGGCGCTCTTCTTCTGCACGCCACGGTTCAAAGCCAGATGCTGCAATCCGTTCTTGATCCGTGTCCGGATCTCCACCAGCTTGTGCCGGTGGATCAGCAACTGCCGCAAGTCCCGCTGCTCGGAGTTCGGCGTCCATAACCGCGGAAACCGGCTCTCCATCAGCAGCTTCAGAATGTGCCCTGCATCGCGACGGTCGGTCTTCTGCCGCCGCACATAGCTGGCTCGGATCTGAGCCGCATCGCCTATCCACACCACGTGGCCCAGACGCTCCGCCAACTCAATAAACCACTGGCTGTTGCCGCACGCCTCAATCCCGATCAGTGCCGGCGACTCCAGATCCCCATAGAAACGTTCCGCTTCGCCATCGCCGTGCAACAGCTTCAGCTCCGATATCTCTCCTGTCTCAGGATCGAAAACCGCAACCTGCTGCCACGCGGGATGGAAATCACATCCTACAATCTTCATAGAAGGCTTCTCCTGATCTTCGAACTCGTGGTCCTCAACCCACTCGTCACTCGATCTTCGCTGAAGCCTTCGTCCTTATCACATCAATTCATCGCAGTCGTTTCAATTCATCGCAGTCGTTTCATCGCGATGAGTGGGCGGCGAAGGTCTTTCGGCCGACCCCCATCGACGATGAGCACACTGCCGAAGGCCCATGCCGCAAAGTGAGCAGTATGGGACAGCCAATGCTGACCGGAAGGAGAACGATGGACATTGGGTGTATACCCGCCGCTAGCCGCCGGGCCGTGATTCATCCGGTCAGGAGCCCCGTGTACATTCTGGTTCGTCTTTGACGGGGTTTCAAGGGGGGTTTACAGGAAATTGACCCGATCTGGCTACGCTTCCCCCATGAACCTTCTCCACGGCAAAAGCCTGTTGGTTGCAATGGCATTTGTCTCCCTTGCCACTGGTGCGCGGCCGGAGAACGGGAATGTCGGCATGTCCGGCGGACTCTCGGCCGCGCAGATTGTGGAGCAGATGCAAAGCCGCGATCAGACGCGCACTGAGGAATTGAAACATTACAGGACGCTTCGCCAATACGAGGTGGAGTACCGCGGTCTTGGCACTTTGGCAGCCAAAATGACCGTTGAAGTGAATTACGATATTGCCTCGGGCAAGAACCTTGAGATTGTTTCCCAGAGCGGCTCGAAGTTTTTGATTGAGAAGGTGCTCAAGCGGGCAGTGGAAAGCGAGAAGGAGGCGTTTCACGACAAGGCGTCGATGGCGCTGACCACGGCGAATTATAAGTTTCAACTGGTGGGGAATGATACCCTGGGCGGCCGTCCCGCCTATGTGCTCCATGTGGAGCCATGGTCGCCAAGCAAGTTTCTGTATCGCGGCAAGGCCTGGGTAGACGCGGCCGACTTCGCGGTGGCGAAGATGGAGACGCAGCCGGCCAAGAGCCCGTCCTTCTGGATTTCGCAAACGCTGATTCATTACACGGGGGTCAAGACGGACGGTTTCTGGATGCCGCAACAGATGCGCAGTGAAACCAGCGTGCGTGTGGGCGGCGCGGCCGTGCTGACAATCAATTACGGAAACTACGAGATCGCTTCGGATTTGCAGTGAGTGGTCGAGACATCGCGCGCCGGGTGTCCCAAGTCCGGATTTCCGGACCCGGGATCGAAAGCAAGCAGGCAAAGATGCCAGGATCTAAAAACTAAGAGCTGCTTTTAGATCCCCGCGTACCACGAGTAGCCATAGTCCGGTCCCGGCGATCCCTGGCCGCTGCCGAACTTCTTCATCGAATCGGCCACCGTAATGTGATTCACGAACTTTACGCTCTTGTAGCCCAACTGGCGCGGTACGCGCAGCCTGAGCGGCCCGCCGAACGGCACGGGAAGATCCCCATCGTTCATCCCCATGGTCAGAAACGTCTGCGGATGCTGCGCGTCGCCCAGGTCGATGCTGTCCCACCAGCCTCTCTCATACGAGCGGTACATGGCAAAGCGCGCTTCCGGCTTTAGGCCCGTCTCGCGCAGCACCGCACTGAGCGGCGTGCCGATCCACTCGGCCACATACGACCAGCCTTCCTCGCACACGACCTCCGTAATCTGGCTGCGCACACCAATGCTGCGCAGGTCGGCGAGCGAAAATACGGTGGGCCGCTCCACAAGTCCATCCACCACCAGCTGCCAATCTCTAAATCCGCCCGCCTGCAACAGCTTGAACGCGTCGGTCGGCGGTGCGAGGGCGTTGGGGAAGGGCTTTGGGGAAATTTGGCTGCGACTGAACTCGCGGGCCATGGAGTGGCGTGTGAGGAGGCGTTGCGCTGCGTAAGTGAGGGTCTCGCCGGGGCCAAATACGCCGCCGCTGTCGGGCGGAATCAAACCGTAGCTTCTGGCGAGACGGTCCATTACGCCCAATCCCGTCGCGCCTGCGGCAGCAGCCAGTCCGGTAGTGATCAGTTTGCGTCGCGAAATCGTCATGCGCTTTCCTCCTCTCCTGCGCTTGCGCCGCCAATCGTCATGGCGCGCATGCGCCTCCAGAATCCTCCCATTGCCACCATCGTCACGTGAACTACGAAGAAGATGACAAGCAAAATGGTGAAGAAAAAGTGCAGCGTGCGCGCCGATTGCCGTCCGCCGAGCACGCCAACAAACCACGGCATTGCCGCGTTGAACGAGGGCGACAGCGCCAGTCCTGTCCAGATCATCATTGGGAACAGAATGAAGATCACGGCGAGGTAAGCCAGGCGCTGCAGCGGGTTGTAGCTTTGCTCATCACCAGGAGGCGCACGTCGCAGATATTTGCGCATCACTGCCCAGTACGCCTGCCAGCTGCGCTGGCCTGAAACGGGAAAAAGATTCCGCTTGAAATGGCCACTGGTTACACCGTAAATGCCATAGACCAATGCCGTAATCACCAGTATCCATGCGGCTTCAAAGTGCATGGACCTGCTCCATCCGTTCTGGTCCGGCAACACATAGTTGTAGCCCGACGGCACCGTGTCTCGCGAGGAAGGAATGGGAATGCGGAACAGGGGCGTGGTGCCCGAGTTGCCGGTCTCGCCCCAGTAGAAGCGCGGATGGGAAATGATGAGTTCGATGCCGGTCACGAGCAGCGCTGCGAAGGCGACAAAGGTCAGCCAGTGCGTCACGCGCAGCAGGGCAGAGTGCCGGGTCGTCACTCCTGTGGGGCGTATTGTAGGTCGCGGGGAAGCGGCTGACACGAAGGGAGTGTACCACAGGAACTAGTGGACAGTGGACAGTGATGAGTGGTCAGAGATCAGGGATCAGAAAGGCAGGGAACAGGGAACAGGGAACAGAGATCAGCTTCTAGCTTCTAGCTGCTAGCTCCTAGCTTCCTTGGCTGCCCGTTTGCGACTCCGGGTCTGAAATCCGGTTGCTCATCTAACGGACGAAGACCTTTTCGTGGGGGCACGGGGCTTCATTTTTGACGGGGAATTTCTGGGTGCGGATTTTACGCGCACTGATTTTTCTGACTGCGGGTGGGAGACGATTTTTGCGAGAAATGGCTGCGGTGGCGCGACGATTTGGGCGTTGCTTGTGAACTGGTCTGCATTGTCTTTGACCAACTCGGCGGTTTTTTGAAGATCGGCTTTGACCAACTCGACAGTTGAAAGTAAAAAGTGCGTTTTTGGTCGTTTTTTGCGGAGTTTTGCAGAGTATTTCGGGATTCTCGCTACGCTTGAAACAGAAGGACAGGGGTCAGAGGTCAGAAGAGCAGGGAACGAGGGACCAAGGGAACAAGGGAACGAAGGACTTGAGACTTTGGAGTTGGATAATCGAGGGAGATTTGGAGCGATGAAGGTATCGGTGCATAAGTTGGCTCGGCGGAATCTGGATGTGGAGATGAGGCCGTTCCGGCAGGCGGGGATGGATAGGCATCCGACGCAGGCGGTGCTGCAGGCGGTGCGGAAGGCGCTGCGGATTCCTCCGCCGCGTCGGACGAGGGACGTCGGGCGCATGGCGAGAAGGAAGCGGGCCGAATTACTGAACCTTGGGGCGTTTTGCGTTACTGATCCCGCGGGGCCAAATATGCGACAGCAATCGGGGCAACCGATAACGGGATCAAACGGAAATACGTCGTTCCTAACTGCTGCCAGCCGAATCTTTTGAGCAACTTCTTGCCGGCCCCGTTCGGGTGACTTCCGGATCGGTCACACCCTGGAAGAGTCGAACGGATATCCAGAAAGATATCAGAAGGAATCGTGTGGGATTTCAGGGGCGAAGCCCTTCGCTAGACGGAATCTTCTTGTCTTTAGAACCTATCCATTGGAATTCTGCGCATCTTTGGCAGAATATTTTGTGAGGGGTACGCGAAAGCCAATATCCATGCGCCTTCGAGGCCAATTTGATGAAGGCTCCAACTTTTCGTTTTTGGACGCCTTTTTGGTTCCGGCTAGCCGGGTCAGGAAGCAAAAGCACAAGGTGACTTCGGTTTGTGAGCGACATAAGAAAAAGGCGGCAGTTCGTATTCGCAACTCCCGCGATCTGCTCAGGAAATATCTTCCTTGGCAGGCATGCACAACGACTGATTTCCTGTCTCCGAGCGACGCTATCAAAAGATGTTTGGACCAGTTCGTTTAGCGCCGTAGAGCGCCAGGTCTGCCACTTTATAGAGACTTTCCTCCGTGTTGCCGTCATCAGGAAATATGGCAGCTCCGATACTGCACCTGGCCGTCAGATTGGTGTCCTTGTAGGGTATCCCGGCGGTGAAACTGTCGAAGATTCGTCTGCAAATTACTTCGATCCCAGCTTTGTCGTGAGCGGAAACCACTAGGATGCCGAATTCATCGCCGCCTAGGCGAGCCGCGCAATCGGATTCTCTTACCGCCGCCCGCAGCCGTGTTGCAGTTTCGATCAACACTACATCCCCTGCGTCATGGCCGAACTCGTCGTTGATCCGCTTGAAGCGGTCAAGGTCAATTAACAGCAGCCCGAAGGACTCGCGATGGCGGTGAGCTAGAGCCAATCGAGTGCGAAACTGCTCGGTGAACATGCGCCGATTGGGCAAGGAGGTCAGCATGTCGTGGTAAGCGATCTCTTCGAGACGGCGTTGGCTTTCGTTCAACTCAACCGTTCGTTCGGCGACCTGCCGCTCCAGGAGTTCTTTGTTAGCCACCAAGGCCCGCACACGAAACCGCCATAGAGCGCGCGCCATGAGAAACGCTGCCACCAGGCAGGATGCGATAAACCACCAGGATTGCCACCAGGGCGGCTTGACGGAGAAGGCAAACTGCGCCGGAACCGGACTCCATGCGCCGTTCGGCCCCGCGGCCATTACCTCGAAGACATATTGCCCCGCGGGAAGCCCGGCATAATGGACGTCTCTTTCGCGGGTCTCATTCCATCCGTTCTCATAACCTTGCAAGCGGTATCGGAAACGAGTGCGGGTTTCGGATGAGTAGCTCAAGGCACTGAATTGAAATAGGAGAGAGCTCTGCCTATGCGGCAATATCGGTCGATCTCCGGCCTGAAACTCTTGCGAGCCTCCCTTGATCGATGTCAGCACGGCAGGCGGCGGAGAATTGGGAATCGGATAGGCCGGTGAGGTATAGCGCGAGAGCCCACGGGAGGTTCCGACCCAAACGTTATCTTTCCGGTCGACGTACAAGGCGCGATCGTCGCCATCATTCCAGATCAATCCGTCTTCGATGCCGTACTGACGCAAGCGGTCGTGTGCCAGCACGTTGACACCGTTGTCCGTGGAGGTCCAAAGCCGTCCGTCCCGATCGAACGCGAGTGCGTAGACCAGATCGGAGGAAAGGCCGTCCCGCTGGGTGAAGTGGGTTGTTTGAACCCGCTCGCCGTCGAGCCGAAGGCCAGTAATGCCGAGGGCATCGCGATAGGAAAGCCAGATTGCGCCCTTTCCCTGTGCGATCGCATTCAAAGTTCCAGACTTGAGTCCATCGCCTTTGGTGAAGACTCTCCAGCGGCTGCCATCGAAACGGGCCAGACCGGCTGACGTGGCAATCCAAACGACACCGCCTTCGTCTACCAGTACATCGCGGAACAGCGTCGATTCGGAAATGCTTGGGATGTCCATGTGCTCAAATTTCAGTTTGCCGGTGGCGTTGAGCGGCGCTAGGCTGCGGAAGCACCCCCCAGCTCCTACGGCCCAAAGCCGGCCTTGCCGGTCGAAAGCAATCTGAGCGACGTGCGTCGTCATCAATCCCGATGCGGCTCCGTAGGTCCGCAATAGGATGCCACCTTTGCTGAAGCGGATGATCCCGCTATTGTGAGTCCCAACGAAAATATCTCCTCCCGGCCCCTCCACAATAGCCAGAACCCGATCACCAGCCAGCTCGTTGTGGCTGGTCGATGAGCGTATGACTCTGCCGTCCGGTCCAAGGATGCTGAGCCCACTGCTGGTGCCAACCCACACCTGCCCTGCGCGATCCACTAAGATCGCCCAGATGATGTTGTCCACCAGTCCGTCCTCCTTTTTCCAGGAGAGCCATTCGCCCTGGCCCAGGCGGCGTATGAGGCCACCTCCACTCGTTCCCAGCCACAGCGATTCTTCGCGATCGAGGAGAACAGGGCCCACGGCATCTGCCGGAAGTCCATGCTGGGAGTCGATCAGGGTTCGATTGGCTCCCTCCAAAACCACCTCCCCGGAATCGCTCGAAACATACAGGCGGCCGTGGCCGTCGGCATAGAGGCGGCTGGACGGTGCGTGTGGAATGCCGGCGGAACGGTTCACGAACCGCGGCTGTCCTTGACCAAGCTCGAACAGTTGGGTCGCACTTCTTACCCAGAAATTGCCCAGGCTATCCTGGGCGAAAGCATCCCAATCGTCAACCGGCAAACCGGCGGACGATCCAATTGGTTCTGCCCTGTCTCCCTCCAGACGCCATACGTCGCCCTCTTTGCCAAACCACACATCCGTGCCGCTTACCAACAAGCCGCCAATCGAACCGGACACCACCTCGCTGAAGCGATACGATCGCGCGCCGTCCGGTATGCCGAGGACAATCCCGGAGTGATGTTCCAGATACATCCGGCCAAAGCGATCAAATGCGATTGCATGGAATTCTCCTTGCTCGCCCACATCCACCGCCTTGAACTGTGTTCCGGCCTGACGCGCTATCCCACTCTGCGTTGCCACCCAGAGAATGCCATCCGGTGATTCGGCGAGGCTATGAATTTCGGTGTTCGGTAAGCCCTCCGCACGGCCAAAGTGGCTGAATTCGCTGCCGTCATAGCGGAAGAGACCGTTATCTGTGCCGGCCCAAATATAACCGGTTCGATCCTGCAGAAGACAGTTGATCGCCAGATTGGACAAACCTTCGGCGGAACCGTATTGTCGGAACGTGAATCGCTGAGCCCATAGATTCGTCAACGGGCATAGCACCCATATTATCCAGAGACAAGCCACCCTGAGGTGCGCGAATGAGATCATGGTTCCTCAATTCTCCCTATCGGCATCCTGGGATACTTTCTCTAAGACTCATACGATGACGCGATGTCAGATTTCCAGCCTCGCAAACGTCGGCAGTGCTGGCTGCCCGTCCCAAGTGATCGCAGCATTTCAACCAACTCGGGGTGGAATTGATTCCAGCCAGATTCCTGCAACAAATGCTACCAGAAAACCAAAATTCTAATTAACTACACTATTTTCTGGCTGTTACAGCTTCTCTCCAGGATTACTCCCCTAATGTCGGCTTCTCGGATGTGATCGTGAAGCGTTCGGGCGGTTGCGGTTCGGCGATCGCACGTTCGGCGGATGGCGTCAGGGTAGTAGAGCAGGGGCTGAACAGGTTGCGGAAAGAGGTGCGTTTTCGTGTTCAGGTCGAAAAAAACATCCCTCGGGGGCTAAAGCCCACATTGATTTTGAGTCAGTTGCGGCGCAGCTGAAGCCGCGCCCTTTCAAAACATCGCGGCCATGAGAGTTTTTCCGCAACCTGTGAAGCCCGACGTTGATTTTGCGGCTTGTCCAGCCGGGCAGTTCCTTTTGCGGCAGGAGTAAACTCGTGCCCTGATACAAACCACTTCGTCAATGGAGTTTTTCCTCAACCTGTGGAGCCCGGCTGAATCGGAGGGGCTTTTCGTGAGGCTGAAGCCGTGCCCTTGTTACAAGGCCCGCATTGGTTTGGGGATTTTGTCGCTGGTGGGACCGGAGATTCTCCGGGGGCGTGATCGAAGGATCCGTGGCTAAAGCCGGGTTCATTAGGGGTCCGCATTCAGGGGCATGAATGCCCCTGCTCCCTCCGGGAAAACCGAATGCGCCGCCCACCCATCGCAAAAGGCGCGATGGATGGGGCACAGGGCCAGGATGACAGCACATTTATTTGCGGGTGGATTTGGTTTGCATAGAATTTGGGTATTTTTCGGTAGGCTTGATTTAGAACCAACGAAATGAAGCGAAGTGAAGAAGAAACGGGAGGGCTGATGATGGCCCTCCTTTTTAATTACGCAGGCCATCTCCGCGGCGCGTGCGCAGGGGAGACGAAATCCGGCAATCATCAATCATCACTGGCAATATTACTGACGATTCGTTTTCGGGGCGGTTCCGGTGCGGAGCTGACTCATGCTGCTCTCATGCGGGCACGAATGTTCGTGGGGCGTGGCCGGGTTCGAAACTGCGGGACTTTGGGAACGAGGGCGCAGCTTCTAGCTTCTAGCCTCTGGCTTTGAGTCGGTTTGTTGGGTGGTATCCCCGGTCCCCGAATGCTAGGGACCGGGGGCACCCGGCAGCGAAGATCGCCGAGGTGAGGAGCAGGATGAGACGGTCGCGCAGGGTTGGCGCGGAGATGTTGAAGCAGAGAAAACCATCTGTGCAGATTTGATCAGACCTTGCGGGGGGGGCACGGGATAATTTTGTTCGCGTCGTGCCGAAGGTTTCTCTCCGTCTAGTGTGATGCGATTCTCTTTGCGGGGCAGGCACGACAGAACGAGGAGACTTTTCTCATGCGACTATTCCGCCGTGCACGTTGGCTTCTGTTGGCGCTTCTGATTTCTGTTTTTCCCGCTTTTTTGCATGCACAAATCGTCATCAGTGTGGGTTTCGCTCCGCCCGAACTGCCTGTTTATGAACAGCCCTTCTGCCCCCAGGCCAACTGGATGTGGGTTCCCGGCTACTGGGCCTATGGCGAAGGGGACTACTACTGGGTTCCGGGCGCTTGGGTTCAGGCACCCTATGAGGGTGCCCTGTGGACGCCCTACTACTGGGACTGGTACGGCGGTCGATACAGGTTCCATCGGGGCTACTGGGGCCGCCACGTAGGCTACTACGGCGGCGTGGACTACGGCTTTGGGTACGGGGGCATTGGTTTTACGGGAGGAGAATGGCGCGGCAACGAGTTTGCGTACAACACCGCGGTCATGCGTGTGAATGAGCGCGTGATTCACACCACCTACAACGACCCGGCGAGTGTGCAGAGAAACACAATCGCCAACCGGAGCCGCGTTTCTTATAGCGGCGGTCCGGGCGGGATTCAGCACGCTGCCACCCCGGGGGAGCGGGTTGCCGATCGCGATCAGCACACGGCTCCGACAAGTCTCCAGACACATCATGAGGAGACTGCAAAGGCCGACAAGTCAGCGTATGCCAAGGCGAATGGCGGACACCCACAGAACGCGGTTGCCGCCAAGCCGCTGGGCGAGGAAAAGCACGTCGCGGCGGCTGCGCCGAAGACAGAGGCAAGGCCGGAGACAAGAACTGCGCCGAAGGCTGAGGCCAGGCCAGAGGCACGAAGTGAGCCGAGGGCC
>Ga0224557_1001992_pt1 | contig 18278 bp, 9 predicted proteins | sample 714S31014metaG_FD_180677 | JGI IMG/M metagenome (GOLD analysis project Ga0224557, IMG submission 180677) | Peat soil microbial communities from Stordalen Mire, Sweden - 717 S3 10-14 | ecosystem: Environmental > Terrestrial > Soil > Wetlands > Peat | place: Sweden: Norrbotten County, Stordalen...
GCGACATGTAACCGCTCACCTTGGGGTGCACATCCACAACTTGGTAGGGCTGAAACTGCCCAGCCAAGGTCAGCACATGAGAGATATCGCCCCGCTGCGCCGTGGCGACCTTCGCGGATGGGACCGCAGCAGCTCTCGCTTCTGATCTGTTATCCGCCGTGTGGCAGGCAACAATGCTCGCCGTAAGCGGAAACGCCAATCCAATGGCGAAAATCGAGGGAGCTAGCCTTCGCATGTCTTGATTGCACCTCTTAGATCGAATTCTGTGATTGCTCGGCCTAAACAGGTGTGGCCCTTTCGCCATTGAAAAACGACACGCGACAACCGCCGATCAGCCCGAGGCGCATGCGGCAGTTGAATAAATGCGGAGAGGAAGAACTAGGTGAGAATCGGCGGAGGGCGAACTAAGAGGGTATTCAATAGGCCACGACGAATAAGCCAGGCACGATCCGTGCGGTGTCCCCTTTGACCTGACTCTTGCGGGTTCAATACGCTGAGTGCCAGCAATAGTGCGAAGAATCCAGCGGTCGGAGCGGTGTACCTAGTCGTAGTGGAGGTTTTCGTCCCGACTACGAGTCGGCTTCCCATCGTCCCAGTTTGCTCATTCCTGGAAAGGAGCTTAGCTTGGGGAATCTGGCGAGAAGATGCGTGAGGTGGGTCGTAAAGGGAGAGCTTATATTGCAGACCCCAGGTGAAGTCGCAAACAGCCAATCCCAGGTAGAGGAGCACCCCCCATGAGATCAAATGACCGAGTTGCGTTCCAATGTTGTACTTTCACCTGGAAAATGATCGAAGACTACCTGTTTAGGCTGACGCGGTCTGGATCGCGCTGCCAAGGCAAGAACTCACAAGCTGTTGGATAGCACCGTAGAGCAAATAGGTTGCTCAGCCGTCTTCAAATGGCAGGTGGTTATGGCAAGGATCGGTCCAGCGTGTCAACTAACCCCCACACGCAGGTATTCTCGCGTCAGGATGGCCCGCAATCGGGGCGCGATGGCTGAGTCACAGGAGATCTGCAGGGAGCGGCACCGGTCGATGGCAGTTTTCAAGTCGCGAATGAACGCGACGCAGGACGGGCACGCCTCGATGTGACCTCGCATCTGATCGCAGGTGAGAGGCTCTACCCTGCCATCCAGATACTCGGAGAGATTGGCGAAAAGATCGCGGCATTCGCTTGGGCGCTTAACTGGCTTGGCTTTGGACCTTCTGGGGTTTTTGGACTTGAGGACCTGATTCTCCCCAGGCTTTGAGATGCCCCTGAGGAGTTGGTTCATCTCCTTGCGCACACCTAGACGTGCCCGATGAAGCCGAATCCGCACCGTTCCCTGTTGCAGTCCGAGAATCAGTGCAACCTCTTCGGTTGTTAAATCTTCCATATCGTGAAGCACTAGCACGATGCGCAGGTTCGCCGGGATGCGAAGGATAGCCTGTTGAAGCAGGTCGTGCTGCTCGGCGTGAAGGTAGTTGCCTTCCGGACCTTTCCCGGCATCCTGAAGCAACGACCCCAAGTCTTCATCGCTCGGCATCAACTCGTCGAGGGAGAGCATATTTGCCGGAGCGTGGGCGGGCTTGCGGCGCATGCGCCAGCAGCGATTTCTTGTTACGGTATAAAGCCAGACTGCGAGAGCCTGCGGGTTTTGAATTTTGACCAGGTGCTTCAGTGAGCGGAAGAGTACCTCCTGCATGGTGTCTTCGGCATCCTCAGGATGTCCGCAGACCTTCATGCTGAAGGAATAGACCGTCTTCTGCAGAAGGCCTATCGCTTCTTCGACAGATTCAGGGGTGTTTTGGCCCAAGAGGTCTATGGCTCGGATCAGTTCAGGTCGCATCGACTGGGGTCACTTAGAGGCTCCACCAGTATACGACCCGGGACGTTGCCCTATTTGACGACGCTGCAGTTGGCATCTTTCAGGCCAAAGGCGCGCAAAATAGGCATAGCCGGACACCAGTTGGTGAATGTCGATTGCAGCAGATTGAGCCCGACGAAGACTGTGAGCAACAGCCAGTAGGGTGAAAGGTAATGCGCAAGCGCAATTGACAAGAGCACCATGACGCCTGCCATCAGGCGTACACCACGTTCGACTGTCATAGAGAATCTCCTTCTTCGCTTTCTGGTTGAGAGTCAGGCACGGCTTGATGCCGAGAATGAACCATGTAGTAAAGCACCGGAATAGTCGGCCACGAGAGGAATGTGGATGCGACCGCACCAGCAATCAGCGATAGTGCGAGTCCCTGAAAGATGGGATCGGTAAGAATCACGCTTGCACCGACAACAACCGCTGCCGCGGTCAGGAGCATGGGACGGAAGCGAGTTGCTCCCGCATCGATCACCGCATCGGCCAGCGGGATTCCCTGACGGATACGAAGTTCGATGAAGTCAACGAGAATAATCGAGTTGCGCACGATGATGCCGGCGCCAGCAATAAAGCCGATCATGGAAGTGGCCGTGAAGAATGCGCCCATCATTGCATGGGCGGGCATGATGCCCACCAATGTGAGGGGGATGGGAGCCATGATGATCAGCGGCACGATGAAGGAGCGGAACCAGCCCACCACAAGCACGTAGATGAGCACCAGCACCGCGGCGAATGCCAGGCCCATATCGCGGAATACTTCGATCGTGATATGCCACTCGCCGTCCCACTTCATCGAGTAGTGATCCGTGGACTCGGGCATCATGGAGTTATAGCGGGTGAGCGTGTATCCGGCCGGAAGGGTGAGATGGTCGAGATCCTTGTTCATTTTCAGAATGGCGTAGACCGGACTTTCTATTGCTCCCGCAACGTCGCCGGTGACATAGACCACGCGGCGCAGATTCTTGTGATAGATACTGCGCTCGATGGTCTTGTGCTCGACGATGACCAACTCGCGCAGCGACACCATGGAGCCGTCGGCGCCGGGTAGGCGAATATTGTCCAGTCCCTGCTCGGAAGAGCGATCGGCCCGGTCAAGTTCGACAATTGCCGGAACGGGTTCGCGAGCGGCCTGATCGTGCATGAGGCCGACCTGGGTTCCGGACAGGGCCAGCGCCAGGGCATGGGCCACGTCCGAGACCGCGATGCCGTGCTGCGCCGCCTTCACCTCGTCCACGCGGATCTGCAATCGCGGTTGCGGGTCTTCGACATACCAGTCCGCGTCCACAACACCTGCGGTGTGTTCGAAGATGGACTTGATCTGTTGCGCAACTTCGGCCTGGCCGGCGAGATCTGGGCCGTAGACCTCTGCGACGAGAGTCTGGATGACCGGCGGCCCCGGAGGCACTTCACTGACCTGAATGCGAGCGCCATACTGGTTGCCGATGGCATCGAGCAGCGGACGAAGCCGCTTGGCGATGCCATGGCTCTGCACACTGCGTTCCTTGGCCGGTAGCAGGTTTACCTGGATATCTGCCTGGTTCGGCTGGCTGCGCATGTAGTAGTGGCGCACCAGGCCATTGAAGTTATAGGGGCCCGAGGTGCCTGTGTAGGTCTGATAGTTGAGTACGTCCGGCTGCCGTGCAAGTTCATCTCCGAGCGCCTGGGCGACGCGCGCCGTCTGTTCCAGCGGCGTACCATCGGGCATGTTGATGACAACCTGTAGTTCGCTCTTGTTGTCGAATGGCAGCATTTTGACGCGCACCAACCCCAAAGGCACCAGCGCCATCGAGACCACCAGCAGGATGGCCACTCCTATGAAGAACAGGTAGCGATTGCGCGGAGACCGGATGAGCGGCGTCATGATGCGCCGATAGAGCTTGGTCCGCCAGTTCTCGGTTTCCGGCTCAAGGACCTTGGCCCCTTCAAGATGCTTGCCTAACAGGCGAAGCGCGGCCCAGGGAGAAACCACAAACGCTACCATCAGCGAGAAGAGCATGGCCGCAGAAGCGCCAACGGGGATGGGCCGCATGTAGGGGCCCATGAGCCCGCGGACAAAGGCCATTGGCAATACAGCCGCTATGACGGCGAAGGTGGCTAAGATGGTGGGATTGCCAACCTCCGCCACTGCCTCGACCGCAACGACGCTCATGGAGCGGCCATGATTCTCAGGCAAGCGGAAGTGGCGCACCATGTTTTCAACCACAACAATGGCGTCATCGACAAGAATGCCGATGGAGAAAATCAAAGCAAAGAGCGTGACACGATTGATGGTGTAGCCAAGGAAGTAAAACACCGACATGGTAAGCGCCAGCGTGACAGGGATAGCCAAAAGCACCACGCCTGATTCGCGCCATCCCAGGAAGAGAGCTACGAGAAGAGTCACAGACAACGTGGCCAGAAGCAAATGCTCAAGCAGTTCGTCCGACTTGTTCTTCGCTGTCTCTCCGTAGTTCCGCGTGGTGGTCACGGTGACGTCGCTAGGAATGCTGACTCCCTGCATCTCATGTACGCGTTTGAGGACAGCGTTCGAGATATCGGTTGCGTTGGTCCCTTTGCGTTTGGCCACGGTAATGGTCACGGCCGGATACTGGCCCATGCCCTGATGTGCCGCTGCGCCTGCTTTCGTGGTTCCATAGACAACGTAGTCCGATGGTTCCGCAGGACCATCGACGATTTTGTCGGCTACGTCGCGCAAATAAACCGGGCGACCGTGAACGACTCCAACAACCACAGCCTCCAGATCTTCGCGCTGGGTGAAAATGTTGCCGGCGTCGACGCGCACCTCCTGGTTGTTCTCAGAGAAGTTCCCAGCCTGCACGCTTGCGTTCGCGGCCTGCAGATGTCCGACAATTGCCATCGGCGACAGGTCATAGGCATTCAGCTTTTCAGTGCTCAGAACTACGCGCATGGTGCGGGGGAGACCACCGATGATCGACGTTTCCGATACATCGCCAATCTTCTCAATGTTGTGCTGCATCTCATCGGCGATGGCGCGCAGTTGATAGCCGTTGTAATGCTCACCCCAGAGCGTCATGGCCAGAATGGGCACATCGTCGATGGATCGCGCCTTGATGAGCGGCTGAGAAACGCCCGGCGGCATGCGATCGAAGTTCGAGTAGAGCTTGCTATAGACCTTGATCAGCGCATCTTCCTGCGGCGTGCCGACCAGGAAGCGGACGATGACCATGCTCTGTCCCGGAGCCGAGGTCGAATATACATATTCGACGCCGGAGATCTGGTGCACCAGATTCTCGATGGGCAGCGTCGCGCGCTCTTCCACCTCAGCAGGCGACGCGCCGGGCATGGCGGTCGTGATGTCCAGCATGGGAACGAGAATCTGCGGCTCTTCTTCGCGGGGAATGATGGCGACCGCGAAGATTCCGAGGGCAAGCGACGCGGCAATGAACAGCACTGTCAGTTTGGAGTTGATGAACGTATGTGCCAGGCGTCCGGCGATACCAAGATCTTGCGTCATGGGCGAACCCCTGCACTCGCCTCAATGCGCTTGCCGGCGATGTCACGGTCTGAAGGTGCATCCACAAGCTTTTCGCCCGCTGAGACGCCGGAGAGGACTTCCACAAGGTCTCCCTGCGGCGAGCCCAAAGTCAGGTAGCGAAGCTGCGCGATTCCCTGGCTATCGAGCACGTACGCGCAGGAAAGAGAGCCGCGCGAAACAACGGCGGAGCGTGGAATGAGGATCGCCTGCTTGGTGCCGTTGGCGAACATCGCCGTTCCATACATGCCCGCACGCATCTGAGTTGAGGAAGGGAGGTCGATCTTGACGAGGAAGCTGTGACTCGATGGATCGGCGGCAGGAACAATCTCCGCCACGGTCCCGGCCAGGTTGCCCGGTGAACCGCCATCGATCGCCACCGGCACCTTCATCCCCTTGTGAATCGCGCTAATTGCCGACTCATCCACCGACGCTTGAAGTTGCAGAGCCCCGGCCTGATCAACCTGGAGTAAGGGCACGCCCGGTGCGGCCATCGTCCCCGGATCGGCCATCCGCGCCGTCACCACGCCCGCGAATGGTGCAACCAGCCGCGTGTAACTCATCATCGTGCGCGCCCCGTTCTCCTGGGCTCGCGCCGCGTCGGTCTGCGCGCGCACAGCTTCAAGATTCGCTGCCGCTGCTTCGGCGCGCCGCGACACTTCGTCCATCTCCTGCGGGCTTACGCTCTTCTCGGACTGAAGCTGCTTGTACCGGTCGAGCGTGCTCGCCGCCAGTGCGGCGTTTGTCTGCGCGGCTACTTGCGCATTCTGAGCCGCCTTTACGCCCGCCTGCGCCTGCTCCACCGAAGCGTGCAACGCCGCATCGTCGAGTACCACCAGGGTTTGTCCGGCCCTTACGCTGTCGCCCTCGTGCACCAGCACCTGCTGGATGCGGCCCATCACCTGTGCCGAAACCACGGCGGATTCCCTGGCATGAACAGTGCCCGTGGAGCTCAGGCCGAGCGGCACTTGTTGTTGCTGGCTTTCAACAATCCGCGCCTCCACGGTTTGTGTTGCTGCCGGCGTTGCGGCAGACTCACCGCCATGGCAACCGGCAATCAGCGCAGCGGAAGCGCCAAGCAAACTCAACCACAAGACATTCTTCATTGCAATTCCTCCGCAGCATCGGGAGTCAGAGCCCCGGTCGCGTATAAAAGTTCGCTATAGGCCATGGCATTTCCGTAGACGGCATGCCAGTAGTTGGATTGGCTTTCCCGCTCGGCATCCTCAGCCCGCAGCAGATCGGTGATGGTGGCAAGTCCCGCGCTGTAGCGGTTCTTCAAAATGCGAAGGCTTTCGGCGGAGTCGTTCATTGCAGCCCGAGCTGTATCCAGCGAGAGTGCCGCAGTCTGCCGGTGAATGTGCGCCTGGCTCACCTGGAGCCGCAGATGCTGCTGCGTGGCCGTGACTTGCGCGTCGATCTTCTGTTTTGCCGCGCTCTCACGGGCCAGCTGCGCGCGCTTGCCCAGGGGCAGAAGGTCCACATTGATCTGCACGCCGGCCACCCAATTGTTTCCGCCTGAGCCGGCAAACGATGTGCGGTCCTCTTCCCAGTTGCCGTAGGCGCTCACGCGCGGACCAAAGTCTGATTTTGCCGCACCCAATGCGGATGCCTGTGCCGATTGCGCCTGCCCCAGCGCTATCAGATCCGGCCGTGTCTTGACGGCTATGGCAATCTCGTCTTCCAGCCCGCCTTGCGGAAACGTATGCGGCTCAATTGGCTTGAGCTCGCTTTCCTTCAGATCGGGAACGCCCATCGCCTCGCGCAATGCCGCCCATGCAAGTTCCAGGTCGCCCTGGGCCGCAATCAGTTCCTGCTTGCGCGCGGCCACATTCACGTCGGCCGACATCCGATCTGACTCCACGGCGAGGCCAGCCTTCACGTGCTCGTCTACAGAATTTAGCAGTGCCGCCGCTGTCTGCTGCTCGTGCTGGGCTACATCGACGGCTCGCTGTGCGTAAAGCACTTGCTGATACGCTCCGACGACCCCGAACACAATCTGCTGATCGACTGCTTTGGCCGATGAAGAAGCGCTTTGCTTGAAGAGGTCCGCGCGGTGAATCTGCTTTTGCGTCTTGAACGAATCGAACGCTATCCACTGCCCGGAGAAGCGCGTTGAGAAGTCCCCGATGGGTTGCGGAAAATTAAGCGCGTTGAGCGCAAAATCCGCCTGCGTGAACTGCCGTTGCCGCAGACGGGTCCCGAAGGCATAGACGGGGTCGTTACCACGCGATATGTCCTCAGTAAAGCCGAGTTGGGGCAGCAGCGCGGTGCGCGCCATCGTGGCGGCGGATTTTGCCTCCTGGTTACCGGCACGCGCAATTGCGACCTCAGGGCTTTGCAACAGAGCCATATCGATGGCCTGCCGAAGCGTCAGCGGTTCCTGCGCCACGAGGGCCGATCCCAAATTACAAAGCAGGAGAGATAGGCCCATAAATGGAAAAAGGCGAGAAGGCTTTGGGTGAAACATACTTGGATATTGCATTCATTGGAATAAAGTCCACGAACAAGGAATTCGTTACAAAAGTGCATGAAATAAGATTTGCCTGTACCGATGACTGCCCCCGCGATACAGCCTCCCGAAGTAGGACGTCCGGCGGGTTTGAAGGCACAGCAAGCCAGAGAAGCGCTACGCGGGGGATAACGGAAGGGTGAGATTCAGGAAGTCTGTGGCAGGGCTGGTATTCAAAAGGTTGATTTCTAATCGTTTGTCGTCCAAAGGGGAGGCCAGCGTCGAAGCTGCGGCTCTCAGAGGCCAGGCTGCCTTGAGGTGAACACCGGACCCGGTGATCGCCTTACTGTCTGTCGGGGACGAAGGCCGAGACAGGAATGGTGACCGACCCCATTCGGCCTGAGTTTCTGTCCACGACAAGAATACGCAGCGAAGCCGTACCCGGCTGCAACTGAACGAGATGTTCGTAAGGAATGCCTGTGGACAGCAACTTCTGATACGTCGAAGACTTCAGCCGCAGCCCCAGCGTTTGCCCCTCGACCTGCGCATGGAGGCCCGCATCGTCGCGCTGGATGAAGAAGACATCCAGCTTGTCCATCAAGCGCTCCGACTGCTGTTCCACAGCCAGCCCACCAGCCGCGATGTTGAGCTTCAAGTCGGCGCGCTGCTCCATGCGGGGCACTTTGGTGGTTACTGTCAATTCATTTGCATCCGCAGGTTGCCATACAGCCTGCTGGAAGCGGTCCTTCAGAGTGGCCGGCTCTTTCGTGTAGAGGTAGCCAGTACGGTAGCTCAACGTGAGGCCGCGCTGTTTGCCGATGAGCTTGACCGTGATGGCATGGTAATGGCCATCTGCCGGTTGATCCGGAGAAAAGCTCAGCAGATACGTGGCATTACCGTCGTCCACGATCTGCGCAAGCGCGGCCAGCAGATCCCCGGATCGCCTGATCGCGCGCCCCCCGGTGGCCTCTGCCACTTGGCGAACGGGCCACTGGATGGGGTGAACATCCTCCAGCATCTCAGCCTTGTTACGCCCTGATTGGTCGATCGGAATGCTCCCCGCCTGGGGGTTAATCGGAGTAAGTTCCACGCTACGGTGTTGGATGTCGGCGGCAATTGCAGATGTCTCCAGTTGCGAAATATCGAAGGGATAGACGGCCACATGCGCGTCGTTCATGGCCTCCTGCGCGCGCAGGACAAAACTGTCGAGGAGACCGGGGTTCCGGTCGGCGCCAACTTCCTGATCGCGCCAATCGGCGAAGACGTTGTCGGTGGAGAACCAGACCAGGTTCTTGTGCCCGCCAACAGCGCCCAGCCGGCGCGCCACACCGACGAGAATAATCAGCGACGCACGCGCTGGGTTGCTCCCCATGGTGAGTAGCTGAGGATCGACGGGAGAAAGCCCGACCGGCAAATCCGCTTGATTGCCGTTCACTGAATTGAGGTCGGAGACGTTGTGCACTTCACTGAACCGCTGGCGGTTGCGTGTCTCTTCGTCTTGAGCTTGCGCAACGGACTGCGCCGTGGGCATCCACTTTTGCAGCCGCGCGCTCACCGCGACGTGATCGGTGGTGACCTCCGCCAGCACGCGAAAGCCGAAGCTGTTCATGGTGTAGAGACCAATGCGCTCGTCCGGCGGCGCAGAGGCAAGGAATTGGAGCATTTGCGTGCGGGCGTTATTCAGGTCGCTCCAGGCAATGTGACTCTCATCGATGAGCAGAATCGTAGCTCCAGCCTGGGAGGTTGTATTTGGTGGTGAACCTGCCGCCGCATCGACAGACCGGTTTGAAAACGTAACTTCGGGCGAAACGGCTAGCGTATGGCCTGGGTCTGGCGAAACAGATTCGACAGAACTGAAGAATTTAATCTCCTGTCTGCGTCCGTTGTCAAAGACCTCGATATCGTCCGCTTTCAGGCCGTTTACCGGGTGACCCTTCTTATCGACGGCCACCAGGCTCACATCCACCAGCCGCGTAGTGACTTTGAGTGTGTAGCCGAAGGGATGGTCGAGTGCAGCGGTGCCGGGCTGATCGGACTCGTTGCTGCCCGGCTGGTCGCTGGCCGTTTCAAGGCTGATCTCGGGTTCCGTCGGGGCCGCAGGCACAGCCACTGTTACCGGCGCCGGGAGCGGAGCCGTCATGTCCGCCGTTGCAGGAGCGGCGCTGACCTGGTCAGCCTTAGACGAGTCTGTGTTTGCAGGCGGCGCGGTTTGCGGGCTCATCGAGACCGCGCCCGCGGCAATGGGCGAGGGCGCATTGGCGGCCGGCTCAACGCCGTTCCAGGCCATAATGCGTGTCTCCGAGCCGAAGCGGCGATATCGCTCAAAGACAGCATCATTCAGGAATATCTTAACTGGTCCCTTGTAAATCTCCACTGGATGCATCCCCAAAGTAGGTTGTGACGTGTGCGCCGACAACAGGGAGACGCTCCGCAGGGGGCAAATAAAGCTCTCTCCGCCTATATCAACGGCGCCGTATTCAACCATCAAGCGGCTCTTGGAGACAACTTCATAAGGCGGCATCTCCGCTTCCAGTGTGATGCGGAGAATTGCGCCGTTCGTCGGGTCGAATGCAATTTCACCATGATAAGCGGCCACTTCGGCGAACGAGTGCAAGTCCCCTGGCCTATCAGTGTCGTTGCGGATCCCGCTCGGTAAACAGCTAAAACACACCGAGTAATGCGATTGTTCCCTGAGCACCGAGTAGTGGAAGACCGCCTCTGTGCCATTCGCTCCCACTTCCCAGCGGCTCCATGTAATTTTGCCCTTGAGAGCATCTCCCACCACTGTGCTCAGGATCGGCCCAAACAGTCCCTCCGTGAACAGCCCTTGCTCTTGCGATTCGTATCCCTTGATCTTCGCCGCTGCCTTCTCGAAAACCTCATGGCCGTCACGGTACGTCATCAGGACATTGGACCTGCCTACGACGTGCAAAGGCAGATGGATCAAGGTGGTCATTCCCACTCTCCCTTGAATGTCCTCTAGCGGCTGATCCTCAAAGCGGGTCGTATCGCGCGTGGCAATAAAATTGGGCAACTGGCGAAGGGTCGTATTCACATAATTCACGACCGAGACCAGCATATGGCGCAGTGCGGCTGGGTCCGGCGTGGGGTTAGCGGGAGTTTCCGCTGCCGGAGGATCGAGGAAAACCGACGAGTCGGCCAGCGCAACCAGCGCCTGCTGGGACATTTCGTCCCGCAAGCCTGCCTTCAATCGCGCCAGCTTGGCTGTGCTCAGCCGTTCGGCCAGCACCATCCCGGACAGTTGCCGCGCAACGTCGGCGTCCGCCTGATGCGCGTCCTCGGATGCTGCCAGTGCCTGCTCTAACTCTTCCACCGAAATGCTGGTTGAAGGCTGAGCAGCGGCAGAAACGACCAAGACTGCCACGAGCACCAGCAAGATCGATTTACGCATCGCACTGCCTCCATCATCCGCCGAGGTGAGTATAGATCAGGAGGATGAGGCTATGTGATTCTCGGGGAGTTTGAGTCCAACACTCCGCTCTTCAGTGCGCTTTCTGAATAGATCGACCGCGTCGCCCTTGCGCCCAGCCTTCTCGCGCCTCAGCTTGCCGTCAGCGTCACGATACCTCACCCAATACACGCCGCTTCCAGGTTAAGGTCTGCAGTCTGAGGGAATATTTTCAGGATAAGTTATTTATTTTTTTTGGTGCCCAGAGGGGGACTTGAACCCCCACGGCCTTGCGGCCTGCGGATTTTAAGTCCGCTGCGTCTGCCAATTTCGCCATCCGGGCCCTGCCCTCATTCTATTAAATCGCGCTCCAAAATCCCGCATGAAACTTCACCTGTACATCGTGCTCGACTAAAGCCCCATCGCCACTGAGATCGCCGCAACATCGCCGATCCGCTCACCCAACGCTGCCGGCACAACCTGGCAAATCTTCACTGATGCCGGCAATGCCTCGCGCTCCATCGCCCGCCGCGCCGGCTCAAGCAGTCTTTCCCCCATCCGCATTGCCAGCCCTCCAATCACAATTCGCTCCGGATTGAACAAATCCACCAGGATCGCTAACGCCTCGCCCAGTCGGCAGCCCGTGTCCCGAATAATCCGTCTGGCCAGTTCATCCCCTTGCTGTGCGGCATCTGAAACGTCCTTCGCAGTCACCACTCCATTTGCAGTCAGTTTCGCGCTCAACAGGGTCGCCGCTCCCACACTAATTGCGGATTCCACCTCCTGCCGCGCCACTTGCGCCATTCCTCCCCCGCTCACCCATCCTTCCACCGAGCCCGCCTTGTTGTAACCTACCGGCCCACTCGGGCTCAGCCGCACGTGCCCAATCTCGCCGGCCTGCCCCGAGGCTCCGCTCAAAAGTCGACCGTCCACAATCACTCCCGCGCCGAATCCCGTTCCCATGGTCAGGAAGATCATGTGGCGCGTTCCCTGTCCCGCTCCGAATCGGTGCTCGGCAACAGCTCCGGCGTTGGCGTCATTTTCAATTCTGCACGCCAGTCCAAATTCTTCGTGAAGAATCGAGGTAATCGGCACGTCGACCCAGGTGGAAAGGTTCGGTGGCGCCATGATCACGCCAGACGACTGGTCCAGCGGTCCGCCACAGCTCACGCCAATGGCGCCCAACCGCGCGCGCTCCACTCCCTCGCGATCGATGAGCTTGTAAATGGATTCCTTGACCAGTTCGATGGCCCGCTGCGGGCCTTGTTCGGGCAGTGTGGCGAATTCGATGCGGCCCAGCACTACCGGCGGTTCCGAAGAAAGCACAACAGCGGTTTTGGTGCCGCCGATGTCTACGCCGATCCAGACTTTGCCCGCATCCATCAAATTCGTTCTCTCCACGTTCGTTGGTCTCGCTCAAGTTGTTCTTTGACCCAGCCGGCACTGATAGCTCAAGTCTATCGTTCCAGAATATTGACCTCTTCAACCTTCTTGGAATGCGGATCGATGCGCAGCGTCTTGATCTCGAAGGGATGAAGCTTTCCACTCCAGCGCACATTGGCAAAATGCAAGTCCAGGTTGGCAGTTGTCTCCATGCCATCGGTTTCATAGAACCGTACGATGACTCCTTCGCCCTCCTCGGCCAGTTTGATCGCCGATACAACAACGTCAGGCGCATCAACGGAAAGGAAAGAGTTCGATTGCGGCCAGCTTCCGGCGTGAATTCCCTGGTAAACCACCAACGGCGGAGCAACCAGTTCCTCTGCCTGCCGCACGATGTTCGCATCCCGCCACGATCCGGCGTGCGGCACAAGGATCATGCGAAAGGTCTGAAGTCCCTGATCCTGCCATTGGTAGTCGAGACTCGGATCGATCCTCTGCGGCATGTGGTTTGCGTAGACCGCGCCGCGCGTAACTGAGACGCGCAGATCGCTGCCGTTCACGCTGTAGCCATACTTTGCATCGTTGATGACGGCAAGACCGTAGCTGTCTCCATTGCCGCTCACGTCCACCCAACGCTGGCCCGGATCTTCTTCTCCTCTTGTGGCGCGTTTCATGGCGCCGTAGGCTATCTCGTAGGTTGCTGTCGGATCATCGACATCTATAGGAAAGGAGAACTTGAGCATCTTCAAGTGCTCATGCCAATCGAGGGCGACGCGGGCCTCGAGTCTTCTGCTATGCGCATAGAGGATCCAGTCGATGGTCAGCGAGGAGTTGCCGTACACTGAGTGGACTCGCATCCGTGCGCGCAGCGGACCGTTCTCAACGAGTTTGACGCTGTCCGCTTTGAAGGCGCCAAGCTCATCGGTATACGCAACCAGGTTGTGCGCCCAGGTGTCGTTCTGGTCGTTAAAGACGACGGCGCGGGCGCCGGTTTGCGCGTCGCGAAAAACCTCTCTGCCGGCAGCCTTGTCGAAAATACCAATTGCCCCTTCCGGCGAAAAAGTCGCGCGAAGAAATTCGTTCTCGAGTGCATTCGACTCCGCCTTGAGGGAGCTTTCCTGCGCAGAACCGGTTGCCGCGATCTTCCTGATGCGAATCTGCCGGTAACCGAACGCAAGCAGGCTCACCTGTGCCACGATTCTGCGCCGGCCCTGAGCCGCTGTAGTAGCCTGCACCCACTGAAAGGGCACTCGGGCGCCGTCTCCGTCTTCCACCGAATATGCATCCTTGTCGCTCAATCCAAGGTCATACTCAATGTTCTCGGTCGTGCTCCAGGCGTGAGGGTTGAAGACGAACAGATAATTGGACTCCGGGTCGGCCGTCGGCACCTGCCAGGCGAGTTTTTGTGCACTCAGGTACATGGCCTGTTGCGCTACATCAATCGCACGCCCCTGGCCTTCGCGCGCTGTCTTGTAGTGCTCCGGCAACGCGGTTCCCGCCAGGCTATCGTGGAATTGCAAAAACAACACGCGCTTCCACGAGGCCGTGAATTCCTCCTTCGGATAGTTCGCTCCCCATGCAAAAGAGCCCACCGCTGAAAGCTTCTCCGCGGTCACAAGAGACGCCTCGGCCTCGCGGTTTCCCTTTTTGACGGATGCCTCTGCCGTGTAGCAACCCACCGAGTGGTGCTGCAGATCGTCGTTCAACTCTGGAATATCGCCGCGATACGTCCCACGAATCTCGGCGAAGTATTGGTCCGGTGTGCTGTAAAGAATCTTCGGCGCTCCTGGCTCGGATTGAATCTCGCGAATGGAGATCATGTTCACCTTGGTAGGTCCACCGCCGTGGTCGCCTACTCCAAAGAACTCCATCGCATCCCGCAGCGGCCGCGGTGTCAGCTCGGCAATGGTGCTCTGCATCTGCGGCGCAATGGTAGGATTCCCATCGTCGTATGAGATCGGAATGCGATAGTCCAGAATCCGTGATCCATCGATGCCCTTCCACCAGAACAGATTGCCAGGCACCTTCTTCTCATTCACGCCTGGCCGCATGAACACGTAATCCTCCATACCCTCGAGCTTCAGTATCTGAGGCAAGCTGCCGGGGTGGCCGAATGAGTCGGGATTGTATCCGACCTTGGCGGTCCTGCCGAAAAGCCTCTTCAGCGTTTGCTGACCATAGAGCCCCTGGCGCGCCAGCGACTCGCCATTTGGAATGTTGACATCCGGCTCGACCCACCATCCGCCCACCAGGTCCCATCGTCCTTCATCCACGCGCTTCTTGATCTCCGCGAGCATGGCGGGATCGTTCTCTGCAACCCACTCGTAGAACTGCGACGAGCTTGTCGTCATTGCAATATCGGGATCTTCGTTCATGCGATCGAGTGCCGAACGAAACGTGCTGTGAACCACTGAGACGCCCTCGGACCACGGCCAGAGCCACACGGGGTCGATGTGCGCGTTCCCGATCATGTGAAAACGAAACTGATCCGACTGTGCAGGCCACGAGGACGCATCCTGAGCGCGCAATTCCGGTACGGACACAACGAGAGTCATCAGCAAGGCAGCGCCCGTCCAGGTCAGGGTTGAACTACTCCTCTTCACCGCAGCCAGTGTCATAACCTTCTCCCAAAGGTCTTGAATTCTAAACGGACAGCCGTCCTCTTACAACCGAGCGAAACTCTCCCCAAGGTCAGCACAAAGACGTATCTGGATTGTCAGATTGAGGTCTCAATCTTTTGGGACGGAGACACAAGTCTCGCGCGAGCCCTGTCCGCTGTAAGTTCGCTCGTGTGCCTAGCGCTTCTTGGCAGGCTTCTTCGCAACAGCCTTCGCAGGCTTGGCTGCTTTTGCCTGAGGCTTGCCCACAGGTTTAGCTGCTGTTTTTGGCTGTACCTTCGCACTGCTCTTCAAGGCTGGTTTGATTTGAGCTTTCGGCGCGGGCTTGGCGGCACTTTTGCTTGCCGCGGGCTTGGCGAATTTTGGCAACTTCGTCGGCACAGGAGCGGACTTTTTCGCCGCCGCAGGTGCAGGCTTCGATTTCACCGGTGCCGGAGCGAGCTTAGCCTTGACCGCGGGAGCCTTCGCTGCAGGTTGGCCCTTGGCCTTTACCTCCGACTTCGGTGCCGCAATTGGCGCCTTCTCCGCTTTCCCTGCCTTTGCGGCAACCGGCTTTTCCGCCTTTACCGGTGCGGCCACCGCAGCCGTCTTTCCACTCTTCTTGGCAGGCTCTTGAGGTGCGGCTTTCTTCTTGCTCCCGGATTTCGCCGCGGCTACCGGCTCATCCTCATCGCCCTCAAGGTCTTCATCGCTCGGCTCTTTTTCGTCCAGGCTCACATCCTCAAGATCACCCTTCGGCAGGTTCAGACCAAGATCGATCTCATCTTCATCGCCGCCGATATCGTCCAGGTCATCGTCACTGGCTAATGCATCCTCAGGCTCTTCATCCTCGTCGAACGCCTGTTCCTTGATCTTTTCAGCGCGCTTCACCCGCGGCCGTTTGATGGTTACCTGCGGCGGCGGCGCCGGCGGAGAAAACGGCTCAAGGTAGGCGCGCATCTCTTCCGGCGTTGTCAGTTTTCCGTCGATCAGTTGGAGGAAGATCCCATGCACAATCTCTGCATAGGTCGCGAGTTCAGGAGTAATGCGCATCTCCTGCATCAGCGCATGCGGAATGCCCTGTTTCGCTTCAGGCCACGTCCGCAGGAATTGGTTGTAACGCTCTTGCACGGTGGCGCTCTTGCTGGTGAACCCAAGCCACAGAACCGCCTCGGGATCGTAGCTCGTGAACAGCTTGTACCCGGCCGAGGAAGTTGCCTTCTCCTTTGACAGCAATACCTTCTGGAATCCTGAAGCCAGCTGGTCCAGGCTGTTCCACTCCTGCACAAATCCCGGCCTCAACAGACCCTTCTTCAGCGTCGCAAGATCCTTCGACGGCAGCTTCGCCGTCAGCAGCTGCATTTGGGCGGCTGACATGTCTGGATGAACGCCTTGGAGCTGCAGGCCTACGGCCAGCTCGTGCAGGCTCTTCAGTTTGTCCTCGTCCGCCTTGGCTGAGGTCCACGCTGGGAACAGGACCTTCATCCAGCCCTCAGCCTCCAGCGCGCGCAGAACGGTCAGTCCGTCCTCCTCGTGACCAATCTGCTCCAGTTCCTGGCTCTGCGCGTGCTCGGTCAGAAACTCAATCACTCCATCGGCCTTCGCATTGTCGTAGCGGGCCCGGGTCTTCATGTCCATGTCCCAACCCAGGCGGGCGTGGTACCGGGTCGCCCGAATCATCAGGGATGGGTCTTCAATGAATCCGTAATTTGATACCAGCCGCAGCGTCCGTGCCTCAATGTCCGCCGCCCCGTTCAACGGGTCCATCAGCAACCCGAACGAGCCTTCATTCAGTGAGATAGCCATGGCGTTTACGGTAAAATCACGCCGCCGCAAGTCCTCCTGAATCGACGCCTGGTGGTAGGCCGGCTTGCCCGGCTTGGCATACTTCACGCTATGGGTGCTGATCACGTCCACCCGGACAGTGCCCGGAAAGCACAGGTACAGGCTCTGCGAGGGCTCGTGCTCTCCCCACACTTTTCCGCCAAGTTTCTCTATTGTTTTCTTTAACTTGAGCGCATTGCCATGGACCGCAATTTCAAGATCGCGCACCGCATGGCCGCTGGTCAGGTCGCGCACCGCATCGCCGGTCAGGAACAGGATCGTTCCCGCCTCGCGCGCTGCTTCCCGCAACTGGTTCAATGCGTGTCTTTGATCGGCAGACAGCCGGTTTTCCAAAAGGTAGATGTAGTCGGGCATCCGGGTTCCTGCTTCCGCCTCTCTAGCCGTTCCCAAGTATCTGATGTTGTTACTGTTAGGAAGAAAACCGGCAGAGATTGCAAACCAGTACATTAACACAACCAAGGCATCTTGGCTAGAGCCGTATTGATCCGTTCGCTCGGCGGTTCCTCCCCTCGACGCGGTCCGGTCTAGCTGCTAGCTTTCAGCCGTCAGCCCTCGCCTCAGGTTACGGCTTCGAGTTGTTGGGGTGCCGTGAGCCCACCCAATATCGCCCCGGCAGGAGGCGAGCGCCGTCCCTACGGGACTCCGGATTGGTTTATTGGCCGATCATCCCTCACGCTGAAGCGCGGGGCTAACCTCTGCGCCTCCGGCGCGGGTTACCTGCTGCTGCCTGTTGGGATGGAAATTTCTGGATGCGCATTTTCGTGCGCTTAGTTTTCCAACCAGTACGAGTTGACGATTTGCGGGCAAAACAACAGCCCACACGCGACGGTTGGGCAGGTGCGGGCCGAGGGTTGTGCAACGTCAAGAGCCCGCTGGATGGTTTTGAACGAATTCTCGAGGACCCGCTGGAGGCTTGATGGGGCAAATGAGACTATTTGGCAGTATTTAAGGGTATTTTGCAGGTAATTAGTGGGTTTCTCGCTAGGCTCGAAACAGTGGACAGTGATCAGTGGTCAGGGGTCAGTGGTCAGTGGTCAGTGGTCAGTGGACAGTGGTCAGTGGTCAGTGGTCAGTGGACAGTGGACAGGGGTCAGAAAGGCAGGGAGTAGGGAGTAGGGAACAGGGAATAGCTACTAGAAGAACGAGGGACTAAGGGACTTAGGGACTTAGGGACTTGGGACGGTAAAGCAGGGATTAGGCATTAGCCACCCCAGCGAGCAAAGGCCGCTCGCCGGGGACCCCG
>Ga0224557_1001993_pt1 | contig 18278 bp, 21 predicted proteins | sample 714S31014metaG_FD_180677 | JGI IMG/M metagenome (GOLD analysis project Ga0224557, IMG submission 180677) | Peat soil microbial communities from Stordalen Mire, Sweden - 717 S3 10-14 | ecosystem: Environmental > Terrestrial > Soil > Wetlands > Peat | place: Sweden: Norrbotten County, Stordalen...
CAGTCTTCGAGCGCGGGTGGAAAAAGAAATTGTTGGCCGTAGTCGGGAGCAATTGGTTGTGCCATCGCTCTGTTCGACGCCAGCCAACTCATGGGAGTTACAGAGTTTTGAGACAGTCTCAGCAGCGCGACCCTACCTTTTTCGCGTGACGGCAACTGAAACGTGCCGCGCCTGCGGAATCACGAATTTCTTCACCTCCACGGTGACACTTTGCGGCTTGAATTCGGATAAAATCGCGTCGGCAATGTCGGCGGCGAGTTTTTCAATCAATTTCCAGCTTTTCCCCTCGCCGAATTTCAACAGCCGCTGCGTAACGGCAAAATAATCAATCGTGTCGGCGATGGAATCTGTTTTGGCAGCAGTGGAAAAATCGGATTCCATCTCCACCGTCAGCAGCAGACGCTGCGGCTGCGCGCGCTCCGCGTCCGGCACGCCGACGCGGTAAAACACTTCAAGGTCAACAATGGAGATTTGCGACATTTAAGATTTGCGACTTGCGATTTTGGATTTGGAAACGGCGTTGATCAAAATTCTCGTCGGCTTGTTCAATTTCAATTTCTTCGCGTCGCCGATTTTAAGCCAGCGGAATTCCCGGCCTTCTTCGTTCAAGACCACCTTCGGCTTTCCGGCGCAGCGGCAGGTGTAATTCAGCAGCACGAAATGCGCGTCGCGGTAAAATTCCTTCGAGTGGATGCAATCCTGCACCAGCACAAATTTAATGCCGGAAACTTTAAGGCCCGTTTCTTCCAAAATCTCGCGGCGGAGGGCGGCCTCGGAAGTTTCGCCCCATTTGATTTTGCCGCCTGGGATGCCCCATTTGTCCGACCATTTGTGCGTGCGGATCATCAGCACTTCGCCCGTGCCGTTGAAAATCAGCCCGCCGACGGTCGCCAGCGGCGGCTGCGCGTCCTGAATCTTTTTCGACAGCGGCTTGAGGTGTAAAAAATCGTTCTGCTCCAGCAACCCGCGCAATTCCGCGAGATGCTCGACGATCAGATCCGGCTTGGCCGCGCGCAATTGATCCACCGTGTTGTAGCCGGTCAGCACCGCGCAGGAATGCACGCCGCCGTGCTTCGCCGTCTCGATGTCGTGCTCCATGTCGCCGATGAAAAGCGTCTCGTCCGGCTGGAGGTGGTTTTCGGCGAGGATTTCGTGGATTTTTTTGCGCTTGTCCCAAACGTCGGTGTAGGGTTTGTCGAGAAAGGCGTCGAAGCCGGTGACGCGGCATTGTGCCTTGAAATAGTCGGCGTGAACGGTGCTCAACAAAAACGTGCGCAGCTTGTTGGCCCGGCAGAATTCCAGAAACCCGCGCGCGTGCGGCAGTTCGATTACCGAATTCTGCGCCTGCTTGAAGCTCGCATGAAACCAACTTTCAAGCTGCTGCATCGGCACTTCGGGCGTGTGACGGTCGTAAAACTTCGTGAACGGCAGGGAAAATTCCGCGCGAAAAGTGTCAAGCGACATCTCGGGCTTGCCGGATTGAGTGAGGACGAAGTTGGACGCCTTCAAAACGGCGGGCAAATCGTCCACCAAGGTTCCCGACCAGTCGAAGATGATGTTGCGGATCACGCGCCGAGTTTAACCGCGAAAGGCGCGATGAAAAAGTGAATTGTGAATGGTGATTGGTGATTGGCAAGACGCGCGCCATCAATGGCTATTCACCAATCACCATTCACGCTATCATTCGGACGTGCTCATCGCATTCCACAAACCGTTCGGCGTGCTGTCGCAATTTACCGGCGACGGCTCGCCCAATCGCCCGCTTGCGGAATTTGGTTTCCCGAAAAATGTCTGGCCGATTGGCCGGCTGGACGCGGATTCCGAAGGGTTGCTGCTTTTGAGCGATGAACCGGAATGGAACGAGAAACTCCTGCACCCGCGCCACGCGCACGAACGCGAGTATTGGGCGCAGGTCGAAAAAATTCCCGCGCGCGCGGCGCTGGACAAATTGCAGCGCGGTGTTTTGATTCAAGGCCGGAAAACGCTGCCGTGCTGCGCGCGGCTGCTGGAGCCGCAGCCGGAAATGCCGCCGCGCAACCCGCCGATCCGTTTCCGCAAAAGCGTGGCCGATTGCTGGATTGGACTGGAACTGGTCGAAGGCAAAAACCGCCAGGTGCGGCGGATGACGGCGGCCATCGGCCATCCGACGTTGCGGCTGCTGCGTGTGCGGATCGGCAATTTCTGGCTGGGTAATTTGCCGCCGGGTCAGTGGCGGGTTCTCAATGAACACGAACGCAGGTTAATTGACGCCGCCGGTTCGCAGCGGTAACTTTTCACCATGATTGATGTTGCCGAGATTCAGCCGCGCGGCGCGATGGCGAAAAGCAAGTTCGAGCCTCTGGCACGGGAAATATTCACGCTCAAGAAGCAGCTCAACGCCGTCATCCTCGCGCACAATTATCAGGTGCCGGAAATCCAGGACGTGGCGGATTTCGTGGGCGATTCGCTCGGTCTCGCGCAGCAGGCGGCGAAGACGGATGCAGATGTGATCGTATTCTGCGGCGTGCATTTCATGGCCGAGACGGCGAAGATTTTGAATCCGAACAAAATCGTCGTGCTGCCGGACAAGGATGCGGGCTGTTCGTTGGAAACAAGCTGTCCGGCGCCGGAGCTGGCGAAATTGCAGGCGACCAATCCGAATTTCTGGACGATTGCCTACATCAATTGCAGCGCGGCGGTGAAGGCGTTGTGCGACGTGATCGTGACGAGCGGCAACGCGGAGAAAATCGTCAACGCCGCGCCGAAGGACAAGGACATCCTGTTCGTGCCGGATGAAAACCTCGGCCAATGGGTTATGGAGCAGACGGGCCGGCCGATGACGTTGTGGAAGGGCAATTGTTATGCCCACGTCGAGTTTCAGCGCGAGCATTTGCTGGCGGCGAAGCGGCAATTCCCCGACGCGAAGATTGTGGTTCACCCGGAAAGCTTGCGCGAGGTGCGCGATTTGGCGGACGCGGTCTGCTCGACGGAGAAAATGATCTCCTACTGCAAGACGAGTCCGGCCAAGCGGTTCGTCATCGTGACGGAATCGGGCATCATCCACCGGATGCAGAAGGAATGTCCGGGCAAGGAATTTCTATGCGCGCCGACGTTTGACGCGATGCGCGCGCCGACGGATCCCTGCCGTTGCAGTGAGTGCAAATTCATGAAGCTGAACACGCTCGAAAAGGTGCGCGATTGCATGAGGAAGCTCGCGCCACGCGTTGAGCTGCCGCCGGAAATCCTGAAGCGGGCGCGGCTGCCGATTGAGCGGATGCTGGAGATTTCGGCGCGTTGACCGTATTTACGATTTGCGATATGCGAGCGTTAAGAAATTTCCAGCGGCTCGTAAATCGTAAATCGAATATCGTAAATCTTCAGAGGAGTTGCACCAGTCTGACCAAACCGTAGGCGATGGCGGCGCTGACGGGCAATGTAAAAATCCAGGCCCAGACGATTTGCTCGGCAAGAACCCATTTTAGCGCGCTCAAGCGTCGGGCCGCGCCGACACCCATGATGGACGCGGTAATGACGTGCGTGGTGGAAACGGGCATTCCCAGCATCGCGGTGCCGAGCAGCACGCTCGCGCCGGCGGTCTCGGCGGCGAAACCGTGGACGGGCTGGAGCTTCACGAGCTTGTGACCGAGCGTCCGGATGATGCGCCAGCCGCCGATGGCGGTGCCGGCGGCCATCGTGAGCGCGCAGAGGATTTTTATCCAGAGGGCGATGGACTGGTTCTTCGGGTCGGTGGCTTCGTTCGTGCGCAGGAAATGCAGCCACGCGGGCAGGTGATCGAACGTGCCGGCGTGCGTGGCGGCGGCGAGGGCAAGCGCGATGATGCCCATGGTTTTTTGCGCGTCGTTGGTGCCATGGCTGAAACCCATGTAGGCGGAGCTGAACAATTGCAGCCGCCCGAATGTCCGCGTGACGGTGCGCGGTCGCCAGCCTTGCAGCAGCAGGTAAAGCACGGCCATGATGACGAAGGCGATGGCGAATCCCAGCAGCGGCGAGATGAGCATCGGGATGACCACCTTGAAAAGAATGCCGCCGCCGGTCCACCAATGCTGTCCGGCCTCCGGCATTTTGCTCCAGATGATGGCGTGCCAGTTGCCGCGCGCCGCCGCGTAGGCCGCGCCGCAGAGTCCGCCGATGAGCGCATGGCTGGAACTGGACGGCAGGCCAAAATACCAGGTGAGCAAATTCCAGAAAATTGCCGCGAGCAGGGCGCAAATGAGCATTTGTGAGGAAATTTCCGGCGGGATGAATTTGGTATCCACCAGGCCGGAAGCGATGGTTTTGGCGACTGCGGCGCCGGTCATCGCGCCAAGCAGATTGGTGACGGTGGCAAGGAGGATGGCCTGGCGCGGCGTGAGCACCTTGGTGCCGACGACGGTGGCGATGGCATTGGCGGTGTCGTGAAAGCCATTGGTGTAGGTGAAAATCAGCGCCACCAAGATGACGGTAAAAACCAGGAACATGGCCGTCAGGAATTTTTCAGGACGATTTGGGATATGACGTTGCCGACGTCGCGGCAGCGGTCAATGATCTTTTCGAGCAGTTCGTAAAGGTCCTTCAAAACGATGACTTTCAGGGCGTCGTGGCGGCCGCTGAACAGGTCGCGGTAAAGTTCCATGATGGCCTTGTCAGCGTCGCCTTCGACCTGCTGGAGGCGGTCGTTCCATTTTTTCACCTCGTCGAGGTTGATGCCGGCGCGGAGGCATTTGACCAGGTTGACCACGCATTCGGTGGCCTGTTCGAGCAGGCCGATTTGCTGGGAAAAATTCACGCCACGAACGTGCTGGGGCGCGAGCTGGATGCGTTCGCCGAATTTCTCGACGGTCTTGGGGATGCGATACAGCACGAGCGACAGCGCCTCGATGTCCTCGCGTTCGAGCGCGGTGACAAAGGTGGTATAGACGGCGTTGCGGATTTGCGAGGTGATCTCCTTGTCCTTGCGGCGGGCGGCGGCAAAGACCTCCAGCTCGACCGGCTGGTCGAGCGACTGGCTCAATTTGACGAGCGATTGGACGCTTTTGTGGGCTTCGAGCGCGCTGGCTTCGAGCAGGCCGAAGAACAAGTCCTCTTTGCCGAGAAGTCGTTGGAGTGAAAACATAAGTTGCCGTTGATTGCCGATGACATTGCCGCGACACGGGTGCGCTGTCTGCACCGATTTTGCGAATCTTTTACCTGTTTTGGCCGGATGCGCAAGCAAGGACTGAATTTTTGTCACCGAACTGTAACAATTCCGCCGCGTGTTTGTAACGTCGCTGTTTCAAAGTGTCGCCGCGCTTGAGCCGGCAACCAAGAACAAATCCAGAATCAAATGACCTGATTAACCATCGCCGTTCAAACACATTAGCCGATGCCATTCAGGCGATGGCCGGCTGGATGTGGAGGTTTTAACCGGAACGTAACGTGTTAAAAAACGAAAAACTGATTAACTTCCATTGAAAATGAAAAAATTATTTCTGTCACTCGTCGGCATTGGCGGCTTGGCGGCCGCGGTTGTTGCCTTTCTCATTCTGAATGCGAAACGCCATCTTGCGGCCGCCAGCAGTGTCGCGTTGCTCGCCGCGCAAACGAATGCCGCAACCATCAACGTCACCGGCGCGGGTTCCACGTTTGATTATCCGGTCTTCACCAAATGGTTTGAGGCTTACAAAAAAGTGGATCCCGATGTGCAGTTTAATTATCAATCCATCGGCTCGGGTGGCGGGATAAAAAATCTGACGAGCCAGACGGTGGACTTTGGCGCGTCCGATGCGCCGATGAAGGATGACGCCATGGCGGCGGCGCCGGGAAGAATCCTGCACATCCCGATCGTCGCCGGCGGCGTGGCCATCATTTACAACCTGCCGGGCGGCCCGAAGCTTAAATTGGACGGCGAAACGCTTGCCAACATTTATCTCGGCAACATCACCAAATGGAACGACCCGAAAATTGCCGCGCTGAATCCGGGCGTGAGCCTTCCCGATCTGGCCATCGTGCCCGTGCATCGCGCCGACGGCAGCGGCACGACCTTTATTTTCACGGATTACTTGAGCAGCGTGAATCCCGCGTGGGCGGATTCGGTCAAGACCGGCACCCAAGTGAATTGGCCGGCGGGCATCGGGCTTGCCGCCAAGGGCAGCGAGGGCGTGGCCGGGCAGGTCAAACAGCTTTCCGGAGCGATTGGTTATGCCGAACTGGCCTACGCGGACCAGAATAAAATGTCCTACGCCGACATGAAAAATTCCTCCGGCAATTTCATCCCGCCCGCGCCCGATTCCGTCAGCGCCGCGCTGGCCACGGCGAAAATCCCCGACGATTTCCGCTTCTCGATGGTCAACGCGCCCGGCGACAAGGCTTACCCGATTTCCGGCGCGAGCTGGGTGCTCGTTTATCAGCACCAAAAAAAGGCGGAGGGCGGCCAGAAACTCGTCGCGTTTTTGAAATGGGCGGTCACGGAGGGACAAAAACTCTCGCCCACGCTTGATTATGCTCCGTTGCCGGACGAGGTCCAGCAACGCGAATTGAAGCTGCTCGACACAATTAAGTGATGACTTCATTCCGCCGCCCGGTAATTTATGGGCGTGGGCTGGACGAAGAGCGCCATTCCTCCCGCTCTTCGTCCGTTTGATTTCAGGAACGAGGCAAAATTGTGAGCGAAGCGGCAACCAGCAAAAAATCACCGGGCGTGAAACGCGCCGGGCGGCATTTCGGCGACAGCGCCTTCAAATGGCTGACGCTGGCCATGGCGCTGACCGTTTTTGCGCTCATCGTGCTCATTGGCTGCGAACTTTGCCACGGCTCGCGGCTGGCGATGCAGAAGTTTGGCTGGCATTTTCTGGTCACCAGCGACTGGGATCCCGTCAACGACAAATACGGCGCGCTGCCCTTCATTTACGGCACGCTCGTTTCCTCGCTCATCGCGCTCGTCATCGCCGTGCCCATCAGCATCGCCACCGCCGTTTATCTCACCGAACTGGCGCCGCTGTGGTTGCGCCAGCCGCTCATCATGTTCATTGAATTGCTCGCCGCCGTGCCGAGCGTGATTCTCGGCTTGTGGGGAATTTTTGTGATGGTTCCATGGCTGCAGTATCATCTGGTTCCCGCGTTGAGAGGCACCCTCGGTTTTCTGCCGCTTTTCCAGGGGTCAAACAACGGACCCTGCATGCTGGCCGCCGGCATCATCCTTGCCATCATGATCGTGCCCATCATCACGTCGGTCTCGCGTGAAATCCTGCGTTCCGTCCCCGGCCTGCAACGCGAGGCCGCCTACGCGCTGGGCGCGACGCGCTGGGAGGTCACGCGAATCGCGGTTTTAAGCTACGCGAAAAAGGGATTGTTCGGCGCGGTCATCCTGGGACTGGGCCGCGCGCTCGGCGAAACAATGGCCGTCACGATGGTGATTGGCAACATTCCGCAAATCGTTCCATCGCTGTTCGCACCGGCAGCCACGCTGGCCAGCGTCATCGCGAATGAATTCAACGAGGCCACCGGCAATTTGTATCCGAGCGCGTTGTTTGAAATCGGCCTTGTCCTGCTCGGCGTGACCCTGCTCGTCAACATTTTGGCCCAATTGCTTTTGAAAACATTCGCCGGCCCAAGCGTCAAACCACAACACTGAAAATGAACAATTGGATTGCTCGATTATTAGATTGTTGGATTTTTGGCCGCAACAATCCATTTAACCATTTATCCATCCATCCATCCATCCATCACCTCATTTATTGATGACCGCCCCGAACCACAACTGGCGCAAATTCAAGAACGCGTTCATGCAAACGCTCGCGTTTGTGTGCGCCATTCTGGTCGCCGTGCCGCTCGTTCTGGTGTTTTATCATTTGATCAAGGAGGGTTTCACTTCGATCAATTGGGCGTTCTTCACGCAATTGCAAAAGCCGGTCGGCGAATCCGGCGGCGGCATGGCCAATGCCATCGTCGGAACCTTTGTCTTGCTCGCGCAGGCGGCCTTGATCGGCGTGCCCGTCGGCGTCCTCGGCGGCGTTTTTCTTTCCGAATACGGCGGCACCAAATTGAACTGGTGGATCCGTTTTGCCGCGGACATTTTGAACGGCGTGCCGTCCATCACCTGGGGCATCGTCGTCTGGGCGCTGTTGGTTGTGCCTTTGACAGCGCCGTTTCGCGGAACGGTCAAATCCGTGGACGCGGCGGAACACCTCGTCACCGTGCAGACTCCGGCGGGCGACACCCAGGAATTCAAAGCGGATGCGAATACCAGGTTAAAGCTGAACGGGAAGGGCCAGCTCGATTCGTTGAACCAGGGGACTGACGTCATGATTTGGTATCGTCAGGGAAATGACAACACGCTCTTGGCCGACAGCATTTCGCCAAGCGGCCTGTGGGGCATCTTTATCGCGACCATCATAAAATGGCACAATTCGGTTTCCGGATTCTCCGCGCTGGCCGGCGGCGTGGTGCTGGGACTGATGATGATCCCGCTCGTGATGCGCACGACCGAGGAGGTTTTGCAGCTCGTGCCCGGCGGCTACCGCGAAGCCGCGCTCGCCCTGGGAATCGCCAAATGGAAAACCATCGTGCAAATCGTCATCCGCACCGCGCTCAAAGGCATCGTCACCGGCGTGATGCTCGCGCTCGCGCGCGTGGCCGGTGAAACCGCGCCGCTGCTGTTCACGGCTTTGGGCAATCAGAATTGGACGCACAGCCTGGCCGAACCCATCGCCGCCATGCCGCTGCAGATTTTCGCCTACGCCATTTCACCTTACGACGACTGGCACCGGCAGGCGTGGGCCGGCGCGCTCGTGCTGCTCCTGCTGGTGTTGTCTATCAACATCATGGTCCGCTTCCTCACGCGCGACCGCTTCCAACCCAAAATTTGAAACGCCCATGCCCGACTCCCCCAATCAAATGCCGAAAGCAGCGCCGGATGCAAGATCCGCGAACTCCCCCGCCCTGACCGTGCGCCATCTTTCCGTCTTTTTCGGCAAGAGCGCCGCCGTTAAAAATGTTTCGCTCGACATCACCCGGCACGCCGTCACCGCCATCATCGGGCCGAGCGGCTGCGGCAAATCCACTTTTCTTCGCGCGCTCAACCGGATGCACGAACTGAACCCGGAAGCAAGAATGGAAGGTGAAATTCATTTGTTTGGCGACGACATTTACTCGCGCACCGTCGAATCGGTCACGGTCCGCCGCCGTGTCGGCATGGTGTTCCAGAAATCCAATCCGTTTCCAACCATGTCCATCGTCGAAAACGTCACCGTCGGCCTGCGCTTGAATGGCGTGCGCGAACGGAAAATTCTCGCCGAACGCACCGAGCAGTCGTTGCGCATGGCCGCGCTGTGGGACGAGGTGAAGGACCGCCTCAACGCGCCCGCCATCAGTTTGTCCGGTGGCCAGCAGCAGCGGCTTTGCATCGCGCGCGCGCTGGCGGTGCAGCCGGAAGTCCTGCTCATGGACGAGCCGGCCTCCGCGCTCGACCCGTTGGCGACGGCGAAGATCGAGGACTTGATCGTTTCGCTGAAAAAGGATTACACGATTGTGATCGTGACCCACAACATGCAGCAGGCCGCGCGCGCGTCGGATTTCACCGCGTTTTTCTATCTCGGCGAACTGGTTGAGTTCGGCCCGACGGCAAAAATTTTCACCAGCCCGGCGCAGAAACGCACGGAAGATTATGTGACAGGCCGCTTTGGTTGAGTTATCATTGCAATTAGTTTATGGAAAATTATTTTGAAATGGGATTGGACGCGCTGCGGCAGAAATTGCTGCTGATGGGCAGCCACGCCGAGACCGCCGTCAACCAGTCCTTGCAGGCGCTCGTCCAGCGCGACCATGATCTGGCCCTGCGGGTGAAGGAAAACGACCGGGTCATTGACCAGTTCGAGGTGGAGATTGACGACCTCGTCATTCAACTGCTCACCAAGGCGCCGCTGGCCACCAACCTGCGCCTCGTCACCGTGGCGATGAAAATTTCCCAGAACCTCGAGCGCGTCGGCGACGAGGCCTCAAAAATCGCCAAGCGCGCCCGCGACCTGACGCAGGAACCGCCGGTGAAAATCGCCATTGATTTGCCGCGCATGGCCGGCATGGCGCTGGCCATGCTCAAGTCCTCGCTCGACGCCTTTGTGAACAAGGATCCCGTTGCCGCCCGCGCCATCATCCCGCGCGACAAGGAGGTGGACGCGCTCAACAAACAGATCCACGAAATCCTTGCGCAACACATGGTGGCCCATCCCGACACCATCGGACGTTGCCTGAACTGGATGGTCGCCTGCAAAAGCCTCGAACGCATCGCCGACCACGGCAAGAATATCGCCGAGGAAGTCGTCTATCTTTACGAAGCGCAGGACATCCGCCACACCGCCAACAAAAACCAGGGTGGCGCGGTTTGAACAATTTCATTCCACCGAGTGCGTGCCGCCAGGAATCCTGCCGGTTGAATTTCTCTTTCCAATTTGGTTTGCAGGAACGGACTGGCAAAAATCAGCGACCCGGCTTATCATTGTGCGACCACTAATGAGGAGCTATCGCCGCCCATGTCGGTTCAAGCTGGTGGGCGACAACTTCGAGTTGAACGACTGGCGCGGCTGTTTCCTCGATGCCAATACGCCCCGGCCCGGTTTGCTGGATCTGATCCGCGAAAAACACCCGGATGGCGTGACACTGTTGCTGACGGCGTATTTTAACTTGGAGTCGCTGTTGCCGACAGCGGGCATCCTGCCTGCTGTAGCCTGCGGCATCCCTGCCGCCCGGCCGAAATCGAAAGAACACCCATGAACGCACACGTTTCCCCGGCTTTCGACCCGCGCCAATTGCGGCATATGACCGGGCTGATCTTCGCGCTTTGGACGCTGGCGGTTACCTCGTCTGTGGTTTGGAACGTGCATCTGCTGCGCGGCGCGATGTTGGATGCCGTTGAGCGTGACGCGCGCAACAGTTTCGACAGGGACGTGCTTTACTTGTTGAATCCCGACAACATGACACGTGAAATGCATGAATTGAAGGCCAGGGAAGATGGCACACTTGGCCACATCACCAGTTTGAAGCCGGTGCGCCCGGAGAACGCCCCCGACGCCTGGGAGGCCGCCGCCTTGCGGACTTTTGAACAAGGCCGGACCGAGGCAAGCTCCCGCGATCTGCTGCACGGCCAGCCGTATCTGCGCTTCATGAAGCCTTTGGTCACCGAGGCGGTTTGCCTGAAATGCCATGCCGCGCAAGGGTATCACCAGGGCGATATCCGTGGTGGCATCAGCGTTGCCGTGCCGCTGAATCCGTATCTGGATTTGGCGCAAGCCCGGATCGTGCGCATCGCTGGAACCCATGCCGGTCTGTGGGCCTTGGGTGCGCTGGGAATTTTCCTTGGCGCGCGCCAGATGCGCCTACGTCTGGACAAGCAGTTGCAGGCTGAAGAGGCGCTCCGCCGCTCGGAGACGAAGTTCCGCACGCTCTACGATTCGACCCGTGACGCGGTGATGCTGCTGGATGCGAAGGGCTTTTTCGACTGCAACCAGGCGACCTTGGCGATGTTCGGCTGCGCGACCCGGGAGGAGTTTTGTTCGAAACACCCCGCCGATGTGTCGCCGCCGGTGCAGCCGGACGGCACGGATTCCCGGACGCGGGCCAGCCTGCGAATCGCCACGGCGCTGGAAAAGGGCAGCGATCGCTTCGAGTGGATGCATAAGCGGGCCAACACCGGCGAGACCTTCCCCGCCGAGGTGCTGTTCAGTGCCATGGAACTGGATGGCAAACCGGTGCTCCAGGCGGTCGTCCGCGACATCGCCGCGCGGAAACAGAGCGAGGCCGAACGCGATCAGCTCATCCAGGACTTGCAGGATGCCCTCGCCAACGTGAAGTCCTTGAGCGGGCTGCTGCCCATCTGCGCCGGCTGCAAAAAAATCCGCGACGACCAGGGCTATTGGAACCAGGTGGAGAGCTACATCCAGAAACACTCCGATGCCAGGTTCTCGCACAGCATGTGCCCGGATTGCATGAAGAAGTGGTATCCGGACCTGGTGAAAGACAGCCCCGACAACCCGTGACCCCGTGTCGGCTCCCGACGGCGACGATGCCGTTTCAAAACAAACCCCTTGACGGTCAAGGCAAAAGCCGCGATTATCATTTCGTCATTTGACGAAATATAAATCAATGCGCGACTTCATGGCCGTCACCAAGGCGCTGTCCGACCCGAACCGGGTGCGGATTCTCCTGGCGCTCCGGCGCGGCGAACTGTGCGTCTGCCAGATCACCGAGCTGTTCGGCTTCGCGCCGTCCACCGTTTCCAAGCACCTGTCCATTTTGCATCGCGCCGGCTTGATTTTGTCGCGCAAGTCGGAGCGCTGGGTTTATTACCGGCTGCCGGACAAGGCCGCGCCCGTGGCCGTGCGCGAGGCGCTGGAGTGGGTTCACAAATCGCTCGCCAAGACGGACGAAGCCGCTGCCGACGCAAAAAAGCTCAAACGGATTTTGAAGACCGACCCCGCCGTCATCTGCCGCCGGCAAAAATGCTGCTGATTTATGAAAACATTACTAACTGACGAACAAAATGATTCCGTGCGCAAGCTCGTGCGCGAAGGCTACACGAAGATCGCGCGGGAAACCTCCGCCGACAGTTGCAGTCCAGGTGTCTCCTGTTGCGGTTCCGCGCCGCCGGACGCCGACAAGCTGGCGCGCGAACTCGGCTACACCGTCGAGGAACTCAAGGCTTTGCCCGAAGGCGCAAACATGGGCTTGTCCTGCGGCAATCCCGCCGCGCTCGCCGCGTTGCAGCCCGGCGAAGTCGTGCTCGATCTCGGCAGCGGCGGCGGCTTCGACATCTTCATCGCCGGGCGCAAGGTCGGTGCCACCGGCCGCGCCATCGGCGTGGACATGACGCCGGAAATGCTCGGCAAAGCCCGCCGTAACATCGCCGGCTATCGCAAGGAAACCGGCTTGGACAATGTTGAGTTTCGTCTCGGCGAAATCGAGCATCTGCCCGTCGCCGATAATTCCGTGGACGCCATCATTTCCAATTGCGTCATCAACCTTTCACCCGACAAGACGCAGGTCTGGCGCGAGATGGCGCGCGTGCTGAAAGCCGGCGGGCGCGTCGCCGTGTCCGACATGGCGCTGGTCAAACCGTTGCCGCCGGAAGTGTTAAAAATGGTCGAGGCGCTGGTCGGCTGCGTCGCGGGCGCGGCGCTCGTGAGCGAAACCGAACGCATGGCGCGCGAAGCAGGATTGACGGACATTGTTCTTAAATCCAAACCAGGATACGTCGAGGCCATGGAAAGTTTTGAAGACCCGCTTTACCAGAAAATTGTCGAACATTTGCCGGCGGGAACCAAACCGGCTAACTTCATTACGAGCCTGGAAGTCCAGGCACGAAAATCAAACCGATAACACTATGAACCACAATCCAGACCAGACCGCTCGACGCAGCGGCGAACTTTTTGATCAGGGATTCTGCTGTGCGGAAAGCGTCCTCCAAGCTGTCGCCGAAAGCCGCGACATCCACTCCGATTTAATTCCGCGCATTGCCACCGGCCTGTGCGCCGGCATCTCGCGGACCAGCGGGATTTGCGGCGCGGTGAGCGGCGGCGTGCTCGCCATCAGCATGATTACCGGACGATCCAGTGCCGACGCTTCGCGCGACGAGAACCATCGGCTAACCCGGGCATTTTTGAGCGGATGTGAAGCGAAATTCGGCTCCACCAGTTGCGGGGAGCTTCTAGGCTGCCGGCTCGACACACCCGAAGGCCAGCAATTTTTCAAGGAACACAACCTGCGCCAAAAATGCGCTGGTTTCACGCAAGAGGCGGCACGCATGGCCTCGGCGTTGCTGGCGGAAAACGGCGTCCAAGCAGAACCGCACGCATGACAGGTGAAATTTCATCCCCGCCCAAGCGTCTCGCGTTTTTCGAGCGTTACCTGACCGTCTGGGTTTTCCTCTGCATGGTCGTCGGCGTCGCGTTCGGCAAAATTGCGCCGCAGATCACTTCAACATTTGGCAGACTGGAATTTGTCACCGGCTCGCACGTCAACGCGCCCATCGCCGTGCTCATCTGGCTGATGATTTATCCGATGATGCTCAAGGTGGATTTCACCGCGCTCGGCGGCATCGCGCGCAAACCGAAAGGTCTCGCCGTCACGCTGTTCGTCAACTGGCTGGTGAAGCCGTTCAGCATGGCATTTCTCGGCTGGCTGTTTATGCAGCACATTTTTGCGCGGTGGATTTCGCCGGAACTGGCGAAAGAATACACCGCCGGCCTAATTATTCTCGCCGCCGCGCCCTGCACCGCGATGGTTTTTGTCTGGAGCTATCTCACCGACGGCGATCCGGTTTATACGCTCGTGCAGGTGGCGGTGAACGACCTCATCATGCTGGTCGCCTTCGCGCCCATCGTGATGTTTTTGTGCGGCGTGGCCAATGTCGTCGTGCCGTCAAAAGTGCTCATCACCAGCGTCGTGGTGTTCATCGTCATCCCGCTTGCGGCGGGCTGGCTGACGCGGACGGCGCTCTTGAAATCGCACGGCAAGGACTGGTTCGAGAAAAATTTTCTGCCGAAGTTTCATCCCGTGACCATTTTCGCGCTGCTGCTGACGCTGGTTCTCATCTTCGCGTTTCAGGCGGAGAATTTGACCACTCGCTGGCTGGCCGTGCTGCTGCTGGCCGTGCCGATTGTCATCCAGGTTTATTTCAATTCCACGCTCGCGTATTTGCTGATGCGCCGGTTCAAAGTTCCGCACAATGTCGCGTCGCCCGGCGCGCTCATCGGCGCGAGCAATTTCTTTGAGCTGGCCGTGGCCGTGGCCATCACGCTGTTCGGCCCCGGATCGGGCGCGGCGCTCGCCACCGTCGTTGGCGTGCTCGTGGAGGTGCCGGTGATGCTCTCCGTCTGCCAAATCTGCAACCGGTCGCGCGGCTGGTATCAGCGCGAAATTACCTGATGAAACATTCAACTCTCAACGCCCAAGGTTGGAAGTGCGCGTCCGTTGAATGTTGAGCGTTGAATGTTGAATGTTCGATGTTTCCCAATAAATTATGAAACCCACCATTCTGATTCTCTGCACCGGCAATTCCTGTCGCAGCCACATCGCCGAAGGTTTTCTGCGGGCGGCGGCCGGCGAACTCGTGAACGTCCACAGCGCCGGATCAAATCCGGCCGGCCAGGTTCATCTGCTCGCGATCAAAGTCATGGCCGAAGTCGGCATAGACATTTCCGGCCATCGCTCGAAACATCTGATGGAATTTCTGGACCAGCCGGTGAACACCGTCATCACCGTTTGCGGCAATCTGGACCAGGGCTGCCCGATTTTTCCCGGCCAGGCAAACCGCCATCACTGGCCGTTCATTGATCCGGCCAAGGCCGCTGGCAGCGAAGAGGAAATTTTGCAATGCTTCCGTCAGGTGCGCGATGAAATGCGCCGCGTGTTTGAAGCGTATGCGGCTGGGTTGCGCGATGCGACAAAACTTTAGAGCTTTGCCAGTTCTGCCTTGACCGAGTTCACCAAAGCCAAGAAATCTTCTGGTGAAAAGCCTACTGATTGAAATTTGATTTTGCCGTCTTTGCCAATCACAACCGAGCGCGGAATATAATTTGTGGCAAACTTACCGTTAATTTCACCGCTTGGATCAGCCACCAGCGGAAATGAGTATCCTTTTTGTTTTTGAAATGTTTTAAGTTCTGCTTCGGAATGTTTTCTGCCAACGGCGGCGAACATCAGCCCCTTGTCTTTGAATGTCTCCCATACATTCTTCTCCAAAAAAGGCATCTCTTCCATGCAAGGCCCGCACCAAGTCGCAAAGAAATTCAGAACGACAACCTTGCCGTGAAAATCCAGATTCTGTCCGTCAATCGTTTGAAGTGAAAAAACCGGCGAAACATCACCAATTTTGGTCAGTGTGCTTTTGCTTTCTTCCAAACTAAAACCATTTTCTCTGGGTGACGGCGGCAGATTGCTGAAAATGGCCGCTAGCTCGGGCGGAACTGGAATTCCAGTTGCCGTGTAATAGGCTTTTGCTTTCCACAACGCTCGGCGGGTGTATTCGTCTTCTCTTAAATAGTGAACTCCCTGAACAAAATCCGGTAGACCAGAATCAAAATCTTTCAGATAATTTTCCTGGTCACCGATCCGCAACTTAAGAGCCGTGTCTATGTTGCCCTCGAGTGCTTCTGAATAAATCATCCCGCCAACGCGGCCTTCAGGCACTACAAACTTAAACCACATGACGACTGCGCTTATCGCAATACCTGCGGCAAAAGCTGCAAATAACCAAAAGAATTTTTTCATAAGAGAATTGTTCACTCAAAAAGTCCACCAATTTTTAACGAATGACCAGCCAGAAATTCCTGCGCGGACAATCTTCGTCCGCCTTCGCGCTGCAATTCCAGAATCCGCAGAGAATTCTGGCCGCAAGCAACAACGATTCCGGTTTTGTCCGCCGACACAATCTCCCCCGGCCTTCGCTCTGAAGCTTCGGCCCGGCAAGCTGCGTCGCCGGATTTTTCGATTGTTTCCGCCCTCCAGATTTTCAACAACCACGGTTTGGGTTCGCCGGCCGCAAATGTGAACGCGCCCGGCCACGGCGTGAAGGCGCGCAGCCGGTTCCAGATTTTTCCCGCCGGCTGGTTCCAGTCAATGTGGCCGTCTTCTTTTTTGATTTTGGGCGCATGGCTGGCTCCGGTGGCGGGCTGCGGCGCCGACCGGATTTTCCCAGCGACAAAATCAGGAATGGTTTCCGTAAGCAGTTCCGCGCCGAGTCCCGCCAGCCGGTCGTGAAGCGTGGCGGAATCGTCCGTGGCCAAAATCGTTGTGCGCCGCTGCGAAACAAGCGGGCCGGTGTCCAGGCCGGCGTCCATTTGCATGATGGTGACGCCGGTTTCGGTTTCGCCACTGGCAATCGCCCACTGAATCGGCGCCGCGCCGCGATATTTCGGCAGCAGCGACGTGTGGACGTTCAGGCAGCCGTGGCGCGGTAATTCCAAAATGGCCGGCGGCAAGATATGTCCGTAGGCGGCGACGACAATTAAATCCGGCTGCAACGCGCGCAGCTCGCCGATGAAATTTTCGTCACGGGCGCGCGCCGGCTGGAGCACGGGCAGGTCAAGTTTGAGCGCGAGGGATTTGACCGGCGACGGCTGCAACCTCAAGTCGCGGCCTTTCGGTTTGTCCGGCTGCGTGACCACGGCGGCGACGGAAAATCTTTCGTCGCGCGCCAGCGATGTGAGGCTGGCGCAGGACAATTCCGCCGTGCCCATGAAGACGATTCGCAACGCGGTCATCAGCGGATTTTATCGCAAAGGCGCGAAGAGGCAACGGCGCAAAGGACAAACGCCAAAATCATTTTAGAGCTTCACGACCTGCTTGAGAATGTCGGAGAACGTCTTGACCGGCGGGCCGTCGGTGTTGATGCGGTGGACCAGTTTGTTGCCGTAAAAATCGAGCACCGGTTTGGTTTCCTTCTCGTAAGTCTTGAGGCGCTGGCGGATGACGTCGAGGTTCGCATCGTCAAGGCGGTTGTCCTTGAGCGCGCGGCGTTGCATCCGGCGGACGAGATTTTCCTTCTTTTTGGACGTGAGATAAAAGACGGCGATGACGTTGAGCGCGTCGCTCATAATTTTCGCCTGGGCCACGTTGCGCGGGATGCCGTCCAGCACCAGCGTGTCGGCATCGGGATGAAACCGCCCCGTCTGCGTGCTGTTGTGAATGCACTGCCGCCACAGCTCGATGGTGGGTTCGTCCGGCACCAGCTCGCCGCGGCTGGAGTATTCCAGAAAAACTTTGCCGAGCGGCATTTCGGGGCGGAGGCTGCGGAAGACATCGCCGCAGGCGCAGTGAAAAAAGCCGGGAATCCCGCCGAGCGCGCGGCCATGCGTGCCCTTGCCGGAGCCGGGCGCGCCAAACATGAGAATGGTTCGATACTTCACGCGTGCCTGTGTTTGAGTTGAACTTCCTGGATTTCGGCGAACGGCACCATCACCTCCTGCCGCACATCGCCCCGTAACACCTCGAAATGCACTTCGTTGGCCGCGATGCGCGTGATGCGCTCGGCCACAAACAGCGCGTGCGGCGTTTTCACCTGCAAAATTTTGTCCTTGTCCGCCTCCCGGCGGACGATGCCGAAAAATCCGGAAAACTTCGTCTCAAAAAACCGGCGGTTAAACATGAACTGTCCGCGCTGGAAAATCTCCGTCTCCGGCTGGTTGGGCGGCGCTGGAGGCGCCCCGGCCTCCCACGAACCCGCCGCAATGTGAATCTCCTCCTCCGGCTTCACGCCCGGCACCACAAACCGGTGCGGCGCGTTTCCCACCGGCGCGCCTTCGGCGGGCGTTTCGGCGGGCGTTTCCTCCACC
>Ga0224557_1001994_pt1 | contig 18277 bp, 14 predicted proteins | sample 714S31014metaG_FD_180677 | JGI IMG/M metagenome (GOLD analysis project Ga0224557, IMG submission 180677) | Peat soil microbial communities from Stordalen Mire, Sweden - 717 S3 10-14 | ecosystem: Environmental > Terrestrial > Soil > Wetlands > Peat | place: Sweden: Norrbotten County, Stordalen...
TCGGCATGGCGAACCAGAGAGTCTCCAAGGCGAACCAACCGGGTACGTCGGTACTGCCGAGTTGCGCCTGGCCCCGGCGAAGGTTGCCGCCATTTCCTATTGCGACACGCACTGGCCCGTCACCTAGGGCGGTTCCGCCAAAGTAGGACGTGTAGGTGGCGACCGGAGCTCCACGAGTCGCAGGACAGGAAGCACCTTCGCGTACGACGGGAAAATGTAGCGATCGCTTCAACAAATCGGGGACCAGACCGTGTTCGCTGCCAAGACAGACGTGGGGCTCGTTGGCGCAAGCTGCTGCATACCTGTCGGGAACTCTCAGGCTCGCAAGGACTGAGTCGGACGACGGGCCGTTCAACACCAGGGTTGGAAGCGCCACCGCGACGATGGCGAGGGTGGCGACTATCAGTGCAATCACCCGACGCACCACCAATCGCCTCTGACCCCGTTGTCGTGTCGTTCTCAGCCGCTCGTCGAGCACTCCAGAGTCCGTGATTTCATGGACGGACATCGTTCAACTCCTCCATTAGGTCGTTGCCGAGAACGAGACGAAGTGACTTCGCAGCGCGATGGAGATGGGACTTGACGGCGCCATTGCTCAAACCAAGAGCCGCTGCCGTATCGTCCTCGCTGAAGTCAGCGAGGTAGCGCAGCTCGATGGCCTCGCGTTGACGTCGAGGCTGTCGCCGCGCAGCGGCCAAAGCGAGACGGGTCGTGACGACGTCCTCGAGGACGTCTGATCCGTCGGAGCTAAACAGCCTCACTGGAGCGGACTTGCGCCCGGCCCGACGTAGCTCGCCAAGGGCTTCGTTGATCGCGACGCGAAGAACCCAGGCATCCCGGTAGGGAAGCGACCGCAGTCTCGGCCAGCGCACGAACGCTCGCGTCAAGGCCTCGAGTGCCGCGTCTTCGGCGGCGCCTTCGTCGCGGGAAACTCGTCGCGCCGCCCGGCAGGCACGGGGGTAGATCTCTCGGAAGAAGTCGTCGAAGTCCTGCCCCCTCCGAGTGCTCTTCACGCCCTTGATAATGCTTTGAATGCCCTGAGGGGTTTACGTTCTGTTCCGATTTCTTTCGGACCGCCAGTGGCTTCTCTGGTTAGATCCACCACTCGCACCTCACCGCCAGTCGCAGATCCGCAACTTCGGCCCTTCGACACGAACGCCCACCTCGCTCACGCCACGGCGGGCGACGCTTGGCCGATCACGGCAAGAAGGGACCGAACGACGGCTATCCGCTCCAGTCGTTGGCGCCCGAAACGCCCGATGTTTGCGGGTCGGTCAATGTCTGGACAGACGATTCGCCGGGTCGTTATGGCGCGCCCTGAGTCGGCACGTTAAGGGGGAACGCGACATCGACATCCAGACCACCTTCGGGACGAGGCCGCGCGGTGACCTTGGCGCCATGCGCTTTGGCGATCGCCTGGACGATCGCAAGGCCGAGCCCATGCCCGGTTGCATTCCGAACTCGTTCGGCTCCAACCTGCTGGAAAAGTTGGAACAGCCGGCCAATGTCCTCCGGAGGGACGACCGGACCTGTGTTGCTGACGAATAGGTTCGCCCGCCCTCCGGCGGATCGAGTCACAACTTCGATCGTGCCTCCTGGGGCGTTGTGGCGCAACGCGTTGTCGACGAGGTTCGCCACCAAGCTCGCGATCAGTCTCGGGTCACCGACGACTTGTGCTTCGGCGAGGTTGGATTCGATGTGAAGACCTCGACGCTCGGCCTCCTCAGTTCGCGAGATGAGCACGTGCTCGGTGAGACTTGCCAGATTGGACGCCTCCCGCTCCTCGAGACCGCGTTCGCTCGTCGCGAGCGTGAGGAGGGAATCAATGAGCTGCTCTTGCTGATCACCGAGCGCCAGGGCCTCTTCGCAAGCCGCTCGCAGTTCTGTCGAAGTGGCGTCGGGGTCTGCGAGAGCGACTTGCAGCAGCGTGCGCTGGCCTGCGAGCGGAGTTCGCAGTTCGTGCGAGGCGTTCGCAACGAAGTGGCGCTGCGATTCGAACGAGGCTTCTAGACGCCCGAAGAGATCGTCGAGCGTCCTTCCCAGTTCGCTGAGCTCGTCATCGGGGCCGTCGAGACCAAGGCGTTGGTGCAGGTTGGTTGCGGAGATTTCGTGGGCCGTGGCATTCATCTCGCGCAGCGGTCGCAGGAACCATCCAGCGATGAGCCATGCGAGCCAGAGCGCGACCAGAACGGCGAGCAGTCCCACGATGGCGGGTCCGACGTCGAAGTGATGGACGGAGAAGAACCCTCCGCCAACGGCAGATGACGGCGCTCCGCGTTTCCCCGGAGCGGCCCTGACGCTCCTTCCGACGAGGAGGCCGGAAACCCCGAGCACCGCGGCAACCAGGAAGACGAATAGCCCGGCGTAGAGAACGGTGAGTTGCACGCGAAGCGGCGGCCGGCGCAGACGGTCTCTTGTCACGACTTTTCGGAGGTTCATCGCATGATCCGGTAACCGCCCTCGCGGATGGTCGTGATCAACGGCGGATCTCCGAGCTTGGCCCGGAGCCGACGAATCGTTGTTTTGACTGCGGTGGTAAAGGGGTCCGCGAACTCGTCCCATACTCGTTCCAGAAGTTCCTCGGCTGAAATCACTCGGTCACCCGAAGCGAGCAGACATTCGAGGGTCGCGAACTCCTTCGGGCTGAGGTCCAAACGTTGTCCCGCACGAAACACGATCCGACGATTCGGGTCAAGGACCACATCTGCAGCTTCGAGCATCGGTGTCGTTGCGGGTGTCGAGCGTCGACCTAAAGCGCGCACCCGAGCGACGAGCTCGGAGAAGTCGAACGGCTTCGGTAGATAGTCGTCGGCGCCCAGTCCGAGGCCGTCGACCCGGTCCTCCACCGAGCTCGCTGCGGTCAACATCAGGATGCGGCTCTCTGAGCCCTCCGCCACGATCCTTCGGCAGACCTCGTCGCCGTGCACCCCAGGGAGATCTCGGTCCAAGACGACCACGTCGTAACGGTGGGTGGCCAGGTGGCCGAGCGCGTCGCTACCATCGAGAACCACGTCAACCGCCATACCTTCCCGGCGGAGTCCGGTCCCGATCGACCTGGCGAGCACCTCGAAGTCCTCAGCGACGAGTACTCTCACAACTTCTCCGATCCGCTTCTTGGGCCCGTCTCGCTCTATCGCGAGTCTGGCGCCCATGACACCGATAACGAGAATGCCAGAGCGACGGTGTCAGCACGGTGTCAGTCACCGACACCGTGCTGACACCAGTCCCTGCGTACAACGACCTCCAAACCGGTCCGCCGATTGCGAAGGAGGGGATATTCGCGGAATCAACCTTCACTGCGAAATTCGATCGGACTATCAGCGGCAGCTGCTTTCATCGCTACGCACGCTGACGATGCCGTCGACATCCGGACTAGACGTCGAAGGGAAGAACGCGAGACCGCGGCTAGGACATCCCTGATTGTCGCTCGCCCGCTTGAGGGACCACTTGCCCGCCGCCATCAGCATGAGACCAGGCCCGGAGTTCCTTGAGCGTCGGCTTGCCGATGATGCCGGGATAGTTGACTGCGGTCAAGCGCGGCACCGCCGGTGTTGAGTTGGTTCGGCCGGATCTCCAGGTGAGGGTTTCTGGCGGCGTCTGTAGCTTTCGCCCTCCAAGATGAGCTCGTGAGCAAAGAACTGCAATCGGTCGATGGCCGACTGGGCAAGAAGGGCATCGGCCATCAGCCCTAGCCATTCAATCGGTTCTCTGTTCGAGGTCGTCAGTTCTTGATTTCCCTGCCGCGGACTCTAGGGCCGCGGCGAACCGGTCGCCGAAACATCCTGGGGGGATCAGAGCGCTTCGACGGCGTTGGCGGCGATCACGTCGCGATAAAAGTGCGCGCTTTGTTTCAAAATGCGCTCTTTGGTTCTGTAGTCGGTGAACACTAGACCGAATCTCATCGAGTAACCCTCTGCCCACTCAAAATTGTCGAGCAGCGACCAGACGAAGTACCCGCGCAGGTCCACCCCCTGAGTGATCGCCGCGTGGGCGGCGGTGAAGTGCGCCCTCAGGAACTCGATACGTTCGAGGTCGTTGATACGGCCTTCCGGGTCCACATAGTCGTAGAAGGCAGCACCGTTCTCAGTCACATACAACGGGATGTCGCCGTAGTCGTCCTTCAGCCGCACGAGGGTCTGTGTGAGACCCTCCGGTTCAATGGTCCAGCCCATGGTCGTCCTTGCGGCGTCCGGCTGTGGCTGCTCCTCGAGGCCGAACCAGTCCCAGAACAACGATCGGCTGGTCGGCTGGGTGGCCGGCGGCGAAGCGGCCACGCGCGCCGGCGAGTAGTAGTTGAGGGCCAGCAAGCCGAGCTCGGCGTTCATCGCCTCGCAGTCACCTTCGTGCAGGAAGTCATCGCCGATGAGTCGGACGTACTCGTCGAAGAGCCGCTCTGGGTAGCGGCCGTGAAACACCGGCTCCAAGAACCACTGGCACCTCTGCTCGTCGTAGCGTTCGGCGGCTTTGAGATCGTCTTCGCTGTCGCTCGCCGCTGTGACGGGGACCGGTTCGAGGGCAAGGCCGACCTGCGCGGGCGTGCTTGCCGCGGCGACCACCGCCCGCGTGGCCAGCCCGTGGCCCAAGAGCAAGTGGTGCGAGGCTCTCACAGCCTTTCCGATCTCGCCGTATGCGGGAGCGAAGACTGTGTCCCCATATCCGAAAAAGGCCTCGACCCATGGTTGGTTGATTGTGAGCCACAGCCGGACCCTGTCGCCGAGGGCATCCGCCACGATCCCGGCGTAATCGGCAAAACGCAGAGCGGTCTCCCTGTTCGTCCAACCTCCCTCGGCTTGCAGGTATTGGGGGAGGTCGAAGTGGTACAGCGTCACCATCGGCTCGACGCCTTTGGCCAGGAGGAGGTCGAGCAGGCGCCGGTAGTGGTCGAGGCCGGCCTGGTTGACGCGTCCGTCCGCTTCTGGTTGCACGCGCGGCCAGGCGACCGAGAAGCGGTACCCGCGAAGCGACAGGTCGGAGATGAGATCGACGTCGGATTCCAGGCGGTGGTAGTGATCGCAGGCGATGTCGCCGTTATCGCCCCTGTGGGTGGTGCCGGGCCGGTGGCTCCATATGTCCCACAGGCACGGACCACGTCCGTCCGCTGTGACCGCGCCCTCGATCTGGTACGCGGAGGTCGCCGCGCCCCAAAGGAAGCCGTCGGGGAAAACAAGCCTGTCGCCCATCAAAGCTTCTCCTTCGGTAGAGCCGGTTGCGCTCGACGGCCCTCACCGGTCCGGCACACAAGACTCACCCTTGAGACCGAGCGAAGCTTAACCAGCCGATCTGTGCAGAGACAGTGCCTTTTGGCGCGTGTTTGGAGGCCTGAAATGCGACAGGGCGAGCAGACCGCTTTTGCCGATCGTCTCGCGACGTGACAGAGCGGAAAGCATGCAGGCCCTTTCGAACCCGCCCATGACCCTTCTGCGGCTCATCGAGACCCTCGGGCGGCAAACCTCCTCAACTGACCGCTGTTCCTGAACAGGCCCGACGGAATTGTCCGCGGCCGAGCCTGTTTGCAAATCTGCATCGGCTAGTCGCGAAGGGCGTGCCACGCCACCGCAGCGCTGAGCACAAGGGCAATGCCCGCGAGGCCGAAGCCCTTCTGGGGACCCAACTCGTCACAAACCAGACCGACCAGAAGTGCCGTGAGCGGGGTCATACCCGGAAGTGCCATTGTCCAGAGGCCCATGACTCTTCCGCGCATATCTGGTGCTGATCGAAGCTGTACGAGCGCGTTGGCTCGGGCAATAAACCAGACCGAAGAAAGTCCGCAAAGCGCAAGACCCGCGAACTCGGCGCCAATGTCTGGAGAGGCTGCGGTCCCGAGCACCACCAAGCCGCTTACGAGCGCCAGCAGCCGTACGCTGCGCCCGCTCGGCCAGGTGTTGCCGGTCGCAGCCATGACCCCGCCGCCAACGGCGCCAAGTCCGAATGTACCGAGCATGAGCCCATATCCGCCCCCACCGATATGGAACACTCGCGTGGCAATGAGTGGAAGAGCGACACCGAGGTTGAAGAGCATGCCAGAGGCGGCCGCCATGAACAAGACGCCGCGAATCGCTGGCTGACTCCAGGCGTAGAGCAGTCCCTTGCGGACCTGACCCGCCTGGCGCTGCGCGGACAGGCTTAGCGTGGGCCGGAACTGCCAGAGGACTAGAAGCGGGGGCACGAAAGTCGCGGCATTGAAGAAAAAGCAGGCCGCCACTCCGCTCGTCACCAGCAAGACACCGCCGACTGCTGGCCCAAGGACCCGAGAGACGTTAATCACGACCTCGTTCAAGCCGACGGCGTTCGCCATACGGTCGCGGCCGACAAGATCAAAGACGTAGACCTGCCGTGCCGGCTGGTCGACAGCGTTCACGCTCCCGGCGGCAGCAGCCGCTACGAACACTATCCAAAGCCGGATCGAGCCGAGCAGCGTCAGGACGCCCAGGGTCGAGGAGATCGCGATGAAACTCACTTGCGTACATAGCAGCACGTGTCGGCGATCGAACTGGTCAACCAGCGCGCCCGCCCAGGCACCGCCAAGAAGCAGGGGCGAAAATGTGCACGCCGTCACCGCGCCAAGAACCACCCCGTTGCCGCCAAGGCGAAGCACAAGCCAGGCTTGGGCCACCGATTGCGTCATGGTCCCGGATGCAGAGAGAATCTGGCTCAAGAACCACCAGCGAAAGACCCGTACCCTCAGCGATCCGAAAGCCAGCCGCAAACGTCGGGCTGTTCCTCGGGTGAAACCACCGACCGCCGGTGTCGAGCCAGCGTCGTAGAACTTGTCGCTCGCGTCCCCGTCAGCTTGATTCACGGACCGCTCGACGTGCGTGCGGACGAGCAGGGCCGCCGCGGCTCACGGCCTCACTCGTCCACATCGCTACAGAAAGCTCGGCTATCCAAGCTGCTCGGCAGCTACCCGTCTGGCCTCGCTGATCTCGTGCGCAGGATCTCGCACTGAGTCGATCTCGAGAATATGGCAACCCATGAAGCCCTTTCCTTTGAATAGAGCTGCCCATGCTTGCCAGTCCACGACCCCGGCGCCCACCCGGCAAAAGAACGGGTCATGGCGGTCGTGAATCTTCTCGTCGATCGGAAGATCCGGCGAGTACGGCCCGGTGGCGTCCTTCCAGTGAGTGATGAGAACACGATCGAGATGGTGGCGCACGATGGCCACAGGGTCGCCGCCCGCCAACACTAGGTGAGCTGAATCAGGACAGAAGCCAACATATTCCGGATCAGTGAGCAGGAGGAGAAGGTCGATATCGCGTGCGCTGCAGAACAAGCTGCTGTGCTCACTGTGCAACGCGATCCGTACACCCTCTTTGCGGGTTGCCTGGCCGACACGGTTAAGCGCGTCAGCCAGAGGCCCGGCCTCCTCCAAGCCGAACGGTCGCGGATCCTCACGGTACGAAGAGCGCATCGCGAGTCCCAAAACAAGGACGTCGCCACCGCACTCGCGGAGAAACCGTGCGGTTTCAAGGGCATGCTCGGTGATGACCCGCTCCTCCTCTGGACTCGGCACGTGGCCCAAACGCTCGAAGTCAGAGAAGAAGGCGCTCACGATGCGGAGACCATGCTCGCCGGCAACCTTGGCAACCTGATCTGCAGATCCATAGGCTCGCAGGGCGTTCTGCCAGCTGCCCGGGCCGAAGGTCATCTCGATCCCCCCGATGCCAGCAGCCTCTACTTCGGCAAAAACACGATCCCAGAAGGGGCGCGGATCCTCGGCGACCTGCTCCTGGAGCTGGTCAAAGCTCTCCACTGACCAGAACTCAGGATGATAGTAGGTAATGAGGTCGACGCCCAGCTGTTGGGATTTCGTCGTCTCAGACATTGTTGGCTTCCTTTCCATCAAGGTTTGTGGGCTCCTCGGCGTCGAGTGGCGCCATCGGGAGATCTCCAGGTCTCACTGGAGCCGGGCGCTCACACGTGCTCTTCAACCTCACAAGGCGTCGCTCTCGACTGGAGGTCTCCACGGCTTCCAGTACTTCGAGCACATGGAAGGCCAAGCTTGGCGTGGCTCGCTGTGGCGAACCGTGTATCGACGCGACCAGGTCCGCCACTCCCATGCCCCGCAACATCTGGTCTGGGGTTCCGGGAGTCGCACTGATTGGCAAGACTGGCTCGAGTTCCTGCCACTCGTCGTCCAGATTGCGCCTTAGGCGGACAGGTCCATCGAATCCGTTGGGATCCGAGAGCCGTAGAGCGCCCTCGGTTCCGTCGATCTCGATGTACGGCAGGTCCTTGTGCCAGATGTCGAAACTCATGATCACGGTGCCCACCACGCCGCTCGCGAAACGCAACACCGCAGTGGCGTGAGTCGTCACCTCGACGTCGATGACCTCGACGAGGCGATTCGGCGTCAGGACGTGTCGGGGCGTTGCCCCGATACGGGTCATGCCCCCGACATCGCTGACGGGACCCAGGCAGTTGATCATGGCCGTGATCCAGTAGGGCCCCAGGTCGAGGAGCGGCCCACCACCTTGTTGGAACAAAAAGGTCGGGTCTGGGTGCCACATCTCCGCTCGGCTGTGGGTCACAAAACCAGCCACCCCGATCGGTTCGCCGATCAAACCACGGTCGATCGCGGCCCGAGCCGTCTGGGCTGCGCTTCCGAGGAAGGTATCCGGCGCGCAGCCCAGACGAGGTCCTGCTGGTCTCAAAGCGGCCATGACCTCCGCGGCGTCTGCGAGGTCGGTGGCCAACGGCTTCTCCACGTAGACGTGCTTGCCCGCCTCCAGTGCCTTCAGGGTCACGTCCTTGTGAACAACAGGCGGCGTGAGATTGACGACGACCGCTATGGCGGGGTCCTCCAGGAGCTCATCGACGCTGTTCCATGCCCGGATGGAGAACTGCTCCGCCAGGCTCCCTGCTCGAGCCTGATCGACGTCAGCGCAACCCACGAGTCGCAGCTCACGAAACCGCCCGGTTCCCCTCACGTACCTCGGGGCGATGTTTCCGCACCCCACTATCCCGACGTTCGTCCGAGTGGCGGGCGCATCAGTGGTCACTTCAACCATTCTCGTTTCCCCTTCCACATCGCCCCGAGTCACGTCTCAGCTCCTCGGACTCAGATGCAGGATCACGACCTCGTCCCAGGGCTTACCCGCGGGCGAGTCCAACTCGTACGGGTTGCTTGGCGATGGCCAACCAACATATGCCTTGCTGGTGTATTCCCCGCCTCCGGCCTGGAACATCAGCGGGATGACAGGAACGTCGTTCACCATCTGACCCTCAAGCTCATCGAGGGCGCTCGACTGCACACTGGCACTGAGCGAACTGCTGAAAGAGCGGATCGCGGATTCGGTTGCCGGGCTCCGCCAACGTTCCGGATCCCCGACGGCGGCCTTTCCGACCGGTGCCGTGAGTGAGTCATCCAGCAAGTAAGAAAGGAGCGGCTCTGGCGAGTAAGACTGGAACTCACCACAGAACGTAAGCCCGTAGCTGCCCGTCGCCTCGTCGTTGCTGTACTCCGCGAATGACACCGTCTGGATGTTGATCCCGATGCCTGCTACGGCCATCTCCTCCTTGATCAGGTTCGCGTCGGTAACCCAGTCGGTGAACGGGGCGGGGAGGACCAGCGAGAGTGTGAACGGACTGCCGTTCGGCATGTTGAGTATTCCGCCACTCCCCATCTTGAAGCCGATGCTCTCCAAGAGGCTCTTCGCCGCTGAAGGGGCATAACGAAGCGTGTCATTCTTGTACGCGGGCGCTATGTTCCCTGTCCAGTTGGGTGTGATGAGACCCGTCGCCGACGTAGCCGGCAGGTCGTAGTATCCGCTTTCTCCCAACTTGATGATGGCGGACCGGTTGACAGCCTCGTCCAGCGCTCGCCTCACGACCACGTTATTGAGCGGTGACACGGTCAGGTTCGGGCAGATGTTCCAATCGCCCACCGGCGCGTTGTATAGCCCGTTGTAAGAAGACCTGCCGAGGAACAGCTTCTGGTAATCCTCAATGTATAGCGATGCCCAGTCAATTTGGCCATCTTCCAGTGCAAGGTCCGCACTCGTATTTGAGTCGTAAGCGGGGTACAGCAGTTCGGGAACCTTTGGCTCCCCAGCTTGCCAGTAGTTCGGATTCCTCGTCAGCGCTACTTCCTGTGAACTATAGGACTTGAGCAAGAAGGGACCTGAACCCACAGGTGAGGGGTTCGTGTAGGTCGTCGGATTTGCGATCTTGGACCAAATGTGCTGAGGGACGATGTAGACCTGACTGATGGCAAACTGCTGAGCGTAACCGGGTGTCGAGAAGCTAATTACGACCGTCGTTGACGACGTCGCGGCCGCTCCCGAAAAGACCACGCCCTGCGTATTGAGAGCGGGGTACTTCTTCACGAGCTGAAAGGTGTAGGCCACGTCACTGGCCGAAAGAGGCGTACCGTCGCTCCACTTGATTCCTTGACGAATCGTCAGTGTTAGCTTCCTTCCGCTATCTGACCAAGCCCACGCCTTCGCGAGCCATGGGTAGATCACGCCTGACTTTACGAGGTCGTACTGCATCAGCGGCTCATAGATGTTCGCCACCATCCCCTGCTCGGCTGTTACGCTGCTGGTGAAGAACGGGTTGAAGTTGTCTGTAAAAGGACCGTCAGGAGAGCCAACAATCGTCAAGGGCGTCGTACCTATCGACGAGCTCCGCGCGCTAGCCCGCCCTGCTCCAATTGCCGCTGTTCCGGTTCCCATAACTGCGAGAGTCAGAGCAATGCCTACGACAATAGCTCCCACGCCATACCGTTTGAGTAGTCGAGATTTCTTCATGTCGGTTGCCTCATTCCATGAGAGAAAGAACTAAATTCTTCAGGCAGGCGACGATTCGGACTCCGCCTGCTTTTGGTCAGGTTCATTTGAACGAACCTGTTTCGCGTCCGACCTCCTTTCCTTCGGAGCCATTGCCTGGAGACCAAGGGGCATCGGTGCTACCAGTCATCGTCTTCACTGCCCGCCGCCGTTTTCCCGCAACCAGCACGCAGCCCAATGCTCCTCACCCGCGTTGAAGTTCGGCGGCAGCTCTCCGCCACAGCGCGGCAGGGCGTACGGGCAACGAGTGTGGAATCGACACCCTGAAGGCGGTTCGATCAGGCTGGGAGGCTCACCCGCCGGCATTTCGACGTTCCGGTGGGGATCTTCGGGGTCTGGTGCCGCCAAGATGAGCAGTTCGGTGTACGGATGTGCCGGATGGCTTACCACTTGTTCGGCCGGCCCACTCTCGACGATGCGGCCGGCGTACATCACACAGATCGTGTCGGCGAAGTACCGAGCCGAGGCTATGTCGTGGGTGATGTAGAGCAAGGCCAGACCGTCATCATGGACTAGGCCGGCAAGAAGGTTCAGGACGCTCAGGCGGATCGACACGTCGAGCATCGAGACGGGCTCGTCAGCCAGGAGGACAGACGGCCGAGCAGCGAGTGCCCGCGCGATCGCAACCCGCTGCCGTTGCCCCCCCGACAATTGTTGTGGCAGCTTGGCGGCAAACTGCCGCGTTGCAGGAAGCTGCACACGCGCTAGGAGGCGCATTATTTCCGCCTCGACATTCCGGCGATCGACCCGGTGATGGATCCTGAGCGGGCGTGCCAAGTGATATGCGATCGTGTGCACCGGGTTGAGCGACGCGAACGGGTCCTGAAAGACGACCTGCACCTCTCGGCGGTACTCGCGGAGCTTCCTGCCTCTCGCCTTGGTGACCTGGCGTCCGTGTAAAGCCACCTCTCCGGACGTGGGAGTGTCGAGCCTGGCCAACAGGCGACCGACCGAGGTCTTGCCTGATCCACTTTCACCGACCAATGCGATGACATGACCCGGTTTGAGAGCCAGAGACACAGCCTCCACGGCGTGGACGTAGTGTCCTCGGGCATTGGTGAGGAGGTTTCCACCATGCACCGGGAAGTGCTTTGTCAGGTCGCGCGCCTCGAGCGCCGGCGAGTCGCCAAGAGCGATGTCCTGGATCAGTGAGCCACTACGCATCTAGGTACCCCTTTCGCCTTCTGCCCCAGCTGCAGGCCCCTCCTGGGGGCTGGGAGCAAAAGCCACAGGTGGGATATCCGGTGCAGCGTCTGTGTGGAGCCAGCAGGCCACGGACTGCTCGCCGTAACGGGGGTCCTCAGACCGCAGGCGGACTAGGGTCGGTCGCTCCACGTCGCACCGGTCCATACGCCGAGAACACCTGCTCGCAAAGGGGCAGCCTGCTATCGACCTGTGCAAATCTGGCGGCAAACCAGGGATACCCGTGAGCGTCCGTCGCGGGCCCCGCAGCGGCGGTGAGGACGCCAGCAGGCCTGCCGTGTAGGGGTGGGCTGGCACCTTGTAGATCGCCTGGGTGCGGCCGACCTCGACGAGTTCACCCGCGTACATAACGGCGATGACATCGGCGATCTCCAAGAGAAGCGACAGGTCGTGGGTGATGAACACCATGGCGAAGTGGAGCTCGGTCTGGAGCTCTGCGATCCGCTTGAGGATCTGTCGCTGAGTCACCACGTCGAGAGCCGTGGTCGGCTCGTCCATGATGAGGATCTGCGGTTGCAGCGCCAACGCCATGGCGATCATGACGCGTTGGCGCATACCACCTGAGAGTTGATGCGGGAAAGCATCGAGGCGGTCGCGCGTCACACCCACCTCGTCAAGCAACCTACCGGCCCAGGCACCTGCCTCCCGCCTGCTCACGCCCGGACGGTGGGCACGGATGGTGTCGGTGAGCTGGGCCCTGATACTCAGGACCGGATTAAGCGCGTTCAACGCGCTCTGGAAGACGACGGCTATCTCTTCCCAACGAAACCTGCGAAGTTCCTCCCCTTCCAGCCTCACGACATCGACGGCCTTGGCGGGCTTGCCGTCTGAACTGACGGGGAAGTACTCCACTGAGCCGCTCACGATCTCTGCCGGCGGACGAGTGAGCGTCGCGATCGCATGTGCCAGCGTTGACTTACCCGACCCGCTCTCGCCGGCAATCCCGACCGTCGTGCCTACGCCGAGGCCAAGGCTGACATCGTTCACGGCCCGCAGAGCCTCTGAGCCGGTGTCGTACACAACCGACAGGTTTTTGACATCCAACACCGTGTCACCGAGCTGTCGAGGTAGGTCGTCCGGTCTAGTACGCAAGGCTCGATTCGATGCCCTTCGGTGGCGTCGCTTTACCGGTCGATTGTGACCAAACTCGTCGATGCCGAAGTTGAGCAACGCCAGTCCGGCTCCGAGCAACGCGAGACACAAACCGGGAGGTACGAACCACCACCATGCTGAGAGCTGTAAGGCACCGGCGTTCTCCGCCCAGTACATCATCGTTCCCCAGCTCCAAGTGTTTGCCGAGCCGATTCCCAGGAAGGCAAGACCGGCCTGAGTGAGGACGGCAAAGATCATCGTGCCGAGGAATTGAGCTGCTATCAACGGAATCTCGTTGGGGAGGATCTCGAAGAACACGATCCGTCGAACCGGCTCGCCCGCGGCGCGAGCTGACTGAACGAAGTCCCTGGACCGAAGTGAGAGCGTCTGAGCCCTGATCACCCGGGCCGACCACGCCCACGCCGTGAGGCTTATGACAAGTGCAATCAGAAGTGTGCCCGCGTCCTTGAAGTAGCTGGCGATCACGATCACTAGTGGCAACGCGGGCAGGACGAGAAAAACGTTGGTCAGCATGGAAAGCACGTCGTCCCACAGGCCCCCGAGAAATGCCCCGGAGATGCCCACCACGACCGACATGGTCATCGAGATGACCGCCGCCAGCGCCCCCACTATCAGAGACACGCGGGCCGAGTACACCAGCTGCGCGAACACGTCCTGTCCCTCGTTGGTGGTCCCGAGCAAGTGGGCAGACGACGGGCCGCTTAGACCGATGACAGAGGTGGTAGAAGGGTTTCCGACCAGACTCGGCCCTGCCACAGCGGCAAAGACGAAGATGCCCAGGATGACCAACCCAATCTGCACCTTCCGGGAGCGCAGCGCTGAACGCAACCAGCCCTTCTGGTCGGTCGGCAGGGCCTCCCCGTCGCCTAGCTCGGAGAGCTCACTCAGCGTCACGACCGTCATCGCTGCGACCTCGTCCTCGGGTCGAGAAGGACGTAAACGGCATCAGCAATGAAGTTGGCGGAGAGGACCATGATCGTGATGATCAGGAAGACTCCCTGGACTAGCGGATAGTCCTCATTGGTGACCCCTTGGAAGAGCACATAACCGATACCCGGATACGAGAAGACGATCTCGGTAAGGACCGCGCCGCCGACGATGAAGCCCAACGCGAGGGCAAAGCTCGCGATGTTGGGAAGGATCGCGTTGCGGGCCGCGTACATCATGATGATGCGACGCCGATGCAGTCCCTTCGCCTCCGCGAGCAGCACGTAATCCTCTGAGAGCGTTGCGAGCATCATGTTTCGCATGCTGAGAATCCAGCCGGCTACCGAACTGACGATGATCGTCACAGCAGGCAAGAACCCGTGGACGACTGCCGTGGAGATGAACGCCCAGCTCAAGCCGATCGGCACACCGGGATTAGAGCCGCCGTTCAGCGGAAACCATCCAAGGTCGACGGCAAAGAACGTGAGCACGACAAGACCCAGCCAGAAGTATGGGATTGCCGATAGGAGCGAGGTCACAGGAACAAGCGAGTCGGCAAAGACGGAGCCGCGCCGCGTGGCCGAGAACATTCCCAGCAGCGTCCCGATCAGAAAACTCAGTACTGTGGCAACGCCGAGCAGCGCGACCGTCCAGGGAAGAGCCTGGCCTATCACCGAACCCACGGTCGTCGGGTAGTACGTGATCGAGATTCCTAGGTTCCCATGGGCGAGTTGGCCCAGATAAGACCAATACTGACCTGTCAGTCCTTCGCGCGTGCTAACGCCGAACGCAATGTCAAAGGCCTTGATGGCACCCGGCGTGGCCGTGATCCTGAGCCGGTTGAACAGCTCTATAACCGGGTTTCCAGGCATCAGGCGCGGGATGATGAAGTTGATGGTGATGGCGATCCAGGCCGTCGCCACATAGAACGCGAGTCGGCGGAGGATGAACCTCACGGTCTCGCGCTCCCGTCATGCATCCTCGGACACCGCTGAATCTGAGATGCAGCCGACATCAGGGTCACGTCGCGACCTTGACCCAGGTTCTCTGTTCCGCCGACGCCAAGACGGCGTCAGTCAGCCGCACAGTCCGAAGGCCGTCGTCGAAGTCGGGGAAGCGTGCCGTTGGCTCGCCTTCAATTGCCGAATAGACGTCCGTGAAGAGCGCGGTGAAACTGTCGAGGAAGCCGAGCGTGTGCCCCGCAGGCAATATATTTAGCCGCTCAGCCGAAGGCGCAAGAAAGGCAGGGTCCCGAATTATCTCGGAGTTCACGTCCAGCCGTCCGAACCAGAGGCGGTCAGGCGTGGTGCCGTCGAACACCAGGCTTGCCGCCGAACCGTCCACAGCGAGCCGCATGGCGTTCTTGCGCCCCGCCGAGACCTGGCTGACTGTCAAGGTACCGAGCGCGCCTTCGCTCATCCGGAACATGACGCAGGCGAGGTCCTCAGTATGGACATCTACCTTCATGACCTCGGCTGATGGCTGTTCGTCCTCGACCTCGCCGGCCGCCTCGAAAGTGTGGAAGCTCCCAATCGGCCGCGTCGGCGTTACCGTGTCGAGTTCGGCGATCATGGACGTGATGCGCTGCCCAGTGACCCACTCCAGCAGGTCGCACAGATGTGAGCCGATGTCAGCAAAAGCGCGCGAGCGACCGGACTGCCGATCATCGACTCGCCAGCCACCCTGGTCCGGGGAGAACAGCCAGTCCTGCAGATATGATCCCTGCACGAGCTGAATGTTGCCGATCTCGCCTCGCAAAACTCGGTCTCGTGCCTCTTGGACCATCGGCTGGTAGCGGTAGGCGAAGGGCACTGCACCGATGAGGCCGGCCGAGGCAGCCAGATCGACGAGTCGTGCTGCATCTTCGCTGGTGGTGGCAAGCGGCTTTTCGCAAACAACGTGCTTGCCTGCGGCGAGGGCATCTGCGACCAGCTGAGCGTGCAGGTAATTGGGCACGCAGATATGCACGACCTGGACGTCGCGATCAGCGATCAAGTCCGAGGCCTGGTCAAATACCTTGTCGACCCGGAGGTCGTGAGCCAGTGACTCCGAGGCGGCGGGGGTCGAGTCGACTACTCCCACCACTCGCGCGCCGGCGAGTCGTGCCGCCTTGACGTGCACCCGACCGATGAAGCCAGCCCCGATGATTCCTACACCCAGCGGTTGCCCCACGGTAACCTCCTGGTCGGCGGAAGTACTCCAAAAAACAAGATAAGTCCTGCTAACTTATACGTCAAGTAGGAAGAAGATAAAGTTTTTTCGAACTAAGCCGCAGGCTTGATTCGTACTCCCTGCCTAAGCTGGTGCCCGTGAAACAAACTGGCAGTCCAAGCAGTCTGACGGTGGCCCGTGCTGTTGATGACTACGCGCTTTTGGTCGCGCTCGTCTCCGAACAGCGCCAGGTGAGCCGGGCGGACCTAGCCCGCCTCGCGGGACTGTCTCGTTCGACCGTGTCCCTTCGAGTAGATGAGATTCTGAAGACCGGTTTGATCAGGGAGTCAGGCAACGGACCGTCTACCGGTGGACGCAAGCCTGTTGTGTTGACCATCAACCCCGAAGTGGGAGTTGTCCTCGGTGTCGACCTCGGTGCCACACACTGTCATGTCGCAGCCGCTGATCTGGCTGGCGACACTCTGGCCATCCACAGCGGTGCCGTAGACATCGGAGAAGGCCCGGTTGCCGTTTTGAATGAGGTCCTTCGTCACTGTGCAGGCGTCCTAGAGGCGTGCGGGAGGACGACAAGCGACGTTCTCGCTGTTGGTGTCGGTATCCCCGGACCGGTTGAGTTCTCCACCGGCACGGTAGTTCGACCGCCGATCATGCCCGGTTGGGACGACTTCGTCGTCTCCGAATACATAGGCAGATTGTTCGACGCGCCGGTTGTCGTAGACAACGACGTGAACGTGATGGCCCTCGGCGAGTACGTCGAGCGGGGCCAGCGCGATACCAGTCTGCTCTTCATCAAGATCGGAACGGGCATCGGCTGCGGGATCGTGTCATACGGTGAGCTGCACCGAGGACTAGACGGCGCGGCCGGGGACATTGGCCACACCAGGCTCCCCGACCACGACGACACGGTCTGTGCCTGCGGTAACACGGGCTGCCTCGAAGCGGTCGCCTCCGGAGCTGCGATTGCTCGTCAGCTGCGAGCTGAGGGGAGAGATGTCCAACTCACCTCTGATGTCGTCCGACTGGCACAAAGTGGCGACCGGGACGTCATGTACCGCGTGCGGAGGGCCGGCGAACACATTGGCAGCGTTCTTGCGACGCTCGTCAACTTCTACAACCCCGAGACCATCATCATCGGCGGATCACTGGCCGCGCTCAACGACGACCTGCTCGCGCCGATTCGAGGGGTCGTTTACCAGCGCGCAACAACGCTCGCGACCCGCAGGTTTCGTCTCGAGATCACGACTCTTGGCTGGCAAGCCGGCGTCCTCGGGGCAGTCGAGCTGGCCCGACGCGCTGCTCTCTCGCCTGACGCAGTGGGTCGGCGGTTGGTGCCGGCCCAAACCGAAATTTGAACAGGAGGATGCCATGGCCCGACCACATACTCTCTTCACTGGTCAGTGGGTAGACCTGACGTTCGAAGAGGTGGCTAGGCGCGCGGCCGCATGGGGGTTCGACGGTCTAGAGATCGCTTGCGACCCGCGCCACTTTGACGCTGATCGCGCCGCCGAGGACGACGACTACCTCGACAATCGACGAGCTGTGCTTGAGCGCCACGGACTGCAATGCTGGGCAATCTCAGCCCATTTGATAGGTCAGGCAGTCTGCGACGATCCCATCGATGAGCGGCACCGCCAAATCGTGCCCGAAAGTGTCTGGGGTGACGGGGAGCCTGAGGGTGTGCGAGTTCGCGCGGCCAAGACAATGAAGAACGTCGCTCGAGCCGCCCGCCGCTTCGGTGTTGACGTTGTCGTCGGGTTCACGGGGTCCCGCATCTGGCCCTACGTCTCGATGTTCCCTCCTGTGGCAGCTGGCGTCATTGACGCTGGTTACCGAGACTTCGCCGACCGCTGGCGGCCAATCCTCGACGTGTTCGCCGACGAGGGCGTCCGCTTCGCCCTTGAGGTGCACCCTTCTGAGATCGCGTACGACTACTGGACGGCCGTCAAGACGCTAGAAGCAATTAACCACCATCCTGCATTCGGCTTTAACTGGGATCCGTCACACTTGCTCTGGCAGCGCGTCGACGTTAGGGCCTTCTTGTGGGACTTCCGCGATCGCATCTTCCATGTCGACTG
>Ga0224557_1001995_pt1 | contig 18275 bp, 17 predicted proteins | sample 714S31014metaG_FD_180677 | JGI IMG/M metagenome (GOLD analysis project Ga0224557, IMG submission 180677) | Peat soil microbial communities from Stordalen Mire, Sweden - 717 S3 10-14 | ecosystem: Environmental > Terrestrial > Soil > Wetlands > Peat | place: Sweden: Norrbotten County, Stordalen...
CAAATCCACGAGCAGGACTGCTACTCACGGCTGGGGCCGGCCGGCGGCATCCGCGCCGTGGTGCCGCTGCATGACACCGAGACCTACAGCACCCTGGTGACGCTTGTGAACTTCGATTCCACGGTGACCACCACGCCCAAAGCCGTTGACTACTACGACAACCTGCTGACCGAATTCAAAACCCAGTTGATGAACCGTTCCGGCAATGCCGGATAAACTCACGGTGTTGCAACAAATACAATGTGGAGCGCCGGTCAATGCCAGTCGTTCGCGCCGTCCTCCGCCGAATACTGGCACATGGGCGACACGCCGATGCGATTGCGGAGCGAGATGGAGTGGACGGTCAGCGGTTGAAACAAATGCGGAGCGGAAGTCGAATTTTTGTCCATACCGGGGACAAAATATGCCGGAACCAAAAAAGCGCAAGCGACGAGGAGATTCGTCCGTCTTCTTGCCGGCATTTGACCCGCTTACTTGGAAGGTTTGGCGTCCCAGATCGCCAGCGTGTCCGGCGAACCTTGCGAGCGGACGCCGTTGTCGGTCAGGATTGCATCGGTGGCGGCAAGCATCTGTGCCCGCGGGAAAATCATCGTTTCGCTGAAGCGGCTGTCGCATTCGATGGTGATGAACTCGTCTCTGGCGTCCCGCAAAATTTCCACGAGATGATTCAGGTTTTTGACCGGGATGCCGTTGACCTTTTTCACCACCTGCAACCGCGGATCGCCATAGCCTTCGTCCAGCTTGTTCGGGAAAAAGGGCGACGCAATAACCACCAGGCCTTCACCCGGAAACGCGGGCTGGTCCGAAATGCGCGTGATCAGCGGACTGGCCGAGTCGCTCAAACGCGCGAAGATGGCCGTGCCGTATTTCGACTGCACCAGGCCGCCAATATATTCTTCCGTGGCGGCGGAAAAAACCAATGGCCCGTAAATGAAATACGAGGGATAGGCGCCGTTCAGTCCGGGAATCAGCCGCGGATAATCCGCCGAAACGGGCAGGGTGATGTTCAGTTCCTTGCCGGCGCGGATAATGGTGAGCGGCACGGTCCCGTTGGTGGCGACATGCTGGATTTGATATTGGAAGCGCACCCGCAGGTCGTCGCCCAATTTGATCATGCCCTGGTCATCCACCGGCGTGTCGCCGATTTTGGTGACGACATCCCATTCCTTCAGCGGATAGGCCGGATCATCCTTGTAGGGTTTGTGAACCACCATGCCCTCGACGGCCGGCGGCAGCTTGAGGAACGAACGCAAGGCGGGATTTTCCAGCGTCTGCAGGACGTCATACATGGCGGGCTTGCCGTCATAATGACCATCGGCGATGTCCTGAAGAAACATATCTATCTCCTCGCTGGGAATGATGTAGCCGATGTTTTCGGCGTTGACCAGATGGCTGAACGTCAGCCCAATCATCTTGTCGCCCACCACTGCCGGACCGCCGCTGTTGCCGGGATTGATGGCCGCGTCAATCTGGATGCGCAGGCCTTGCGCCGGAAAGTTATACGGGGTGAACTCAACGCGCGAAACGATTCCCTTGGTGATCGAAAGACTGTTGCCGCCTTCCGGGAAACCGTAGGCCATCACCACGTCCTTGACGCCCGGCAGCGACTTGGCCCGCGCCAGCGGCGGATGCGTGTCGAAAAAGGCGGCATCATCCAGCTTGAGCACGGCCAGATCAATTCCCGGAGCGATGGCCTCCACCGTGGCGGAAATTTTATCGCCGGCCTGGTTCGCCTGGATTTGCACCTGGCTGGCGTAATTGACGACGTGGGCGTTGGTCAGAATGCGCTTGCCTTCGATCACCACGCCGCTGCCGGTGATGTCCTCCGGCGGCTGTTTTGTCCACGGCTGGTAAGGATCGGGATAACGCACCGTGGAGAAAATCTTCACCACCGAATTCTCAACGGCGCCGGAAACGGCGGCGGCGGCGGAAGCGTTGGTGACGGCATCGGTGGCTGGCGCGTTTGCGGCGCGCAGACCGGGACACGCGGCGATCAGCGTGATGATCAAAAACCAGGTTGCCTTGGAGCCGGCGGAGAATGAATTAAATCCCATAAGCGATACGGATGCTAAATGACCGGCTGGATTCATGCAAAGAAAATGTCACCGGGCGCGGCGCCCCGGCTTGCGTAAAAAGGTTTCTTTCTGAACGAATCACGCTATATTGGGTCGAAGTTGTGCCAAATCCATGGATTGCATGAAAATTAAAAGCTGCGCGGTCAGCGCGTTTGCGGCGGCGTTTTGTCTGTTCATCGCCGCCGGGTGTGTGCCGCCCAAAACCCCGGTGTCCACCGCGACCGCGCCGGAAACGCTCAAGCCCCTCACGCCCGGGTCCAATGACGCGCGCATCGCCTACTGGACCGCGCGGTTTCTGGAGGACCGGCATTATTCCCTGCAACTGCTCGACAAGAACCTGTCCGAAAAGTTTTTCGACGGATACCTGGAGACGCTCGACCCGCGCCGCGAACTTTTCCTGCAATCGGACATTGACGGGTTCGCGCACTACCGGACAAACCTCGACACGCTCACCCTCGGTGGCAACGGCCGGGCCGACCTCACGCCCGCGTATGAAATTTTCGAGCGGTTTTTGGAGCGCCTCCAGCAGCACACGGAATACGTGAACCAACTGCTCAAACAGGACCGGTTCAGTTTCAACACCGACGAACACATCGCGCTTGACCGCCGCCACGCGCCGTATCCGAAGAATCTGGCCGAGGCGCAGGCGCTGTGGCGCCAGCAGTTGCGCTACGACTATTTGCAGGAAAAACTGGACCACGAATTCTCGCGGACCAACGGCGGCACCATTTTGCCGCTGCCCAAAACCGCCAACGCGGACATCACCAGCCTGCTGGAGCAGCGCAACAACTGGACCCTGCACACGCTCACCAATTGGGACAGCAGCAATGTCTTGCAGTTTTATCTCAACGCGCTCACGCACGCCTACGACCCGCACACGGACTACCTCAACGAGCAGCACACGGCGGATTTTCGAATCAGCATGAGCCTGCAACTCGGCGGCATCGGCGCGCAACTGAAGGAGGATTTTGGTTACTGCACCATTGACGGGCTGATTGCCGGCGGCCCGGCGGACCGAAGCAAACAAATCAAACGAAATGACCGCATCATTGCCGTCGCTCAAAGCAATCTGCCGCCCGTCAACGTCGTGGACATGGAATTGCCCAAGGTCGTTGATTTGATTCGCGGCCCCAAAGGCACACTGGTGCGGTTGACGATCGAGGCAAAGGACGATCCGACATCGCGTCACGAAGTGCGTTTAACGCGCGAGGAAATCAAGCTGGAAGACGAGGAAGCCAAGGCCCGGCTCATCGAAATGCCCGACGACCGTGGTGGAACCAACCGGATCGGCGTCATCAGCGTTCCGTCGTTTTACGCGCCGGTGGGTTCGGACGCGCATAATTACATTTCCGTGGACACCGCCAAGCTGATCAGAAAGCTCGAACAGGAAGGCGTCGCCGGCATCGTCCTCGACATGCGCAACAATCCCGGCGGCTCGCTGGAGGAGGCCATCCAGTTCACCGGCCTCTTCATCAAGCAAGGCCCCGTCGTGCTCGCGCGCAATACCGAAGGCCAGGTCCAGATGGACACGATCAGCAATTCCGCCGCGCTGTATTCCGGGCCGCTCGTCGTCCTCATCAACCGCTTCAGCGCGTCCGCCGCGGAAATCGCCGCCGCGGCCTTGCAGGATTATGGCCGCGCGCTGATCGTCGGCGATACTTCCACCCACGGCAAAGGCACGGTGCAAAGTCTCATGCCGCTCGACAAGGTCATCTGGCCGGGGGCAGCCGCCACCAACGATCCCGGCACCCTCAAAATCACCATCAGCAAATTTTATCGCGTCACCGGCGCTTCCACGCAATTGAAGGGCGTCGAGCCGGACATCGTGCTGCCCGACGTGTTGAATTATTCGACCGACATCGGCGAAACCAATCTCGAAAATCCGCTGCCGTGGGACTCCATCCGCGGCGTGAATTTCAAAAAGTTCAACCTCGTTCAGCCTTATCTCGACGACATACGCCGGCGCTCGGAGGCGCGCACCGCCACCAATGTGGATTTCGGCTATGTCCGCCAGGACATCGCGCAGTTTCAGAAATTGCAGGCCGACAAGACCGCCACGATAAACGAGCAGGAAGCCATCCGGCAACGCCAGACCGAAGACGCCCGCAAACTGGCGCGAGAAGTCGAGGAAGCCGTTCGCCCCCTGCCGGACGAAACCATTTACGGCCTCACCGTGGAAAATTCCGGCCTGCCCGGCCTGCCGGCGCCCGAAGCGCTCTGCACGACCAATCTCAACGCCTTGTTGACTTCGACCAATGAAAATGGAAGTGTTTCAATCATGACCACCAACAATGAATTTGCCGTCGGCATCGTTCTGAACAAGTTTGAAACGAACGCGCCCGCCGGCCATTTGCATTTGGGCACGGTTGTCACCAAGCCGCAACCGGACCCGATGTTGGACGAGACCGAACGCATTCTTCTGGATTACATTTTATCGCTGTCGAAAAATGCCGGTTTGGTTGCAAACCCATAATTATGAAACCGATCATCGCATTCACCTGCGTCTGGTTCATGGCCGGCGGCCTGCTGGCCCAGGGGGTTAATTATTCGGTGGCGATACGGCAGGCCAAAAACGCCGCCGCCAATGAAACCGCCGCCAACCAAAAGCTCCTGGACAATCCGCCGCCCGCCGCGCCGCCGCAAAACAATCCGAATCCGCAGCCCGATCCGGCGCTCCAGGCCACGCTGCAAAACATTGACAGCTTGCGCAAGGATTTCACCGCCGTCGGCGGCGCGGCGGACGCCGCGTCCCTCGCCACCCAGAAACAATCGCTGACGAATGATCTGGCCGCCGCCGCCCAGGGCGCGAAGCCGCAGTCGGCGTCCGTTTCCAAGCTGGCCGATGATCTGGCGACGGCCTTTGCCGGGAAGGAAAAGCTCCGCGCGCCGCAGACGAAGCTCGCGCAATATGTCCACGCCGTCTTCAACAGCTCGCATTTGACAACGGCCCAGCAACAGATGATTTTCGACGGGGTGCAAAAGATTTTGAACGACGGCGGGGCGTCGCCGGATGAGACCGCGAATGTGGTCAATGACATCAAAACGATTGCCAGCGAAACCAAATAAGAGGAGCCGGGTCGTTTGTCCCACGTGCAAAAAATCCGGCGACTGGTTCGCCGGGAAATTCGGGCCGTTCTGCTCGCAGCGGTGCCAATTGGTTGATCTCGGCAAATGGTTCGGCGGCGAGCACGCCATTTCCGAGCCGCTCCGGCCGGAGTATTTTGAGCGGTTTGCCGACCTGCCGCCGGGCGAGCATTTGGACAAACCGGAGGAGTAGCGCGGGCGTCCCGCCTGTAAATTCGAATTATGGAAAGGTTGGTTTATTTTTTGCTGACTTTGGGCGCGATGAATTTTTCCGCGCCCGCGCAACCCGTCAATTCCATGAACACAAACAAAACTGAAATCGCCGACCTCGGCGGCGGCTGCTTCTGGTGCATGGAAGCCGTTTTTGAACGGCTCCCCGGCGTCATCTCCGTCACCAGCGGCTTCGCCGGCGGCACAACTGAAAACCCGACCTACCAGGATGTCTGCACCGAGACGACCGGCCACGCCGAGGTCACGGAAATTGTTTTTGACACCTCGAAAATCTCCTACGCCAGGCTGCTCGAAGTCTTCTGGCAGGCGCACGACCCGACCACCTTGAACCGCCAGGGCGCTGATGAAGGCGCGTCCTACCGTTCCATAATTCTTTACCGCGACCAAAAGCAGAAGCTCGCGGCGGAAAAGTCGAAGCTCGCGGCGCAAAGTGATTTCAAGAATCCCATCGTCACGGAAATCGTGCCGCTCAAGAAATTTTACAAGGCCGAGGATTATCACCAGCAATACTTCGACAACAATTCCAACGCCCCTTACTGCCAGGTAATCATCGCGCCGAAGCTGGAAAAACTGGAGAAGGAAAAGGTGATCCAGGAAACGCCGCAGACGAAGCAGTAGCAGCGGACGTAAGTCCGCTCTAAAAATAATAAACCGGGAGAAATGAGCCGACTGACGTCGGCTGCTACAATAAAAAAGGCGACCCGTTTCCGGATCGCCTTTTGAATTTCATTTGGCTTACAGCCCTTTCTTGAGCATGACCTTGATCAGGTCGCCCACGCGGCAGCTGTAACCCCATTCGTTGTCATACCAGCTTATCAGCTTGAAGAACTTCTTGTTCAGCTCGATGCCGGAGCCGGCGTCGAAGATCGAGGACAGTTCGCAATGGATGAAGTCGCTGCTGACCACTTCGTCCTCGGTGTAGCCGAGAATGCCCTTCAGGTAAGTCTCGCTTGCTTTCTTCATCGCTGCGCAGATTTCCTTGTAGCTCGTCTCCTTGACCGTCTTGATCGTCAGGTCCACGGCGGAAACCGTCGGTGTCGGCACGCGGAACGCCATGCCGGTCAGCTTGCCTTTGACTTCAGGAATCACCAGGCCGACCGCCTTGGCCGCGCCGGTCGTTGACGGAATCAAATTGATCGCCGCACTGCGACCACCCTTCCAGTCCTTCTTGCTCGGTCCGTCCACGGTCTTTTGGGTGGCGGTGTAGCTGTGAATCGTCGTCATCAAACCCTCGTCCACGCCGAATCCTTCCTTGAGCAGCACATGAACCACCGGAGCCAGGCAGTTCGTCGTGCAGCTCGCGTTGGAAATAATATGATGCAGCGCCGGGTCGTATTTGTTCTCGTTCACGCCGATCACAACCGTGAGGCAATCGCCCTTGGCCGGTGCCGAAATGATGACCTTCTTCGCGCCGGCGGTGAGATGGCCCTTGGCTTTCTCCACGTCCGTGAACAGGCCGGTGGATTCAATCACCAGATCCACGCCCAATGCCTTCCAGGGCAATTCGGCGGGCGTCTTGGCGCTGACCAGCTTGATCTCCTTGCCGTTGACGATGAGAATATCGTCTTCCGGCTTGTCCGCGGCGGATTTCTTGGAGCTGACCGTGCCCTTGAAGCGGCCTTGGATGGAATCATATTTGAGCAAATACGCCAAGTTGTCCGCCGGCACGATATCGCCGACTGCGACCACCTCGATGTCCTTGCCCACCAGTCCTTGTTCGATGAGCGCGCGGAAGACCAAGCGACCGATGCGCCCGAACCCGTTGATTGCGACTTTAATTGCCATAATTTTTATGTGTTCAAAATGAATAAATGTTTAGTAAACCGAACCAACATCATAATGCAGCGCCCCTTTCCGTCAACATGATTTCCCGAACAAAATTGTCAAACCCCGGACATTTTTTGCCGCGCCGTTTCTGGAACCGGGGCCAAAACCTGATTGTTTTGGGCGAAGTGGGCATTGCCACCATTGCCCGCGGAGTTTGAGCCGGCATAAATTCGCAAAAAGAAGAAAGTGGCGTTTCCGCGCCGGATTTGGCAGACTGCCACGGTTAGCGGAAGTCAGATTGGCGGGGGCGCGCCGCCGCGCGTCCGGTTGACCGGGAGGTCAGCCCCGCCGCGATAAAATTTCAATGAGCAAAAAGTTAAAATTCGGCCTGCCCAAGGGCAGCTTGCAGGAAGCCGCCATCCAGAAAATGGCCAAGGCGGGCTACAACATTTCCGTGAGCAGCCGTTCCTACGTGCCGTATGTGGACGACGACGAGCTGGAGATCCGGCTCATTCGCGCGCAGGAAATCAGCCGCTATGTCGAGCACGGCTATCTGGATTGCGGCATCACGGGCCTTGATTGGATTGAGGAGAACGGCTCGAAGGTGCATGAGGTCGGCGAGTTCCTTTTCAGCAAGGCCACGCGCCAGCCGGCGCGCTGGGTCCTGTGCGTGCCGGAAAATTCGCCGGTCAAATCCGTGAAGGATTTGCGGGGCAAACGCATCGCCACCGAAGTCGTGAACCTCACGAAAAAGTATCTCAAGAAAAACGGCGTGAAGGCGGACGTGGAATTTTCATGGGGTGCCACGGAGATGAAGGCGCACGAACTGGTGGACGCGATTGTGGAATTGACCGAGACCGGCTCCTCGCTGCGCGCCAACAAGCTGCGCATCGTGGACACGCTGCTGGTCTCGACGCCGCGCCTGATCGCGAACCTGACGGCGTGGAAGAATCCGTGGAAGCGCCGGAAGATGGAGACGCTGGCGCTGCTGCTCAAGGGCGCGCTCGAAGCGGAGGCCAAGGTGGGCCTGAAAATGAACATCGCCGCGAAAAATCTGGCGAAGCTGCTCAAGGAACTCCCCGCGCTGCGCAACCCGACCATTTCCAATTTGAGTCTGGAAGGCTGGGTGGCCGTCGAGACGATCATTGACGAAAAAATTGTCCGCGAATTGATTCCGCAGCTCAAGGCTGCCGGCGCGGAGGGAATCATCGAATATCCGCTGAACAAGGTGGTTTATTAAATCGTCCTCGTCCTCGTAATCAAAAACACAAATTCGAGGATGAGGACGAGAACGAACGAAATTTTGATTGGCAACGCGCCCGATTTCGATTATTTCATTTGCAATCCTTTATGGGTTCAATCAAAAAACGCCGCAAGGCGAAAATCAACAAGCATAAACGGCGCAAAAAGCTGCGCTTGAATCGTCACAAGAAGCGCACCTGGCAGCAGTAAACTGCCCCGCGCATTCTTCACACGTTCGCGGCGGGCGGCCATGGCCGCCGCCGCGGATCCTTTTGCATTTGCGTTTTCCCTTGTGGCGTTTGCGCGTCCCGCCGGGCGATTCGTCACGGTCTTTTGTGTTGCGTTGATCGGAAATCGTATATTGTAAATCCCGGATGGAGCATCGTTTCGACAAACACTACACGCGCGAGGAGGCGCGCGCCTTGCTGCCGCCAATCCGCCAATGGCTGGCGCGGCTGGAGCGCCTGCGCCCTGAACTGGAGCGTTTTGACCAGCGCTTGAGCGGCTTGGTGGAGCAGGGGAGCGACTCCGGCGGCGAGACCGTCAACAACTGGATTCGCGCGCTGGCGGACATGCAGGAAGTGCTCGCCGAATTCCAGCGCCGCCGGATTTTCATCAAGGATCTGGAGCGCGGGCTGGTGGATTTTCCGGCCATCATCGGCGGCCGGGAGGTTTTTCTTTGCTGGGAACAGGACGAGGCGGACATCGAATTCTGGCACGACCTCGACACGGGCTACACCGGCCGCGAACGGCTTTGAACCGCATCCGCGCGGAAGATTTTCAAACGCAAAAGACTCAAGGAATTTTAACCACGGATGAACAGGAATGTTGCCGCTCAAAACCAGCGCGAGGCCGAGGAGGAGGTTCGGTTTCATGGCTAATAAAGGCGGTTATACGGAGGGGCAGCACTGTAAATTCGACGCCACCAATGGCCTGGCATTGAGCCGTTTTGCATGAGCACGATCATTTCACCGAGGTTGGTATCGGCAAGAACCACGGTGTAACCCCCAAATTCACCGATGCGAACTTCTCGCAGGTCGAGGATTCGATAGCTCGTCATCAAGCCCGACTCAAAGTGAGCAGTCCGAAGTGTTTCCAAAACCACTTGTTGCGGAGAAGTGGCCAATGCGTCCACCCCGTCCGTTCCATTCTGCCAGAGGCCACCATTTGCCAGGAAGGCGGCAATGAATGAATCAATTGCATCCGGCTTGTTGGAATCAGGCCGCGAGGGGATCAGACCGATGTTGCCGCGCCAATAGTCCTGGCGGAAGCATCCTCGCCGCTTTGAATGACGCGGATTTCAGCGGCGGATGTCCAAAGCAGGCCGTTGATTTCTGAAATGGCCTTGAGTTTGATGAAACGGCATTTTAGCGGCGCGAAGGTTTCGGTCTTTTCCGCCTTGCCAGGCTCGAATGCGCCTTTTTTGACGGGTTGGCCAAAGTCCCTGCCGTCATCACTGACGTAAAATTCATAGTCCTTGATGGTGCCGTGGTCCGATTCATCCTGCCGGGGCAGGCAGGTGAAGCCTTTGATCACCGCGGGTGGAATCAGTTCGATGATGATTTCGTGGGGGAGCCCGGGACTATTGCTCTGCCATTGGGTATGCCAATAAGTGTTGGGGTTGCCGTCCACGGCGTTTTTTCCGTAACCGTCCTCGCTGTTGGTTTCCTCACTGTCCACTTTTACGAACTTGAGTTTAACTGTCACCTTGGCGGCGACATCGGGTGATTGGACATCACAACCAGGCCGGTCAGTGGTGGAACAGCCGGACAACCCGCCGCTCAAAACGAACGCGAGGCAGAGTATGAGTCTGGATTTCATGAATGTCACCGTTGCCAAAGATTCCATTTTAACACTTTCCGGTCGTCTTTCTGAACGGCGTAACCACTGATGAATCCATCCGGGGAAAACCAGAACCAGTTTGTATATTCCGTTGCGACGGTGATTGGCCGGTCGGCCATTTTCTGGATTTCAGGCAGCGCCTGCAAGGCAGACGTCGCCGGCTGGAGAATCGTGAAGGCCGCCGGCGCATGCTCGAACTGCGGCATTACCGATGCCAGCGCGCCGTCGTAATCATGAGAATCATTCAGCACCATCACGTTGCCGGTCACGGGCCGCACTTCACCGGTTTCCGTGACGCGGAAGCTCCATGTCTCCATCGGTCGCCCTTCAAGGTGTTGGGTGAACACCACGAGGACGCTGCCGCCGTCTTTCATCGTGGCGTCGTAATACACGGACGATCCACCTTCCCGCGTGAATTGATCCGGCTCCGCTTCCGGTGGCAGATGTTTGCGCGCTTCGCCGATGGCCCAGATCGCGTCTCCGGCCGGAACCCCGTCAAAACGGAAACTTTCCAGCATCCTTTCCGCAGACTGGCGATCCGCCTCATTCACCGGTGGGCGCAGATAAACCATGATGCTCCAGCTGACGCCCCATTTGTGGAACCCGATTTGCCGCGTGATCAAATCATCCGCTTCAACCTCCTGGCTGCTCTTCAGAACGGCCGACAGATCGGACTCCGCCATTTCATGGATGCCCGGCCCCCACCTCGGCCATGGCCCGTCCCACCGGCCGATGTCGAGATACACCGCGCCGGCGGGCAACTGGTTGGTGATGGTGCGCGAACCAAATTCCCATGTGTTCGACGAAACCTCCTGCTCCCGCAACGCGAAGCGGCTGGCGCCGAAGCTGTTTATTGACAGAAATACGTCCCGGTAATGCTCGACCGAAAATCCCTCGGTGTTAAGGCGCCATGACGACGGATATTGAAAATGAAAATGCCGGGCTGCATCGGCATACGTCTTCCACTCAAGACCTGAATTGGTCTGGCCTTCGGCAACCTTCAAACCACCGAACCAACCGCCGCTCAAAACCAGCGCGAGGCAGAGGAGGAATTTGGGTTTCATGGGTTCGGATATAAAGTTGGACCGGTATGGATGGCGCAATTCGTCGCGATGATGTCGTCCGCCTCTTTCCAGCCCTTGACGGAATCGTCGGCGTCGTAACGGCTGTATATCCCGAACACATATTTGCGATTGTGCCACATTTCACTGATCATTCCGCCGGCATAAGGGAAGAATTTGCCTTGTTTTTCCTCGCCCCATTGTTTGCGGGTGAACACCATTATCGGGATGTCCTGATACAGATTGTTGGTCTTCCACTGCGGGTGCCGCAGAACAATTATTGGGCCGTATTCTGACGCCATCACATCCGTTTGGTTTGGCCCCCATTGTTGGGCCAGCACCGAATATCCCTGCCAGCCGGCTGGCAGGAAAAACGTGAAGTCAAATGGCGCATTGTGGTAGCGGAGTGGCAGACCGGATGAATGTTTGCAAGTCGTCGAACAGCCGAACAACCCGCCGCCCAAAACGAGCGCGAGGCAGAGGATGAGGTTGGATTTCATGGTTCGTAAGACGCCGTTCCAATGCTTAATACTCCCAAATCACCCAAAAACGAGCATGAATTTGTAAATAATTGGTAAATGCGATCCGTTCGATCAATTACTCCGGAAGGCCAGCACCGCCCCTACCGCCGTCCCGTGATGAATCCGCGCAATTGACAGCCGCAGAAGCGGCTGTATGCTTTTGCATGACATGGTTCGAGCCGGGGAACGCCATGGATTTCCGTTATCAAACAAAACAGGCAATAAAATGGACGAAAAAATCTTACAGATCATTCCCGCGGACGATTGGTTTGCTGTCTTCAAGATGGATGATGGAGCTGAATTATCCATGCCCCTGAACTGCTGGGCCCTCTTTCAAAGGGAGGATGGTTCTTCAACCATAGAGGGCATCTATGTGGATGCAGCCGGCGATTGCACCGTGGCCAAATCGGCCCAGAATTTTGTGCGTTACAAAAGGCTTTCAACCGTCATCACCTGACGCTGCCGGAGCCGGAATCATCAGGATTTTTATCACCAAGGCACAACGACAATCGTTGTAGCGGCGAGCCTGTGGCTCGACCGGATTCGGTCACAGGCCGAACGCTACACGCGGCAATCATTGCCATGGCCCAAAACAAAAATCCGCCGTCACCAACACCTCATCCGGTCTGCGACCACCGTCTCCCCGGCACGGAGAAGGATTTCGCCCGGCAGACTCCGCCCATTTCCGAAACGTGTCGAGAAACTTTTGACAGGGCTGGCAGGGGCACATCTGCAAATTACGCTGATTGCACACATTTTTCCCCCATCTGCGTCTTCCGCGAAATCTGCGGATGAAACTTCGCCGTGGTCAGCACCGTTTGTATGTCACAGCGTCAAACCGGGATTCTTTTAGTAAGCCGACCCCGTGCGTGGACCGGGTGATTGGTGATGTTTAAAAGCCCCCGCTTTGCATTGCCTGTTGCCCGGAAACTTTGCCAAAACAATCATCCGTCTCGTCGTGGCTCAAGCCCAGCGCGCGGCCGTAAAGAATCAACTCCACCGCCTTTGCCTCGAACAGCGATCCGCACCAGGCAGATTGTTCGGGGCCAGTCACGGTTTCATTGGATAGACACCACAACCGGGAAATTTGTATAAAATATTTTTGAAACGCAGCGGGGAACGGGCGGAGCCAGACTGGCGGCGAGTTCAGTTGGAATTCAACGCCAAGGCGCAAAGCCGTCCAGCCGCAGGGCGATGCCGCTCGTCGCCATGCAGCGCAATGGCATCCGTCTCCAGCAGGCCGGAAAGAAAATTGGACGAGAGCGTCAACGGGCAATGCAATGCTTCAGCCCAGCGTCTTGAGCCGACGGTCAAAATCTTTCCGGTTGATGAGGTCAATGACCTGCAAATGGTCAGGGTGCAGGCGGAAGAACAGCCGGAAATCCGAGCCGATCCGTTGCCGCATCACGTTCGGCACTTGCTTGAGCCGCAACGCCCCGACAAACGCCGCCGGTTCGCCCGCCGCCAGCCGTCCGGTCATGATCATGGCGGCACGGGCGACATGGCGCGGAAAAGCGGCCAGCGCCGCCTGAAATCCCTTGGGGAATTCGATCAGTCTTACCGGGTGAACTTCCACCGCGTCCTGCGGCAGCAATGATTCGTCCTCGCGGTCCGGGGCTTCCGCCTCGTCGGGCACGACGGCGGCGGCGTTTTGCTGAAGCGTTTCCAGACGGGTGAGCACCTGGTGCAAGTCGCGCCGCAGATCGTTCCGTTCGTGATGACGTTCCTTGAGCGCCGATTTTAATCCGTCCACCTTGCGCCGCAATTCCTTCAAGGCCGGCTCGTCCGCCGACGGGGGCTTGACCGCAGGCGCGACGGGCGGCAGGGCGCGTTGCTGTTCGCGGCGCACAATCTCCTTTTGCAGCCGCTCCAGCGAATCTTTCAGCTCCCGCACCTCCTGCGCCTTGATTTCCAATAGACGCCGCGATTTCCGCAGTTCCACGGCATCTTTCCCATCCTCGGCTTCATGCTCCGCCAGCCGTTTGTCCAGGATGTCGCTGAACGGATCGTCCGGCGGCAAATTCAACCGGTCGCGCGCCAGCATCAATTGTTCAAACGACGTGGCGGCGCGGTCGGTGGGAACCAATGGAAAAACACCCCGGTAAAGCAGGATGCCCAGCGCGGGAAATTTGGAAAACGTCACGCCATGGGCCAGCCCCAGCAATTCTTCCAGGTTTTCCGTTTTTAGAACCTTCCGGGCATTTTCCTCCATCAATTGCACGCAGCGGGGAATATCGTCACCCGCCAGCAAAAGCCGTTCGGAAAAATCCAAGTCTGATTCCTTGAAGCCCTGCGGCTCGCGCAGTCGCATCAGCCGTTGCGCCACATCCCGGCGTCCATTGCGGACGGCTCCAAACATGACGTGTTTCCAGCCTTCCTTGAGCCGGTCAGACCAGCCCAGAATCTCCAGTGCCTCCGCCGCACGATCCAAAAGGTTGCACGTCGCCAGCCGCAGAAAATAAGCGTCCAGCAAGGCAGCGGGGATTTTGGCGGGATTCAGCCGCGCTATTTCATACGGTTCCGCTTTCTCCAGCCGGTCGGCGGTGAGATGCTCCTCCAACTTCGCGAAGAGTTCCTCATGCGTCACCCCGGCCACGTCCGAGGAACGGTGCAGCCGCTCCTGATCCTTCGAGATGCAGCAATGCTTGTATTTTTTGCCGCTGCCGCAGGGGCAAGGTTCGTTGCGGCCCACGCGCGCCACGGCACGCCGCATGGTTTCGCCCTCGGCCAGCGTCTGATTCGGTTTTTCAGACACGTAGTCCAGGACGGATTCCTGGTATTCCGCCAAAATCTCCGCGCTTAACTTCGGGGAGCGCTCGTCCATGTCCTGCCATTCCTTGGCCGTGGTGGAGGGAAAACGCTGCCGTAGCAACTGGATCAGCCCCGCATCTTTCGTCAGCGTCGCCAGCGCGCACACGAAACTATAAACCTTCACCTCCGCGTCATCGTGGTTTTTTTGCTTCACCTTCCGGGCCAGCGCCCGGACCAGCGGCATGAATTTATCCGGCAGCACGCCGCCGCGATGCTCCGCGCACCACGCCCACATCAGATGCAGCGCCGCCGCCTCGCACACCCTGTCCAGCCGCGTCGTTTCCAGCGCCGTCAGCAACGGCTCCACAATGTCCCCGTGCATTCGCACCGCCACCCTGCCCAGCCAGCCATAGAAAGGAAACATCATCGCCCCGCCGGCCAGATGCCGCGCCTCCATCCGCCGCCCCGCGCCCGCCGCCGCCACGAACACATACATGAACCACTTGAGATTGTTGGACGCCACCACCTCGGCCAGCAATTCATCCAGCTCCCCGTCATCCGTCGGCAGCAGTTTGATCACCTGCTGCACCACGGCCCGTTGAAACTGGGTCTGTTCAATGAACTGATGTAATTCTGGGCTCATAAATTTTTTCGCGGACTCAAACCCGCTTCATCTCATCATCAACCTTTGAAGGCGCTGCCGACGCTGGCGGGGAAGGGCAGATATTGCAGAAACAACGGTGCCAGCGCCCGCTTGCCGCCTTGATATTGAAATGGCTGGGGAACGGTCATGGGGCGAGATTCATTCTGCGACTGACCCCATTATGGATGCGGTTGCATTTCTCCGCGACGTTAAACAAACGGGGGAAACAGCCAAGTTGATTTGTGGGAATTATGGCGGGCTCCTAGTCTCCCTCTTTGAGAAGTGCGAGGAATTGTTTCATCGCCGGCGACAGCACCTTGTTCTTTTTATAGATGACCGCAGTCGGACGGTAAAAGGCACCGTCCTCCAGCGTCACGGCAGCAAGCGTCAGCTTGGCGACCTCCTGCGTAATCGTGCTTTGCGGCACAACAGAAATGCCCTCGTCAATCTCCACCGCGCCTTTCACGGTTTCGATGTTGTCGAATTCCGCAACGAATTTCACGCTGACATTGTGTTTGTGGAAGATTTTGTCGAGCGCCTTGCGCGTAGGGATTTCCGGCTCGAAACCGACGAACTTCTGCCCCGCGAGCATCTTGAGCTTGGCATTTTTCAGCTTGGCGAACGGGTGATGCGGATGGCAGATGAGCACGAGTGTTTCCTTGTGGTGTGGGATGATGTCCAACAGGGGGTTCTTGGCCGGATACGCGACCAGCCCCATGTCCACCACATTGCCGAGCACATCCTCATAAACCTGGCTGGCGCGGCGGTATTCGACTTGGACGTTCACAGTCGGGTAGCTCCGCATGAATTTCTTGACGTAGGGCGGCAAGTCGTGCAGGCCGATGCTGTAAACCGTCGCCACGCGGATGTTGCCGGCGATGGTGTCCTTCACCTGCTGCAAATGGCTGTGCATTGCTTCGTAGGTCTGGATGATTTGTTTGGCGTAATTGAAAAGCAGCTGCCCCTCGTTCGTAAGTCGGAACCGTTTTTTGCTGCGCTCAACGAGCGGCGATTTAAACAGCCGCTCCATCACGGCAATTTGCTGGCTGATGGCAGACTGGGTGACTCCGTTGATGTGGGCGGCCTTGGTGAAGCTTTCGGTTTCGACGAGGTTGCAGAATATTTTCAGGCTCTCGATGTGCATAAGCTGTAATAAACAAAAATACCACATGTTCGTCAACCTCGTTTCAAGTGTGGGCCGAAAAACGGCGGTTTCGCCGGGACATTGCCGTTTTAGCCGCAGACCTGCCAATTTGCCTGAAAACCGCCAAAACCCAGTATCCATGAGGCAAATGACGATGCCGCTCGTCGCAATGCAGCACGATGGCATCCGTCTCCAGCAGGCCGGAAAGAAAATTGGACGAGATTGTCACCCCGCGCGTGCGATGATGACCGCCCGAACATCATCCAACGGCAACCGCCGAGACGCGGAAGCTTCACAAAAAACTATTTCGATCTCTGAAAAATTAATTCGCCGTGCTCGACGACAAACTTCACTGGAATTTTCGGATTGTTGATGTCTTTGCCTCCTGATTCATGCCATTTCGATTCCCATTTTGAAAAATAAGGTTCGAGCGCCGTCGGCTTCATGCGGTAAATTGCCTGCAACTCAATTCCCTCATAAATAGCCAACACCCAATCCACCTTCCGATATTTGGCAAGGATGATTGGATTCATGTGATGATGCGTCGAGAAGCTCTGCGTCAACAGGGTGTTAACGGATTTCAACTCGTATTCGTTGCCTTGTGCATCTTGGGCGTCGTTTCCCTCGCGGCTGCCAACACCTTTGAGTCCGGTAATCAGCAACAGTTGAAGCAGCTTGCCGCCGTTGTCCTGAAAAACATCACCGATGCCGTGCTTGGAAGCGAGCGCCTGATATTCGCGGATGTATGGAAAAAGCCGTTCAAGCTCTTTTTGATCGGGATGAGGTTTCATCGTTTAACCTCCTTCAGCAAGTCCGGCAATGAAACGCCAACCGCCGCCGAAAGCCTCTCCATATTATCAATGGAAACATTCCGCTCCGCCCGCTCGACTGAGCCAACGTATGTGCGATGAAGGCCGGACAGCTCCGCCAGGTCTTCTTGCGAAAGTTTTTTCGCCAGTCTTGCCTTGCGCAAGTTTTCGGCGAAAATTCTCCGGGCGGATGATTTGGTTTTCATCTGCGGCAGATTATTAAAGTTGACGCCTTTACATCTACAGCCTTAAAGTAGCTTTTATGTTGCTGGAAAAACATGCGCCCGCCTACCTCACAAATTGGGGAACGGCATATTGCGGCGATTCGCTTGAGCTGCTGGCCGCGCTGCCCGATTCCAGCGTCAATCTTGTTCTCACCAGCCCGCCGTTTGCGCTCCAGCGTGAAAAGGAATACGGCAACAAAGCACAGGCCGACTATGTAGCATGGCTGGCACAATTCGCCCGGCTGGTGTTTCGCAAGCTCAAAGACGATGGCAGCTTCGTCCTCGATCTCGGCGGCGCTTATGAACTCGGCTCGCCAACCCGCAGCCTTTACAATTTCCGCGTCCCGATTTTCTTTTGCGACGAACTCGGTTTTCATCTTGCCGAAGATTTCTACTGGCACAATCCGGCGAAACTGCCCAGCCCCATCGAATGGGTGAATAAGCGCAAGCTTCGTGCAAAAGATTCGGTAAATACCGTTTGGTGGTTCGGCAAGACCCGCTGGCCGAAAGCCAACATATCCAAAGTGCTGACCGAATACAGCGACCGGATGAAAAAATTATTGGAAGACCCGGAAGGTTTTTACACTCCCAAAAAGCGTCCGTCCGGCCACGACATTGGAAAATCTTTCGGCAAAAACAATGGCGGCGCGATTCCGTCAAACCTTTTGCAAATCTCGAATTCCGAATCCAACGGCAGCTACTTGCGAGGCTGCAAAACGGTCGGCGCGAAAGGCCATCCCGCACGTTTCCCATCAAAATTGCCGGAATTCTTCATCCGTTTCTTAACCGAGCCTGGCGACCTCGTGCTGGATATTTTCGCCGGCTCAAACACGACCGGCTACGTTGCGGAATGTGAAGGCCGCAAATGGATGGCTTTTGAT
>Ga0224557_1001998_pt1 | contig 18261 bp, 14 predicted proteins | sample 714S31014metaG_FD_180677 | JGI IMG/M metagenome (GOLD analysis project Ga0224557, IMG submission 180677) | Peat soil microbial communities from Stordalen Mire, Sweden - 717 S3 10-14 | ecosystem: Environmental > Terrestrial > Soil > Wetlands > Peat | place: Sweden: Norrbotten County, Stordalen...
CGGCCCCACAAGACTCATCCTGACTGGAACTACAGCATCGAACCTCGCACTTGAAGCCTCCCTCGCGCAACGTTTGTCCATATTATTGTTCCGGCTACCCTAAGTGCTAAGGCAGGCAATAATGCTCAGCACTGCCAAGGCAGGGCAAACTAGCCCACTACCAAAGATCCGGAGATACCGGTCCGGTTTTACCGCACCGAAGCGGGCGGCGCACCGGTGCTCGATTGGCTGCGCGGCCTTGACAAGGACGACCGGCACGCTATCGGGCTCGACCTTATGCGAGTGCAGTTCGGCTGGCCGATTGGGAGGCCACTAGTACGAAGCCTTAAAGATGGTTTTTGGGAAGTGCGCTCGTCGCTTCCAAGCCAGCGGACAGCTCGGCTCATCCTGTGCTTTCACGACCAGATGCTCGTCGTGCTGCACGGTTTCATCAAGAAAACGCAGAAAACGCCTACGGATCACCTGGCCATGGCGAAACGCAGAATGAAGGAGGTTACGAAGTGAAAAAACGCAACAAGCATATCGGCTCGTCACTGGACGACTTTCTGAAAGAGGAAGGCGTGCTCGAAGAGACCCGCGCGGCCGTGCTGAAAGAGACGCTGGCATGGCAAGTTCGGCAAGCGATGGAGAAAGACAAGATTAGCAAGGTAGAGATGGCGCGGCGCATGAAGACAAGCCGCGCGGCGCTTGACCGTCTTCTCGACCCTGGCAATGCCTCGGTGACGTTGCAGACCCTATCGCGCGCGGCAAGCGCCATCGGCCGCGATCTGCGCATTGAGTTGGTTTGAAAATCCACCTTCGCCTGGAAGACGGGGGCCAGGCTCGGCTTCGCGCGTTGCGCCGCAAGTCCGCCAAAGAAAAAGCTGCCGAGCAAAACCGGACCTTTCCGCTGGCGGGTAGGTTCGGGACGACCCGGTTGGACGATGCCGGCGCTACATCGAAGAAGGCCTCGACCGGGTCTCCGCCGCCCCCGGCAAATTCCTCGTGCTGCTGACCCCGCACTCGGTCCGCCGCCCCAACCGCTACGGCCTCAACGAACTCGCCCGCGCCTGCGCCCGTCAACTGCCCGTCATTCCCCTGATGGTCTCGACCGTGCGGAACCGCCGCTCTCCATCTGCCGCCCCAGTACCTCGATTTCTGCGATTGCATTCGAAGAGAGTTTTCCCCCGCCCAGCCACTAGCAATCCAGGGGCACAGCCCGCGGCGTCACACGCATGCCTGACCGAACCACAATCAAAATGTCTCCTTCCGAAAATCCGGGACCGTCGGCCGAACATGCACGAGCCACCAAACACCCGAAATACCAAGTCGCGCCTCCAGATCAAGCAAACCATTCATTATCAATATAATGGGCTTCGTTTGTCCCAACCCGCCCACCGCCAAATCCCCGCAACCGATGCACAATTCCGCCCAATTCCGCCCAATCCTGCATAACAACCCATGAAAATTACGAACCGAACCCAAAAAATGGGGGTATCGCTCCCAGCCCCCGCCCACAACCGGACACTGTCCGAATCTGAACAGCAACACCGTGACAAAATTGCTACTGCCGCGTCAAACTATTCGAAGGGATGATTGGAAGCTACAGCAGAGCCGGAACTTATGGCGCAGGACGCCCCTGGCGCCGTGGGTGCCAGGTTGAGCCCCAAACTAGATGAAGCCAGCCTGATCCGGGCCGTCCAGCGCGGCGATCAGGACGCTTTCGAGCAACTCGTCCGCGCTTACGATCAAAGTGTGCTCCGCCTCGCGGTCAACCTGCTGCGTTCCCAGGAAGACGCACGTGACGTCTTCCAGGAGGCTTTCTTGCGCGTCTTCCGCAGCATCGATTCGTTCCGGTTCGATGGCAGCTTCCATACCTGGCTCTACCGCATCGTGACGAACATTTGCCTGGATTATCTGCGCAAACGCAAGGTGCGCAAGGAAGAGCCGGCCGTGGTGGATACGCCCGAGGGTCCCCTCGACCGCATGAACGATTTTCAGGAGGAAGCCGCGCACGCCAATCCCGAGCGCAATCTCTGGAACGTCCAGATCGGGCAGCGCATCGAGGGCGCCCTCGGCGGGCTCACGCCCCGCGAGCGCATGGTTTTCGAGCTGCGGCATTACCAGGGTCTGCGCCTCCGCAACATCGGCGAGATCCTGGGCACCAGCGAGGAAGCCGCTAAGAATTGTCTGTTCCGCGCCACCCAAAAGATGCGCGCGAAGCTGGGAGATTTTCAATGAACTGCGAATCCGTAACCAAACTCATTCCGCTGTATTTCTACGGCGAATTGCCGCCCGACGAGGAAGACAGTCTCGAACAGCATTTGGATACCTGTGCGGCCTGCGCCCGCCAGGCGGAGTCGCAGCGGGCCTTGTCCGCCGCGCTCGACCGGCGCGCAATGCAGCCATCCCCCGCCCTGCTAGCCGAATGCCGGCACGACCTGATGCGTGCCGTCTACCGCGAGGCTTCCGTCCCACGGAGGGCGGGCTTTAGCCCGCGCGGGACTTTAGTCCCGCATTCGGGACCGCATTGGGGACTCAGCGCCTGGCTTCCCTCCTTAGGCCCCTGGCGCATGCCCCTGGGAGCCAGCGCCCTGCTGGCCCTAGGTTTTATCACAGCGCGCCTCACCGCTCCGGGCGCCGGCGGCCCATTCAGTCTCGCCTCGCTCACCCCCGAAAACGTCATCTCCTCGGTGCGTTCCGTGCAGCCCGCCCACGACGGTTCCCGCCCCGGCGAAGTGCAAATCGTGCTCGATGAAACCCGCCGCCGCGTCATCTCCGGTCAGTTGAACGACACCAATATTCAGCGCCTGGTGCTGGCCGCCGCCCACGATGAGAACAATCCCGGCGTGCGTTGGGAATCGGTCGACCTGCTGAAGGGCCATTCGGATTCTTCGCCGGTCCGCGAACTGCTCCTCAATCGCGTTGCCGAAGACCCCAATCCCGGCGTGCGCTTGAAGGCGCTGGATGGGCTGAAGGCGTACACCGGCGATCCGGAAGTGCGCAAGGTTCTGGCTCAGGTGCTCTTGCACGATGACTACCCGGGGGTCCGCATCGCCGCCGTGGACGCGCTCACCGCGCATGCCGGCGACGACATGGTGGGCATTCTGCAGGGCGTCGTCCAGAAGGAAGACAACACCTACGTGCGCCGCCGTTGCGTAAAAGCTTTGCAGGATATGAATGCCTCGGTCGGAACGTTTTAAGCATGTTTAAAGCCCCGTTTAAAGCAATGACCATCTGCCCAACGCTCCGGCCCGTCCTCCTGGTTTCCGGTTTTCTGGGCATCGCGCTGGCCGGCGAACCGGTCCTCACGCGCGAAGGCAAGTATTGGGTCGAAGTGCGCGCGGGTTCCGAAGCGATCGCGCCCGCGGCCCGCCTTCGTATCGCCTCGCGCGGCGCCGTTACAATCAATGGCACGCCCAATGGCACGCCCGGTCCGGAGTTGTCTTATTCCCTGAAAATACGCGTCAAGGCCCCCAACGAAGCCGAGGCGCGGCTATTGGCCAAGCGCTTCGGCGTGCGCCTCGCCAGGCAAGGCGGCAACTCCATGTACCTTATTGTTCAGCGCGGCGATGGCATGGCGGATCTGCAGGTGAAGCTGCCGCGCACCGCGCCCGAAACCACCATTGCCACCACTGAAGGCGCGGTCGCCTTCTACGATCTGGATGGCGCGGTTGAAGCGGAAACCGGCGGCGGAGCCGTTTCGGCGGACCGCATCAAAGGCAACATCGTAGTGCGGACAGCCGGCGGCGATATCACGCTCGGCGCAGTCGAGGGCAATGCCAAATGCACTACGGCCGGAGGCAAGATCACCGCCACCCTGGTGCGCGGCGAAGCCACGTTTGAGACCGGCGGCGGCGATATCTCCGCCCAGGAAGTACACGGGCTGGTGCGAGCCACCACCATGGCCGGCAGCATTCGGATTCACACCGCCGGCTCCGCGGTGATTGCCTCCACGGGCGGCGGCCCCATCGACGTGGGCCAGGCCCATGGCATCGTCACCGCTCGCAACTCTGGCGGACCGGTGAAGGTCGGCTCGGCCGAAGGCGTGCGCTGCGAAAACGCCGGCGGCGGTGTGAACCTCGACAATATCTCCGGCAGCGTGCGCGTCTCCACCGCCATCGGCAGCATCATTGCCAGCCTGCTGGCGGGCAAGCCCATGTCCGATTCTTTCCTGTCCACCGGCGGCGGTGACATTACCGTAATCATCCCGTCTAATTTAGGTGTGACCATCCGGGCGCAGAACGAATTGGCCGGCAATATCCGCAGAATCGTATCCGAATTTCCTGGAATCTCGGTGCGCGTAGAAGGCGGGCAGGTGGTCGCCGAAGGGCCGGTCAACGGCGGCGGTCCTGTCTTGCGGATCTCCGGCACCGGCGGCACCATATTTATTAAACGGCAACATTGACCAAGAATTGAGAGGATCTATGAATCGCGCTATTCGTACATCGCTATGCTTCACCGTGTTGGGCTTGACGGCGGCTTCCTGCTCGTTCGCGCAGGATCCGGCGCCGCGTCCGCGCACCGCCTCCAACCGGTCGTTCGTCATCCGCCAGGATGGGAACAGTTTTCTCGGCATCGGCGTGGCCGAAATCGACTCCGAGCGCGCCAAGGCGCTCAGCCTCAAAGAGGTGCATGGCGTCGAAGTGAAGAGCGTGGATCATGACAGTCCAGCCGCCAAGGCCGGCCTGAAAGAATCCGACGTGGTGCTGGAGTATAACGGTCAGCGCATCGAAGGCACCGAGCAGTTCATCCGCCTGGTGCGAGAGACGCCCGTCGATCGCCAGGTGAACCTGCTGGTCTGGCGCAACGGCGGCACACAAACGTTGACGGCCACCATCGGCCACCGCAAGGAACACTTCTTCTTCCGAACAGGCGATGGCGATGACGATGTCGATCTCAACGTCGAGATCCCGCCCATGCCGCCCATGCCCGCAATGCCTGCGATGCCCCCGATGCCTGAAATGCCGCTCGTGCCCGAGTTCCCCCGCGCCTTCGGTTCCGCGCGCAGCGGCGTGCTGGGCATCGAGTGCGAGTCTCTGGGATCGCAACTGGCCGGCTTCTTCGGCGTGAAAGATGGCGTACTGGTGCGCTCCGTCGCCAAGGATTCCGCCGCCGAAAAAGCGGGCATCCGCGCAGGAGACGTCATCGTCAAAGTGAATGGCGAAGCGGTAACCAGCGCGCACGAAATCACCAGCCTGGTACGCGCCGCGCGCAGCAAGCACACCTTCCCGGTGGTACTCGTGCGCGACAAGAAGGAAGCGACCCTCAGCGTCACGGTGGAGTCCGCGGACTCTCGCTGACCGGCGCCTCACAGCTTCTGTGTTCCGTCGATTCTGCCAAGAGCGCGGTCGAAAGTGCCAAGAGGCAGATGTCCTGCCCTGCGGGCAAGTTGGAGCATCAGGCAATCGGAGAAACCCAGGGCCGGGCGTGAGCGGAAAAGGTCCAGAGCAGCCCCCACGACATCCGCGTCCTGCAGTGTCAGATTCTTGTGGCTGAGCAGCATTTCGACCGCGGTCGCGAGAGCGGCGGCGTCCAGTCCGTACACGGTTCCGAGCACCCAGACGGCTTCGGCCAGCGCCAGAGTCGATACCCATGCGCCCTTCTCGACGAAATTGTCGGATTGTCTGGCCTGCCCCGCATCGTCGCGGGTAATGAGCCGAACCAGAACGTTGGTGTCAATGGCGCGCATAGCGCTCGCGCATGCGCCGGCGGATCCCTTGCTTCATCTCGCCGGCAGTCCGTGGCTCCGGCGCTCCGTTGGGGAACAACGCGCAATGGATCTCCTGCGACGAAAACTGGGCCGCGTGCCGCACCACAATTCTCTCGCCCTCTTCGTCCCATTCGACAATCGACCCAGGGGTTATGCCGAGCCTCTGGCGAATGACGGCCGGGACCGAGATTTGCCCCTGAGCGGTAACCTTCGAACGGGCCAGTGCCATGACTCTACATTACCACGGTAATGTACGGGGCAGACGCGGCCACGGCCAAACTTGCGTTACAATGGGCAAACCTCCCCAATGCGCGATGAAGCTTGCGTCCGTACTCTCGCCCCACTTCGACTCTGACGTCCGCGCGCGCGGAGCCAGCTACTATAGGCTGGGCGCGGTACGCATCAAGCGGGGCAACGCCACGGGAGTCGAAGCCGGTGTCCGGGGCTCGCGCGTCTACGACGTCGAGATCACGTGGGACGGCAGCCGGCTGGCCTTGTTCTGCGACTGTCCCTATTACGAAGACGTCGGCGCATGCAAGCACCTCTGGGCCACCATTCTGGCGGCCGACTCGCAGAACTATTTCACAGCCATCAGCCGGCTCAACCCCAGGGACATCTCTTTCGACGAGACGGCCGATGACGACGATGAGGACGAACCGTCTCCGCACCACTGGCCGCCTCCCCGGCCGGACCCCGTTTTCAAGCTGCAGATCCCGGCAGCGCCGCCGTCCTGGCTGCAGCGCCTGAATGAAATCGTACCGGCCGGCTCGTTGGCGAGCACGGCTTGGCCCGCGCAGCGCGAGTTGCTATATGTCGTCGACGCGGCCGCCAGTGTCGCGCGCGGCTCCGTGGTCCTGGAACTGAAGACGCGCGAGCCCAAGCTCAAAGGCGGATGGAAGAAGCCTGGGGTTCCGCAGATCAGCCGGGCGGTTTTGTCCGTCCTGCCGAACCCCGCGGATCGTCACATTCTCGGGCTGCTCTCGGGCAGCGCCATGAACTCGGACTGGATGTCCTACAGCTCGTACGAATCCATCGGGGCGGGCTTCCGTCTGCGGCATCCGTTCGCCGCCACGGTGATGCCGGATATTGCCCGCACGGGCCGCTGTCTGCTGCAACTGAACGCGGCCGATCCCGAATGGCTGCCGCTCCAATGGGACGATGGCGAGCCTTGGCGCTTCGTCCTCCGCCTGCTCCGCCAGGAAGGCCATAAGTGGGCGCTGGCCGGGTGGCTGCGCCGCGGCGGCGAAGAGATGGACCTGCTGGCGCCGCTGCTGATCTCCGAGGGTCTGGTGTTTACCCGCGAGCGCGTCGCGCTGCTGGAGGAAGGCACGCCGTTCGAATGGATTGCCTCTCTCCGCAGATTGCGCCATATCGACGCGCCCGAAGGCGACATCGGCCAGATGCTCACGGCGCTGCTCGAACATCCGCTCGCCGCGCGCATCGAGGTTCCCGACGAGCTGCGCTACGAGGAAGTGCAGCCCGTGCCCAAGCCTTGCCTGACGTTCCGCTCCCAAAAGCGCTACGAGTGGGAGAAGGAGCATCTGCATGCCGAGATTTCGTTCGATTACGATGGCCGCCGCGTGCCCGATGCGCTCAAAAGCCGGGGCATGTACGACCCCGCCAAACGGCGCTACGTGGTGCGCGACCTGCAGGCCGAAGCGGCCGCCAAGGCGTTTGTGTACCAACTCGGCCTGGAGGAACTCCCGGCGGATTACCGGGGCGAGGCAGCCTCGCTGCGGTTGGCGCCCAAGAAGCTGCCGGCGGTGGCGCACGCTTGTCTCGCGGCCGGCTGGCACGTGGAAGCCGAAGGCAAGATCTTCCGCCGCCCCGGCGCTATGCACGTGGGCGTCTCCTCGGGAATCGACTGGTTCGAGTTGCATGGTGAGGTCGACTACGGCGGCGCCACCGCCAAGCTCCCCGCGCTGTTGGCCGCTCTGCGCCGCGGCGAGAACATGGTGCCGCTGGACGACGGCACCTACGGGCTGCTGCCGGAAGAGTGGCTGACGCGCTTCGGTACGATTGCCGGCCTGGGCACGCCCGAAGCCGATCACCTGCGCTTCCGCCGCAACCAGGCGGGGTTCCTGGATGCGCTGCTCGCCATGCAGCCCGAAGTCACTTGCGACGCCACCTTCGCCCGCGTGCGCGACGAATTGCGCAGCTTCGCGGGCATCCGTGCCGGCGAGCAGCCCGCGGGCTTCGTGGGACTCTTGCGCGATTACCAGCGCGACGGCGTCGGTTGGATGGACTTTCTGCGCCGCTTCAGTTTCGGCGGCTGCCTGGCCGACGACATGGGCGTGGGCAAAACCGCGCAGGTGCTGGCGCTGCTGGAAGCCCGCCGCGCGTCGAGCGACCTGCCTGGTCCATCGCTCGTGGTGGTGCCCAAATCGCTGGTATTCAACTGGAAGCAGGAAGCGGCCCGCTTCACGCCCAGCTTGCGTGTGCTGGACCATACCGGCCTGGCGCGCGACGTGAACACCTTCCCTGACTACGACGTGGTGCTGACCACCTATGGCACGCTGCGCCGCGACGCCGCGGAGTTCAAGGACATCGAGTTCGATTACGTAGTGCTCGACGAAGCGCAGGCCATCAAGAACCCCGGCACCGAATCGGCCAAGGCTGCGCGTCTGTTGCGCGGACGCAACCGGCTGGCGCTCAGCGGCACGCCCGTTGAGAATCATCTGGGCGAACTGTGGAGCATTTTCGAATTCCTCAACCCCGGCATGCTGGGCGCGGCCAGCGTGTTCAAGCTGGCCGGAGGCGCGGCGCGCAATCCCAGCGCGGAAACGCGCAGCCTGCTGGCCCACGCGCTGCGCCCGTTCATTCTGCGGCGCACCAAGGAGCAGGTGGCGCGCGAGCTGCCGCCCAAATCCGAGCAGACCCTCTTCTGCGAGCTGGAGACCGCGCAGCGCAAGCTCTACAACGAACTGCGCCTGCACTACCGCAATTCGCTGCTGCAGACGGTGGCCGCGCATGGGCTGGCGAAATCCAAGATCCAGGTGCTGGAGGCGTTGCTGCGATTGCGTCAGGCCGCCTGCCATCCGGCGCTGATCGATCCCAAGCGCCGCAAAGACTCCAGCGCGAAACTCGATGTGCTGATCGAGCACCTGGAAGAAGTCGTGGCCGAGGGCCACAAAGCCCTGGTGTTCTCCCAATTCACCAGCCTGCTGTCCCTGGTGAAGGAGCGCCTGGATGAATCGGCCATGGTTTACGAATACCTGGACGGCCAGACGCGCGACCGTCAACAGCGCGTGGAACGTTTCCAGAACGACCCGGATTGCAGCCTGTTCCTGATCAGCCTGAAAGCCGGAGGCCTGGGCCTGAACCTGACCGCCGCCGAATATGTTTTTCTGCTCGACCCCTGGTGGAATCCGGCGGTGGAAGCGCAAGCCGTCGACCGCGCCCACCGCATCGGCCAGACCCACCAGGTGTTCGCTTATCGGCTGATCGCGAAGGACACAGTCGAAGAGAAGATCCTGCAACTGCAAAGCAGCAAGCGGGACCTAGCTGCGGCGATTATCAGCGAGGATAATAGCCTAATCCGCGACTTAAAGCGCGAGGATTTGGAACTGCTGCTTTCATAAGACACAGGCTAAAGCCTGTGCTACCGCGCGCGGTAGATGGTGCGATAAGGAGACAGCGCCGCGCCGATGCCCGCGAACAGCGCGATCGGGGCGATGTAGGTCACCGCCCGCGCGCCCCCGTTTTCTCCTGTTTCGTTGCGGAGATACCTGCCTGCCGATTGGTCGACAGCTACGCCCACCGCGAGCCCGATGCCGGCTCCGATCAGGATGTTGCGCGCGCGCCGGGAACCAGCCCGGATTTGCACGCGATCTACGCGTGCGCGCTCAATCTCCACCACACCTTTCCCGGCTTCGAATGAGATGCCGCGCTCCGAGAACGCCGTGAATGTACCTTTATGCTCCCGATGGCTGGTGTCGACGACCTTGATCTTGTCGCCTGGCCCTAGGCCGCGCAACGCGTCCCAGGACTGCGCCTGCAGCGACAGCCCGCCGCAGGCCAGCCATATCACAATCCGAAACGCGCGGGACATTGCCCTCCTTATTTCGATTCGATGCGCATCCCGTAGAAGCTGCGATACACGAACGTCGCCGAAATCAGGAAGAAGACCACGCCCAGCACGGTCGAGAGCGTATTGCCCTGCTTGTTGTTCAGCGACACGGCCAGTTCGACGGCCAGCAGCCCGAACAACGTGGTGAACTTGATGATCGGATTCAGCGCCACCGAGCTGGTGTCTTTGAGCGGATCGCCCACCGTGTCGCCCACCACCGTGGCGGCATGCAGTTCGGTGCCCTTCATGTTCAGCTCGGTCTCGACGATTTTCTTGGCGTTGTCCATGGCGCCCCCGGCGTCGGCCATGAAGATGGCCTGGAACAGGCCGAATATGGCGATCGAAATCAGGTAGCCGATGAAGTAGAACGGCTCGAAGAAGGCGAAGGCCAGCGTAGCGAAGAACACTGCGATAAAAATGTTGAGCATGCCCTTCTGCGCGTACCGCGTGCAGATTTCCACCACCTTCTTGGAATCGGCAATAGAGGCCTTTTCGGAGCTCTCCAGCTTGATGTGCTCCTTGATGAATTTCACCGCGCGATATGCGCCGGTGGTGACCGCCTGCATGGATGCGCCGGTGAACCAATAAATCACCGCGCCGCCGGCAATCAGACCCAACAGGAAGGGCGGGTAGAGGATGGAGAGGTTGGCAAGGTGGGTGGTCAGGCCGTCGGTGAGCGCCACAATGATGGAGAAGATCATAGTGGTCGCGCCGACGACCGCAGTGCCGATCAGCACTGGCTTGGAGGTTGCCTTGAAGGTGTTGCCGGCGCCGTCGTTCTCTTCCAGGTTCTCCTTGCCCTTCTCGAAGTTCGGTTTGAATCCGAAATCGCGCTGGATCTCGGCTTCGATGCCCGGCAGCGTCTCGATGGTCGAAAGCTCGAACACGGATTGGGCGTTATCGGTCACGGGACCGTAGCTATCCACCGCGATGGTCACCGGACCCATACCGAGGAATCCGAAAGCCACCAAGCCGAAGGCAAACACGGCCGGCGCCACCATCAGGCTGGCGAGCCCCAGGGTGCTGACTCCATAGGCGATGCTCATCAGGCCGAGGATGGAGAAGCCCAGCCAGTAGGCGCTGAAGTCGCCGGCCACCAGACCGGACAAAATGCACAATGACGCGCCGCCTTCCCGCGCGGAATTGACGATCTCGCGCACGTGCCTCGAGTTAGTGGAGGTAAATACCTTTACGCCCTCTGGGATAATCGCCCCGGCCAGGGTGCCGCAAGTGATCACGGTGGCCAGCTTCCACCACAAGCTGGTATCGCCGTTCAAGCTCGGAACGATGAAGTAGCTGACTACGTAAGTCAGCGCCACCGAGACGATCGAGGTCAGCCACACCAGCGAGGTCAGCGGCGCTTCGAAGTTGAACTTGCCGGCATCGCCGTACTTGGCCTTGGCGACAATGCCGTTGATGAAGTAACTCACCGCGGAAGAGACGATCATCATCACGCGCATGACGAAGATCCAGACCAGCAACCGCACCTGCATCTCGGGCTGCTTGACCGCCAGCAGGATAAAGGTGATCAGGGCCACGCCGGTGACGCCGTAAGTCTCGAAACCGTCGGCCGATGGTCCCACGGAGTCGCCCGCGTTATCGCCGGTGCAATCCGCAATCACGCCCGGGTTGCGGACGTCGTCCTCCTTGATCTTGAAAACGATCTTCATGAGGTCCGCACCGATGTCCGCGATCTTAGTGAAGATGCCGCCCGCGACGCGCAGGGCCGCCGCGCCCAGCGACTCGCCAATAGCGAAACCGATGAAGCATGGGCCGGCCAGATCGCCCGGAATGAACAGCAGGATGATCAGCATCATCATCAACTCGACCGAGATCAGCAGCATGCCGATGCTCATGCCGGCCTGCAAGGGAATGTCGTAACAGGGGAAGGCCTTGCCGCGCAGGCTGGCGAAAGCCGAGCGGGAGTTGGCGAAGGTATTCACGCGCATGCCGAAGGCCGCCACCGAGTAACTGCCGCCGATGCCGACGATGCTGAACAACAGAATAACGGCGACCTTATAGGCGGCAAAGCCCTGCAGAAAGCCGAAGTAGAACACGATGATGACGCCGATGAAGCACTCCAGCAGAATCAGGAACTTTCCCTGGGTGGCTAGATAGGTCTTGCAAGTCTCGTAGATGAGCTCGGAGACTTCCAGCATGGACTTGTGCACGGCCATGTTCTTCAGCCGCATGTAAATGATGAGGCCGAAAATCATGCCCAGCGCACAGAATATGAGGCCGAACATCAACAGGGCGTGGCCGTCGATGCTGTCCCCCAGAAAGCGGGCGCTACTCAGATCGGGCAGGTGCAGGCTGGCTTCGCCGCCCTCCTGCGCCATGAGAGGGAAGGCCAATAGGGCCATCCACAGCAGCGGAAGCAGCCCGCGGACTGTGCGGAACTTAGTCGATAATACCGTTCGCATGAAAAACCTCCTGGAATGGGGCGATAGCCCCGAGGATGGGCCTACCCCAAATGGGATATCAGGGTGGGTTTACCTCAGCCTTGTGAAATCACAAGGTAGCGCACGGCAGCGGGGAATTCAAGCGATCAACTTTCAGCTTCGCACGTCAGGGGCGCCAGGTCCCGTCGAGGCCAGGGACCTCCGGGAGCACGGCATAGTGACTTTGAGCAGATTCGCTGTGGGGCAGGCCATCGTTTTTCGTGGCCTGCCGAGTTCAACCACGGTGCGCAGACGACAAACAACGATCGTCTGCGCCACGCCGGGCACCGCGCGGTGTCAGCCAAGCCGGTAAGGCGCGCGCATCTCGCGGCCCAGCAGCTTAGACGCCTCGCTATCGCCGGCGATCTCCATCTTCCCCGCATCCCACTGGATCTTGCGCCCCGTCAGCATGGCGATCTGGCCGAGCCAGCCTGGCGTAGCCGAATGCAGGGCCACGCTTGCCGGCGTCAGCGTCTTTTCGCGCGTGCGCACGCAATCCATGAATTCGCGATAGTGGCCGGGGCTGACCTTTAGCTTCGTCCCGCTCTCCCCGATCTGCTCCGTCAACAGCGACTTGGGCTCGGCGTCGATCTTGCCGCGGTCGACCCACACCCATCCCTTGTCGCCGATCCACTTCGTGCCGCTCTTGATTTCGGGATAGCCGCCCGCGATCGTCATCGTCGTGCCATCCGGATAGACGGCGCGCACCTTGTAACGTGTGGCCGTGTTGAAGGGCTCACTGCGCGGCGGGTATTCGCCGACGCCTTCCACCGAGACGGGAGCATTAGCGTCCCAGCCCATGCCCCAGTGAGCGATGTCCACGTGGTGGCCGATCCAATCCATCAACTGGCCCCCGCCAAAGTTCAGGTTCCAGCGCCAGTTCACGTGGACGCAGGCTTCGCGATAGGGCATCTCCGCCGCGGGGCCCAGCCAGCGGTCGTAATAGAGAGTCGGCGGAGGGGCGCTGATTTCGAGCTTCGACTTGTCCTTTACCTCGTAATAACCCGAGGGCAGACCCACCTCGATGGCGCCGATCTTGCCAATGCGGCCATTGCGCACCAGTTCGCAGCCGCGCCGGAAGTTCTCCACCGACCGCTGCCAACTGCCGGTCTGCCAGATGCGGCCCTGGCGTTCGCTCTCCTCGACCATGGCGAGGCCCTCGCGGAAGTTGTGCGCCAGCGGCTTCTCACAGTAGATGTCCTTTTTCGCGCGCGCGGCCTGGGTGGCCACAATCCCGTGCCAGTGATCGGGCACCGCGATGCTGACCGCGTCCACGTCGCGCCGCATCAGCACCTCTTCGAAGGCGTGATACGCCGCGCAACCCTGGTCGCCGTACTCGGTGTCGACCATCGCTTTTCCGCGCGTCAGGTGGCCCTCGTCCAGGTCGCATACGGCCACGATCCGCACGTCCTTCAATTTCAGGAATTCCGTGAGGTGGCCGTCGTGGCCCATCCAGCCCAGGCCGATGCAGGCCATGGAGATCCGGTCGCTCGGCGGCGTGGCTCCTCCCCGGCCAAGTGCGCGCGCTGGAATCAACAGCGGCGCCGTCACACTTGCCAGCCCGGCATTTCGCAGGAACTTACGTCGTGAATTCATTGGCTTCTCTCCAAGCGTCAAGCTTAGCGCATTGTGTGGGGCAGGCTCCCAGCCTGCGCGGGACTCCCAGTCCCGCCTCTGACTTGTCTTGGGTGGTGCTGCAACGGCGCTGCTTCTCGCCTGCGCCGCAGCTATGCCCGCACAGCAAAGCGTCGACCCTTACCCATTTGCGGCCGGCAACTACTGGATATATCAAGGCCGCGTTAGCTCCCCGCCCGACTCGAAAGAAATGACGTGGTGATCGGCGATCGCGAAGGTCGTTCAGCGAAAAGGTGGAGTCGACGCCACGGGCCGATTATCGCCATCCATCGTGGCGGCGGTCTTCGACAATTCTCCGCTCCAATTCACGAAAGTTCTACGCCATCGTTTACAACCAGGCAGCCGTAGGGAAGCTGGGAATGCAAAGGGCGCCATCGGGGATCTCTGGCGCCCTGCGTAGAGTCGAGGACACTCGCGAAGATCTGTCCGGCCTGTTGGACGGCTTAACGGCGGTCATCGAAATGCCCCTTGCGCCGGGGAAAGGTTGGGGTGTGCTTTTTTGGCATTGGTCGGTAACTCAAAGCGAGAAGAACTCGCTCACCGGCGTGTGCGGCGTCCGCGCCCCTTTGGACCGGGACCTGCCTCGTGGTAATCCCGGCCATCGGGAATTAGACGTCAGGCTCGTGGAAGTTCATCCGGATAAACCAAAGGCAGCGGTCGCCCGCTAACTGGCGCGCGATTGCGCTTTTAGCTATGCTCAACAGTCGGCAATCGTAAGGAGGAAAAATGGAACAGTTGTACTTGCTTCCGTTGGCGATCATGGCGTTGGTGGTGCTCTACCTGATCTTCGCCAGCTTTTTCACGGTGAACACGGCTCAGGTGGCGGTGATTACGAGATTCGGCAAGTTCCTTCGTGTCGCCGAGCCGGGACTAAACTGGAAGCGGCCGTTCTTCGATTCCGTGGCGGGCCTGGTCAGTCTGCGTGTGAATCAGATCACTCTGACCATGGAAACCAAGACCAAAGACAACGTATTCGTCACCATTCCGATCTCCGTCCAGAATCGGGTTCGTCCGGAAAAAGTCTATGACGCTTATTACAAACTGGCCGATCCCACCGCCCAGATCAAATCCTATGTGGAGCAGGTGATCCTTGGGCACGTTCCCGGTATGACGCTGGACGAAGTGTTCGCCAGTCAGTCCAGTATTGCGGCGGCGGTGAAGCAGGAACTGGACGCGGACATGGCTGGATTCGGATACGAAATCGTCAATGTGCTGGTCACCGACATCGTTCCGGATGCCAAGGTGAAGTCGGCCATGAACGATATCAACGCAGCCCAGCGCGAACAGGTTGCCGCCAACGCCAGGGGCGAGGCCGAGAAGATCCTGGTGGTCAAAAAAGCGGAGGCCGAAGCGGAGAGCAAGGCTCTGCAAGGTCAGGGAATCGCGAACCAGAGGAAGGCCATCATCGAGGGTCTCCAGGTTTCGATCGAACAATTTCAGAAAGTCGTCGACGGAGCGTCCGCGAAAGAAGTCATGCAGTTGGTGATGGTCACCCAATATTTCGACACGCTGAAGTCCATCGGCGAGAACGACCGGACCAACACGCTGTTTCTGGCGCATTCTCCCGGAGCGGTCAGGGACCTTTCCGATCAGATCTTGCAGTCCATGCTGGTGGCGGGCAAGGCGAACGGCTGATCGGAGAATTGGCGGGCAATCATGCCCGCAGCCGCCTTTCAGGCGGGTCCTGCTTTCACGGCGCCTCGTCGCGGTCGCAGAGGCCGGCTAAAAGCCGGCTGCGGGCAGGATTGCCTGCAGGATTGCCCGCCCCACAAACGTCATACTCACTTGTCAGCCGGCGCTGAGCCGCACCGCCAATCTGTAAAGAAGTAACCGGACGATGTACTGGTTCCCCTCAGAAGCTCAGTAGCAAGTGCCAGATGTAGAGGTACGCCAGCCCTTCGATCTCATCCCAGATGCGGCGCGGGATATCGGGATCGCCGCAGATCGGCGGCAATTCCTTCAGCTTTTCCTCCCATGGAATGCACACGCCCGGCTGCGGCCGGGGAGCCGTGGCCCATAGCGGAAGACCCGCCGCCGTCCCGGCCGGCTCCGGTGCCGCCTTCCCCGATGGCGACGACGGCGAACGGTACACGCCATATTCCAACGCCGCGTCGGTCATCGCCCGCAAGTTCTCCACCGTCGCGTCGTTCTGCAAGATTGCGCTCGCATCCAGAATGTAGCCGCCCTCGGCGCCAATGGTTTCGATCAGCCTGCGGCAGTGCGCCTTCACCTCTTCCGGTGAGGCGAAGGCCATCAGCGTATTCGGCACTCCGCCGCTCAAACAAAACTTCTTGCCCAGGATGCGGTGAACCAGCGCGGGATCGCTGCGGTCGATATGATAAACGATGCTCGCCGCCGGGAGTTCCGCGAACGTCTCCAGGTGCCCATCCCACTTGCCTTCCGCGTAGAACAGCACCTGGTTGCCCTGTGCCCACAAAGCGTCCACGATGGGCCGCAGCGTCGGCCAGTAGATGGTCCTGAAATGCTCCTTGGAGATGAACGGAGTGCAGCCGCGATGCATCCAGATGGGAATGGGAACCTGCTTGGCGGGATCCGCGCCTGTCAACGCAAGATACCCAAGGTGCGGCATCATCGCTTGGCACGCCGCCAGCACCTTGTCCGGGATCTCCATCAAGTCGAACGCCAGCCCGAGGTATCCGCGCAGCTTGTCGGCCAGCACATCGAGCGGCGCCTTCAGCATGCCGCAAATGGCGGAAGGCGTGCCGCATTCGGTGCGCATCCGCTCCACTTGCGGTCCGAATGCCTGGAAGTACGCCAGTGTCGCCATCGCGCCCTTCACCAGCGAGAGGTTGTTGCGGTACGACACGGGCTGCCCCTTCGCGCAGGCGTCGCCCGAAACGCGCGGCAGCCAGGTCTCGTACAGAAAACGCGTGGGGTCGGCAATCAGTTCGTCGTACTCCTCGCGCTTCATGAACGCGCCCTGCTCATCGGGCTCCCGATACTGGAACGCGACGTCCGGGCCGACGTCGATGCCCGGCACACCGTAATATCGAAGGCCCGCGGCCTGCGTGAGTCCGGTCCACACGTAGACCATGTTGGGCACCGCGGCGTCCCACGCGAAATCCTTGCAACAGCGGATCACGGCCTCGAAAGCCTTCCGGTAGTCGTGTGTGACTTCCTGGCAGGTGAAGCCGGCATACTTCGCGGTGATCTCGGCCGCCAGCGGCCGAACCGGTACGCGGTCGGGCTGCCCGTTCCGCATGGCCGTGACGTAGCGGTTCAGCCGCCGATTGTAGAGTTCATCGAGATGGTTTGACATAGTCCCTCCACGCGGCGTTTCTCCACGCGGACATGGAGCGCCGCAGGTTCTCGCCGGGCTCGATCCCCAGATGATTGGCGACGTCGTATCCCTGCAATCCGATCGGACCGCGATAGCCCAGGCGTTTGAGTTCGGCGAGCAGCGCGCCGATGTCGAAGTCTCCTCGGTCGAGCGGTTGGATCAATTGTCCCCAATCTTTCCCGTTACGGTCGGCGCCGTTGATGGTCACGAGCGATAGCCGCGGCATAGCGAGCTTCAGCACGCGGGCCATCGAATCGGGGCCGTCGGTGCGCAGCCAGTGGCACAGGTTGAACGTCACGCCGACGTTCTGGCGTCCGGTCTTCTCCGCGATGCGCACGGCGTCGTCCACCCGCTCGATCAGGTTGCCGAAGTGCGGGTAGAGCGAAACCGACAACCCGTACCTGGCGGCCGCATCGGCCACCTCGCGCACCGCAGCAACGGCCATGGCGTCACCGGCTGGATCGGACGGCTTGAAGTCTTTACTGGTGACGGGCAGCCAGACGATGGTTCCCCGCCCCTTCAACGCGGCCAGGTTCTGCCGGATGCCCGGATCGATGTCGAACGCGCTGCGGTCCACGCGCGCGCTGCTGTAGACCGCGTACAGCTTCAGTTTGTTGGCGTCAAGCAGCGGGATCAGCGTTTCGGTGAGGCGCTTCCAGGCCGCCGGATCGGACGCGATCGGCGCCACGCCGCGATAGCCGAGCGCGGCCAGCATCTCGATGTCGGAGCGTTCCAGCGGCGTCCCCAACTTCTTCACCATGGCGGTGTCCATGGCAAAGAACTCATAGGACGGCTGCGCCCCCGCCGCCGCTGCCAGGAGCGCGGGGAGCGCCATGCCGCAAAGCCGAAATCTCATCATGGACCTCAACGTATCATCAGAGCACGAAGAGCGGCCTGGGAGGCCGCCGGTCGCGGTAGGGATACCAGTTGCCCGGCACCCCCCGCACAGATCCGTGCTGGCGCTCCTAACGCACACGGTTCTTACCTCGGATGGTTCCACGCAAAGCGAACGTCAGGATACGGATGCAGAGTCTCGACTTCCGGCAGCAGGTGCGCGAGGTTCTCCCAAAAGGCTTTCCACGTCCAGCGGGTTCTTTGACTCCGCCGGCGAAGCTGCCACCAC
>Ga0224557_1002001_pt1 | contig 18258 bp, 16 predicted proteins | sample 714S31014metaG_FD_180677 | JGI IMG/M metagenome (GOLD analysis project Ga0224557, IMG submission 180677) | Peat soil microbial communities from Stordalen Mire, Sweden - 717 S3 10-14 | ecosystem: Environmental > Terrestrial > Soil > Wetlands > Peat | place: Sweden: Norrbotten County, Stordalen...
CCATCGCGATCTGTGGGCCTTGGAAGCCATCCTCAATCCTGCGCAGCCTGCTTCCAAGAAGGTCGCTGCGTAGTAACATCAACCTAACCGCCGCCTGCCACTTTCAACTACGCGCGGGACATGCTCATCCATAGCGAACAAGGACATAGAAGCGTTCGAAGTGCATGATTGTGGGCTTTGCTTAACCACGGTACAGCCCGATCACGAGACCATTAGCGAACTTTGGTTTTACGTCACCGAACAAGGCAAAAAGTGGGTACAGGCGATGTGCGAAATGGACAGCAATGAAGTTTCGACATCGGAGAATGCATGAAGGCTAAAGAGATCATTCGAATTATTGAGCAAGATGGCTGGAGGCTGGTAAGGCAAAAGGGCAGCCATATGCAATTCGAGCATCCGGTAAAGCCAGGAATCACGACAGTTCCGTATCATGGAAGCAAGGACTTGGCGAAGTTCAACGTGGCAAGCATTCTCAAACAGGCGGGGTTGAGATGACCAAAATCTATCCAGTTGTTTACGCAAAGTGTAAAGGCAGCAATTTCTCGGGCAGCGCGCCTGACATACCCGGTTGCGTCTCTGCGGGCGAAACTCTCGACGAGATGGAAGTGATGATGCGCGAGGCGTTGGAAATGCATTTGGAACTGCTGGTCAAGCGTGGCGCATTCATACCTGAGCCGTCCATCGTCAACGTCGAGATCAAGCCAGAAGATTTTGAAGATGTCGACTATTTTGTAGTTCAGCAGATCGAAGTGAATCTTCCCATTTGCAAGCAGACCGGCGAAGCCGTTCGCGCCGCATAGGACAGATGCCCGACGTCACCTTCACAGTCGACGGCAAGAAACTCACCGCTCCGGCGGGAACGCTTCTCATTGACGCTTGCCGCAAAGCGGGCATCGAAATTCCTGCCTTCTGCTACTATCCGGGCCTCTCTTTGCAAGCCGCCTGCCGCATGTGCGTCGTGCGCCAGGATAAAGTACCCAAGCTGCAAACCGCCTGCACCACGACCGTCGCGGAGGGCCAGGTATTCATTACTGAATCGCCCGAGATTGCGCAGGCGCGCAAGGCCACCATCGAATTGCTTCTCGGCAATCACCCTCTCGACTGCCCCGTTTGCGACGCGGGCGGCGAGTGCGAGTTGCAGGATATGACCTTCCGCTACGGCGCGGGCGAAAGCCACTACGTCGAAGCCAAGGATCATCGCGACGAGCAGCAATGGTCGCCCGCCGTCTTTTACGACCGCCCGCGCTGCATCCTCTGTTACCGCTGCGTTCGCATGTGCGGCGAAGGCATGGACGTTTGGGCCCTGGGCGTGAACAACCGCGGCGCCGACTCCGTGATCGTGCCCAACGGCGGCCATCAGCTCGACTGCGAGCAGTGCGGCATGTGCATCGATGTTTGCCCCGTGGGCGCGCTCACCAGCGGCAGCTACCGCTACAAAACGCGGCCCTGGGAGATGAGCCACGTTTCTACCGTCTGCACGCACTGCGCCGACGGTTGCAAAGTCACTCTCGGCGTGCGCTCGACCAACGATGGCGCGGAGATTATTCGCGCCGACAATCGCGACAAGAGCGGTATCAACGGCGACTTCCTGTGCGCCAAGGGCCGCTTCGGATTCGATTTTGTCGACAGCCCCGACCGCTTGACGCAACCGCTTGTCCGCAACGCGTCCGGTAAACTCGAGCCCGCCACATGGGAGCACGCCCTCCGTTTTGCTGCCGGCAAGCTAAAGAAGATTCGCGATGCGCGCGGCGGCGCGGCCATCGGCGTCGTCGGCTCCAACCGCACCACCAACGAAGAGAACTATCTGTTGCAGAAGTTCGCGCGCACAGTGCTTGCGACCAACAACATCGGCCACGAGCGCAGCACCGACTACGCAGCCTTTGCCCGCGCTCTCGCCGGAAGCACAGGAAAGACTGCGAGTCTACGCGACATCGCTTCGGCAAGCGCCATCCTTCTGGTCGGCGGCAATCCTACCGAAGAGCACCCGCTGCTGGCCTGGCTCTTGCGCACCAACGTGCGCCTTCGCCGCGCGCGTCTTTACATCGCCAACTCCCGGCCCATCAAGCTCAACCGGCAGGCCAAAGCCACGCAGGAACTCCCCGCAGACGGCTACAAGAACCTCGCGGCAATTCTCGAACAAGGCACATCCGATTTCAGCAAGGCGCTGCTTGCCGAGGAGTCGCTTGTGGTTCTCTTTGGCGAGGAGTTTCGCGGCGAGGCGCTGGAGACTCTCGTCGCCTGGGGCCTCAAGCGCGGCCCCAATCCCGATTCTCTTCGCTTCGCCTGTCTCGGCGACTACGCGAACTCGCGCGGCGCCGCCGACATGGGGCTGTTTCCCGATCTGCTGCCGGGCTACGTGCCGGTCACAACGCCGGGAGCTTTCAGCGAATATCCCAACCTTTCATCCGCGCCCGGCAAAACCTTGCCGCAAATGCTCGAGGCGGCGGCGAGCGGCGATCTGGGTGCGCTGCTTGTGGTCGGCGCTGATCCCGTTTCCCGCGCCAAGCTCAATCCTGCCGCGCTCAAGGAAACATTCGTCATCGTTCAGGATCTGTTCCTCACCGAAACCGCGGCTCTGGCCGACGTAGTTTTTCCGGCCGCCAGCCTTTACGAGAAGTCCGGCACTGTGACCAACACCTACGGCGACATCCAGATGGTGCGCAAGGCCGCTGACCGCGCCGGCGTCAAGCCGGATTTCGAAATTCTCGTTCGCCTCGCCGAAGCCATGGGTGCTGACATCAAGACCCTGGTCCCCTTCGGCAAACGCGGCACCACCGCCGATCTGGGCCAGTCGCGCGGCGCGCAAGCTGGCGAGGCCGACCGCCACGCTGTCTGGCTCGAAGCCAACGGCCTCGAACCCAAACTCAGCCCCTTCGATCCGCTCGCCACATTGGATGAGATTGCTCGGCTCGTCCCGGGTTACACCGTCGACCGGATCAATCTTTTTGCGGGCAACGATGTGCATACGGAACCCAAGGCCGCTCCCGGATTCGTGCCGGCGGCGGCGCTCACGAGTCCAGAGCTTATCGTTCCTGCGCACGACACGCTCTTCACCTCGGGAACGCTGGGCCATTACAGCCCTGCGCTCAAACAGCTCACGCAGCACCAAACCAAAGAAATGGCCGAAACCGCCGCCGGCTGAGCCTCCGCGGCGCTGACTCGCTAACTTGCTAACCCGCGCAGCGGGGCTAACTTGCTGCATTTTGGAACGCACGTGACGATCCTCGCATTCTTTCTCTGGAGCCTGCTCAAAGTCGCCGTGGTCACGGTGGTGATGCTCATGGGCATCGCCTACACCGTGCTGCTCGAGCGCAAACTGGTGGGCCGCATCCAGAACCGCTGGGGACCCAGCCGCGTGGGCCCCTTCGGGCTGTTGCAGCCGCTCGTGGATGGCGCGAAATCCTTTCTCAAAGAAGACCTGATTCCTACGGCCGTCTACCGCCCGCTTTACTTGCTCGCGCCCATCATCTCATTGGGCTGCGCGCTCATTGCCATCTCCGTCATTCCCTTTGGCGCGCCCATGGGCCCCAAGGGCGTCGATCTCTTTGAGATTTCTAACATCAATGTCGGCCTGCTCGTCATTCTCGGCGTCACTTCCGTGGGCGTGTACGGCATCGCCCTTGCCGGTTGGTCGTCGAACAACAAGTACTCGCTGCTTGGCGCGCTGCGCTCCTCGGCGCAACTCATCAGCTACGAGCTGGCTCTCGGTCTTTCGCTCGTTGGCGTCGTGCTTCGCGCCGGCTCGCTCAATCTTCGTGTCATCGTCGAGCAGCAGGCCACGCTCGGCATGGCGACATGGAACATCTTCGGTGGATGTCAATTTCTCGCTTTCTTCATCTACCTGATGGCCGCGTTTGCGGAGACCAACCGCTCTCCGTTTGACCTGCCCGAAGCCGAAAGCGAGCTCACCGGCGGCTATCACACCGAATACAGCTCGATGAAATTCGCCATGTTCTTCATGGCCGAGTACGGCAACATGATCAACGTGGGCTGCGTGGCCACGCTCTTGTTTCTCGGCGGTTGGACCAGCCCCTTCGGCGACCTGATAGGACCATTCGATAACCCCGTGATCAACGCCGTGCTGCCCCTCTTCTGGTTCGTGGGCAAGGTCTTCTGTTTTCTCTGTCTCTACGTGTGGGTGCGCGGCACGTTGCCTCGCTTCCGCTACGATCAACTGATGAACTTCGGCTGGCGGTATTTGCTTCCGTTGGCCATTTTGAACATTGTGGGAACAAGCCTCTGGCTTGCGTATCGCTGAAGGCAGCTCGAACCCTCCTCTGTCATCCTGAGCGGAGCGCAGCGGAGTCGAAGGATCTGCGGTTGTTCTTCAAGGGTCTCTGTGGGTGCCCCAGGTCCCTCGCTTTTGGGGACCTGGGAAACGACCTCTGTATGGGCATGAAGCGCTCCATTTGATTGCTTCACGCCCATTTACAATCGGGAGGGAAATTCCGGAGCAACAACGACTCGGCTCCGCTGTTCTTCTCCTCAACCTGCCGGTTCCGCAGTCTGACCCGGCCCTAACCAGTTCGTCAGGCAACGATGCACCTGATTTTGTTTTTCCTTTTCGCCGGATTCTGTCTCGCGGGAGCCATCAATCTCCTGTGGCAAACCCATCCCATCAACAGCGCCTTGTCGCTGATCGTGGTCATGACCTCGCTCGCGGTGCTCTACCTGCTGCTGGGCGCGGAGTTTCTTGCCATTGCGCAGATCATCGTCTACGCCGGCGCCGTGATGGTGCTGTTCACCTTCGTGGTCATGCTGCTCAATGCCGGCCGCGAGGAACGTACCCTCGGCAGCCGCGCCGCCGCCCGCGTGGGCTTTCCCGCCGTCGTTGTGCTCCTGGCCGTGCTGGCCACCATCATTCTCCGCGCCCAGGGCCTCGCGTCGGCGCATCTCGGCCAGGGACTGACCAGCGATCCCAACAGCTCCAATCTTGTCCTGCTCAGCCAGGTGCTCTTCCACGAACTGCTTTTGCCTTTTGAACTGACCTCGGTGCTCATTCTCATCGCCATCCTCGGCGCGGTTGCCATCGCACGCCGCGAAGGCTCGGAAGTGGGCGGCTCGGAAAGGACGGCGGAAAAATGAGCTTTATGCAACACGATGTTCCCCTCACCTGGTATCTGCTATTAAGCGCCGTGCTCTTCTCGCTGGGCGTGGTCGGATTTCTTATCAAGCGCAATCTCATCACCGTTTTCATGTCCATTGAGCTCATGCTCAACGCCGTCAATCTCTCCTTCGTCGCCTTTGCTTATCAGTGGCACGCGGTCAAAGGGCAGATCTTTGTATTCTTCGTGATGATGGTCGCCGCCGCCGAAGCCGCCGTCGGTCTGGCCATCATTATTGCCGTCTTCCGCACACGCGCCACGTTGGCCGTCGACCGCATCGATCTGATGAAACTATGAACGGACCGCCTCATCTTTGGCTCATCCCGTTGCTGCCCCTCGCCGGATTTCTGTTGAACGGAATCCTTGGCGCGCGCTTGCCCAGGTGGCTGGTCACCACCATCGGTTTGCTCGCGCCGCTGGGCGCATTAGCCGTCGTGCTCAACGCAACCGCTGTCGCTGCGTCGCATCCGGGCATCACAGTCTGTAAAGGTTGCACGTATCCTCAAGGATCGTTCTATCTGCCCAACGTGGAAACCTGCCCGCACGCATGGATCGCCCTTCCCGGCCTGCACGTCGATTTCACCTTCGTTCTCGACCAGCTCTCGCTCGTCATGCTGCTCGTCGTCACGGGCGTCGGCTTTCTCATCCACGTCTACTCCGTCGGCTACATGCGCGACGACCCAGGCTACGCGCGCTATTTCAGTTACCTGAATCTCTTCCTCTTCTTCATGACCACGCTGGTGCTGGCGGGCAACGTGCTGGTGATGTTTGTCGGCTGGGAGGGCGTCGGTCTCGCATCCTATCTCCTCATCGGCTTCTGGTTCCAGAAGCCATCCGCAGCCGCGGCCGGCAAAAAGGCCTTCATCGTCAACCGCATCGGCGACTTCGGCTTTTTGATCGGTATCTTTCTTCTCCTTGCGAACTTCGGCACTCTGACCTTTAGCGAAATTGCAAACAAACTTGCCGCATCGCCGATATGGTCGAGCGGCGTACTCACCGCGATCTGCCTTTGTTTACTGGCCGGCGCTGCCGGCAAAAGCGCGCAACTGCCGCTCTACGTCTGGCTGCCCGACGCCATGGAAGGCCCCACGCCGGTCTCCGCGCTCATTCACGCGGCCACCATGGTCACCGCGGGCGTTTACATGATCGCGCGCACGCATTTCCTATTCGACCGCGCGCCGATTGCTCTCGGTACGGTCGCCATCGTCGGCGCGGCCACGGCGATCTTCGCCGCCACCATTGCTCTTGCGCAAAACGACATCAAGCGCGTGCTTGCCTACTCCACCATCTCGCAGTTGGGCTACATGTTTCTGGCCTGCGGCGTGGCGGCGTATTCGGCGGCGATCTTTCATCTCGTGACGCACGCATTTTTCAAGGCGCTGCTCTTCCTCGCCGCCGGCTCAGTCATTCACGCCATGGGCGGCGAGCAGGATATGCGCAAGATGGGCGGCCTGCGCAAAAAACTTCCCGTCACCTTCTGGACCATGACGGTGGCCGTCTTCACCATCGCAGGATTTTGGCCCCTCGCCGCGTTCTACTCAAAAGATGCGATCCTCTACGCCGCATTCGTTCATGGGGTGGGAGGCAAATTCCTATGGTTTGTCGGCCTCGTCACCGCCATGCTCACCGCGCTCTACATGTTTCGCCTCTGGTACATGACCTTCTTCGGCGAATTGCGCACGGCGGATGCGCATCCGCATGAGAGTCCATGGTCCATGCGCGCCCCGCTCATCGTTCTCGCGCTCCTCTCGATCTGCGGCGGCTGGATCGGCATCGAGCGTTTCAGTTCGTATCTCGCGCCAGCCGTCGGCCTGCACCCGGCTGTCTCCAGCTTTCCGCATCTTGAGCTGATCCTCGGCATCGTTGCGGTTCTGGTGGCGCTTGAAGGTTTCCTCATCGCGGACAAATACTACCGGCGCAAGACGGAACGGCCGGCGCAACTGGCCGCGGCCATGCCCGCCGAATACAAGCTCCTCGCCAACAAGTATTACGTGGACGAGTTCTACGACGCCCGCCTGGTCAAACCGCTATTTTGGTTTTCGCAATTCGTCTTGGGTTGGGTCGTCGATTTTGCTATTCTGGGCGGCATTGCGTGGCTGCTTGCGGGAATCGCCAACCTTTCGGGAGCGATCCTCCAGCGCTGGCAATCAGGCAATCTGCGTTCCTACGCGGCGTGGCTCGCTCTCGGAGCCGCCGCATTATTGCTCTTCGTGCTGCTTGGGCACCATTTTGCAGAGCCTCCCCGCATTATGGTGAACCTCGTGAGGGGGCACTGAGCATATGCGCGCATTCGATCCCATCATTCTCACCCTCATCCTGCTGGTTCCTCTCGCGGGCGCGGTTCTGGTCGCGCTTTTGCCGGATCGCGACAAACTGCCCAACTGGATCGCTCTCGGCGCCACGCTCGTCACTTTCCTTCTCACGCTGCATCTTCCCGCGCACTTCGTCGCAGGCCAGAGCGGATTCCAGTTTGAAGTCAAGCTTCCCTGGATTGAAAGCCCTGCCATCTTCTACCACGTGGGCATCGACGGCCTCAGCCTCTGGTTAGTGGTTCTCGTCGGACTGCTTGCGCCCATCGGCGTCGTGGCCAGTTGGAACGCCATCCAGACCCGCCGCAAGGTCTTCTACTCGCTCTTCCTCGTCCAGCAGACGGCGATGGTTGGCGTCTTCGTCTCGCTCGATCTGATGCTCTACTACGGCTTCTGGGAGCTTTCGCTCGTGCCCATGGCAATTCTTATCGCCATGTACGGCCGCAAGGAGGGCTCCAAGGCCGCGCTCAAGTTCTTCCTCTTCACGTTCATTCCGTCGGCGCCGTTGCTCGTCGCCATTCTGTGGCTCTACGCGCGCACGCACACCTTCAACTTCAGCGAGTTGCAGTACCAGGCAGCCAGCGGCGTGCTCCCCGCCGGAGCGTTATTCTGGGTCGCGCTTGCGTTTCTCTTCGCCTTCGCCGTCAAAGTGCCAGTTTTCCCGCTGCACGGATGGCTCGCCGATACCTACAACGAAGCTCCTGTCGCGCTCGCCATGGTAGTTGCCGGCAAGCTCGGCCTCTACTCCATGCTGCGCTTCCACGTCGGGCTCTTCCCTGCCCAGGCGCGCGCCATGGCGCCAATTCTCATCGTGCTTGCCGTCATCGGCGTTCTCTACGGAGCTTGCCTGGCGCTGGTGCAGCGCGATTTCTGGCGGCTGATGGCCTTTGCCGCGCTCAGCCATCTCAGCTTGATCGTGCTCGCCATCTACGGCCTCACTCTCACCGGCTGGTCCGGCGCGGTCTACCAGATTCTTTCGCACGGCGTGGTCGATGGCGCGCTCTTCCTGCTGCTCGGCGCGCTTGAACTCCGCTACGCCACAAGCGCGATTGCCTCCTACGGCGGGCTTGCCGCAAAACTGCCGCAAGCAGCGACTTGTTTCGTGATCGCCACACTGGCCATGATCGGCCTGCCCATGCTGAGCGGTTTCATCGGTGAATTTGTCATTCTTTCGAGCACCTTCACCGCAGTGAGCCGCAGTGCAGCGATCGCGGCAGCTCTCGGCGTCATCCTCGGCGCGGTCTATATGCTTTCGCTGGTGCAGCGCCTCTTCTACGGGCCAGAGAGCGCGCTCACCCACTCCAATCCGCACGGCGACCTGCATGACGGCGAACTCGCCGTGCTCACGCCGCTCGTCGTGCTCATGCTGGTTATGGGCATTGCGCCATCGCTTTGGCTGAACACAATTCAGACCGGTGTGCATCCCCCACCGCCAATCAAAAGCACTGTCATTCTGAGCGGCGGTCGCAGAGCGACCGCAGCCGAAGGACCTGCGTTTGTTCTTTCCGGCGCCCAGCCGCAAACCTCCCGTGCCCCATCCTTGCGGCTTCTTTCTGCCGCAAGGGTGGGAGACCACGAATCTCAACCAACCACCACCCCGGAGGCCCAGCGGTGAATCCAGTACCCGGCATCTACCGCATCCTCCCCGAGGCGATTCTCACCCTCACCGGCGTCGCCATCATGCTGGTTGACGCATCGCTTCCGCCGAATTTGTCGCGCCGTTATCTCGGATTTCTCGCCGCCATCGGAACCACCATCGCCCTCTGGGCCAGTGTTGGACAGCTTGCGTTTCCACAAGGCACCGGCTTCTTCGGCACTGTTGAAACCAGCGCCTTCACGGTCTTCTTCCACGTACTCATCTGCGGCATTGTGCTCGTTGCCCTGCTGCTTTCGCTCGACACGCTGCCCGAGCACAGCCACCATCAGGGCGAGTACTACGCGCTCATCGTCTTTGGCGCCGTCGGCATGTGCCTGCTCACCAGCGCCGTGGAACTGCTCGTTGTCTTCATCGCTCTCGAAATCTCTTCAATCTCCACCTACATCCTCGCCGGCTATCGCAAACAGACCGGCCGCGGACCCGAAGCCGCGATCAAGTATTTTCTCCTCGGCTCCTTTGCCACCGCCTTTCTGCTCTACGGCATCGCATTGATCTTCGGCGCTACCGGCACCACCGAGATTTACCAGATCGCGCAGCTCGCGCCCATCGCGCAAAACCAGCCGCTGGTTCTCGCCGCCATGGCGCTCATGCTGGTGGGCATTCTCTTCAAGGTTTCCGCGGCGCCCTTCCACGTTTGGACGCCCGATGTGTACGAAGGCGCGCCCACACCGGTCGCCGCTCTGCTCTCTACCGCGCCCAAGGCCGCCGCCTTCGCTTTGCTGCTCCGCGTGGTCTATGAGATCTTTCCTCATCTCCGCTCGCTCTGGGCGCCGCTGCTCTGGGTCGTCGCTGTCCTCTCCATGACGGTCGGCAATCTGGCCGCGCTTCGCCAGCAGAACGTCAAGCGCATGTTAGCCTACTCAGCCATCGCGCACGCGGGCTATTTGCTCGCGGCATTCGCCGGCATCGGCTCGATTGGAATCGCCGCCGCCGCCTTCTACACCGCGGCTTACGCAGCCATGAACGTCGGCGTCTTTGCCGTGATCACGCTCATCGCCGGCTACGACGAACAGCTTTCGCTGATCGACGACTTCCGCGGCCTCATCTATCGTTCGCCGATTCTCGGAAGCCTGCTCATCTTCTTCCTCATCTCGCTCATCGGCATTCCCTTCACCGGCGGCTTCTTCGGCAAGTTCTACTCGTTCAGCGCTGCGGTAGACGGCGGCGCCATCGCCTTGGCGATCATCGGCCTGCTCAACTCAGGACTAGCCGCGGCTTATTACCTGCGTTTGGCGCTCGTCGCCGCCGAGCGCCCGTCCGCCGAGCAGGCTGCACCGCCCAAGCCACACGTGGGCCCGGCCGTGATCGCGGCCATCTCCCTGGCCGTTCTTACCACACTGGTGCTCGGCATCGTTCCCGGCGCGGTGCTCCATGCCGCCCAGTCGGCCGCGCACACGCTGCAAGTTCCACCGCAACCGAGCGAAGCCCCCGGCGCTCCGCTACAATCACCTCAATGAAGCTAGGCGAATTGGCAAGCCGTTTGGGCGCGGAATTGCGCGGCGACCCTGACCTGGAAATCACCGGCGTCACCGGGATCGAAGAGGCCGGGCCCTCCGAGATCACCTTCGTCGCGAATCCCCGTTACACAGCCCTCGCTCGAACCACCCGCGCCGCCGCGATTATCGTCGAGCCGGAGTTCCAGGAGATCACGGCCGCCACGATTCGCATCAAGAATCCCTATCACGCCTTTGCGCGCGCACTGGGCCTCTTTTATCAGCCGCCGTCTTACCCGCCCGGCATTCATCCCACGGCCGTGATCGACCCCACGGCGGAGATCGGCCCCGACGCGCACATCGGCGCATACGCCGTCATCGGCCCCTATGTGCGGCTCGGATCGCACGCCACGATCCTGCCCCACGTCGTGCTTTATCCCGGCGTCCAGGTGGGAGACTGCTTTTTCGCTCACGCACATGCCGTGGTTCGCGAAAACTGCGTTCTCGCCGACCACGTCACGCTCGAAAATGGCGCCATCATTGGCGCGGATGGATTCGGCTTTTCCAAAAACGAACTGGGCCAATGGGAGAAGATTCCGCAGTCCGGACCGGTTCGCATCGGCAGTCGCGTGGATGTGCAGGCCAATGCGACCATCGACCGCGCCACTGTGGGCGCAACCGAGATCGGCGACGGCGCCAAGGTCGACAATCTCGTTCAGGTGGGCCACGGCTCGCGGGTGGGCAACGACACACTGCTCTGCGCGCAAACCGGCCTGGCCGGCTCCTCGATCATCGGCAACAACGTAATTCTTGCCGGCCAGGTGGGCATTGCCGGCCATTGCACCGTGGGCGACGGCGTTATCCTCACCGCGCAATCGGCGGTCTCGCACGACGTGCCGCCCGGCAAGGTAATCTCCGGCTCTCCCGGCTTCGACAACCGCATCTGGCTTCGCGCCGTGACCCTCTTCCAGCGGCTTCCAGAGCTGGCCAAGCGCCTCGACCGCTTGGAAAAGGCTGTGGCCAAGCTGCTCACCGGATCCGATGCCGCGCCGCCCGATAAGGAGACCGGCCAGTGAAGCACCGCGCCGGCTGTCGCTATGCGCTGTATGCGGCAACCCTCCTCTCAGCTTCCGTCTTCTCCGGCTGCCATTCCTACCACATTGACGCGACCATCGAGAATCGCACCGGCGCGCCCATTCAGCTTCTTGAAGTGGACTATCCAAGCGCCAGCTTCGGCGCTGACTCTTTGGCCGCGGGCGCGGAGTTTCATCATCGGTTTCAGGTTCTCGGCAGCGGCCAGCTCAGAGTCTCCTACACGGCGGCAAACGGCCAAACGGTGCAGATTGCGGGTCCTACTTTGGTCGAGCGCCAACAAGGAGAACTTGAGATCGTCCTCGAGCCCGGCGGCAAGGCCGAATTCCGCCCTCGATTGACGCCGCACGCCTAACCGGCAGCTTCCGAAACCCCTTCATTCGGTGGCGAGAACCCCCAAAATCAATAGCAAATCCTCTTCAAACGGCTGATGTTGCTTGAAATCCCTCCGATAAGAAGAGGGGAGGGTGGAGTTGCGCACCACGCCTGCAACACGTCTTGCGCGTCGATCGGGCAGAGGTCTGCGCCCGCATGGCTTTGCGTTCCGGCTAGCCGGTTGCGCCCTTTGTGTCTGCCTGGCGGCCGTCCTTGCAGGAACCATCGCCCAGGCGAATCTCATTTGGGTCGCCAACGGCGTCCTGCTCGCCTACCTTCTCCTGGCGCCGCGCCGTCTCTGGCCCGCCTATCTCGGCGCAGGTCTGCTGGGCTACATCGCCGGCGCCATCATCGTTCACACTCCCTGGCAGGTCAGCCTGGTCGATACGCCGTTCGATCTCTTGGAGGCGTTCCTGGGCGCGCTGCTTCTGCGCCGCCGTTCCGCTCAGCTTCCCAGATTCACTCAAATCAAGTATGTTCTGCGTTTTATCGCTTTCGCTGTTCTGGTCGCCCCGCTCACAGCAGGCTTTCTGGCTGCGCTCGTCCTATCGTTCTGGCAGCACACAGCCTTCTTCAGATCTTTCATCGAATGGGTAGCAGCCGACAGTCTCGGCGTATGCGTCGTCACCCCTGCTTGCATCGCCATATTCCGCGCCAGAATCTTCCACTCCCTGGGCTCCGGAAGGATTTGGGCCCACCTGCTCCCTCTTGCAGCAGTCACCTTCGTTGTCCTCTGCCAGGCAAAGGCGCCGTTGCCATTTGTTCTTTATCCTCTCCTGATCCTGATTCTGCTCCGGCTTGGCCGTGGTTGGGCAGCAACCGCCACGCTCTTCGTGGGTGCGGTCGGAATCTGGTACACCGTCCACGGAGAAGGCCCCTTCGCGGCCGCCGTGTCCCTCTCTCGTCTCCAGCCGGCCATTATCCTGCAGATCTTTATCGTTTCCGCCATGGTGATGCTCTTGAGCGTCTCCGATGTCATTGAGAACCTGCTCTCCACGGATCGCAAGTTGCAGGAAATCGCCGCCCTGCACAAACTTGTGACGGAAAACTCGCGCGACATCATCATCGTTGCCGACTTTGAAGGACATCGCAGCCTGGTTTCGGCAGCTGGCGCCACTTGGAGCGGATGGAGCCAGGAAGAGATGCTCCAACTGCATAGCCTCGCGCTGGTTCATCCTACCGACCAGCCAATGATGTCGCAAACCATCAGTGAGCTGCGTGCCGGAAAGGATGATGCACTGGTCGAATGCCGCGTCAGAAATCACGATGGCAGCTACGTCTGGGTTGAAGCCAGTCTGCGCACCATCCGCGATCCTCGCACGGGCGCGCCCACCGGAATCCTGAATACCGTCCGCGAGATTACGAAGCGCAAGCTTGCCGAGCAGCAACTTGCCGAAGCCTACCATGCCGTGGAGGCGCTGGCCATCACCGATGCGCTCACAGGCCTGGCCAACCGCCGCCGCTTCGACCAATATCTCACCACCGAATGGCGGCGCGGAATGCGCGAGCGCAGTCCCCTGTCGCTCGTGCTCATAGACGCCGATCAGTTCAAGTCCTACAACGACACCTACGGCCATTTGCGCGGCGACAATTGTCTCAAGCAGATCGCCGAAGCGATTCAGGACGTGGTCTCAAGGCCGGGCGACCTGGTGGCCCGCTTTGGCGGCGAAGAGTTCGCCGTCGTCCTCCCGAATACCCACGCTCCTGGCGCCCTTCATGTCGCGGAGGAGATCTGCGCCGTCATGCGCAACCGCGAGCTTCCACACTCCTCGAACCCTGTTGGGGTGGTTACGATCTCGGCAGGTTGCGCCACGCTGGTTCCGCAACTGGGGCAGCATGCTCCCTCTCTCATTGACTGCGCGGATCAGGCGCTTTACGGAGCCAAACGCAACGGACGCAACGGCGCCTGCGCGTATCCGCCCGGCGCTGCGCACAAATCCGCCGCTGCAATCGGCCCCGATCTGATTGCATTGAAATCTGCGTGAGGCAAACGGCAACCCGCTTCGCGGGGTCTATCTCCAACCGTTTCGCAATTAAAAAGGCCCGGAGAATCCGGAGCCATAGCTCCCCGATTCCCGGGCCTCTCGATCGATCCATGGCTCACTGACAGCTTGAAGAAGAACCTTCCCGTGCCCCATCCTTTCGCCCGTTCTTGGGGCGAAAGGGTGGGATAGCACGAAATCCAAAGGTAAGAACTCGTGCGGTCAGAGACCTGGTTAGTGCACCATGCTCGTGAAGAGCGGCGATTGCAGCAGGCTGCTGAATTCCGCGTCGGACGTGGCGAAGTGGATGGTCAGATTCCCGGAACTGGAGCCGATGTCGGTGCCGTTCAGCGCGCTCTTCTCGGCATCGGTCGCGCTCATCTTGCGCACCATCACCGCTGCCGACAGCAGCGAAGAAACCGTAGCCGCCGCGAAGGAGTCGCCGGTTTCAATCGTCAGATCGAACCGGACCCCGTGTTGAAAATCCATGGCATACCATGAAGCGACCAGCCGCTTTTTCACGGTGTCGAAGTCGGTCATCGAGCCGGCCTCGCCCATAAGCTGTTTCATCATGGTCTGAGTGCCTTTGTCGTCCAGAATGCTCCACAGCGGCGAGCTATCGACACTCTGCATGGCGCTCATCAGCGCGCTGTTGGTAAGCAGGCTGGGCGCCATTCCGTCGCGCGCGTCCAGCGCTTTGGTCACGGAATCCCTGCTTCCGAAGATCATGGTTGAAGGATCTGCAAAGCAAAGCACGAAGCCTGTCTTGGCCATCGGATACACGCTGTTGGTCCGCAACAAGGTCGCCTTCACCTTCTGTTTACGGAAGTTGGCCAGAATCGCCTGCGTATCGAACTGGCCCTCAGCGATGCCCACGGTTTGCAGGGCGTCGCTGCCCGGCGACGGCCGGAAGAGCGCAAAGGCGAGCTCTGCCACGTCGTGATTCTCGTTCAGTCCCGAGTGGCTCAGCGCTTCGTCGAACTGCTTCAACTCGGGCGGCATCACCCGGTCCCGCAAATTCATGGCTGCCGTCGAGTTCTGCATCGCATGGTAGTCGATGACTACCAACTGCTGCACATCGTGCGGAATGGCTCCGCGCGCATCGGTAGAGAGCTGGGCGGCGGATGCCCACGCACCTGTCCCGAACAGGATCAACACCATCGAACACTTGACTAAGACCTTAAACAATTTCTTCCTCCTGCCACAAACCACGGTGATTAACGGCCATTTGCCGGAAGCATCGCCGGACGGCCTGCCCTATCCAATCCCGGCATTCTGGAACGTCCTGGCACTATTGTACCGGCGAATTGCCGAACCGAGCCAGTCGAACCGCGCCAGCTCGTCTTCAGTTTACCGGCCACGCCAAAGGACGTTTCAGGCAACGCTCGAGAACCTTCGTCTCTTCGTCGAACCCAACCAATTGACGCACCCACTCGCTTCCCCGCTCACAAGCCGCCTCGGGAATCAGGCCGATCACCTCTCCTTCGGCGAGCGAAACCCTGTGCCGGGCCGCCAGACTCGAAACCTTGCGGTGCACCTCGGAGATCGGGGTCGCGTCGAAGTCGGTGATATTCATCGACAACTGGGCGCGTCCATGAGCCATAACACCCATCGCCTTCACGCCCTTCAAGCCGCCGCTTGCCGCCCGCACCTCCCTCGCAATGGCACGGGCAATGGCCACGTCGGCCGAATCGAAGTAGATGTTATAGGCCACCAGGAACTTGCGCGCCCCTACGGCACACGCGCCGGCCGTGGGATGCAGTCCCGGCCCGCCCAGATCGGGCCGCCGCGACGGATCTTTCTCCACGGCGTCTCGCAGCCCTTCGAACTGTCCCCGGCGCACGTCTTCCAGATTCACCCGGTCGGGCCGAGCCGCGGCCGCTTCGTAGAAGTACACCGGAACCCCAAACCGGCGCCAGATTTCCAGCCCCGCCTGCCGCGCCAGCAGCACGCATTGTTCCAGCTTGATCCCTTTCACGGGCACAAACGGGATCACGTCTGCCGCGCCGATGCGAGGGTGAGCGCCCTGCTGGCGGGTCAAATCGATGACCTCCGCCGCCTTGCCCGCGGCGCGTACCGCCGCTTCCACCACCGCGGACGGCTCTCCGGCGATCGTCACCACCGAGCGGTTATGATCCGCATCCATCGACCAATCCAGCAGGTGCACGCCATCCACCCGCATCGAGGCCACAATCGCCTCCACACGCTCGGCGTCGATCCCTTCTGAAAAGTTGGGAACACACTCGATGATCGCTCCGCTCATCGCCGTTCCACTCCCTGTTCCCTGATCCCTGTTCCCTGTCTTTTCATTTCCAGATCGTGTAGCCAACCTGTACCTGGACGCTGGCGTTCACGCCAGGGTTGCGGTCGCCCAGTGAGGCTGACGAGATATGAACTCCATTCACACCCAGATCGATCGATCGCTTGGAGCGGAAAAAATAGTGGATTCCTCCGCCTCCCTGCGGCGAAAAATTCCATACGCTCGTGCCGCCATCGATGGGCGGCGTGCACTCCGGCTCCGGACAGCTCAAATAATTCGGCGGAAACTTGTGCGTCGTGTAGATCACTCCGCCCGCGGCCTGGAGCCACGGCTGAATGCGGTGCGAACGGGTCGCAAAATTCCAGCGGAAGATCACCGGCGTCAGGCTGACTCCGTAAAACGTCCCGCCGCCGTACGGGTAAGAGCAGGGATAGGGCTGCCCCGAAGAGTTCAGGCAGGTAATCTCCACTGAATGCGGCGCCGGCGTATAGGCCTGCCACAACGGCATGATGTTGCCCGCGAACTGGAACTGGCCGCTGAAGACTCCCGCATGCACCAAAGGCGTCAGCACCTTGCCCAGCTCAATTCCCGCAGACAGAAACCTGTAATCCGAACGACTGCCCACGCCCGTTCCCCCATTCACAAAAGGGCCGTACTCCCAGCTCCGCTGCCCCCGCACCTGGGCCACGGGATTGTTTTGATCGTCGCCATTTGCCGGAGGGCTGGCCGGCGTCTGGCCGATCACCGTCATCGCTCCCGCCCACGCTGCCACCACCAGCAACACAAACCAACCAATTCGATCGAAGATCTTCAATCCGGCCCCCAAAACTGCTTTCCTGTTCCCTGTTCCCTGTTCCCTGCTTCTCCGACTCTTCCAAAAAAAGACCGCCTCAACCGGGCGGCCTTGTTTTTCCTATCGGACGCCCGCTCAGCCCGCGGCGTGCTCCATCTGCTCGGCGTCCATATCGAAGTTCGAGTGCACGTTTTGCACGTCGTCGAGATCCTCCAGAGCCTCCAGCAGCCGCACCATCTGCGCCGCCGCAGTGCCTTCCAGCTTGTTGTAGGTCGAGGCCAGCATGGCCACCTCGCTCATCACCGTGGGAATGCCGGCAGCCTTCACGGCGCCAGCCACCGCCTCATACGATCCCGTGTCGGTGATGATCTCCCACGTCTCGCCCTCGTCTTTCAGGTCCTCGCCGCCGTGTTCCAGCACGATCTCCGTCAGTTTCTCTTCCGTGGCAGCCGATTTCTCCACCGCAATCAGGCCCTTCTTGGCAAACATGAACTTCACGGAGCCGGTTTCACCCAGGTTTCCGCCGTTCTTCGAAAACGCATGCCGGATCTCGCTCACCGCGCGATTGCGATTATCCGTTAGCACGTCCACCAGGACAGCCACTCCGCCGGGTCCATAGCCCTCAAAGGTCGCCTCTTCGTAGCTGACCCCCTCCAGTTCCCCGGTTCCGCGCAGAATCGCCCGCTTGATGTTGTCCTGCGGCATGTTTTCGGCCTTGGCAGCAGCTACGGCGGTGCGCAGCCTGGCGTTGCTGTCAGGGTTGCCACCGCCCTTTGCCGCGACAGCAATTTCCTTGAGGAGGCGAGTGAATATCTTGCCGCGCTTGGCATCCAGCGCGCCCTTTTTGTGCTTGATGGTGGCCCATTTCGAGTGGCCAGACATAGAAACCTCAAAAGCAATCAAATTAACGGTGTTCTTTAGACCATTTTCACTGATGGTGTAAGGAAACTCCGTGCCCCATCCTTTTCACGTTCTTTGTGAAAAGGGTGGGAAACCACGAAACCCACCCTTCAGGAATAGTGAAAATGCCCTGGACACCCGACAAGTGAGTATACCATTCGCGGCGTTGCGCAAAATACGGCGCTCCAGGATGTTGGGCCAGAAAAAATGCGCCTGGAAGTAGTTCGAGCATGTCCCGCGCGTAGTTGAAAGTGGCAGGCGGCGGTTAGGTTGATGTTACTACGCAGCGACCTTCTTGGAAGCAGGCTGCGCAGGATTGAGGATGGCTTCCAAGGCCCACAGATCGCGATGG
>Ga0224557_1002002_pt1 | contig 18255 bp, 19 predicted proteins | sample 714S31014metaG_FD_180677 | JGI IMG/M metagenome (GOLD analysis project Ga0224557, IMG submission 180677) | Peat soil microbial communities from Stordalen Mire, Sweden - 717 S3 10-14 | ecosystem: Environmental > Terrestrial > Soil > Wetlands > Peat | place: Sweden: Norrbotten County, Stordalen...
ATTTCCCTTGAAATTGCCGAAACCGCGTCCTCGGAAATGCTGGAAATTGTGGGTATGGCCATGATGCCGAGTATCAAAGCCGCCGTGAAACCGCACAACCCGGTATTCAGGTGAAAAATTTTCTGCACTATCGGAGCCACAAAAACAATGCCGAAAAATCCGAATACCACGGATGGTATGCCGGCAAGTATTTCCATTATCGGCTTTAAAATTTCCTTCATTGTCGGGCTGGCTATTTCGGCTATGTAAACGGCGCTTCCAAAGCCGAGCGGCAGGGCAAAAGCAATCGCGCCGACCGTAACCAGAAATGACGCCACAATAAGCGACCAGATGCCAAGCTCCGGCGGCGAGGAAGTAGGCCTCCAGACAGTGCCGAAGAGAAAGTCCTTTAACGATACAGTCTGGAAAACCGGAAGCGAGGTGAATATAAGTGTAAGGGAGATACCAAGCAGAAAAAGCAGCGACACGGAAGCCACAGCCGGCAATATCCGCTCTATAAAATTTTTCCTCATTCCCGCATGTTTGGCCATTGTTTTCTCCATAATTTTCTTTTTCAGATTATATTTTACCCGTATTAATGACAGGTTATGCAATTGTTAAGATTGTGTTAATTGTTAAAAAATCAAACGGCCATGCCATGCCGGAATTTTTAATCCCGGCCGCTTAATATTTTTTTCAGTTCCCTGACATTTTCACCGATTTCCCCGCCGCAATTATCGGAATTGCCAATTAATTCGGCCAGCACGGCCGCTTTTTTTATCCTGCCGTTAAGTTCCACCAGTTCCGTGCGCGTTTCCGTCAGTTTTTTACAGTTATCCTTAAGCAGTAGTTCCGTATTAAGCACGTCTTCCATTACCTTCCCGGCTTCTTCGCCGAATTTTTCAAATTCAGAGGACATCCTGTGCCTTTCCAGGGCTATGGCCGCAAATGTTCCCAGCGCCGTCAGCAGGTCAATATCATTATCGCCGTAGATTTCAATCCCGGCTTTATTATATACTTCAAATAATCCCGTGAAATTATTTCCCTTTGCAAGTATCGGCACCGAAACAAAATTCCGTATGCCATAGCGTATTCTTTTATCTTCATCCAAATTTTTATCAACTGCCGGAACATTGCAAATGTATGGTATTTTTGTCCTCATGAGAATTCCGCCGATTCCTTTTTCCCTTATAAAATCAGTGTCGGCAGGCAAAGCGCCCGGTTTTTCTCCGGGGATGGAATATCCGAATAATATCCGCCCGCTTTTCCCCATCAGGGCCGCCGATGCAAATCCGGAGTTTGTTATTTTTGCCGCAAGTTCCAGCATGGAATCCATAATCTCATTAATATTATCGTTAAAATTTATGGTTTTTCCGGCGTCTATGATGGCGTGCATTTTCTTTTCATAGATTTCGGCTATTTCAAGCCTCTCCCTGTAGGTCCTTATAAGATTGTCGTTTAAGTTGTCCTTCATCTTCCCCATCAGCCTTTTTTATAAAAAAATAACCGTTATAATTTTGTTTCCGTTCCAAAAACCGTATCCCGTTTAACGTTAATATTAAACAAAAATATTAAATTTGATGGTAATACGGCATTAATTATCAATTAAGCCGCTCCGGAGCCCGTCGGTAAAAATTAACACTTCTGCCCAGCAATATTAACCAAAAATTCAGCCGTGTCTGCTATGCTTGAAATGAAAAATAAAAACCGGAGGCGGCCCATGTTTATAAATGATTACCCCTTAAGCCTTTACGACGAGGATACCATTTTTACCGTGGATGACCCCGAATCGGCGCAGATGGATGTGATTGATTATAAGCAAAAAAAAATGGATTTTTTCAAAAGATACCTGCGCCTGGTGTTGAGCATATAACAATTAACCGGCTTTTTACGGCAATTAAAGCCGCATACACGCTATTCCAAACCGGAATTATTGAAGTATGAACTGAACTCATTAACTGAACCGCGCAAAAACTCCCTGTAACGGCTCCTGTATTCAAAAACAAAATACCCTTTATAGCTTTTTTTCAGCATATCCAGAATCTCTTTTACCGGCGCATTGCCCATACCCGGCGGCATATGGCAGTCCCCCCTGCCCAGCGGAACAAGGTGTGTCTGTTTTTTTTCACTGTAACGGCATGTTTTCCCGAAATTATCGTGAAGATGCATGTGGAAAATATGGTCCTTCATATTTTCCACCGCCCTGATCTGGTCAAAATTATAGTGCCCTGCCGAGAGGTTCAAATGGCCGGTATCAAGATTTATCCCCACATTATTGCAGCCTATTTCGCTTACCTGGCGCGCCAGCACATCCGTTTCCTCGGCATAACAGTAACGCGTCACGCCGCTGTAGGGCCTGGCATTTTCCATGCATATTTTTATTTCCGGATATTTTAACGCCGCATTTTTAATATACCCTTTTTCCATTTCCATCAACCCGCGCCGCATTCGCGCGTCCGGCGCATTTTTGCCCGCAGGGGGCCCTTCTCCGGCGAAAAATCTTCCGGGATGGCACACGAACACCTTCGCGTTTATATGCCTGCAAAAGTCCAGGGAAGAAATGAACAGTTTTAAATGATCCGGCCCGTTGTCCTCATCCATAAGGTCCATGCTGTCGGCGCAATGTACGGTATAATCATAGCCGAATTCCCCCAGCGTTCCCGCTACGGCTTTCAGCGCCCTGCCGTCTATCTCGCAGTTTTTTATCACATCCAGCCCGTGCACCGGAAGTTCAACACACGAGAGACCGTAATCCTTTAACGATTCAAGTTCTTCCCTGAGCACTGACACTCTGCCGTCAATTTTCTGGTCGTCCAGCCTGAAGCCCAGCCTGTTCACTTTTCCCCCATGCCACTGTCGAAAAACCCCGCCAATGTCGCATGATCCCTGGTATATGGCATTTTTATTGGCCTTGCGCCGCACATCTGATGGCCTCGCAAGAGGCCGTCTTTATTATACGGGGCGACAAATCCAATAAAAATGCCATATACCAGGGATAAAACCAGCAGTGGGTTTTTCAACAATATTCCCATATCAATAATAATATCCGGCGTTTTCGTGCACCGGCCTCTCCGCCTTCATTGACTTTGCGGCGGCCATCCTGCGATACGCCTCTTTACCGGCCACAAATACGCTTTCAATGACCGGTACCTCAAAGCTTCCGTCGACAAGCATCATGTCGGCGTCCTTGCCTTTTTCTATGGAGCCTTTTGTTTTTCCAAGGCCCGCGGCATTCGCCGGATTCAGGCTCGTCATATTCACCGCCTCGTGAAGCGCGAGAATTCCGGCTCCGGCAATCTTAAAAACCGCGTAGATCATGGATGCCGCCATGTAATCCGAGCATATTATGTTGCCGTAACCCGCTTTTATGGCGTCCAGGGCGCTTAAATTATTCGAATGGGAGCTTCCTTTTATTATGTTCGGGGCGCCAAGTATGACGTCAAGCCCCTCTTCCCTGGCTTTTTTTGCCGTGGACATGTTAACGGGAAACTCGCAAATGGGTATTTTTCTTTCGGCCAGAAAACGTATTTTTTCATCAGAGTCGTCGTCATGCGACGCCATAATAATATTCCCGCCGGCGCATAATTTTATTATCTTTTCAATATTTGCCGGCGCCTCGTTTTCTTTTCTTTCCTTTTTTATTTTGATGGTCTGTTCCATCATGCTTTCATCCTTTTTATATGTCTTCCCGTAATAATTTTTATAGTCTTTTTCCGTCTTGAACTGCCCCTGGCCGGGCGTATGGTCCATAAGCGACAGCATATCGACATACCCGCTGTTTATAAGCTCCTCCAGCAGAGGCACCGCCTCGGTCGCGGTGATTTCAAAACGCGCGTGTATCCTCGAATCCGCGATCAGGGTGCTTTTCAGCCTTATTATTTCGCTTACAATCTCTTTTGCCTTCGCGTTGGATCTCAGGCCTATTTCCACCCCGGCAAAAGAAAGCGAATAAAACGTGGTGGTTATTCCCGAACTTACGGCCTTTTTATCCGTTTCTATGATTGAAATATTGGCCGGAAAATAACTTCCGGGCCTCTGTTCTATCTCCTTTTCAATGCAGTCGCAGTGCAAATCCACAAAACCCGGAATCAAATAAGAATTTTCCGCGTCAATTTCCATTTCAGCCTCGATTCCGGGAAGGCCGCCCACGCCGGTTATTATTCCATTTTCAACCAGCACGCGCCCGTTTTCAATTATTCCCGCCGGGGTTACAACCCTTGCATTTTTTACCAACATTTTTTTCTTCATTTTATGCCTCCATTTCATCAAGGTCGTAAATAACATCCGCAATCTGTTTCATCAGCCTGATATCGTGAAATGCGCCTATCATTGTCGTTCCACCGGCCTTTAACGCGTTGAGTACCGCCAGCGCCGTGGCGGTTGACTTTTCATCAAGCGAAGCCGTTGGCTCGTCCATAAAAAGCAGCCTGGGCTTTGTTATAACCGCCCTTGCTATATTAATCCTCTGCTTCTCGCCGCCGCTGAAAGTCGACGGATAAGCGTCAAACAGCCGTTCAGGTATGCCAAGTTCGGACAACAGTCCCGCCGCCTTTTTCAACGCATTTTCCCTCTCCACACCGGCTCCTATAAGCGGTTCCGCCACAACATCCAGGGCGCTCACCCTTGGAATTATATGAAGGAACTGCGTTATAAATCCCATTTCGCTTTTCCGTATTTCTATTACCGTATGGTCATCGGCACGTGCCAGGTCCACCCCCCCGAAGCCGGAGGATTCGTACATTATAGAACCGGTACTTGGAATATATGTCCTGTAAATGCATTTTAAAATGGAGCTTTTGCCCCTGCCGCTTTTTCCCTTGATGCCCATGGCGCGCCCTTTTTCCAGCTCAAAGGATACGTTTTTAAACCCTTCTATCACCTTGCCGTTCAGGATATGCATAATGAATTCCTTGGATAAATCCTTAACCTTTATCATGAGCCGCTCCCGTCTGTGTCATATTTTTTACAACGCGGAATTTACCAGAACCTGCGTGTATTCCTGCTGGGGGTCCTCGAGTATCTGGTCGGTGAGCCCCGATTCGACCACGCGCCCGTTTTTCATGACAAGCGTCCTGTTCGTCAACAGCCTGATGACGCCCAGGTCATGTGAAACCACCAGCATGGACACGCCCGTTTCGTTCTGCAGTTTTCTTATGAGGTCGAGCACCTTCGCCTGCACGGAAACGTCAAGCCCGGAAGTCACCTCGTCCAGGAATAAAATGGCCGGGTCGTTGGCAATGGCCTTTGCGATCTGCACCCTTTGCTGCATGCCGCCGCTGAAATTTTTCGGCGGAGAGTCCATTCTTTCAACCGGGATCTCCGTCCTGGCCAGCAGCATGGATGCCCTTGCCCTCATTTTTTCAATGTTCCTGCCGTTCGCCATGAGCATGCGCTCCACGATATTACCCCCTGCTGTCACGTCGAGATTTAATCCCAGGTGGGCCGACTGGTAAACCATCCCGAAGAAAAAATTTTTTAGCTGCCTTTTGATGAATGAACCAGTCTTAAAAATATTATTTTCCCCGGTCAGCCCAGTAAAACCGGGCAACCCCGCGGAAACCCCGTTTTTGCCTTCAAATTCAATGAACATTTCCCCTTTTGTCGGTTCCACGTCAAAATAAAGCATCCTGACCAGGGTTGATTTTCCCGATCCGCTCTCGCCCACTATGCCGAGAATTTCATTCGGGAAAAGGTCAAATGAAATGTTTTTGCACCCGGTTATGGAGCCGCAGTCCGGGCATATGCCGCCTTCAAAGACCGAGCCGTCATCCAGGCACGTCCGGCATCCTTTGCCGAATATTTTTGTCACGTTCCTCACCCTTAAAACAGGTTTTCTCATTGTTTGTTTCCTTTCCGCGCAGTTTGTTTTTCACAGTAATCGGAATCCGAACAAAAATAACGCCTGGCGCCCGTGGAGCCGTCCATAACTTCATCAAGGAACGAACTCTCACATCCGCATATCTCGCACTTTTTCCCCTCAAAATTTTCTACCCTGAACTTAAAATCCTCGAATTCCAGCGGTTTTACCGATGTATGCGGCGGTATCGCGTATATGCGTTTTTCCCTGCCCGCGCAGAATAAATTCAGGCATTCGGAATTGTCCAGTTTTTCAATATCCCATCTGGGTATCGGGCTCGGGTCCATGATGTACCTGTTATTTACGTAAACCGGATACCTTGCTCCTATGCTTATCTCCCCGCATTTCACGATATCCTCGTAAAGGTACAGCCACATCCTGCTGTAATCGGCCTCTGCGTGCATCCTTCTTGTTTCAGCCTCGGAAGGCTCCACGGTCCTTAATGGTTCCGGGAACGGGACCTGGAATATTATTATCTGTTCCTGCGTAAGCGGTATCTCGGGTATCCTGTGCCTTGTCTGGATAAGCGTGGCCCTGAGGGAATCGTTGGTAATTTCAACGTCCGTAACTTTTTTAATGAACCTTTTTATGTTTACCGCGTTTACACTGTCGTCACTTCCCTGGTCGATGACTTTGAGCACGTCTTTTTTTCCTATTACGGAAAGGGTCACCTGAAGGCCGCCGGTACCCCAGCCCCTGGCTATGGGCATTTCGCGGGACCCGAACGGCACCTGATAACCCGGTATCGCTATGGCTTTTAGTGTTTTTCTGCGTATTTCCCTTTTGGCATTTTCGTCAAGAAACGCGAAGTTATACCTGTTTTGGCCGCTATTTTTTTCAGCCCTTTTATTCTTTTTCATCCGATACCTCCTGTGCCTTTCTCAGCCTGTCGAGGTCTGACTGGAACGTCACGTAGTGCGGAAGCTTCCAGTGCACCGAAAAACCCATCGACTCAATGCCGTCAATATGCGATAGCACAAATTCCTGGTCCTCGGAGGCGTGTTTTGACCCGCTATTGGCCATGGACCGGTCAAGAATTGCCATGGATATGGCCTTAACCTCATTGTGTCCGAAGCACACCCCGTACCCTATTGAAAATTTTGGTTTTTCCCCCTCCGTGTTAAAGCGCGCTATGATTTCGGCCTCGGTTATTTTTACCCTGCCGATCTCATAAGGTTTTCCCGTCAGCGGATGGCTTATCATTACCGGCATGTAACCCACCCGCAGTTCCCCCAGCGCGGGATGGATGTCGCCGTAACCCCTTATATTTGAATAAGCAAGCAAAAGAAGGCCCCCGGTCTCGCCCCTTGCCATGGTCTGCAGGGACGCGCTCCTGGATGCCGGAAAGACCGGCGATTCCCTTGTAACGTCAAACGGTTCCTCTTTATTATCTTTTTTATTTTCAACTACAAGCCCCTCTTTTCTCAGCATGTCTATGACTTTTGGCAGTTCACCTATCTCACCGGAACTTCCTCTTTTTTTGACGCCTTTCAGGAGTGCTTTTAACGCCGCCTTCCTTTTTTTACAGCCCATATCAATAAGATCGAAATTTAATAGTTTAAGCGTATAGTCCGGCGTCGGCCCGAGTATCTGCCCCCCGGGTATGTCCTTAAAAGCCGAGGATATTCTCCTGATTATCCTCATTTTTTTTGTGTCGCATGGCATTGAATACCCCATCCTGGGTTTTGTCGTCCTGTAGGCCCTCAGGATAAAGGATGCCTCAAAAGTATCACCGGCCGCCTGTTTAAAAGCCAGCGCGGCAAGGTCCGGGGCATACAGCGACCCTTCCCCCATTATCCTGTCCACGGCAAGATACAACTGGTCGCTTATCTGGCCGGTGGAAATATCCGGGGAATCCCCCTTAAGCCTCTGAAAATCAAGGTAACGTTCGGCGTTTTCAATGGCGTCCTTCCCGCCCTTTACGGCAACATATCCCATTATTTCCCCCCTGTTATTTTTAGCGACCTGGGCATGCAGATCAAGGCCGGCTTTTCACAGACAATCACGGCGTCCACGCCCAGGGGAAATCCGGAATTAATTTCCGCCAGCTTTTTTATCTCATCATCCGGTATGCCGGGATCAAAGCTTATGCCGCCGTCCGGCACGCCCGGACCGGCAAAAATAAATTTACCGTTTTCAGCCGGCTTTGCCCCGTAATATATTATCGTAGCCCCTTTATCGGGATATTCAAGGGAACCCATTTTTGCCCTGAATAGTTCATCACCAATGCCTTCAGCCGGTGTTATCACATAATCGGCCTGGCTGATATCCACCGCTTTCGCGCCGGTTTCCGCATTAATAAGCCTGCCCAGCGTATCGCTGTCTGCGCCCGTCACACAAAAGCCGACTTCATGGTCCAGCAGGACATTTAAAATATCCATTAAAGGCTCTTTGCAAACCGTCCCGAGTCTGAAAAGCCGCCCCGGCCTGCTCATTGCGCCCATGAGTTTTCTGAAAATTTCCTGGTTCATTACAGCCCTTGCCTCGGATCCCATATTTTATCCCTTCCTCATGCTTTCAAATTTCACCCTTGTGGATGATATAAAACCAAACTCTTCCTTTGTTATCATATCCGCCTGCTTTTCAAGGATTTCAACCTCTTTTTTTATTTCTTTTGCCGCGGCCGTATATTTATCCCCGTTGTTTTCGATGGCCTCGACGCAGGCAATCGCCTGTGCCTTGACCGGGCAATCGCCCGTTACCATGGCATAACCCTTTATGCCGTTTAATTCAGCCGTGGCCTCGGATACAAGCACCTCTCCGAGAAAAAATTCCGTGTCAAAAGTATCCTTTAATACCGTCATTAATAATCCGCTTTCCGGTTCCTTTACAAGCCTTACCCCGGTTTTCATTGCGGTCTTTTTCACGCCGGCAAAAGCTTTTTCGCCGAGAATTTGCGCCGTTTTCTGGAGCCGGAACGCCAGCTTTTTTTCTTCCATGTTTTTCTCCTAGACTATTTTTTTTCTTATATATTCCGATATCTTGTCCACGATAAATATTGTCGTCAGGATTATTATCAGCAGCGCCAGTATCTTGTTGTACTGGAACAGCCTTATTCCCATGGTAAGCTCAAATCCTATCCCGCCGGCCCCCACAAGGCCGAGCACCGTCGACGTCCTGATGTTCCTGTCGAGTATGTAAAGGTTATAACTGTTGAACAGGGGCATTATCTGGGGAAAAACCGAATGCCTGATGACCTGTATGGTTTTTGCTCCCGTGGCCTCAAGCGCCTCTTTGGGTTTTGTGTCTATGTTCTCGACGGCCTCGGAATAAAATTTTGCCAGCAGTCCGGCGGAATGCACCCCGAGCGCCAGCACCCCGGCAAAAGGCCCCAAACCGACGGCAACCACGAATATAAGGGCGAAAACAACGTCGCCGATGGCCCTGAAAAAATTTATTATTTCCCTGGCTATGTTAAACACAACCGGGAAGCGCACAAAATTTTTTGACGCCAGGATTCCCAGCGGTATGGAAATTATTACGGCTATCACGGTTCCGCTTATTCCAATGGCAAGCGTATCTATGATAAGGTTCATGTATTTCGGCATCTCGGAGAAATCGGGCGGAAATGTCTTTGAAATGAAGCTGAATAAAAACGGCAGCCCCTTTACCGCCTGGTTCAAATCCAGCGGTATATACACTAAAAGCGCGGTGCATGAAATTATAATAAGTATCAAGACAATGCGGAATATTATTCTTCTACCTTTTTCAAGGAGATCCCCGGAAATTATCTTGTTGCGCACATAAAGCGACAGCCTGTCCACAGCCGTGACTATCAGGAACATTATTATCAGTATGGCGAGCACCTGCGGATACTTGAAGGTTTCCATTGTGCGGAAAAGCTCCAGGCCGAGCCCTCCCGCCCCGATTATGCCGATTGCCATGGCGGTCCTGACATTATGGTCGAAGGTGTAAAGTATGTAGCCGATGAAAAGGGGCAGAACCTGGGGAAAAACCGCGTGCCTTAAGACGGCGGCATGATGACCGCCCGTGGCCTGAATAGCCTCCATTGGTTTCGGGTCTATGGTTTCAATGGTTTCGACAAAAAATTTCCCGAGCAGTCCCGACGCCGAGAGGCTCAGCGTCAGGATTCCGGGAAGAACCCCGAAACCGAGCGAAAAAACAAAAAGAAGGGCGTAAACCAGTTCCGGAACCGCCCTTAAGAAGGTAAAAATTCCCTTAACAATAACCTGCAGGGCCTTGTTCGGCGATGTATTTACCGCCCCCAAAAAAGAAAGAGGGAACGTTATAATGAGGGCTATTACCGTACCCCACAGCCCCATGGCTACTGTTTCCATGGTCAACCGCAGGTATTCCCTCCACTTTGAAAAATCCGGAGGGAACATATCTTTAATAAGATTTATCATCCCGGGTATTCCCTGCAACAGGGTTACCGGATTGCATTCGGTCCTTATAAAAGAAGCGGCGATAATAATAATTGCGAGGGCCCAGGCTGCGGATTTCGCAGCCACGGGCCCTGAAAGTTTCACAACTTTCATTTCAACTTGCCTTTTCAGTTTCATAGATGTCATTGATGCAGCTTTCATTGAGTTCGCTTGTTTTCCCGTCAAAATAAACCTTTCCTTTTCTCAGGGCGATGACCCTGTCGAAATAGTTCCTGGCCGTCTCCACGTCATGCAGGACCGCCACAAGTGTCACTTTCTTTTCCCTGTTGATCTTGAGCAGAAGTTTTATTATTTTCCTTGATGTCTCGGGGTCGAGATTTGCGGTGGGCTCGTCGGCGAGTATCACATCCGGCTCCTGCATAAGGGCCCTTGCGATTGCAACCCTCTGTTTCTCTCCTCCGCTGAGTTTATCGACCCTTTTGTCGTGCATGCCCTCTATCTTCACGAAACTGAGCATTTCATACGCCTTTTCTTTCTCTTTTTTTTCAAAAAATCCAAGAGTCGACCTGAAAAGGTCCATACCCATATCCAGCCTGCCGAGGGCCCCGGTCAGCACGTTATGAAGGGCGGTTGTCCGCTCAACAAGGTTAAAATGCTGGTAGATCATCCCGATGTGCTTTCTTTTGTTCCTCAGGGCCTTCCTGTCGTCAAACTGGATTTTTTCATCGCCGACAAAAACCTCTCCGGAATCGGGGACTATCATGCCGTTGACCCCCCTGATCAGCGTTGTCTTGCCGGAACCGCTCGCGCCGATCAAAACGGTATTTTCCCCTTCCCTGATATTTATATTCACATCGGATAGCACCTCATGGTCCCTGAACTTTTTTGAAAAAGCCCTGATTTTTATCATTTTGGCGCCGGTTACTTTAAAGAATCGATTACTTTTTTTACGTCTTTGATAACCTTGTAGTCCGCGTCTGTTACAAGGTCATAACCCGTTATCTCGCCGTATCCAGTGACGATATCCTTTGGTATTTCCTTTATATATTTCCTGAAATCGTCCTTTACGCTCTGCGGCAAATCAGACCTTAATGCAAGCGGCGATCCGGGAAGTTCCGGTGATTCCCAGATAATTACGTTGCTTTCCTTCGAGATCAGCCCCGTCTTTTCCATCTTTGAATAATTAATGTTATTGTCGGAGGCCATCTGGATTATCTTGTTTTTTACGACCAGTTCTGCGGCGTCATGCGTGCCTACAAAGCCAACTGATTTGAACGCATCCTCCGGTTTTACGCCGGTCAGGTACATATAATACCTGGGTATGGCGTATCCCGACGTGGAAGCCGGGTCTGTGAAAGTAAAGCTGATCTGTTTTTTGAATTTGTCAAGCTTTTCAAATATGGCCTTCATGCCGCTCTCGCCTTTTTCTATCTTTGTTATGCCGAGCATTTTCGCGGTTTCAGGCGTCGTTACCAGGTAGGATTTATAGGTTGATACGCCGTTCTTGTCGATGCCGACGGCAACCGCCTCGGCGCCCGCCCTTTCGTTGGCCATCACATAGGAGAACGGCCCGAACCAGGCTATGTCAACTTTTTTCGCCCTCATAGCCTCGACAACCCCCGTATAATCAGTGGCGGTGATGATCTTTATTTTCCTGCCCATTTTCTGTGAGAGCCAGTTGACCATCGGCGTGTACTGTTTTACCATCATGTCCGGGTTTTCCGCCGGAATGATCCCCATAACAAGCTCGTCGTCCGCCATGAGAGCCGATACCGACAGAGCAAGAGCCATAACAACCATTAAAATTTTCGCGATCAATTTCATCTTTTTTCCTCCGTTTTTTTTAATGTTTTTCATCCGCCATTTTCTTCCCCGACCGTTTTTGATCACACCTCCTTTAGAACGTGACTTTCAAGCTGGCCATATCGCCCCTGAACCTTGAAACACAGTATTCGATAACATTGCCCCCGCCGTCCCTTGCGCGGCTTTTTACCAGCATTATCGGGATCGTTTTTGATATCTGAAGCGCGGATATCTCCTCCCTGCCCGGTATTCCGACCTCGAAAACGGAAGAAGTCCTGTTTATCGACAAAATACCGTATTTTTCCCCCAATAATTTATATAATGAAAAAAGTTTCCCGTTTAAATGGCCGTCAAGCCCGGGAAACCTGCTTTCCGGCAGATATGATGTCGTGTAGATAAATGGAACCCTGTTTATGTACCTTATGATGTCAAGCGCCCAGACCTTTTGTGTCCTGTTTATTTCAAGTTTTTCCGTTATCTCCCCGTCCTCATCGGCGTATATTAATGATACGCCGAGAAGCCTTGAACTGGTCGCCAGGCTTGTGTCAAGCACCGACTGCGAAAACTGTGTCTTTTTGGAAACATCGTATGAAACTTTTTTCTTAGCCAAAAATGCCCCCTTGCCCTGTATCCTGTATATGTATCCCTCGCCTTCGAGTTTCCTTAAGGCCTCCCTTATCGTGTGCCTGCTTACCCTGTATTTGTTCCTGTATTGCTCCTCGCTCGGCAGCCTGGCCCCGACGTCGTATTCCCGTTTTTCTATCTGGCTGAGCATAAGATTGGAGACCTGTTCGAACAGCGGCTTTTCTTTTGTTATCATTTCTTCTCCTTTTTTTTGTCCAGCTTGTACGGACATCCATACAACATTCTCTGACATCAAATTTATACAATACGGCAATTAAAATAAGGGTGGTTTAAAATTAATTTATTGCAAAGATTTCAGGCCCTGTCTGGCATCCGCGGAATTCGAGGATATAATTAAAAAAATTACGGGCGGTGGAAATAAAAAAGCCCTCCGGCAGATACCGGAGGGCCTTTTTATTAAAAGCTTTTTTTATTTCGCGTTGAGGGCGACGAAACCGACATCTTTTACTATCTGCTGGCCCGCGTCGCTGAGTAAATAATCAATAAACTCTTTGGCGAGCCCGGACGGGTCGCCGTTGGTGTACATATACAGCGGCCTTGAGAGCCTGTATGTGCCGTTTAAAACTGTGGAATCCGATGGCATCACGCCTTCGATTGTGAGGGCCTTCACGTCTGATCCGACATATCCAAGACCGACATATCCGATGGCTCCCGGTGTCTTAGCAACCGCCTCTTCAACTTCCTTGTTGGCAGCCTGCATAAGGGAGTCCTCGCGCAGTTTCGCGCCTTCAAGCACTTTTTCGTTGAAAACCTCGAATGTGCCGGAAGAGCTGTCGCGTGAAATAACAACTATCATGTCGTCAGATCCGCCGATCTGGGACCATTTCTTAATAGAACCCGAATATATGGCCTTTAACTGGTCTATCGAAAGGGCCGCTACGTTGTTGGACGGGTTGACTATTATCGCGATGCCGTCCTTTGCGATAATAGTGCCGACCGGGTTTACGCCTTTCTGTTTGGCCGTAAGTATCTCTTTTGATTTGATGGACCTTGAAGCGTCGCCAATATCGCAGGAACTGTCGATTATCCCTGATATGCCGACTCCTGATCCTCCGCCTGAAACCGATATGTCGGCCTCTTTATTTATCTTCATGTACTCTTCCGCCGCCTTCTGGGCTATCGGAAGAACTGTCGTGGAACCCTGAAGCGCGAGCTTATTGGCCGATTTCTGCGCCCATGGAAAATTCCATCCAAAAGCCGGTACCGTAAGAACCGCGGCAAGCGCGAGGACTGCCGCCGCTTTAGTTAAATTTTTCATCTTACCCTCCTGATTTAATCAGTTTTTATTTTTATATCCCGGAACATTATACTATAATATTCCGTTTTTTACCATTTCCATGCAATCTGCGAAATAAACTGGTTGTTGTTGGTAACGTTGTTGTCTTTTGCGCCGGAGCCCGGGAATTTGTTCTCGGTGAGTTCGTAATCAAGCTGTAATACCGTCGCCTTTGTAAGGTTCAGGTTCACGCCCGCGATGTAAGTATTCTGCTCGTTTCTTGCGACCTTTGTGTCCGGGTCATACGTGTCTATCCTCAGGTGAAGTTCCACAAGGTCGGTAAGGTTCATTCCAAGGTAGCTTTCCCAGCCTACTGCCGCTCCTACATTGCCTGTTATACCAACGCATGTTACATATTCTTCAAATGCCTCAATCGGCCCGGTCGCTCCGCCGACCACAACTGCTGACGCGCTGTAATTTTTTGCAATGGATCCAAAAACGTTTGTAAGTTTTTTGAAGTAAGATCCCCTAACATATAAGCCGGCTATCGGCGTTATATTCAGGCTGAGGTCATAAGCCTTGTCTGTAATGTCCTGGGTGGAATCTTCAGCTGTATCCTTATATCCCGTACCATTATATATCGCCGCTTCATACGAGCCGTAACCCTGCGGAAGTTTTCCCACTAAAGCAACGCCGTTGTCGCATCCGCTTACAAATGAATGAAGGTCTTCGATAGTTTTTTCCACTGTTGGGTACTGCCATGTATCGATAGTTCCGAAATAAACCGCCTGCTGTCCGGCCCTTATCACGGCGTCAATTGACGAAAGATAAGGAATATTGTTAAATTCAACATAGGCGTATTTCAGCCATGATGCCCAGTCAATAGATCCTGTGGTGATGGCGCCCATGTTCTTGCCGGAATTTTCTCCGGCGTTTGTGTTGTTGATATCCAATGTTATATTGCCCTCATATCCGTCCCCGGCAACTTTCCATCTCAGATACGTCCTTGGTATGGAAAACGTGTTGTTGCTGCCGGTTGCAGGCGCGCCGTAGGATCCTCCAACCGCCTGATAATCGTACCGGAGCCACTGGTATCCGTAAAATGTCGTTGTGACGTCGGCAAAGGCAAAGGCAAAGAACGATAGTGCAAAAGCTGCTGCTAAAACAAAACTTAGTGCTTTTTTCATTTCCTTCCTCCTTGGTTTTTTGGAATCTCTTTCATCATCCTCATCCTTCAAAATTTCCCGTGTTTTTATATTACGTAAAGCTTGCCTTAATTTTTTTCAATCCCGTGTTTTATTTTTACGATGAAATTATATTATGGAGGTGTTAAGGGGAAATTTTTGGATTGTTAATTTTTGATTAATCGAAAAGAGGTATAAAGCTTAAAGCGGGAGCAGTATTTCGAAGGTTGTCCCTTTTCCCTGTTCGCTTGTCACCGTAATGCGGCCGTTGTGAAGATTTACTATGTGTTTGACTATTGAAAGGCCCAGGCCCGTGCCCCCGAGCTTTCTCGAGCGCGATTTATCCGCCGTATAAAACCTCTCGAATATCCTTGGCAGTGATTCTTTCGATACACCCAGCCCCGTATCAGAGACGGTTATCTTTACCTGTTTTTCATCAGCTTTTGCCGAAATTTCTATAATCCCTTTTTCGGTGTATTTGACCGCGTTGTCTATAAGGTTTATAAATACCTGTTCGAGCCTGAAAAAATCCCCTTTTATCGCCGGGATGTTTTTGTCAATATTTTCCCTGAGCTCCAGCCCCTTTGCCTTTATCGGCTGTTCAAATATCTTCAGGGCGTTTGTTATTACATCTGAAATCGCCACCTTCTCCGTTTCATTAAGTTTTTCCATCTCCTCGAGCTGTGAGAGTGTCAGCAGGTCGGTGACTATATTAATGAGCCTGTCCGTGTTCTTTTTAATGATATCGAGATAATGGCGCGATTCGGCGTCCTTTGAATCCTGCTCAAGGGTTTCGGCAAACCCCTTTATGGCGGTAAGCGGGGTGCGCAGTTCGTGCGATACATTGGCCACAAAATCCTTTTTTATCCTCTCAAGGTCCTTGAATTCCGAGATGTCATAAAGGACAAATGCCTCCTGCTTTTTTTCCTCCAGGAAATTGGCGCTGAACAAATATGTCCTTCCCTTTATGTCAAGCTGTTCGACAAAGTAGCTCCTCGTTTTAATGCCCTTTTCGACGGCCTCATTGAATTTTACCGGCATAAAACATTCCCAGTAAAACCCGCCTTCCTTTATCTCCGCATTGGCTATCGAGCGGAAACTTTTATTTATCAGCACTATTTTCCCCTTTTCATCCACTACGAGAAGCCCCTCGGCGACCGAATCTATTATTGAATCGAGCTGTTTTTGCTTTTCGGTAAGGTCCGAAAAAAGCTGTTTTATCTGCGAAGTCATGAAATTGAAGTTTTCCGCCAGTTCGTGCATTTCGTCGCGTTCCCTGAATGCCACCCTCACGTCAAAATCCCTTGCCGCGACTTTTCCGGAGGCGATTGCAAGCTCCTTTATCGGCCTGTAAAGGTTCCGGGAATAAAAATAAGCCGCTATGAAAGCCGCCAGAAAGACCAGCAAAAGCGCCTTTATTATCTCTTTTATCATCGTATCGGAAAAGGCGCTTATGTCCGAAACCGGCATGGAGACCCTGATAACCGCGTCAACGTTTTTGTCCCCGCCGTAATATGGCGCCGCGTAATAAAGCATATTCTGTTTGAGTGTGTTCGAATACCTGGTTTCATACCAGTCTTTTCCGGAAAGCGCCGAGCTTACCTCGGGCCTCGTTTTGTGGTTGTCCATTGTTTCAGGGTCGTGTTCGGAATCGGCAAGCACATGTCCTTCCGCATTAATAAAGGTAAAACGTATATCGGAACCAATGCTCATCTTTTTTACGATTTGCTCAAGGTTCCCGCCGCCGGGCTGCTTTAAGTACGCGGCTGTTGACGGGGTTATAACTGAAATGAATTGTTTTAAAAGATTTTTTTGTCTTTCCAGGGTATCCGTCCTGATGGCGTTCATTGAAAAAATCCCTGCCAGAACGGATGTGGCAACCGCGATCACGATATAACTAAAAAAAATCCTTAAAAAAAGTTTATTTTTCATTATTCTATTTTATACCCCACGCCCCGGATGTTCCTGATCATTTTACCGGCGGGGCCGAGTTTGGTGCGCAGGTGCTTTATGTGGACGTCTATGGTGCGGTCAACAACCGTTTTCTCGGAGCCCCACAGGTTGTCAAGTATCTGCTCGCGCGAAAGCACGCGTTCCCTTTTCATGGCAAGAATATGCAGGATGTTGAACTCCGTCGCGGTAAGCTCTATTTTTTTTCCTTTCACGGAGACTTCATGTTTGTCCATATCCATTATAATGGAGCCCAGCTCCACAATCTCGGATTTTTCCCCGGTTTTAGCCTTGCGCCGTAATACCGCTTTTACCCTTGCGGCCAGCTCCCTTGGCGAAAATGGTTTTGTGACATAATCGTCGGCGCCTATCTCGAGCCCCACGACTTTTTCGGGTTCGTCATTCTTGGCCGTAAGCATTATGACCGGTATTGACGAATACCTGTCGTCTTTTTTTAAAATTTTCACCGTTTCAATGCCGTCGGTTCCGGGCATCATAATATCTAGAATAATAAGATCCGGGGCGGATTTTGAAAGTGATTTTATCAGGCTGTCCGCGTCGGAAAATTCCTTTGTCTTAAAACCGGCTTTTTTAAGGTTTACAGAGACAAGCTCGCGTATATCATCCTCATCGTCGACTATTGCTATCAATTTTTCCATTTTGTCAAACCGCCTTTTTTTGTTAACCATATTATACTTAATTTATTAACATTTTGCCAAAAGATTATTAAGATTGCGTTAATATAATCGCGCCTGTTTTTTTGCCTTATTAATCCGTTTAATATCCGGGGAGCCCGTAAAAGGGCCCCCCGGACGGGGTTTATTTTTCTCCGGCCATCTCGGGTTTTACAGATGTAATCCTGAAAGTTTCCTCTTTTTCAATTTCCTCGGCCTCTTCTTCCTTTTCCCTGGCCCAGCATAATTTAAAGGTTACTTTTTCCTTGTGTTTCTTCTGTTCAGCTTCCACTTCAATTTCAACCGTTTTATCCGGGGTCAATTCAACCACTTCATCCCCCTGCTGTACAAAAACTTTTCCTTTTTTAAGCCCGGTCAAAATGCTTTCAAGGTACTCAATGGCCTTTTCAACCGGCAGTTCTGAATTCAACTCAACTTCTTTTTTACCCATGACAGAAACCTCCATTTTTTATCGTTTATTTTGAGACTGGCGGAAACCCCCGCCAATGTTGCCTGATCCCTGGTATATGACATTTTTATTGGCCTTGCGCCGCTCATCTGATGGCCTCGCAAGAGGCCGTCTATATAATATCGGGCGACA